>VMBT01000025.1_pt1 | contig 103553 bp, 118 predicted proteins | sample 4404301 | NCBI WGS metagenome assembly VMBT01 (sample SAMN12238535, study PRJNA552566) | marine metagenome | isolation source: Coastal seawater | place: USA: coastal Georgia, Sapelo Island | collected 2008-08/2009-08 | reverse complement strand
TTTGTTCAATATTTTGATTTCTCCATGAAGGTTCTGTTGTTATCCAAACTCCATCTCTTTCTTTAATTTGAAAATCACCAAAATATTCTTTGACAAGTGCCGTAGGGAGAACCCAGTTTTTATTAGGTTTAGATTCTTTATTAGTAAATCTCACTTTTTTATAATTTATGTTTCTGTGTAGTTCTATAAGAAAATTTTCATCAATTTTATTGTCCCAAATAATTGCTTGAATATTTCTATTGATGCCAACCTGATAACCTATTTCTTTATTAACAATTGCTTCAAACCATCCAAGAACTGAGTCTTTATCAATAAAACCAACTTCTATACTTAAACTTTCACCATTTAATCCAATTAAATTTAATTCATCACCAATTTTTAGCCCGTATCTTTCAGCTGTTAGAGATGAAACAACAGCTTTGTTATTTTCTAATGTTTTTACTATTTCATCTTTGTAAAACAAGTTTGCGGATGATGCTTCTACAGTTTTAATTGACAAATTGTATAGATAATTATTTCTACTTTGAAGAATTGTTTCATTTTCCCTATTTATAGAATTTAACCCAACATTCGCTCTGCCTATAAAGGCAACATTTGTATTTAAATTTTTGACACTTTCAAGAATTTCTCTGGTAACACTATAAAAAAGACTACCTGATTGAGAGATTGTTATAACTTCATAGTTATCAATTTTATTTTTAGTTACTTTGTCGTTTTCATTGGTAATTATTTCACTGCCTGAAGCGCTCAGTAATAAAGATAAAATCAAACCGTAGTACATATATATATCTTAATTGTTAGAAATTTTATTTAGAACTCAGGATTCTCACAGGTATTTAAGAATAAAATTAGTATTAAACAAATAAAGACATATAATAACGTCTGTTTATAAATTAAGGAAATATGAAACTACTTACTAATTTTTTCTCAAGCGCAGCAACCAAGAGACCTGTTGTAACAATCTTAGTTGTATTGCTTCTAACTGGTTTTTTTGGATTTATGGCAACCCAAGCTGAAGAATTAAATACTAGTTTTGGTGGAGAGTTAGATACTCCTGAAATTCAAGCTCAGTCAAAACTAGGAGAATATTTTCAAACAGCAGGATCACAGTCTGTCTTTCAAATTATTGTAAGTGGCGATGATGTGTTAACTGTTGATGGTTATGCTGCATGGCAGGAAATTAACAAAGTTGTTTTACAAAGCGAAATTTATCCTTATTTAGTAAAAGATCAAGGCGGCGCAGTACAAGGATTTTTTGCACCAGTAGATTTTGCGAAAGCATTTAATCCAGCTTTAGTAGTTAGTTCTTTATCAGATGATCAATTTAAGCAGTTATATAGAGACGCATCTAGCCAAATGCCACCCGAGTTTCTTGCTTTTGCAAGTGCTCTGTTGTCTAATACATACAATGAAGACGAGACAACTGCATCTGCTGGTTTAGCAATTATAACTATTGATTCTGCTTTAATAGCTACAGAATTTGGTGGCCAATCTGCTGCATTCATTGAACAACCCAGAATGGAGATTGCATTATCTGACGCATTGTCAGAAATTTCAGTTGGAAGTATTAATGTATCAGGGTTTTCATTTGGATTATTACTAGGAGACGAAGGTGATGATTTCCTAGCTGAAATTGGAGTATTATTTGGGCAGGCATTTTTAATTATTTTATTTGTTTTAGCTTACATATTTTTTATAAGGCCTAGAAAGGGATTTGGAATTGTTAAGTCTTCAAGAAGAACTTTAAGTGATTTACTATTAAGTTTGGGAGCTATTTTGTTGTCTATTGGCTGGATGCAAGGTGCTGGTACCATATTAGGCCCTGGCTATCTAGATATAATCGGAGCACCAAATCAAGTTTCTCAGATTGCTCCTATTATATTAATTGGTTTAGGTGTTGACTATGCTATTCACTTTACTTCTAGGTATAGAGAAGAGGTTGGTTCTGGGAACTCTATAAACGGGTCAACATCTTCAACATTAACGTCTGTTGGTATTGCTTTGACTCTGGCTACATTGGCAACAATTGTTGGTTTCTTGACCAATATCGTTTCTCCGCTACCAGAACTTAAAGATTTTGGAATTTTAGTTTCTGCAGGTATATTTTTTGCTTTTTTCTTAGTTATGACTTTCGTTCCTGCAATTAGAACTCTATTAGATAGAAGAGCTGAAAAAAAATCAAAAATTAATACCGAGGCTTTCTCATCAAGTGGAGATAGTGTTTTAAACAAAATTTCAGCTTCTAGTAGCATAATTCCAAAAAAACTTAAAATAATTGCACTTGCGCTCCTTCTTGCAATATCAGGATATGGTTATTTCAGCTTCACTAACCTTGAAACAATTTTTGAGTTCACTGATTTTTTACCAGAAGATGATCCTGTTGTGCAAACTTTAGATTTACTGACTGAAGAATTCGGAGGAGGTTTTGGTGAAACAACAAGCGTGCTTATTGAAGGAGAGAATTTAGCAACTCCAGAAATACACAATGCAATTATTGAGTCACTCTCAAATCTTTCTGATACAGAAAACGTTGTGTCTTATGCTGGAAACGTTGCTGCTGAGTCTTTAGTCGGTACACTTGGACAAACTTTGGCCCCTCAAGGTCCTGGAGCTGGAACAGCTCCTGCAATGCCCGACATGGAATTTATTGGTGCATTAGCAAGTTATGGTGTAGATATTATGTCTGGTGCTCAAGGTTTAGAGCTGTTAAAAGTAAAACCAGAATCAGATGTAGAGGCGTTATATGAATATTTGGTTTCTGTAGATTCAGAATCTTACCTTGCAAGCATATATTTCAATGAAGAGAATACTGTTACAGCTCAGCAAGTAAGAATTACAACGTCTGCAGGATCACTAGGTGCTGCTCAATTAAGAGATGATATTTATGAAGCTTTTGAACCGGTTTCAAGTCTTGGTGTTGAAGTTGCAGCAACAAATGACTCAATTGTCACTCAAAGCGTTAGTGATCTTATTTCTGAATCTCAATTTCAGTCGTTAATTTTTGCAATTTTAGCGTCTATGTTATTTTTGATTCTCTATTACCTAATTGATATTCGAAAGCCATTTTTAGGTGTTATTACAATACTGCCTGTTGTTGCAATTGTTATGGGTACATATCTAGGCATGTATTTTCTTGATATACCACTTAATCCTGTGACCTCTACGCTTTCTGGTTTAGCAATTGGAATTGGAGTGCCATTCGTCATTCACGTAACAAATAGGTTCCGAGAATCATTAAATACTAGTGATAATCCTGTAGAAGCTGTTAGAACAACCTTAAAAACTACTGGCGGATCTTTGTTTGGTTCTGCATTTACAACAATGGCAGGCTTTGGAATTTTAATGACTTCTTCTCTTAAGCCTTTTCAGCAGATGGGTCAAGTAGTAGTGGTTGCTTTAGGTTTTGCATTGGTGGCGTCAATTCTCATTCTCCCAACATTATTGGTGTTTTGGGCTAATTACCACAATAGAAAAACAGCCAAATCTTTATAGTAAATTCACTACTATTAACATCATGAATGTTAAAGAACTATATCAAGTAGTGAATAAACTTTGTCCATTTGAAGATGCATTTGAAGATGACAAAGTGGGAGTCTTAGTTGGGAGTGAAAAAGCAGAAGTTAAAAATTTACTAGTTTCTCACGACATCAGTAAAGAAGTACTTGATAAATGTGTTGAAGAAAATTTTGATACATTAATTACATACCATCCTTCAGTATATAGAGAATTAGATAATTTAAGTTTTGATGAAAATTACGGATTGCCTTTAGAATTTTTAAAGTTAGGGATAAATATTATTTCAATCCACACTGCTCAAGATGTAGCATCAGGGGGCAATGCTGATTCATTAGCAGAGATTTTTGAAATTAATAATACTGGTATATTTGCAAAAACAAACGACACAAAAGGTGCTGGTCGCTATGGAGTAATTAATAAAATAGGGCAAATGGAAATGAAATCTTTAATTGAAAATAAATTAAATACCAAGATAATCAGGACAAATAAACACTTTGAAGCAACAGATGATTTTTCATCAATTGCATTAGTACCAGGTTCAGGAACACAGTTCTTAAATGAAGTTGTAAACAAGGCAGATTTGTTTATAACTGGAGATTATTCCCACCATCATTTCTTAATGGCTGACTATTATGAACTTGCTGCCGTTCAAGTTAATCATATTTCTACAGAGATCCCAGGTATGCAAAAATTTGTCGATAAACTTGGTATTGAAATTGGTAGAAAGTTAGAGTATTTTTTCGATAATTTTTATGAATAAACCTTTTTTTAAAAGCAATTTGATTGATCTTCAAGAACTAGATAATAAAATATATTCTTTAATTAATAAAAAATTAAATGGAAAACTAACTACTGATTTAAAAAACGCTGAAGTTCAATATAAAAACATTTTAAAAGAAAAAGAAGAAGTAGAAAAAGTTTTAGAACCATATCTTAGTGAGCTAAAAGTAATTGAAACGAAAGAAACAGATATAAAGAATAAAATCACCTCCATTGATCAAAAATTGAATAATCAAAATCTTAATTCTGATGAGTTAAGTAATTATGGAAAACAAAAGGAAAACAATGAGAATATTTTACTTCAAATATACGAAAGTCAAGAAAATTTGAAATCCAAATTTTTAGTAGAAATTGATCAACTAGAAACTATAAATTTTCAATTAGAAGATAAAAAAAATGAATTAATTAAATTATCTAAATTAACACAAGACGAATGGAAGAATATTGATCAGAAATTATCGTTACTAGAAGATGATAAGAAAAAATTTATTAATACATTACCTAATGAAATTGTGCAACTTTATGACGATCTGAAATCAAAAGGTGTTGAAGTTATAGCTGGGTATAAACGAGAAGGTCAATGTGGATGCTGTGGTGTATCTCTAACATCAAGTGAGCTAGACATTATTGATGATTCAGAATTCAATCAGTGTCCCTACTGTCAGGGAGTACAAGTTTAATGTATATTATCTACTGTGATGGAGCTTCAAGGTCAAATCCTGGAGAGGCTTCTTATGGTGTTTCTATAAACCTAAACAATAAAGAAATAGATACATTAAAAGAATATATAGGAATAGCTACAAATAATGTTGCAGAGTACAGAGGGTTAATTGCTGCATTGGAGTACTGTGTTAAGAATAATATTAATGATGTTGAAATTTATTTAGATTCATTATTAGTAGTTCAGCAAGTCAACAAGGAATTTAAAGTTAAATCAAAAAAATTGGGTGATCTATATTCGTACAGCTTGACTCTTATAGAAAAAATCAAAAATATTAATGTGATTCATATTAGAAGAGAATATAACAAAAGAGCTGATGAATTAGCAAATGAAGCTTTGGATGCAAAATGATTATATGGTCCATTGCTGGCTCGTTTTTTTTATTTAGATATATATTTAAAGATTTTTCAGCTGATATGAGATTTTTATTAATTGGTTCTATTTTTCCAATTATTTTTAATTTTTTAATAAGTATTTTTGGTCTAAGTAATGAAATTTTAAATATAAGTCAAAGTTTAATTACAGTTCTAATAGTTTTTTCTTTTGTAATGATATTTACAAAAAGGAACACAATTTTAAGAAAAAACTTTCTATTGATTTGTATCGGTATATTTTTTTGTTTATTACTTAACTTTATATGGTTGAATCAGACTGTATTTTTTTATCCAATACCTGTAAGTCAATTAGAAACTTTTAAAATCTCATCAAATTATGAAATATTTTTAAATATTGTTGGTGTCTTTTACTTAGTATCAAAACTTCAAAGTAGACAGTTAGTAGTTTTGTTTTTGAAAACTGGAAAAATTATTTAGAAGAATTAAAAAACATATTTATTGAAACTGCAAAAAGAAATATACCAAAACTTATATTCAAAATCTCTTCAGAAATATTAAATACAATATTCCCTCCAATAAATGAACCAACTAAACCAAATGTACCAACTATAAGACCAATATTTCTAGATTTTGCATCGTTCTTTAGTTTGGTAATTGCTGCTGTTAATGCTGTCGGAACAGTCGTAATTAAGGAAATTCCTTGAGCTACTATTTGTTCAAATCCCCCAAATAAAACAAGTAGAGGAATTCTGATAATTCCACCACCAATTCCAAGAAGTCCTGAACCAATTCCTGATACAAAACCTATAACAAAAAATAAATATAATATGTCACCAGTAATGCTCTCAACTTGATTAGAGAAAATCATCCTATAAGCAGAAAAAATTAACAGTATTGAAAATATTCTTTTAAGTAAAATTGTGTTTATTTTAAAAGTTAACTTACTTCCAACATAGCTACCTAATATTCCACCAGTAATCATGATTAGTATTTCAACATAAAAGTTCTGTCCTTTACTGAAATCATTTAACAAGTAAGCCGTCGTGCTAGCAGTACCAACTAGAACTACAGCCATTGACGATATCCCAGTATTCGTTTTAAAGTTTGTTTTTGAAAAATAAGTTAGTAAAGGGACAAAAACGACACCTCCACCTATACCAAGTAAGCCAGAAAGAATCCCTCCAACTAGACCAATGATTAAATAACTTAACAAATTATTTTTTTAGCCTAGGAAGAAGTTCTTTTCCAAGAAGTTTAATTGTTTCTTCTTGATTAATGGAAGAAATTTGAATAGTTACAATATCTGAATTAAATTCATTGACTAATGGTGAGTAAATTTCTTCTAATTCATCTATTGTTGATGCTTTTGAAAATTTACTCATAATTTCTTCCTTTGAAAAACTATCTGCTTCCTCTCTTAGTGCAGTTGGATCTAATTGCTTTAATCTACTTGGAGCTCTTAATCCTCTCCAGGATCTTAAAGCTGTCCAAGCATCATCATCATTATCCGCAAACATTGTCCATCGGTATGTATGTATTGACATGTCTTTTTTGTTGAGTTCTTTTGTTTTCTCTTTTGCTGGGTCAATAACTCTTTCATATGATTCTGATGGATTTTTTACACTTATCATAAGTCCATCAGCAAATTCGGCAGCTACATGGGAAGATTTAGGCCCTCCAGCAGCTAACCAAATAGGTATATTTTTTAATGGGGGAGAATACAATTTTGCTTTATTTGTAGAGTAATAGTTGCCTTCAAAGGTCAGTTTTTCTCCATTTAGTAGTCTTCTAATTATTGTTAAGGATTCAATTAGTCTATTTTTTCTTTCTTCATAATTTGGAAATTCAAATCCTAATGGCCCTTCGTTAATATTTTCACCTGTTCCTACTCCTAAGTGGAAAGTAGATGTTGAAAGTCTATCTATAGTTGCTGCCGCCTGTGCTACTACTCCAGGATGCATTCTCCATAATGGCGTTGTAACGCCAGTTCCAAGGTCTAAGTCAGGAATAGTTGAAGCTAAAGCCCCTAACGTTGACCAGGTAAAATTTGATGCAGAGTAATCATCAACCCAAGGATGAAAATGTTCAGATATTGTTAACATGTCAAAACCTGCTTCTTTTGCTATCTCAGCATGTTTGAGTAAATCTTCCGGTTGCCATTGTTCAGAACCTAAAAAGTATGCAAATTTTGTCATATGTTGATATTAGTTAATTATAAATTTAAGGTGGGTGCCTCAAAAATGAGACACCCAAGATTTGTGAGGCTATAAGCCGGATTCTGTTTACATACGTAAGATAATCATCCATCTTGTGTATTTGTTACCAAATACATCTAGCTACTTACCCGCAATTATAGACCGAGCAGATCAATTGCTACTTAGTATTGCTCCTAGAGGGGTTTACAAGCTGATTTAATCACTTAAATCACTGGTAGTCTCTTACACTACCTTTTCACCCTTACTCAATATTTGAGCGGTTTATTTTCTGCTGCACTTTCCGTCAATTACTTGCCTGGGAGTTACCCAGCTCTATTGCTCTTTGGAGTCCGGACTTTCCTCGATAAATCGCGATTATCCACCTCACAAAATCATTCTAGTTTTAATTATTCAATTTAGAAAAATTATTAATGATTTCTTGAAAATCTTCAATTGTTAAAGGACCGATATATTTTTGAATAATTTTATTTTTGAAAATAATATGAGTTTCTGGCACGCCAAATACTCCAGAGTTTATAGCTATTTTACTTTTTGTATCAGTAACGTAGGTTATATTACCTTTTCCGTATTTTGAAATAAATTCTTTAGCATTTTCTTCACTATCTTGAAATGATAGGAGAAATACTTTGTCTTCTAGACCTTTTGTATTTGCTAGCTGAATTAAAATTTCATGTTCTTCTATACATTCCAAACACCAAGACGCCCAGTAATTAATTATCATATATTCTTCAGTGTTTACCTCTATATTTCTTTTTGATTCAAGTTCTAGTGCGTCTTGAAAAAGTTCGTTATTAATTATTAATTCTTTTTCAACTATTTCATTGCTACAAAATGAAAATAATAAAGCAAAAATTATTAATTTAATTTTCATATACTGAGAGAATTTCAACAATAATATCTTTATCTTCGTCTGTTATTTCAAAATTTTTCAACAGATAATTTAAAATTTCAATACCTTCGGACTGAGTATCTTGATTTTGAATCTTTATAATTCCTATGTAAGTCTGTGAAAGTAAAGATTCTGGTGTTAGCAATAAAGATTGGTTTAAGTAATTAAGTGCAGTTTGTTCATCTCCAGACTCATAGACCATCCAACCTATCTGTGCTAAGGAATAACTTTTGTTTTCGACTTCATTAGAATTTTGAGCAACATACATATAGTGAATTAATGCTTTTGAATATTCAAATTCTTCAAAATATCTATTAGCTAGTGCAATTCTCATACCCATTACATTAGGATTTAAAGCTATAACTTCTTCCATTTCTTCATTTGATACATTATCTAAATTTGTTTGATTTTCTGAATTAAACGATGTGTTATTTTGAATGTTTATGAACAAAAAAATTGGAAAAATAATTACAAATACAGCTGAGTAAAACCATTTATTTTTTAGCATTAATTTTCCTCACAAATAAGGCAATAAAAGAAGTAATAATAAAAAGCGGGATGATCACCAACTCTTTATTGTTGTTTATAGGGTTTGTTATAATTTTTTCTCCATATCTTGAAACCCAAAAATTATAAATTTCATCATCAGATAAATTATCTTCAATCTGTGTAAGTAAAACAGACCTCATGTCATCTGCATAACTTGATGGCGAGTCATAAATAGTTTCACCTTGACATACCGGGCATAAAAGCACTTTACTCCATTCATCAAATCTCGACTCATCATTTGGGAAGAAAGAGGGTAGTAGTAGTAAAATTACTATTAAAAAAAGTGATATAAATTTATTCTTCATTTTTTATTAGTCTTGGTACAAATGAAATTGAGCTTATAAATAATCCAATCCACATTATTAATATACCGTAATTGTTTCTCACTATTAATTTGTATGATCCTTCATCAATAAATTTAATTGTTATATAAATGTCATTCAGTGGATTTCTAAAAACAGCAGGGGTACTTATTGCTTGTTGTGAAGAGTTTCTATAAATATTAAGAGATGTATACTTTGTTTGCTCTTCATTGCTTATAGGCAGTTTAAGAATGTTTTTTTCAGGTTTTGATTCTTCTATGATATCGTAAACAAAATACACATTGTTATTAAATTCAAACTCTTCAAATGATGATATTTCTATTTCATTTGAAAAACTTTGAGTAACATTAAATATTATTCCTAGTGCTAATATTCCTATACCCAAATGGGCAATTTGCCCAGTTAGAAAACTTATTGAGTATTTTCTTTTGTTTATAGTTTTATAAATTGATAAAACCATAACAACTATTAGTAAGATGCTGAATACTGTAGTAGCTATTAATTGATATGTATTTTTAAAATTAATCAAGATAAAAATGCTAAATGCCAAAGAAAGATTTATTAAGAAACTGTTTTGATTAATCCACTTATTTAAATTTAAGTTTTTAATAGGAAGGCTTGCAGAGAATATCATAAGAACGATTAAAATTAACAATAAAGGTCCTGATAAAACATCGTAATAAGCACGACCAATTGTAATTTGACGATTGTAAAGTGTTTCATAAAAAAGTGGAAAAATTGTTCCTATAAATACAACAACAGCAATAGAAAATAAAACTATATTGTTAAATACAAAAAAACCTGTTTTTCCAAACCAATTTTCTATAGGTTTAGATGTTTGGAAGTATCTAGAATTTTTTGAACCAACAAATACAAAAAACATACTAAAGAAGAACAGTCCAAAAAGTAAATAGGTTCCAATATTTCCATTTGAAAATGCATGTACAGAAATAAGAACTCCTGATCTTGTAACAAAGGTTCCAAAAATTGTTGACAAAAACATTAAACCAACCAAAATGTAATTCCAATTTAATAATGTATTTTGATTTCTTTGAATTTTTGATGAATGAAGGAAAGCTGTTGAAAGTAGCCATGGTATAAAAGATACATTTTCAACTGGATCCCAAGCCCAATAACCTCCCCATCCTAGAACTTCGTATGACCATGCAGCACCCAAAGTAATGCCAATTGTTAAAAACAACCATGGAATATAAGTAGTTTTTTCAGCAACTAATATCCATTCGTTTTTTTCCGAATTTTTTATAAGACGACTTGTAGCTGCAACAAACGGCAATACCATTCCAACATAACCTATATATAACATTGGGGGATGGATAGCCATTAAAATATGATTTTGAAGTAAAGGATTAGGCCCTCTACCAAATTCACTTGCAATTAAATTCTGAAATGGAACAAGTGTTGATTCAGAACAACCTACTTCTAAGGCTTGTGTGCAACCAGCAAAAGGAGATGAGCTAAATACCGTATATCCAACAAAAAAAATAGCTATAGTAGAAAAAATCTTGATATCTAAATTTGAATCCTCTTGTTTAAAATTTTTTAAATAAAAGTACATAAATATACTTAAACATAAATTCCAGAGAAGAATTGAACCGTCTAAAGATCCCCATAATGACGCAAATTTAAAAAGTGGAGGAGTAGAAGAGGCTGAATAGTTTGCAATATAATATAAAGAAAAATCATCTAAAAATAAACCAATCTCTAAAAGAAAAAATAAAATAAAATGAAAAAATAAATTCAACCTAACTAAAACTTGAATATTTTTATTTTTTTTTGAAAAAAATAGTAAAAAAAGACAAATAAAAGTAATCCAACTTAGAATTATGCCTATGTTGTAAATCATTTCTCGTAATTTTCTACTTTATATGACTCTCCATCATTAGAGATATATTCATTATCATGTTTAACTAACATGTCATCGGCAAAAAAAGTATCACCTTCAAATTTCCCATCTAGTATTACACCCATATTTTCTTGAAATAAATCTGGTATAAAACCATCAAACATTATCTGTATTTCTTTATTTCCATCAGTTATTTTGAATTTTGTATATGAATTTTCTTTTCCAATAGTATCTTCCATTACAAATCCACCAAGTTTTAATCTTTGACTTTTATCTTCGATTGAATTCGTTTCACTTGTTGTGTAATAGTAAATAGTATTCTTTGTGGCTATTACACTGCTTCCATATATGACCAGCACAAGCCCAGTAAGAGCAATTAAGAAATTTTTATTCACTATTTATAAGATTTTAGCTCTGGACTGAGGTTTTAAATAATTATCCCAAACTTTATCATTGTTATTTTTCAATATTTTGACAACTAGAAAATGAATCACTGAAACTATAGCCACTCCACTAAGGAGTGTTATGAGTATATCAGTTGACATAGGTGCATCACCAGAACTAACAGTTTCTTGACTCAGTAAGGTTGCTTGCTGGTGTACCGATCTCCACCACAAAACACTAAAGTGTAGAATTGGAATTTGAATAATTCCAAAAATTCCAATGATTGATGAGTTTCTTGCAGTTTTAGACAGGTCAAAGTTAAATTGCCTTGAAGCAATGTATCCAAGATATACAAGCATAAGAATAGCGGTTAAATTTAAACGAGCGTCTCCCCAAACCCACCAAGTTCCCCATGTGAATTTACCCCAAACGGAACCTGAAATTAAAGTTATGGCCGTAAAAATTACTCCAGATTTTGCATTTGCAACTGCTAAAGAGTCAAATTTTGAATTTTTTGAAACCAAATATGATATTGAGAAAACAAAAGTTAAGAAGTAGCCCAGGTAGGCTATCCAAACTGATGGGACATGAACATATAGTAATTTGGAAGAAATTCCTTGTACAGAATCGAATGGACCAAAATAAACTAGCGATATCCAAACTAGAGTAGTTAACGTTAAAACTAGTTTCATTTTTGAATCATATAGCTTATAAAAGAGTAAATTAACAAAGATATACCAAGATAAATCATGTAATAAATATTAATCATTTCTTGATATAGCCCTAACCACAAGGGTGCTATCAAAATTGATAATCCTATGTAAATAGGGACAATTATTATTAGTTGTACAAACCTACTGTTAAAAGCTGTTGATATTTGAAAATAAATATTTGTAAGGATTGAATTAAAACTGAAGAATAAGGATGATAATAGTAAAACAGGTACTGATGAGTTAATAAATGTATTTGTAAAAATAGTAAATAAAACCATGAAAAGAATAACTTGTGGATAAAGAATAATTAATTCGGAAATACTTTTGTTGTCAAAATAGGTTTTTTTATTAATCCCAACAAAATTAATTTCTCTTATTAAAACATTTTCATTCAAAGGTCTTCTAATTGAAAACAAGGTTATGAAAATAATTAAAAATAACAACCTTACTATATTGAAAATATCCTCATCAACCTGAAATCTATTTTCAGCAAGAATAGGAAATAAGATAACTAACACACTCATTGTTGGTGTTATTAAAAATAGGGAAGTGTTATTTCTTAATTCAACTTTAAATTCTTTTAAAATAATATTTTTATTTAACATTTAAGTTAACCTCAAGATTTACCTCGTCAAATAAATCAGTATTCATTTGACTAGATAAAATATTAGTTTTTTTAGAGTTTGTTCTTCTTCTTAGTAGATTACTTAGAAGATCTAATCCATTAGAGTCTAAAAACAAGTTTGGTTCATCAATGCATAATAAATCAGGAGATTTTAACTCAGCTATTAATAATTCAGCTCTTCTCACCATTCCACTTGAGAAATTTCTCACATAATCATTTTTAAATTCATTTAGTTGGTAAGTTGTTAATAAATCATCTATAGAATTTTCTTGTAATTTAATTGAATTTGTAAAGTACATAATATTTTCCAATAAAGTTAACGATTCAATTACTGTTCTTGAACTACCTATCTCTAAAACTGAATTTTCAGATTTTTTAATAATTGAGTTAAAAGAATTCCCTGTAAAATTTCCAGAAATACAACTAATTAGAGTTGATTTACCTGATCCATTGTTACCAATAATTTCAACATTTGATGGATGGTTAACACACAAACTTAATTTTGAAATAACTATTTGATTTGCATATCCTAATGTAAGCTCTTCAGATTCAAAAAGTATTGTCATATAGTTATTCTATTATCTTCTTTAATTCTTAAGAAACGCAATATTATCAGAAGTTCGTTGTAAAAATTTGCTTCGGAGTATGCTCGTTCATAATTTTTTGAAATTTCTTTATCAATATTATTAAATTCATTAATTTCGACTTTATTTTCATAAATTTTACAACCAAGATTTTCAAGTTTACTTTGTAAAGCCTTATCGTTCTTGATTAACTTGTTGTAAAAATCTTGAAATAACCTGTATTCATTTAAAGTTGTTAAAGCTTCTTTCATAACTTGAGCTGTTTCATATTCGTGTTTATCCGAATATGTTCTGATTTGGTTAGATAAATTTTTTACTTCCAAATCTAAGTTGAAAAAAAAGTTTTCAAATTTGTTTAATATATCTTTCAAGTATTTATTTTGATCAAACTTCTCTAAACAAGCACAGGGTTTATCTTTTAAAATTGAAAAATCACATGGCTTAGATTTAATAGTTTTATTTCTACACTCACTTATTGGAAATAAACCATTTAAAACAGATTTAAATGATTTAGCTTTTGAATAGCTAACAAAAGGCCCAAATTTTTTGAAGGTATTACTATCTGAGTTTATTTTTGAGATTTCTAATGTGTTTTTGTTCGTCTTAAGTTTAACCCAATATATATTTTTAGATATTTTTCCAGACTTATTGAATCTTGGTTTCAAGTAATTTATTAGACGATGTTCAGCTAAAAGAGAAAGTAACTCATTGCTGAATTCAAAATATTTTATATTATTTGAATTTGTTACAATCTTATTTGATTTGTAACTACGTGAGTAGCTCAAATGAGAGTTTAATCTATTTCTTAAATTTTTTGATTTTCCTACATACTGAACTGAATCATTGTGACTAAAAAGGTAAACACCATTTGTAGGAGGAAAGCTTTTATATTTAAATTTATTTTTTAGAGACTCATCAACTGAGTTTAGTTTTTTGTTTAACTCAACCAGATTATTTATATTTATTAATTTTTGATTATTAATCAAGTTTTCAAAAACTTCATAAGTTGTTAACACGTCAGCTTTTGCATTGTGTTCATTTTTATTTGTTGTATTGAAGTATCTACTAATTGTTGCTAATTTATGATTTTTTACTTTATTTCTTAATAATGATCTTGATAGGTCAAGAGTATCTATCTTGTCATTATCAATTTCGATAGAATTATATTTTAAAAAAGATAAATCAAATTTTAAATTATGACCTATCAAAATCTTTCCTTTAATAAAATTATTAATATTATCAATTTCTAAATCGAATGTTGGTGCATTTGAAACATCCCAATTGTAAATTCCAGTTAAGTTTGAAATAAAATATGGGATTTCAATTAACGGATTAAATTTTGAATAATATTCGTCAATTTTTTTTCCATTTAGTACTTTAAGCATATAAAGTTCCAAAATTTTATCTCTTGAAGCCTGTATGCCTGTTGTTTCTATGTCAAGAACAACTAATTCATTATTTTTTATAAATTCCAACTATTTAGTTAACTCCCACATACCTATAGCTGCTGCTGTAGAAGCGTTCAGAGAATCAACACCATTAGTTGATCTTATATAAAGGGAAGTGGATTCCTTTTTAAACCATGAAGGAGATATTCCATATTGTTCAGCTCCTACTACCAAAGCAAAATTTTGTTTAGGTTTATATTCATTTAAATCTTGATCTCCATTTGGATCCAGTAATAAAATATCATAAGCATTTTGAACTAAATTCTGAAAAACTTTCTCTTGGCTCCCGGTAAATATATTCATGGTAAACACATGTCCAATCGATGAACGAATTACATTTGGATTAAAAACATCCGTAATTTTATCAGATAAAATAATATTATTAATTCCAAATGATTTAGCTGTTCTAATCATTGTGCCCAAATTTCCTGGTTTTTCTATTTGATCTGGTATTAATATTGGCCCATTTAATTTATTTGGAATACTTAATTCAACAGTGTCAAACAATGAAATAAATCCATCTGGTCTATCTCGATATGAAAGCTGACTAAAAATTTTTTTAGACATCCTAACAATTCTTACATTTTCATTCTCAAACTTTTGAAGTAATTCATCATTGTTATCGCCCATAAAGTATTCATCGCAAAAATATAAGGTATCTATTTTTAATTCAGAATTTAAGATATTTTGATTCTCTCTAAATCCTTCAGCGATAGATTTATTTTCTTTTTTTCTATTTCTATTTTTCTTAAGCGAAATTAGAAATTTATACTCTGGATTGTTGAGTGAGTTAATTTCTTTACTTACTGTATTTTTCATAATGTGTTAATTTTTTCTTTTTTAGGTGTTTACGACTTAAGGTGTTATTTTGATTTTCTACACCAGCAGTTACAAAGCCTATAATGGTGTATTTATTAGGAATCTTTAATAGCTTATGAATTTCACTTCTTTGAATACCATGCAGACCCATAAAGCCACTTTTCAATTCTTGCTCTTCAATTAGTAGCATACAGTTCATAATTGCAGAACCTGAGTCAACATACCAATAAGGTATATCCCAGTCATTTGAATTTACACTTTTATTTTTATCAGATTGAGAATATCTAGAATGGTAAGCGTCTTCATCTACAAATATAAAAAAAAGTGAAACAGAATTAGAGATCCAAGGAAGATAATTTTTTTTTAAATATATGTCTTCATTAAAAATTGAAGCAATTTTCTTTATAGTTTCAATATTGTTTATTTGTAGAATTTCAACCCCCCTAGAAAAACCAGCTGTTGGGATTTTTATAGAATATTTTGCAATATTATCTAATTTGGAAGTATCAAAATTATTTATTTTTTTATAATTTCTTACAACTTTTCTATCTAGTAAAAGTTGCTCTAAGTAAGTATTATTTAGTTTCATTAAGCTTTGTGACAAAACTTGAAACTGTGTTGCCAACTTCTTCAGTGGTCATACCCATTTTGCCTGCAGAAAGTGAATCAAGATTTATAGCTGTTTCGATAATTCCTTTTTCAATATCATCTGCGAAATTATTTTCACCCAACTCTCTGAGCATCATTGATGCTGCACCGATACATGCTAGGGGATTGATCACATTCTGGTTAGTATATTTTGGTGCTGAACCTCCAATTGGTTCAAACATTGAAACACCCTCTGGATTAATATTGCCACCAGCAGCAATACCCATTCCACCTTGTATCATAGCCCCTAAGTCTGTAATAATATCACCAAACATATTATCGGTAACAATCACATCAAACCATTCAGGATTTTTAACCATCCACATGCAAACAGCATCTACATGACCATAGTCTGTTTCGATTTCTGGATATTCTTTAGCTACGTCATAGAATATCCTCTCCCAGAGATCATGTGCATAAGTTAGAACATTTGTTTTTGCACACAATGTGATTTTTTTTCTACCTGACTGCTTTGTAAATTCAAAAGCATATTTTATGCATCTATGAATTGCGTAATAACTATTAATTGATTCTTGAGTCGCGATTTCATTTTCAGTACCATAATGTATATAGCCACCAGCACCCGCATAAAGGCCCTCTGTGTTTTCTCTTACGACAACAAAATCGATATCTTCTGGCTGTTTGTCTGCAAGGGGAGTTTCTACTCCCGGGTAAAGAACTACTGGTCTCAAGTTAATATACTGATCAAAAGTTTTTCTTAACTTTAGTAGGATTCCTTGTTCTAAAATCCCAGGCTTAACTTCAGGATGGCCAATAGCTCCAAGAAGAACAGCGTCTGCTTGAGAAAATTGTTCAATATCATTTTCAGTAACAAGTTCACCAGTTTTAAGATATCTTTCTCCGCCTAAGTCATTAGTTGTAAAGTTGATCTCAATATCATAAAGGTCTGAATTTTGATTCAATACTTTAACAGCTTCATTAACTACTTCTGGGCCTGTTCCATCTCCAGGAAGTAAAGATATGTTATATTTTTTACTCATTATCTATTTAACGCATTTAAAAATGACTCAACGGATCCCTGCACAACATCAGTAGACACGGCTCTACCTTGTTTCATTAGGTGTCCATCATTAATAATAGTGACAATTTCAGCAGTCGCATCAGAACCTTTGGTAATACTTTCAACTCTATAATCGATTAAAGTAGCGTCAGAATTGAGTATTTTTTTAACAGCTGTAAAAGCTGCGTGAATCATTCCATCACCTGTTGCTTCTTCTGTAATTTCATCATCTCCTACTTTTAACGTAACAATTGCAGAAGCGCTTTCATTTTTGCTGTTTACCGAAACTGAAAGGAGTTTTACATCAGTTTCGTTGCTTTCTACTTGTCCAACTATAGCCCTAAGTTCATTTTCTACGATTTCACCTTTCCTATCAGCAATTTTTTTAAAGGTATCGAAAGCATTGTCAAAAGAATTTTCATCTAAATTAATATTTAATTTAGTTAAAGCATCTTTAAACCCAGCTCTGCCAGAATGTTTTCCTAGAATTATCTTTGCTTCTTGACCAACTGAATCCGGCGACATTATCTCGTAAGTAGTTTTGTTTCTTAAGTATCCGTGTTGATGTATTCCAGATTCATGACTAAAAGCATTTTTTCCTACAACTGCTTTGTTATATTGAACTGGATATCCAGTTAATTTTGAGACAAGTCTTGAAGTTTCAAAAATTTCTTTTGTCTCTGCATTAATTTCGACTCCAAACTGATCTTGACGTGTTTTAACTGCCATAATTATTTCTTCGGTTGACGTATTGCCTGCTCTTTCACCAATGCCATTTATAGCACCTTCAATTTGCCTAGCACCTGCTGTAATTGCTGTTAAAGAGTTTGCAACTGCTAATCCTAAGTCGTTATGGCAATGTGTAGATATGATAACATCTTCATTTTTTCCTTTTACATCTTTATAGACAGATGAGAGTAAATCTAAATAATCTTGAGGTGTAGCGTAACCAACAGTGTCAGGGACATTAATAGTTGTCGCACCTTCTTCAACTGCAGTTTTCAATACTTCAATCAAAAAATCATGGTCAGTCCTCGTTGCATCTTGTGCAGAAAACTCGATATTTTGACATAGTTTTTTTGCATATCTGACTGATTCTTTTGTATCATTTAATACTTCCTCAGGAGACTTTCTGAGCATATGTTCCATATGAATTTGAGATGTTGAAGTAAAAACATGAATTCTTGAATCCTTAGCAACTTTAATTGCTTCCCAAGCTTGTTCAATGTCATCCGGATGACATCTAGCTAGTGATGCAATTGTTGAATTTTTAATATTTTTTGCAATTAGATTCACACCTTCCCAATCGCCAGGGGAGGAGGCAGCAAAACCAGCTTCAATTACATCAACTTTTAATTTCTCTAATTGTTGGGCAATTAAAAGTTTTTCAGAAGGCGTTAAAGCAATTCCAGGGCTTTGCTCACCATCTCTCAGTGTTGTATCAAATATAATTAAACGATCTTCACTCATACGTCTTTATTAATATCTTTTGCGTTTAAGAATGGCATCATTTGTCTAAGCTCTTTGCCAATTTTTTCAATTTGATGTTTAGATGCATTTTCTCTCATCTCATTTAAAAATGGTGCACCCTCACGAGCTTGTGCCATCCATTCTTTTGCAAAAGCTCCAGATTGAATTTCAGATAACACTTTTTTCATTTCTTTTTTAGTCTCTTCATTAACAATTCTTGAACCTCTTGAAAAATCACCATATTCTGCAGTATCAGATATAGAGTGTCTCATCCATTCAAACCCACCTTCGTACATGAGATCGACTATTAGCTTAACTTCGTGTAAAGTTTCAAAGTAAGCACTTTCTGGTTGGTAACCAGCTTCAACCAGTGTTTCAAAACCATTTCTAATAAGCTCTGTAAGACCTCCACACAATACCACCTGTTCACCAAATAAGTCAGTTTCTGTTTCTTCTTTAAAAGTAGTTTTTAAAATTCCAGCTCTTCCACCACCTATTGCAGAGGCATAAGACAGAGCCAATTCCTCTGTTGTACCAGACTTGTCTTCATGTACAGCCACCAAGCAAGGCATTCCACTATTTTCAGAGTAAGTTCTTCTTAATAGGTGACCAGGTCCTTTAGGGGCAACCATTGCAACAGATATATCTTCTCTAGGAACAATTTCGTTAAAGTGAATATTAAAACCATGTGCAAAAAGCAATGTAGAACCATCTTTCATATATGGTGCAATTTGTTCATTATATATATCAGCCATAACTTGATCTGGTAGCAACAACATAACTACATCAGCACTTTCAGTAGCATTTTTTAAATTCTGTACTTTAAGACCCATGTCACGAGCCCTTGTAGCTGATTTTGAATCTTCTCTAAGACCAACTGTCACATTTACTCCTGACTCATGGAGATTTAAAGCATGTGCGTGACCTTGGCTTCCAAACCCAATTACCGATACATTCAAGTTTTTAATTAGATCTTGATTAATTGAATCATCATATATTATTTTTGTTTCCATACGTCTCCTATTGATTGGTTTGAAGTGCTATTCTTCCACCTCTTACCATTTCTATTATTCCAAACGGTTTCATTAATTTTTCGAATTTGTCTAAATCTTTGGAAGAACCAGTAAGTTCAAAAACTGCAAAGTCTTGTCCTACGTCTACAGATCTTGCATTTGATAGTTGAGCTTTTTCTATTACTAAAGTTTGAGTATCTTTATTGATAGAAACCTTTATCAAAAGAACTTCTGTTTCTATAGTCATATCAGGATCAAGTTCAACTATTTTTATTACGTTTACAAGTTTATTTAATTGTTTTTTAACCTGCTCAACGGTATCTAATTCTGTCACTATAGTCATTTTTGATCTTCCATCAATATTTGTTGGCCCCACAGACAAAGAATTTATATTGAATCCTCTACGTGAGATCGTTGAAGATACACGTGCTAAAACTCCAGGCTTATCTTCAACTAATACAGATAATATTCTTTCATTCATAATTTTTTTAAATCTTCATTATTTAAGATAATCTCATCATTGCTTCCACCAGCTGGAACCATAGGGAAAACAAGATCGTCTGGATCAACAACACAATCAATTAGTACGGGTTTGTCATTGATGCTTAACATTTTTTCAAATGTTGGTATAACCTCATCTTTTTCAGTGATTCTTAAACCAACTGCTCCCATAGATTCAGCAAGTTTTACATAGTCTGGTGTGTGATGGGTTAGTTCAGAAGCCGAAAATCTACTTTTGTAAAATATCTTTTGCCATTGCCTAACCATTCCATGATTTCCATTATTAAATACAACAATTTTAATTGGTATGTTTTCTGTAGATGCAGTGATTAATTCCTGACATGTCATTTGAAAACAACCATCACCATCCAACGCCAATACTTGTTTATCTGGGTAAGCGGCTTGAGCTCCAATTGCTGCAGGCAATGCATAGCCCATTGTTCCTAAACCTCCTGAATTTAACCATGTATTTGGTTCGATAAAATTCCAATGTTGTGATATCCACATCTGGTGTTGCCCAACTCCCGAAACAACTATCGCATTATCTTCAGTTAATTTTTGAATTTCTTGTAGTACGAATGGAACTTTTAAAGGTCCGTTGTCCTCTTGGTTGTATGAAAGAGGGTGTTTGTTTTGCATAGTTTTTATTTCTTCAAGCCAATCAGAAAAATCTGAATTAAAGCCATTAAGATTTTCAATTAAACCACTTAAAACACTTTTTGCATCACCAACAATTGGTACTTGAGGCTCACGAACCTTTCCAATTTCAGCTGGGTCAATATCAGCATGAATAACTTTTGCATTTTGTGCAAAAAAATCAGGATTGGCGGTTACTCTATCGTCAAACCTTACACCTATTGCAATTAAAAGATCTGATTTTTGTATTGCGGTTGTAGCTGTATAATTTCCATGCATACCTGGCATTTCTAAGCATAATTCATGGCCATCTGGGAAAGCACCTCTTCCCATCAAAGTAGTAACAACTGGAATATTATGTTTTGTGGCTAATTCAAAAAGCTCGTTATTTGATTTTGAATGAATTATTCCACCACCTACATAAAGCAAGGGTTTTTTTGATTGCTTGATAAGATTCGCAGCTTGTTGAACCATTTTTGGATTTGGTTCTAAAGTTGGTTTATAACCAGGCAAATCTTTATGTGTAGGTTCAATCCACTCAACTTTTTGATTAAGTATATCTTTAGGAATATCTACTAAGACAGGTCCAGGTCTTCCAGTTGTTGCAATATATTTTGCTTCTTGAATAATTTGTGGGATCTCAGAAGCATCAGTTATCAAATAATTATGTTTTGTAGCAGCCATAGTGAGCCCTACTGTGTAAGCTTCTTGAAAAGCATCATTTCCAATAGCAGTCGAGGCCACTTGACCAGTGATTGCTAAGAGTGGTGTAGAGTCCATTAGGGCATTTGCTAGAGGAGTGACTAAGTTTGTTGCTCCCGGCCCAGATGTAGCAATCACAACGCCTAATTCACCAGTTGCTTGAGCATAACCCTCCGCCATATGGCCAGCACCTTGTTCGTGTCTTGCCAATACATGCCTTACCGGACTGTCGTATAAAGGGTCATATGCAGGCAAAATAGCACCACCTGGTACACCAAAAATGGTCGAAATTTTTAGATATTCGAGCGTTCTTACTACTAGTTCTGCACCGCTTAATAATTCTTTACTCATTTTTCATTCCCTAAAAAAAAACCTCCCGTTTGGGAGGCGCTCATATATAAGATTTGAGCGCTACTTAAGTAAAAGCACTAAATCTAACACAAGAACTTCTATGTTTTTCATTAAGATAACTATAGTAAATCATTAAATAAATGGAAGAAATAAATCTTATAAATTTTTTAAAAGATAATGGATTATCTTTGCCAAAATATTTTCAACTTGGAGTAAAAAAATCTCCGTTTAATGTTGATGCCTCAATAAAAATTTTAGAATCTAAAAACAAAAATTTTAATGCTGACATGAAATTTACATTTAGCAATCCTGAATATTCTGGTTTAGGCAATAAATATGATTGGGCTAATTCAGTAATATTAATTTCTTATGACTATTTTTCTGAAACGGGATTAAATTATTTTACTTTTCCTGGCTATGGTCATATAGCTAAATTTGCAGAGAAAAATTACTACACACCCCTTAAACAATTTATTGAAGAAATTTCAGAAATATTTAAAGTTAATAATTTAAAATTTGAAACCTTTGTGGACAACCCACAGCATTATGATAGGTTATTTTTTGAATCAGTAGGATTAGGCTGGCAAGGTAAAAGTACAATGAGTTTATCTCCTGGAATTGGTCCTTGGCAATTATTAGGAACTATTTATACAAGTGGGCAATTCGTTTCAAATACTGGAAAAAGTTTTTCGTGTGGAGAGTGCAATTTATGTCAGAGTTCCTGTCCTACAGGTGCTATTGATAGTGCATACAATTTAGATTCAAGAAAGTGTATATCATACTGGCTACAATCGCCAGAAATCGTACCTTATGAAATTCGTGAGAAGATAGGTAATAAATTTTATGGCTGTGATGATTGTTTAACCTCTTGCCCTCCTGGTCAAAAAAATGTAATTCAACTTTCCAAAGAGAACAAGCAAGAAGTTAACCTTTTGAATATTTTACAATCTAATGATGAAGATTTACTAAGAGAATTTGAATGGTTTTATATTCCCAAGAGGAACCCAGACTACTTAAGAAGAAATGCATTAATAGCTTTGGGTAATAATCCTTTTGATAAATTTGAAATTAATCTTTCAGAATTGTATCCAATTTTTTCTAATCAATTAAAAATCTATGTTTTGTGGGCACTATATATTAATCATTATGAAGCTTTGGCTACAAGTTTAGTTAAAAAGCATGATTCTAAAAACAAAGTGTTACTTGATGAGTGTGAAAGTTTAGAAAATATGATTTCACAAAAAAATTAATCTATTCTTAATTTATGAAAAAAATATCAGACGACGTAACACAAGGAGTTAGTAAATCTGCAGCTCGAGCAATGCTAAGAGCAGTAGGTTTAAAAGATGAAGATTTTAATAAGTTTCAAGTAGGTATTGTCTCTGCTGGTAATGAAGTAACGCCTTGTAATTTAACTGGACCAGAGTTATCTGAACATGCAAAAAAAGGTGTTAATGGACCTGACAGTGCTGGTTTAATATTTTCAACAATTGCAGTATCTGATGGAATCTCAATGGGACATGAGGGTATGAGAGCATCGTTAGTTTCAAGAGAAGTGATTGCAGACTCTGTTGAATTAGTCATGCATGCCGAAAGATTTGATGGAATGGTAACAATAGCTGGTTGTGACAAGTCATTACCAGGAATGTTGATGGCAGCTGGGAGAATAAATAGACCTGCAATTTTTCTATACGGTGGTAGTAGCATGCCTGGCAAATACAAAGATAAAGATATTTCAATTGTTGACGTCTTTGAAGGTATTGGTGCTTTTGAAAAAGGATCTATAACTAAAGAAGAACTTTATGAAATAGAGTGTGCAGCTTGTCCAGGTGTAGGCTCATGTGCTGGTATGTTTACTGCAAACACAATGGCTTCAGTTGGAGAAGCAATTGGAATGAGTTTACCTGGTACTGCAGCAATACCAGCTGAAGATGCGCGGTTAAGAGAAGCTGCAGTAAATTCAGGTTTACAGTTAAATTATTTGCTTAAGAACAACATTAAACCAAGAGATATCATGACAGAAAATGCATTTAAAAATGCAATAACAACTGTTTTAGCATTAGGTGGAAGTACCAATGCTGTTTTACACCTATTAGCCATAGCTCATGAATCTAAAATAAATTTAAATATAGAAGTGTTTGATAATTTAAGTAAATCTGTTCCACATTTAGCTGATATGAAACCTTTCGGAAAGTATCACATGGTAGACCTAGATAAGATTGGAGGTGTTCCAGTTGTTTCAAAAATTTTGTTAGAAAATAATTTAATTGATCCAGATTGCTTAACTGTTACTGGAAAGACTGTTGGTGAAAATTTAGAAGACGTAGAGGTTCCAAAAAATCAAGATGTTATTTATTTTCCTGAAAATCCAATATCTAATGAAGGAGGAATTTCAATATTAAAAGGTTCACTATCTCCCAATGGTTCAGTAGTCAAAAATGCTGGAATAGATACTACAACTTTTGAAGGACCAGCAAATGTGTTTGAAAGTGAACAAGATGCAATAAGTGCATTATTCAATAATGAAATTAATAAAGGAGAGGTTGTTGTAATCAGAAACGAAGGCCCTAAAGGGGGTCCTGGTATGAGAGAGATGTTGCAAATTACTGCGGCAATAAAAGGTGCAGGATTAGGTAAAGATGTTTTATTAATTACTGATGGAAGGTTTTCAGGAGGTACTACTGGACTATGTGTTGGTCATGTATCACCTGAGTCATTTGATAAAGGTCCAATAGCCCTTTGTCAAAATGGCGACATAATAAAATTAGACATACCTAATAGAGAATTAAACCTGCAAGTGGATGAAAAAGAGCTTTCACGTAGATTAAAAGACTACAATCTTCCTGAACCTAGATATACCTCTGGTGTTTTATATAAATACTCAAAGCTTGTAGGTGGTTCAGACAAAGGTGCTGTCACAAATTAAAAAATGATTTTTATTTCCGATATTCATCATGGAATAGAACATTTAAAATCTTTACCTAGCAACAAAGGTCCTGTTGTAATTTTAGGAGATTTAATTAACTGGATTGATTACAGAAATGGTGATGGTATTGCAAAGGATGTATTTGGCATTGAGAATGTTGAGTTGCTAATTAGGTATCGAAAAGAACATAAATTTGATGAAAGAAAAAATCTCTGGAAAAAACTATATCTTGACAATCCAGATGAAATAGCTTCCAAAATGTCGAAATCTATTAATAAACAATACGAAGATGTTTTTAACGCACTTTTGAAAAATGAGGTTTGGATAATTCCTGGAAACGTTGATGACGTAGAAATAATTAATTCTCATTTATCAAAATCTGTAATTAATGTTGATGGTGAACTTGTATCTTATAAAAATATTACTTTTGGCTTCTCTGGTGGGGGAGTTCCTACACCAATAAACGCTAGAGGTGAAATAACTGAAGAAAATTTTTTCAAAAAACTTGAAACTCTATCAGGTTGTGACATCATTTGCACGCATGCACCACCAAAGGTCCCTAGTTTAATCACAGACGTCATAACTAATAAAGAAGAACAAGGATGGGAGAGTTTATTAAGTTTCATACAAAAATATCAACCAAAGTATTCGTTATTTGGAGACGTACATCAACCAGTTGCATCAAAATGGGTAATTGGGAAAACTATTTGTCGCAATATAGGTTATTTCAGGGCAACTAGTCAATATTTAGAATTATCATCTTTAATAATATGAATTGTTTAGCTTTTGATGTTGGCGGTACAAATGTTAAATATGGTCTTATTGACAAAGATTTAAATATACTCATGAGTAATTCAATCTTTACTCCAAAAAATGAAGAAAGCTTTATTGCAGAGATTTCAAAGATTATTAATGAAAATATTCAAGAATTAACATCAGTTTCAATTGCAATGCCAGGTTTTATAGATCAAAGTAACTCTATCTACAAATACGGAACAAATATAAAGTTTTCAATAGATTTTAAAAAACTAAGTCATTTTAAAGATTTCAGTTTTCATTTAGACAATGATGGAAATGTTGCTGCTTATAGCGAGTATTTTTTGAACTATAAAGATCATTACAAAAACCTAATAATGCTAACTTTTGGCACAGGTATTGGTGGAGGTATAGTTGCTAATAAACAACTGTTAAGAGGATCGGGTAGTGCTGGTGAAATTGGTCATATTGCAACTTCTTCAAACAGAAATGAAGTATGCAATTGCGGAAAAACAGGCTGCTTTGAAGCTACAACATCAGCATTCAAATGGACAGAGGCGTTAAATGCATTGTCTATTAAACATCCAGAATCTTCTTTGTCTGAAGAATTTCAACAATATCCTTATGGATCTTTAATTTTTAACAAGAAGATACAACTTAATGATGATGAAATCAAAGTCCGATCAAAAATAATAAGTGATATTTCATCTGGTTTAGTAAGTTTGTTTGAAATATTTGATAACGAAATATTTGTTTTAGGGGGAACTATGTCCAATGAACCTTTTGATTTAGTTGACTTAATTGAAGAACATATAAAAAATAAATTTGATTTTCCAGCTAGGAATTTTCCAATAATTAAAATATCAAAAAATAAACAAAATGCTGGAATAATTGGAGCAGCAGCAATAGCATTAAGTGAATCAAAATAAGTCAATACTTTTACCAGGTTCTTTCTTTTCGAGAAATCTAAAAGAAAAAATAGAAATACTTTCAAATAAATCGATTAATACAATTTACTTTTATGATCATAAGGTCCATCCTGTTGATGAGTCTTTAAGTGTCTATAAAATTCCTCAAGACATTATTTATTTGAATAAAGCTTTGAATGAGAAATTTAAACTAGGCCTATGTGTTGTCAATTTGAATTTAAGGAGTGTTGAAGATTTATTTAAAAATGTTTTAGATCCAATTTCATTATTGCCAAACTTTTCTCTTGGAGTTGGTTTTGGTGATACTCGATATTCTAATCAAAATTTATTTATGAATGATTCAGAATTTATAATTCAAAAAATTATTAATAATTATGGATTTAAAAATATATTTATTGGTGGCAACTCGTCAAAAGTAATTGAAACGGCTAATAATTTTGAATTAGGAATGAACCAGTGGCTAGGAACAAATCAGCAATTTCAAAATAAAGTATTAAATTATCAAAACTATTCGTCACCCAGAGGAATTTTAAGTAAATGCATAAATTTCAATAGTGAAACAGAAATTAATTCAAGATATGAAACCATTTTTATAATAAAAGATGTTAATTTAAAGATTTTTAATGAAACAATAGATAGTATTTTTTAGATGCCAAAATATGTAAATAAATTAGTTGAAAATTTTCCTGAGTATTTATTTAATCAGATTAACTATAAGAAATTAGAAGCCAGACAAAATGGTAAAGACATAATTGATTTAGGTTATGGAAACCCCGACATTCCTACGAACAGTATTGTTGTAGATAAACTCATTGAGTCAGCAAAAATTTCAAAGAATCATAAATATTCTGTTTCAAAAGGTATTTATGGATTAAGAAATGCAATTTCTAAAAGATATAAGGATATTTATGAAGTAGATCTTGATCCAGACTCAAATATTGTAAACACTATTGGAAGCAAGGAGGGCTTAACACATTTACTAATGTCAATATTGGATGAGGGTGATAATGTAATAGTCCAAGACCCCAGTTATCCAATACACCATTTTGCGCCACTAATTGCCAGAGGAAATCTTATAAAAGTAAATTGTCTTGATTCAGACAAGTTCTTAGAAGGTGTAAAAGATGTATTAAAAGAAAGAAGCATTAAGGTTCTTCTTGTCTCTTTTCCGCACAATCCAACAACTATTTCAGTAGATCAAAAATTTTTTGATAAATTAATTTTATTAGCAAAGACACATGACTTTTTAGTAATTAATGATTTTGCATATTCTGATGTATTTTTTTCAGATGCTCGTCCACCCTCATTGTTGCAATCTGATAAAAATTTAAATCATTCGGTCGAATTATATTCTCTAACAAAGGGATATTCAATGGCTGGGTGGAGAGTTGGTTTTGCACTTGGTAATAAAGATGCAATTGGTTCTTTAACGAAGCTTAAGTCGTATATTGATTATGGAACTTTCCAACCTATTCAAATTGCTTCTGTAATAGCTTTAAACGACTTGGGTGAATTTCCTTTTGAAGTTTCAAGCATATATAAAGAAAGAAGGGATATAGTTGTTGAACAACTTTTTAAATCAGGATTTGAAGTACAAGATAGTAATGAAACTATGTTTGTGTGGGCTAAGTTACCAGAAAAATTTGAACAAGATTCTTTAAGTTTTTCTTTAAAGTTACTTGAAATTTCAAATGTAGCAATCTCTCCAGGAATAGGATTTGGCCAATATGGTGAGGGTTATATAAGGATTGCCTTAGTGGAGAACAAACAAAGAACAAGACAAGCTATGAAAAATATTGCCAAGGGATTAGATTTTTAATGTTTGATTTAAGATCAGATACCGTAACAAAACCAACCAAAGAAATAATTAAATCTGCAATAGACGCTGAATTGGGTGATGATGAATATGGTGAAGACCCAACAGTAAACAAGCTAGAAGATAAGTGTGCTCAAATCTTTGGATTTGAAAAGGGTCTATTTGTAACATCAGGGTTGATGGGTAATCAGATTTCTTTACTTGTTCATAATGATCCTGGTACAGAAGTCATAACACCATTTGATTCTCACATTAAAAACTATGAACATGGTGCAGCTGCTTTTCTTTCAAGAGTTCAATTTAGAGATATTAATAATAAGGATGGGGTATTAGATATTGATGAACTTAGAAGCCTTATAAATAAATCTAAAGTTCATAAACCAATAATATCAACAATTTCTATTGAAAATACACATTTAGCTTCGGGAGGTTCTATTGTTCCTTATGACCACATAAAATTAATAAGCAAAGTTGCCAAAGAAAACAATTTAAAACTTCATATGGATGGTGCAAGAATTTGGCATGCAATCTTACAAGAAAAATCAACTACAGACTATGGATGTGTAGTGGATAGCTTAACTTTTTGTTTTTCTAAAGCATTAGGAGCACCAATAGGATCAATGTTATTGGGGAGTTCTGATTTCATAGCTGAAGCCCGAGAATATAGAAAAAAATTAGGTGGTGGAATGAGACAAGTGGGTGTTATCGCTTCAATGGCTAGAGCATCTCTTGAAAGTAGAGATAATTTATTGCAAGATCATAAAAAGGCTAAATCTGTATATGAAAATATTTCTAAAAAAATTAATAATGAAAAAATTTCAAGCATTGATTATAAAAATACGAATATGATTTTATTAAAAATAGCAAAAGATGAGGAGCCAAATAAATTTTTGGAAATCTTAAATTCATATGATATTAAATCAGGATTGTTGAATAAAGATACGATTAGGTTTGTTTTTCATAAAGACATACCAATAGAAGATGTTGACAAAATATCTGATAAAATAATTCACTCTTCTTCTGAGTTTTGATTCCATTCAGTTATAGATTTTTCAGCCAAATTTAATAAAATACCAACACCAACGAAACCAATTACATTAATTACTGCAATATAAATCGTTAATTCAAAATTACAATTTTGCTTATTGTCTACTGCGCAAAAAGTATTTCCAAGTAAGAATCCAATATATGTTGAAGTTGCTAAAACTAAAATAAAAATTATAGCCCTAACTTTGTTGCTAAATCTCATATATATATTAACTTTACCTTAATATGGTTTTTCCTAATCCTTGGATTACAATTTTAAGTTTTGTTTATATTTTTCTTTTGGGTATTGGATCATTTTTAGTCAGTAAAGTAATTGTGAATAAATATTTAGATAGATTCAAAGACAATAATTTCTTAAAGTCTTTGGAGCCAATTATAGGGAGTATTGGTTTCATATCTTCTTTTGGTGGAGGTCTATTAATTTTATATTATTTTTTAACTTTAACTTCTTAATATATACTAACTATGTCAATGATAAGACTTTAAGTTTTCCATTCTTTATATACTGTACATCGCAATGATTTGGTTTGTTTAAATTAAAACGAGCTTCTTTTAACTCGAAATAAAAATATGCTCTTATAGTATCTTGGTGCGAAACCATAAGACAATGTTGATTCTCATTAACTAACTTATTTACTCTTTCATATACTTTTTCTAAAGGTTCTTTAACTGTGTCTATAGTCAATGGGTTTGATTTATATTTGGAGTAAGCTTTTGTATTAGTTATTTCATTAAATATTTTTCCAGTCCAACCCTCAGGTCCTTGCCATTCAATAATATCATTGCTTATTTCAATCTTTACATTTAAAAATTCGTTAACTAGTTGTGCAGTTTGTCTTGCTCGTAAAAGTGGGGAGGTGATAATTTTTTCAATTTCAAAGTTTTTTTTAATTTTTTGTCCAATTGATTTTGCCTGAAAATTTCCAGTCGTGCTTAAAGTAAATCCTGGTAAGTTCGAATAATGAATATTTTTAGGGTTATATACTTCACCATGTCTTAAAAATAAATTGTTCATAAATTTAGACTACTGCATGTTTTTACTAATATTTCTATATGGGATTGAATAAAGAAGAAGAAGAAATATTAAAACAAATAGAACAGGGATTAATCCAAGAAGCTCCCGATCTTGCTAAAACAGTTGAAGACACAACTTTATCTAATTTCACTAGATCAAGAGCTGTAGTTTCATTATTTGTATTTTTCATCGGTCTTTTTGTAATGCTTGGCACATATATAATTCAACCACTTTTTGCAATTATTGGCTTTTGTCTCATGGCAATTTCGGGATATATATTCGTATCTAATACAAAGGCACTTTTAAAAGCTGAAAATATAACTAAATGGAACATTTCTCAAGTTTTAAAAATTCTTAGAAACCAAGATAGCTCTAGACAAAAATAAAAAAATAAATTAGATTAAATATACATCATTTTTTAGGAGTAAGGTTTTGAAAAATAATGCTTTCACATCAAAGCAAGCTTGTTACTTGACTGGTTGTACGTCTCATCAGTTAAGGTATTGGGATAAAGTTAATTTAGTGTCTCCGTCTATTCAGTCCTCTAATGGAAAACCTGGAGTACCAAAATTTTATTCTTTTAGAGATATTGTTGCGCTGAGGGTAATAAAAACTCTCTTAGATAATGGAATGAGTATTCAAAGAGTAAGAAGAGCTTGGAGATATTTGTCAAGGAATGGTGACTTGTCTAAACACTTATCAGAGGTAAAGCTTCATGCAGACAATAATACAATTTATATAGAAGAAGATGACTATGTTCTTGATGCTCTTAAAAGTGGTCAATTAACATTCTTCAACACAATTGACACAATTACAAGAGACGTGAAAGAGGATATTTCAAAATTTGATTTGGACAAAGAAAAATTTATTAATTTATTGACTAAAGTGGAAGTAGATGTCCACAATCAAGAATTACAAGCGTAATAGAAAATATAGGATCAAATAATGATCCATCAAAATCAAAGAACGTTGATTTTGAACTCTACTTTTCATCCTTTATCTGTAGTCTCTTACAAAAGAGCTATTGCTTTAATTTATTCAAAAAAAATTAATTCGTTAAAAGATTCAGATGTTTTAATAAAATCTGAAAAACAAGAAATTTACTTACCTAAAGTGGCTGTGTTAACTTATTTCGTAAAAGCACCTTATTCTAGAAGAGTTGCACTAAACAGAGAAAATATTTTTATAAGAGATTTTCATACATGTCAATATTGTGGAAAAAATGCTGAATCAATAGATCATATTAAACCTAAATCAAAAGGTGGGGATCATGAGTGGTCAAATGTTGTTGCTTGCTGCAAAAAATGTAATCTTATTAAAGCAGATAAACTTCTTCATGAAACCTACTTAACATTAAAAAAATTTCCATCAAGTCCAAAAGGTAATTTTTGGATTCAAACCATTGTTGGCAAAAATCCAGATCCATCATGGGAAGAGTATTTAATTTCTGCATAAAAATTTTCAAAAAAATTTTTCTTAAAAAGTGTTGCATTGTGGCATATTGTGTCATATAATGTTAAAAAGTGGTTCAAGGCACGAAAGGCGGATAAAGTGTTCCTTGGTGAGTATCAACATACGATGGATTCCAAAGGAAGAGTGGTTATACCATCTAAGTTTAGAGATGAGCTTCAACAGGGCTGTGTAATCACCAAGGGACAAGACAACTGCCTTCAAATTTTAACCAAAGAAAATTGGGAATTAGAATCTTCAAAAATGGCATCCCTCCCTTCAACAGATAAAACTTCTCGTCAATTAAGAAGAGCTTTATTTAGTGGAGCAATCGATGCAAATATAGACACAGCAGGTAGAGTTTCGATACCAGAAAATTTACGTGTATACAGTGGAATAGATTTTAATGATGAAGTTACTGTAACTGGTTCAGGCCCAGTAGTAGAGGTTTGGTCAACTAGAAGTTGGAAAAAAATTCAAAATGAAGCTGATCATGCTTTTGCAAATATAAATGAGGTGAAAGAATAAGTTCATAGCCAGCTCTCTAGACAACTAAATTGGAATACCCTTACTCCGCCCAACTTTCCAATTGGTGCCAGTACTAGAGAGCTGGGTATGAATACAAACAGGGCAGAGTATGTAATACATGAACCAGTAATGGCTTCTGAGGTATGCAATTTAGTGAAAAATTTACCAGAAGGATATTTTATTGATGCAACTTATGGCAACGGCTCTCACTTTGAAAGGTTTCTTAATTTTAATCAATTAAATTTAATCGGGTTTGATCGAGATAATGAATCAATTAAAAATTCAACTTTTCCCCAGAATGTTTTTCAATGTGAATTCATTAATATTCCAAATTTTTTAGATAATAATAATATTCCTTTAATAAGTGGAATTTTTTTTGATTATGGTGTTTCAACCCATCAGATTTCTACACCCTCTAGAGGTTTTTCTTTTCAATTAGATGGTCCATTAGATATGAGAATGGATAAAGAAAACAAAACTACTGCTAAAGATATTTTAGATAACTATTCAATTGAACAGTTAACAAGAATATTTAAAGAATACGGAGAAGAAAAGTATTCAAAAAAAATTGCAAACGTTTTAGTACAAAACCGCAATTTAAGCACAACAAAAGACCTAGTTGAATTAATAGCAAGTTCTTTACCTAAACAGAATCCCATCTATACCAAAAAGAGTATAAGAAGAATATTTCAAGCTTTACGCATTGAAGTGAATGACGAACTAAGACAAATAAAAAATTCTTTGAAAAGTATAAGTAGATACATTTCAAAAGATGGGAAGATACTATGTCTGACTTATCATTCTCTTGAAGATAAGATTGTAAAAACTTTTTTCGACAATATTTCTAATGATTGTGTTTGCGAATCTTCAATACCAATTTGTATTTGTGAAGTAAAACCAGAGTTCAAGATGGGTAAGCCAAAAAAAATTAAACCAACAAAAGACGAAATTTTTAGTAATCCAAAATCAAAATCTGCAATATTGAGACATGTGGTGAAATTATGAAGGTGAAAAATTTTTTAATTATGATTTCATTTTTATATTTAGGTTCGATACTAGCAAATTTGATAACAAACATAACTATTAACAATCTTTCAAATGAGCTTTCAAATTTAAACTATAAATTAATTGAATTAGAAATTGAAAGTGATTTAACACGAAATTTATTTGAAGAAAAGTATTCAATAGCAAATATAGATAAGATTTCTAATGATTTAAACATGAAAAAGCTAGAAGTAAAAATTATTAATAGTAATTTAACTATTCCTTATAAATCTGAAATAGATATTGAAAAACCTAAAACTTTGGGAATATTTGGAAAATGAATTTATATAAAATTAAAATATGGATTTTGTCTTCAACTGTTGTTTTTGGTTTTTTGTTTTTTTCAGGTTTGTTTTTGAAAAATGTTTACACACTCCAATTTTCAAATTCAGAATATTTTCAAAATCAAGCATTATCTTATAGGGTAGAAACAGAAGTTTTAAAATCTAAACGTGGAAGTATTTATGATAGAAACTTAAATCTTGTTTCATCAAGCTCAAGGTCATTTAACGTAGCTTTAAGACCCAAAGACATCAAAGATCCTTATGAAGTTTCAAACATACTATCTTCATTTCTTGGATTAAGTAGGGAATATATTTATGAAAAAATTGAAAGCAATAATAATTATTTTTACTTATTAAGAAATATTGACTATGAAAAAGGAATAGAAATCGATTCCTGGTCAATAGACGGGGTTATTTTAGAAGAATCAAATAAGAGAATTCTACATAACGAATCTTTTAAAAACATTATTGGAAAAGTAGATGCAGATGGATACGGAATAGAGGGTCTAGAGCTATATTTTGATTATCAACTTCAAGGAACCGATGGTGAAATAACATATGAAGTATCACCAAATGGTAAAATTATTCCACAAGGTGAAATTAGAACAGTACAGCCAGTACATGGTGAAGATCTTCTTTTAACTTTAGATTCTGAACTGCAGTATCTTACTGAACAACTTTGTTTTAAGGCTTTGTTAGAAACAAGCGCATACAATTGTTCTGTTGTATTTGCTAATGCTAATACTGGTGAAATAATTATTTCAGCAGAGCAAAAAAGTCAAAATGAAAATTTTAACATTAACTTAATTAGTACAAGAGCTCAGTATGAGCCAGGTTCGTCTTTTAAAATATTTTCTATAGGACATGCTCTTGATGAAAATATAGTATCTTTGAATGATGTTTTTTTAGTTGAAGACACAATAGAGATTATTTCAGGATCTTGTAACAACGATTACAAGGGATACAAAGGGTGTTATAAAGACTTTTTAAATCATGAACCTTACAATTTAACAATTAAAGAAATTCTTGAGAGATCATCCAATGTAGGAACTATATTAGCCACTCAAGAATTAGAGGTTGAAAAACTTGAAAATTTCTTAAAAATTTTTGGCTTTACAAGTAAAACTGGTGTTGAGTTAACCGGAGAGGCTAAAGGTAGTTTTGATAAAAATAAAACCTGTGCAACCTGCTTAAGTTCATTGTCCATTGGTTATTCTGCAAACGTAACACAAATGCAAATGGTAAAAGCTTACAGCATTATTGTAAATGGAGGCAAAGATATAAGCCTTTCTATGGTAAAAAAGCCATATTTACATAAAAATAGAACTCAAGTTATTGATGAAGAGCTTTCAGAAACACTTAAAGGCTTTTTAATTAATGTTGTTGAAGGGGAAAATGGAACCGCAAAGTCACTTAAAATGGAAGATTACACTATAGGTGGTAAAACCGGTACTTCAAGAACTCACATAGAAGGTGTTGGGTATTCAAGTGAGAGATTTAATACTTCATTTACTGGTTTTGTTGAAACTTCAGAAGGCCCCATTGTTGGATCTGTTATTTTATGGGGAGCATCTACAACTTCGCCACAATTTGAATATGTTACTGGTGGTTCTACTGCAGCACCAATATTTAAAACTATCGTCAGCTACTTTTCACCAAATGAACGAAAATGAAATTGTTAAAAACACACGAAATTGATCATTTAAATTTAGATTATAAAAATATAGTTAATAGCACTCTTGATGTAAAAAATGATTCAATATTAATTTTAGATCATCAAAATAATGAAAAATTAAACGAACTTATATACAAATCCTTAGAATCTAATCCAAAGTTAATTCTTACATCAAAGTTATGTAGCGTTAAAAATGATAAAATTATCGTTTTTGAAAATTTTGATCAAAGTTTTAAGTATGTTTTGAATAAAATTTATAATAATTATTCTGAACTTTCATATTATGGAGTAACTGGTACTAATGGTAAAACCACAACATGTTATTTTATAAATCAACTCTTAGGAAATTCAAATCTTTTTGTAGGCACTGTTGATGAAGAAAATTCTTTCCAATTTACTAAGGAAAATCACTTAACAACACCAAAATTATTTAATTTAGTTAAGTTACTTTCACTAAGTTCAAAAAGTATAAATTCAGTCTCTATAGAAGTCTCATCACATGCTTTAGATCAAGACAGACTAAAAGATTTGAAATTTAAAATTTCAGGATTTACAAACTTAAGTCAAGATCATTTAGATTATCACGGCAACATAGATAATTACTTTCAAGCAAAATTAAAATTATTTCAAACTGATTTATCACATAAGTTTGTATATATCGATAATGAATTTGGAAAGCAATTGCGAGAAAAAACAAAGATACCTTCATATAGTGTTGGTACAAGTGATGAAAATGATGTACAGTTACTTGAATACTCAAGTGAAAATGAATTTATTAAATTTAGAATTGAAGAAAAACTTGTAGAGTCAAAAATCTCTTTTAAAGGTCCAAAGTTTGCTGAAAATTTCTTGTTAGCTTTTGGTATGTTGTACTTTACAAGAGAGTATGAAATAAACGAGTTAATCAATAAAATTCCTCTGGTAAAAAACCCACCAGGAAGGTATCAACTAATTTGTAAAAATAATAAGAATATAATTATTGATTATGCTCACACTCCTGAAGCTATAAGAGAAGTTATTTATTTTGCTTCACAAAAATATAAAAAAATAGTAACAATCTTAGGTGCAGGTGGGAATAGAGATTCTTCAAAACGAAAATTAATGGGTAATTCATTAAAAAATTCAAACAAAGTAATAATTACAAATGACAATCCTCGAGGTGAAGATCCTATGAAAATAGCAAGTGAAATTTTATCAGGTATTCCTTTAAATAAAGATGTAAAGATTGTTTTAGATAGATATAAAGCAATCAAACAAGGCATTAATGAAATTAAAAATGATGAAGTTTTATTAATATTAGGAAAGGGACACGAAAAATATCAGGAAATAGACGGAAAATACATTGATTTTTCAGATGCTAAAGTTGTTGAAGAAATTTTGGATTTAGAAATATGATAGGAATTATAGTTTCAGGGGGAATTGCATTTATATTTGTACTTCTTTCAACATATCTAGGTGTTAACTATTTTAAATCTAAAAGCATAGGTCAAGCTATACAAGAAGAATTAGAGTTTCATAATCATAAAAAAGGTACACCTACAATGGGAGGTATTTTTATAATATTAGGTACCTTAATAGGTTATTTTCTTTCACATATAAATTTTTGGACAATTGGAAAAGGGTTTAAAGTAGAGTTAATTGATGGCAACTTAGAAGTTGTAAATCTACTAATAATTGCTAGTTTAATGGGCTTAGTTGGATTTATAGATGATTTGTTTAAAGTTAAAGAAGGTAGAAATTTAGGACTAAAGCCTAAACAAAAATTTTTACTTCAATTAGTTGTAGGTTTTATTGCAGCAAATTATTTTTATAGCCTTGGATATGAAACACAATTTTATTTTTTTAGTGGTTTAGGTTTTGAGATAGGATTTTTTAAGTGGTTTTTAATTGTTTTCTTATTAATAGGTGTAACTAATTCAGTTAACTTCACAGACGGATTAGATGGTCTAGTAGGTGGAAGTAGTGTACTAACTTTTGGTGGAATGTTGATAATTTCTTTTTGGATATACAGACATACTGGTTATTATTCCAATTTTGTTCCAGATTCTTTTTTGCTTGTTGATGTGTCAAGATTAATTTCGGCAGCAGCTGGATCCTGCTTAGCATTTCTTTGGTGGAATACATATCCAGCAAAAATAATAATGGGTGATATTGGGTCTCATTTTATAGGTTCTCTTATTCCTTTAATTTTATTTGCACTTGGAGCTGATGGCTTAATCTTTTTCTTCTGTTTTTTATTTATTATTGAAGGAGTGTCAGTAGTGTTACAAATATTATCTTTTAAATATAGGAAAAAAAGAATTTTTAAAATGGCTCCAATACACCATCATTTTGAAATGAAAAATTGGGCAGAAACTACAATAATCGTAAGATTTTGGATAATTAATGGAATAGCTATTGTATTTGGTCTTGGTTTATTTTACGCAGACTATATATTATTTGGTCAATAATGACTTCACTTATCCTTGGTTATGGAAATACTGGAAAATCAGTTGAGAAGTATTTAAAAAAAAGTAACAAAAAATACTATATATTCGATGATTCTTTTACTGACAATAACACTTTTCATGATTCTGAATATAAAAATATTAAACAAGTAATAGTTTCACCAGGAATCAATCCTGACCATCCAATTATTAAAAATGCTAAAAGTAAAAATATTAAAATTACTACAGATATTGAAATTTTTTCAGAAGTAACTAAATCAAAAATAATTGGAGTAACTGGTACTAATGGTAAAACAACATTTGTTGAATTATTAAACGATCTAATTATAAAAAGTGGTAATACTTCTGTTTGCGTAGGAAATATTGGAATTTCACCGTTAGAAATTTTATTTGATGAAACTAAATATGAGTATGTTGTTTTAGAATTGTCAAGTTTTCAAATTGAATACACTAACAACTTAAAACTTGATTCAGCAATTATATTAAATATATTTCCAGATCACGTTGATTGGCATAAAAGTTTTATTGGGTATGCAGCAACAAAGTTAAAACTTTTTAATTTTAAAAATTCAAGAAATAAAAGAATTTTAGGAAGTGTGGATAAAAGTTTAATCAACATGTTACCAAAAGAATTAATTAGACCCTCTGATTCAAATACTTTTAATCATAGATTCTTATACGATGAGTTTATAAACACACTTTTGCTTGTTTGTGAATTATATGACATAGATAAGAGTGATGTTTTAGATAAGTTAAATCAAATTCCTAACTCTCCACATAGGCTTGAAAGATTCCATGAATTTAACGGTATTGAATTCATTAACGACTCTAAAGCTACAAATTTTAAAGCAGTTTATGAAGCCTCAAAAAAAATAGATAATGGTTTACTTATTTTGCATGGGTTAAATAAAAATGTAGAATTATCAAATTTCCAAATTAGTGACAACATTAAAGTTGTCCTTTTTCCAAATAATATGAATGTTCAGAGTGAATTAAGCAATCAAAATTTTATTAAGTATGATTCCATTTTTGAAATTTCCAAAGTAATTAAAGATAACCTTGATGGTATTGATACTGTTTTATTTAGCTGTGGGGGTTCAAGCTTTAATGATTTTCAAAATTATCAACAAAGAGGTGATTATTTTAAAACTACTATTTTGAAAGATTTCCAATGATTTTAGATAACTACATAAAAAGAACAAATATGTTTTCTTTAGTCTTTTTAATTTCATTTGGTATATTAATGAATGTCTCTGCTTCATCAGTTGAAGGTTTAAATTTATATGGTGATAATTTTTATTTTATAAAAAGACATTTAACAGCAATAATTATTGGTGTAATTGCCTTCAATATAATTAAAAAGTTTAATCAAAAAACAATTCTTGATTTTTCTTTTATTCTCATCATATCTATAGCTATAGTTTTATTTTTAGTTTTAACATATGGGATAGTTGTTGGGGGAAGTAGAAGATGGATTGATATTGGTATAGTTAATTTGCAGCCAAGTGAATTAGCTAAACCAATTATTATTTTATGGGTTTCAAAGATATTATCTAATGAGTTGTCTAAATTGCCTGAGTTTACTGTATTAACAAGAGCAATTGCATTACCTTTTTTATGTGCATTTCTGGTATTGCTTGAACCTGATTATGGAACTTTTGCAACACTTTGCGTAATTGTTATAGCTCAAATTTTTATGTCTAGAATTAAAATAATTTATCCTACTTCAATTGTTGCTCTTTCATTACTACCTTTGATTTCTCTTGCTAGAGCTGAAAATTATAGATTAGTCAGAATTAAAACTTGGCTAGAAGGTAAATGTGATGTTGGTGTAGATCTCTTAGGGGATTGTTACCAACTAAATCAAAGTAGAATAGCTATAAGCTCAGGAGGTTTGTTTGGTCTAGGGCCTGGAACATCAAGGGCCAGATGGGGATCTCTACCAAATTCATACTCAGATTTTATTTCTTCAATTATTGGTGAAGAATATGGCTTTTTTGGCTTATTTTTAGTAGTACTTGGATTTTTTATTTTAATTACAACGACTTTTTTAATGGGTTTAAACTCTAACAACGAGTTTAAAAAATTATATTGTTTTGGATTAGCTGCATGGGTACTTTTTCAAACTGTAGTAAATTTAGGTGGTGCTGTAGGAATTGTTCCAATTACAGGAATGGTACTCCCGTTTGTGTCTTATGGGTCAAGTGCTATGGTTTCTATATTTGTAGGATTTGGAGTGATGTATTCAATTAGTGATGAATAATTATATATATTTTTTTTGTGTAGGAACTGGTGGTCATGTGTTACCAGCTAAAAATATAATTAATGAATTAATATCCAATGGTTTTGATAATAAAAAAATTGGAGTAATTACTGACAAAAGAGGTAAATCTTATTTAAATGATTTAAATGTTGAAGTCTCAGTAGTAAATTTTTATTCATCTAGTTCAGGGGTAAAAAACTATATTTTCAATATTTTTAAATTGATTAAATCAGGCATCGACATAATAAAAATATTACGTGGTAAGAATATTAAAGTTATATTTTCTACTGGTTCTTATGTATCACCAGTTGCTGCAATAATAGGAAAATTTAAAAAATCGGTAGTTTTTCTTCAAGAACAAAATAAATATGCAGGTCTTGGCAATAAAATTGCAGCATTTTTTGCTGATAAAGTTTTTACATCATTTGAAGAAACTGAAAACCTTAGTAGAAAAAAAATTAAATATACGGGTCCGATTGTAAATACTAATTTAAAACCAAATTCAAGAATTGATAATATTATTACTATTGGTTTTACTGGTGGAAGTCAAGGATCAGAAGAGATTAACTCATTAGTTGAGCAATTCATTAAATCAGATTTAATTAAAAAATATAATATTTTGCATTTAACTGGTAAACAGAAGTCTTTAAATGTAAAACACAAAAATTATTTATCTTATGAATTTATAGAAGATATGGATGAGTTTTATGAAAAAGTACAACTTGTTATTGGAAGGTCAGGTGGGGGATCATTGGAACCAGCATATTTAGGCATTCCACAAATTCTTATTCCTTATAAGCATGGAACAACCTCAAGTCATCAATATTTAAATGCCAAATTTTTAGAAGATAATAATTTTGCAAATATAGTTAATAATTTTGATGAATTAGAAAAGTTATTAAAAAATGTTAATGATATTGATTTAAGAGATGAAACTAAAAGAATTAAGATTCCAAATGGTAAACACATAATTGGTGAGATTGTTTATGAAGAGTTTTTTAAATAAATTTAAAGAGGTTTATATATTGGGAATAGGTGGCTCAGGAATGAGTTCTATTGCTAAATTTTTACATCAGAGTGGAGTTGAAACAAAAGGGTATGATCAAAGAGCATCATATGTTACAGATTTATTAAATAATGACGGTTTATGTATTGAAGTTGATATTTCTGAAAAAAATTTTGATCAAAATACACTTTATATTGTTTCATCAGCTATAAAAATTAACGATACATTCTTAAAAAATTATATTGATTCACCAAATGTATTAACGAGGCCTGAATTCTTAAATGAAATTACCAAACATTTCAATGTTATAGGAATAACTGGTACCCATGGAAAAACTTCCAGCACAGCACTGTTGGCACATATTTATAATTTTAATAACATCCCAGCTTCATATATTTTTGGTGGGATTACTTCTTTTGGTGGAGTAGGTGGAAGTTTTGCAGGATATGAACATCCATTGATATTAGAAACTGATGAAGCTTTTAATACTTTTGAAAATCTAGATATTGATACACTTTTAGTTACAAATATTGATCATGACCATATTGATCACTATGGTACTTTTGAAAATTTAGTAAATGCTTTTAAATCAGTAATTTCAAATGTAAAAAACAGTGCTGTTTTAAATATTGACGATAAAAATCTTAAAATGATTTTTAATAAATCTTACATTTCATACTCAAAAGAGCGGGTTTCTGATTTTCAGATGATCGGAGGTAATGAAATCGTAGCAGATGATAAAATTTACAAAATTAACTCAAAGTTAATTGGTGAACATTTTATATCCAATATTACTGGTGTGATTGCATTAGCAAAATTAAATGGAATTTCAATAGAAGACAGCTTATCTGCAATAGAGCATTTTGATGGAGTTAAAAGACGTTCTGAGTTTATAGGAGAATTTAATGGAATTAAGGTATATGATGACTATGCTCATCACCCAACAGAAATTTTATCAACAATAAATTCATTCAAAAAATTTTCAGATGGAAGATTGATTACAATATTCCAACCTCATAGATACACAAGAACAGAAAATAATTTCACTAAACTAAAAGAAAGTCTTGAGGTTTCAGATATAACAATAGTAACTGATATTTATTCAGCAGGGGAGAAACCTATACCTGGAGTTAATAGTTCAAAATTTTCATCAGATAAAATTAAATATTTAAAGTCACCAAGGATGGTGCCTCATTATCTTAAAGATATAATTAAGAAAGGAGACTTGATACTGACTTTAGGCGCTGGTGATATAACTTTGCTTGGTCCACAAGTATTAAAGTATTTTAATGAAAAGAACTAAAGAAAAAATTTCAGATCTAACAACCTACAGATTTGGAGGCGTATGTGAGAATGTTGTTACCATTGAATCAGTAGAAGATGTTTTACATATAGAAGATGAGATTCGAGATAATAATTACTACATAATAGGAAAAGGTTCAAATGTAGCATTTTCAGATAAAAGTTTTGAAAAACTTCTTCTTATTCCACAAATAAATAATATTTCAATTGATAGTTCAACATTGGAAGTTTCTACAGGTAGTGGTGTATTCCTTCCAGACTTATCTAGAAAGCTTTACAACCACTCACTTACCGGTGGTGAGTTCCTTTTAGGTATACCTGGTTCAGTCGGAGGAGCTATAAGAATGAATGCAGGTTGTTGGGGTAGTGAAATTTCAAATATTTTGCAATCGATAACAGTTTATGATTTTAATAATAAAACTATCAAGACCATTGAAAAGAGTCAATTTAAATTTGGCTATAGAGATGGCGATTTCTTAAAAAATTATTTGATACTTTCTGGTAAATTTCAATTTTTAAAGTCAAATAAAGATGACATTTACAAAATTATGTCGGAATTAAATACAAAAAGAAAATCATCTCAACCTTCTGCTATTTACAATGCTGGTAGCGTTTTTAAAAATCCTGAAAAAAATTCTGCAGGTTACTTGATAGAAAGTTGTGGGTTAAAAGGCTTCTCTATTGATAAGGTAAGGGTAAGTGAAAAACACGCCAATTTTTTTATAGCTGAAAAGGGTGCAAAAGCAATCTCATTGTATGAATTAGTCCAACATGTTAAAAATGTTGTAAAAGAAAAACATGACATACTCCTTGAAGAAGAGATTAAATTTGTAGGAAACTTTGAATAAATGGCTCTACATTATACAGATCAAGAAAAAAAGTTATTAAAGAAATTCTTAGTCTTTTTACTATTCATTATTTTATTAATAAATATTTTGTTAATTTACAATTCATCGAAATACAGAATTTCTCAAATTTTCATAGAAAATTTAGCATATCAAAATTTAACAAATGAGTTCTTGTTAGATTCTTTTGGCCATTCGATATGGACTATAAGTGAATCAACTTTTGATAGTATTATCGATAAATATGACGAACTTGAGAGGATAGAGGTCAGAAAAAATTATCCGAATCAACTATCAATACAATTAATTGAAACAAGAAAAATGGCAGTAATACTTGACTTTAGAAAGTCTACACCAGAGACACTATTGCTTTTGAAAAATGCAAGTTTAATACCATACTCAGATCAAGTCACTAAAGATCTGACTTCTGTCACGATAACAAATGGGCCTGTTCCTGAATCCTTTTATGGAGAGTTGGTCTCTTTTATAGCGACTCTAGATAATGATTACTCGCTCTTTATAAAATCAGAATTAACTTTTTCAGGAAATAATCTAGTTGGTAATTTACAGGGGACAGTAGTTGACTTCGGTTATCCTATAGATCTTGGAAAAAAAGCTTCAGCTATTAAGTACTTCTTACAAAACAATTCTTGCCAAGGAGAAGTACGATTTATAGGATCTGAAGAATTTATTGCAGATTGTAATATCTAAACCTAAACTAAAGGTTTAGATAATTTATAAAAAAATTATTTGTTTAAATATAATTAAGTGATATTCTTTTTCTATTAAATTGGAGATTTATAAATGGCTACAACACGTAAACAAAAAAAAGAAAAAGGAGTTACTTTAAATATGAGACCAAGAAATTACACTGCGGTAATTAAAGTTGTTGGTGTTGGCGGTGGTGGTACAAATGCCGTTAACAGAATGATTAAAATGGGTATTAAAGGTGTTGATTTTGTTGCAGCAAACACAGACGCACAAAGTCTTTTAGGTTCAAAAGCAGATTTAAAATTAGATTTAGGTAGAAAGACAACGCGTGGTCTTGGTGCTGGTGCCAATCCTGAAGTAGGTAGACAAGCAGCTATAGACTCAAGAGAATTGATTGAAGAGGCACTTAAAGGCTCAGATATGGTTTTCATTACAGCTGGAGAAGGTGGTGGTACTGGAACAGGTGCTTCTCCTATTATTGCTGAAATTGCACATGAGATGGGTGCTCTTACTGTTGGTGTTGTTACAAGACCATTTGGTTTTGAAGGTAGAAGAAGATCAGTTCAGGCTGAAGAAGGAGTTCAGGCACTAAGAGATGTTTTAGATACCTTAATTGTTATCCCAAATGATAGATTGCTACAAATTAGTGATAAAGATTTGAAAGCAAGTGAAGCATACATTAAGTCTGATGAGATTTTATCAAATGGTGTAAAAGGTATTTCAGGATTAATAACTCAACCAGGGGTTATTAACGTTGACTTTGCAGATGTGAAAACAATTTTAAAGGATGCTGGAAATGCTGTATTAGGAATTGGAAGATCTACTGGAGAGCAAAGAGCACCAAATGCAGCTCAAGCAGCAATTTCATCGCCTTTACTTGAAGCAACTATGGATGGAGCTGAAGGTGTCTTAATAACAATAACAGGATCAGAAGATCTTAAGCTTCAAGAAATAAACGAAGCAGCAAGAGTAATTACAGAAAAAGCTGATGATAATGCTGAAATTATATTTGGTCACACTATCGACGAAACTTTGGGTGATGCAGTTGAGGTGACTGTAGTTGCAGCAGGCTTTGGACCTAGACCAAATAGAAGGTACAAAGATCAAAGCAATCAAGAAATTGATGGAGGTGAAGGTCTTCCTGACTTTATTCAAGGATGATTTCATCAAAATTAATTAAAAAGGCTTTTTATCTAAATAAATTTGAACCAGACTTTAAAAGCATTTTAAAAAACTTAAAAATTGGTTCGTACTCTAGTATGAATCAAACGCATTCAAATAAAGTTTTGTTTACGGATTTGGGTAATGAATATAATTGCGATTCTTTAATAACAAGACAAAAAAATCATGCATTGCTTGTCAAAACTGCTGACTGTATGCCTATTTTGCTTAATGACGGTATACATGTTGGTGCTGTACACAGTGGTTGGCGGGGTGTTGATAATGAAATATTTGAGAATACACTTAAAAATTTTGAAATTAAAAATTTAAAAGTTTCCATTGGTCCACATGCTCAAAGCTGTTGCTATGAAATTCAAAATGATGTGTATCAAAGACTTGGTGAATTTGTAAAAATTAAAGAAAAAAAATATTATTTAAAACTTTCTAATAAAATTCAAAAACTTTCTGAAAAGTATTTATTTAAATTAGAAATTTCAAAATATTGCACAGTTTGTGATAAAAATTATTTTTCTTATAGAGAAAACGGGACATCAGAAAGACAGTATTCATTAATATGGCAATAAATTTAGAAAAACTAAATGATAAAATCTTAAGCTACAATGCGAAGCTTTTACCTGTGGTTAAAAACAGAAGTAATAATGAAATTAAATTTATTTATGACAGTAATTTTAGAGACTTTGGAGAAAATAGATTAGATGATTTTTACGAACACTCAAGAGTATTTAAAGATGTTAAATACCACTTTATTGCTCCTATTCAATCGAGAAAATTAAAGGAAATTTGTAATAGTTTTACATATGTACATACTATTACTCGAAATAAAGAAATTAAATTACTAGAAAGCTTTGACTTTAAAGGTGAATTTTTTATTCAGATGAATTTAGATAACGATCCTAATAAAAGCGGAATTGATGAGAATTCTTTAAATAATATAATAGAGAACTGTTTAGAAAGTAACTTGTTTCCATGCGGTCTTATGACTATTCCTAACATCAACTCAGATCCAAAAAAAATATATTCTAAAATGGAACAATTAAATAATAATTTAAAAAAAGAATATAATTTTTATAAGGGGGAGCTGTCTATGGGTATGTCAGGAGATTTTGAAGTAGCCTTAGACTATGGCTCTACAATCGTAAGAATTGGTACTAAACTATTTGATAATGTTTGAAAAATTTTTGATTTCAATAGGATTAAAGCAGCCTACAAATTTAGAGGTTTCTAGTGAGGTAAATCAAAATACCGTCAGACCATCGAATGACAATAAATTCCTCAACGAAGAAATTATTGGTGATGTAAGAATTCACAATTCAAAAGATGAAGTGGAAATTAAAGCTTTAAGATCTTTCTCTGAAATACAAAATTTAGGTGTAGCTATAAAAGATGAGTTCATTGTTGCAATGGATATAAGAGATATTCCAGATCAACAAGAAAGAAGAAGAATATTAGATTTTGTTACAGGCATGGCGTTTATGAGTAATTCAACTATGAGGGTAATTAATAAAGATGGTGTTTATCTTATTATTCCTACTTCTACTTCTTTGAGCTCATCAGAGAGAGAAAGGCTCCAACAGCTAGGATTATATCGCTTAAATGTGTAGTTCTGTATATTTAATATTTCGACTTTTTTATTACAGTTTATTTGCATGGATTATTTTAAGTTGGATTCAAGTACCTTATGATCATCCTATAGGTCAAGTCAAAGCAGTTTTAGATAGATTTTATGATAAATTACTAAATCCTATCAGAACAAGAGTTCCAGTTTTAAGGATTGGCATGGCTGGTATTGATTTGTCTCCTTTAATTTTAATTTTTGGTTTTAATTTTTTACAGCCTTATATTCTAAGATTTGTCTGTTGAATTTTGTAACCTAACACCTAAGTTGTAATCTAAAACTTTTTCATTTCCAACTTTGTTAGTCACAACAAGATCAGTTGCTAGAGTTTCATTTTCAATATATTCTTTAAAGTCACTAATGCTAAGTTCAATAATTTTCTCATCTGAAAAAATTTCTACTTTAACTCTATCAGTAATTTCATAACCATCAGATTTTCTTTTTTGTTGAATAATAGATACAATTTCTCTCGATAATCTTTCTTTCTTAAGGTCTTCAGAAATTTCTGTATCTAAAATTATTCCAAATTTTTCAACTATTTCAAAGTTTTCACTCTCTGATTTAGAACTCAATTTTATATCAATTTCAGAAACCTTAATGTCCAAATTTTCAATTAAAAAATTACCTTGTTTTAAGAGAGCTCTTTTTTCAGAATCATCTAAATTAGAAAGATAGCTCACAACTTTGTTTATATCTTTACCTAACTTTGGTCCAAGCATTTGAAAATTGGGTTTTAGATCATATTGAATCCAATCATCAACTTTTGTATCAATTATTATGTTTTTTACGTTTACTTCGTTTTTGATAAGATCTTCAATTATTTCAATCTGTTTTGAAATAAGATTATCGTCAGAAATAATAGTTATTGAATTTAATGGTTGTTTATTAGGAAGTTTTAATTTAACTCTTAAATTTCGAACACTTTTAATTATATCTTTAGCAAGTTGAACACTTGATTCTAATTCTTTGTTAATCAGTTTTTCATTTGCTACTGGATATTCTTCATAATGAATACTTTTATCTTCTTGTTGTGTCAAGCCTTGATAAATTTCTTCACATATAAATGGTAAAACCGGAGCCATAGCTTTTGTAAATTCTGTTAGTACTTCATGAAGAGTTTTGAAAGCATTAATTTTATCAATGTCGTTACTATCTTTTTCTTTCCAAAATCTTTTTCTATTTGATCTAATATACCAATTAGTTAATTCGTCAATAAAATTCATCAAAGGTGGAATTACCTCATATAAGTAGTAATTTTCCATCTTTTCATTTACAGTTTTAATTAGAGATTGCAATGTTGATATTAGCCATTGATCCATAAGCGCTCTTTCCTCTACAGGCAGAGCGGTTTCAAGCTCTTCATAAGTTATGTCGTCAGCATTTGCATATGTTGAAAAGAATGAAAAACTATTCCAGAGGGGTAGGATTATACTTCTGGTGACGAGCTGAACACCTTCCTCAGAAAATTTTAAAGGCTCACCTCGAACTACAGGTGAGTTTATTAAATAAGCTCTAAGACTATCTCCACCATATTTATTTAAGAGCTCTTCAGGGTCTGGATAGTTTTTTAAACTTTTGCTCATTTTTCTTCCATCTTCAGCCAGAATCATGCCAGTAGTAATACAATTTTTAAATGCAACTGAGTCAAATAATGCAACTGCCAAAATAGTTAAGGTATAAAACCACCCTCTAGTTTGGTCAAGTCCTTCTGCAATAAAATCAGCTGGAAACCCGTTTAGGAAGTCATCTTTGTTTTCAAACGGATAATGTTGCTGACCATATGGCATAGAGCCTGATTCAAACCAACAATCTAAAACTTCAGGTGTTCTTTTGTAGGTTTTTCCGTCAACTTTAATTAATAAATCATCTAAATAGTGTCTATGCAAGTCGACAATTTCTTTTCCAGTATATTCTTGAAGTTCTTCAACTGATCCGATGCAGATTTGGTCTTGAGGGTCATCAACATTTACCCATACAGGTATACAGCTTCCCCAGTATCTGTTTCTACTGATTGCCCAGTCTCTAGCATTTCCAAGCCAATTAGAAAATCTTTTTTCTCCAATAAACCCTGGAACCCAGTGAGTTGAAGCATTAAGCTCAACCATTCGATCTCTTATTTTTTCAACATTAACAAACCATGTTGGTATGGCTTTATAAATTAAAGGGGTACCTGTTCTCCAACAAAATGGGTATGAATGAGTTTCTGTTTTATAACTAAACAAGGCATCTCTATTTTTAAGTTGCTCAACAACAATTTTATCTGCGTCTTTAACATTCAAATCCTTAAGCTCCGCAAATGTTGAATCAAATTTTCCTGCAAGAGTGACGGGGTCTACAATTACATCTATGTCTGCGTTCTTAAGTGCGTAAAAATCACTTTCTCCATAGGCAGGTGCCTGAGACACTAACCCTGAACCAGATTCAGTATTCGTATCATCACTATGAATAATTCTAAATGTACCATCTTGAAAAGTGTCTTCGTATTCGTCATAAGCAGGTATGTATGCTGCTCCAATTAATTCACTTCCAATAGATTCATCTACAATATCAAAATCATAGTTTTCTAGCTCTAACAGTCTTTCTTTTGCAATCCAATAAAACTTATTTTCGATTGAAATTCTTGAATATGTAATATCTTTTCCTACAGCAATAGCTAAGTTACCTGGAATACACCAAGGTGTAGTTGTCCATACTAGAAAATTGTCACCTTTAACAATCTTATTAAAATCTTCTCTGGCTTTTAAAGTAAAAAATATGGAAGGATCTTCAACGTCCCTGTAATCCATATTCGCTTCAAAATTTGACAATGGTGTTGAAGCTGCCCACGAATAAGGTAAAACCTTATAATCCTGATAAATAAGTTCTTTTGACCAAAGTTCTTTGAAAACCCACCAAACACTTTCCATGAAATCAATATCCATAGTTTTGTAGTCATTTTCAAAATCAACCCATCTACCTATTTTTCTTGTAATTTTTTCCCAATTTTCTGTATTAGTTTGAACTTGCGTACGACATGCTTCATTGAATTTTCCTATTCCAAATTCATCTATCTGCTGAGGGTCTTCTAAGTTAAGTTTTTTCTGAACTTCCATTTCGATAGGAAGCCCATGAACATCCCATCCAAACCTTCTTTCAACGTAATATCCTCTCATGGTCCAATATCTTGGAACTATGTCTTTTATTACACCAGCTAATAAATTTCCATAGTGAGGACTGCCAGTAGGGAACGGAGGACCATCGTAGAATCTAAATACTTTAGAGTCTTTTCTTGATTCCATTGAATTTTCAAATGCGTTGATTTTATCCCAATAATTTGAAATATTTTCTTCAAGTTTAGGTAAATCAATATTTGAACTAATTCTTTTAAACATCTATACGATTTTAAATCTTTTAAAGATAAATTTGTATAAATTCGGAGACTTTTTAAAAAAAATAAATTTATAAGACTTTATTTAAAAAGTAGCTAATATACATTCATCTGAGGATTTAAATGGTTAGAAAATTATCAACAAATACAGTAAATAAGTTTAAAAAGAAACTTCTTGCAGAAAAAGAACAATTAACAAGTATCTTAGAGCACCATCAACAACAAAGGGAAAATATTAGATTATCCGAAGGAGCAGCAGAAAGAAGTCCCGATCCAACATCTGCTGATGGTGGTTCTATGGCATTTGAGCTAGAAAAAGAGTTAACTTTAGACGAGAATACAAGACACTTGTTAAACCAAGTTGAACACGCTTTAGTTATGATTCAAAAGAAAAAATATGGCATTTGTGAAAATTGTAATGAAGCCATTCCAGTTGCAAGGCTTGAAGCAATACCATATTCAACACAATGCAAAAACTGCGCAGCATTAATTGAATCTTAGAAAATATCTAAGCCCCGTATTAATAATTATTTCATTATCTTCTTTAGATTTGTACATAAAATATTTGATAAGAATAAATAATATTCAAGAAAAATTAATTTTAGAAAATTTCTTAACAATCGATCTAACTTACAACACTGGAATAGCTTTCGGTTTTTTCAGCGACTATACGGAGATCACTTATGTTTTTTCAATTGTTATTTTTCTTTGGCTAATAACTCAGTTTAGAAACTTCGAAATTGGAAGTGTTGAAATGTATTCATTTTGCTTAATAACAAGTGGAGCAATTGGTAATTTAGGCGAAAGAGGCTGGAATTTAATATTTAATCAAAATGGAAAAGTAACTGACTTTATCGAACTCTTGTTTATTCCAAGTTTTAATTTTGCAGACGTTTATATTACATTTGGAATTATTGGCTTATTTTATATGGAGTTAAGAAAAAATTAATATTGAAATAGTTCATGAGAACGAAAATTTTGTGATAGTTAACAAACCTGCAGGAGTCTTAACTCATCCTGTTCAAAATTCTGATGAGAATACAATCCAAGACTATTTAAAAGAAAATTTTAGAATTGACTATGAATTTGAAGATGATAGACAAGGTATCGTTCATCGGCTTGATAGAGTAACAACAGGTTTACTTGTGTGTCCTTTAAATCGTGAAACACATTTAGATTTAAAATCTATTTTTCAAAAAAGAGAAATTCAAAAAAAGTATAGAGCTATTGTCGAAGGTAATTTGAAAACGGACAGTGGAACAATTGATTTACCACTTGCTAGTTCAAATACTAATAGAAAAAAAAGAAGTGTGAGTGCACAAGGCAGAGAGGCTATCACTGAATTTAAAGTTTTGTCTAACAATGATAAGTATTCTTGGATTGAATTAAATCTGATAACAGGTCGAAATCATCAAATAAGAGCTCATTTGGAGTATTTAAAAACACCAATCGTAAATGACATTCTTTATGGTGCAAATCATCATGAAAATTTAGAAAAAAATATGATATGCTTACAAGCGTTTAAATTGAAATTTTTATTATCAAATGAAAATTTTGAATTCACAATCGACCAGCCTGATTACTTTAGTTCAATATTATAAAAAAATTTTTCAAAACTCTTTAAAATATCTTTATGACAAATTCTTTCGTTCATCTTCATGCGCACACAGAGTACTCAATGTTAGATGGTGCGGCGAAGATTAAAGATTACTTAACTAAAGTTAAAGAGTTAAACCAACCTGCAGCTGCTATAACAGATCATGGAAATTTATATGGAGCTTTAGAGTTTGTTAAAGTAGCAGAAGAAATTGGAGTAAAACCAATTATTGGATATGAAGCTTATATAACTCCTGGTTCACGATTTGATAGGCCTGATAGACAAAATAATAAACGTTACCATTTAACACTCTTGGCAGAAAACAATGTTGGGTATCAAAATTTAGTTGAGTTAGTGAGTAAGGCCTTTATAGAGGGTTATTATTATAAACCCAGAATTGACTACGAATTGCTTAAACAACATTCAGAAGGCATAATTGCACTTTCAGGTTGCCTTGGTGGTGAAATAGCACAAAGCCTAGCTCCTGATTTGACAACTGAAGAAGGGAATTCTGGTAACGAAAAAAGCTATTCGCATGCATTAGAGCTTGCAAAAAATTATCAAAATATATTTGGAAAGGATAATTTCTTTATTGAGCTACACAATCATGGTATTCCTGAACAATTAGAGATATTAGATGATTTAATAAAAATATCTACAGAAATTGATGCTCCTCTTGTTGCAACAAACGACTCTCACTACGTAGACAAAGAAGATGCATCTTCTCATGATGCATTATTATGCGTGCAAACCAATGCAACTATAGAAGACGAGAATAGATTTAAATTTGAAGGTGAAGGATATTATGTTAAGTCTTCAGAGGAAATGAGAAAATTATTCCCAGATAATAAATTTCCGAATGCATGTGACAACACATTAAAGATTGCTGAAAGAATAAATTATGAATTTAATTTTGGTAAAAACTTTCTTCCCGATTTTCCTTTACCAGAAGAGGGTATAACCGCAGATGAATTTCTAAAAGTTAAAGTGTTTGAAGGCGCATCTCAGAGGTATAAAGAGATTACTTCTGAGATTGAAAATAGGATAAATTATGAATTAGACGTAATTTCTTCAATGGGCTTTGCCTCTTATTTTTTAATTGTTGGTGACTTAATTAGATTTGCTAGGGAAAAATCAATTAGAACTGGTGCAGGTAGAGGTTCTGCAGCTGGCTCTATAGTTTCATACTGTTTAGGCATAACAGGCATAGATCCAATTAAATATGGTTTAATCTTTGAAAGATTTTTAAATACAGGTAGAAAATCATTACCAGATATTGACATGGATTTTGATGAACGTTACAGATCAGATGTGATCAATTATACAATTGATAAATATGGTTCTGATAGGGTTGCTCATATTGTCACATTCGCAACTATTAAAGCTAAACAAGCTATTAGAGACGCAGCGAGAGTGCTCGGGCTTCCATTTTCAAGTGGAGACAGGGTTGCTAAGTTAATGCCACCTATGATTTTAGGCAATACCGCAACAATTTCAGAATGTTTAGAGCTAGATGAAGAAAATAAAAGTGGATACAGTAAAGAGTTTTATTCTGCATCTGAAGAATTAAGAAAACTGTATAAAAATGATGAAGAAGTAAAAAAAATTATTGATATAGCACTGGGCCTAGAAGGTTTAAGACGACAAGACGGCATTCATGCCGCAGCAGTAGTTATTTCACCATCAAAAATTACTAATTTTCTTCCAATTCAACAGAAAGGAGAAAATGCAGAGGTTGTAACGCAATACGAGATGCACACTGTTGAAAGGTTGGGTCTTTTAAAAATGGATTTTCTTGGTTTGAGAAATCTTTCAATTATCGATAGAACTCTAGAGCTTATTAAAAGTAAAAAAGTAGACATAGATAATGTACCTTTAGATGATAAAAAAACCTTTGAAATTTTTGCATTAGGAAAAATGACAGGTGTTTTTCAGTTAGAAAGTAGAGTTGCCCAATCATTATCAAAGAGCTTATCTCCTAAACGTTTTGAAGACATCGTAGCCTTAGTAGCTTTAATAAGACCAGGACCGTTGGGTGCAGGCATGCATACAGAGTTTGCAGACAGGGCAAACGGTAGAAAAGATATTGAATATTTACATCCAGACTTAGAAAATGTTCTTGGTGAAACTTATGGTGTAATTTTATACCAAGAACAGGTGATGCAAGTAGCAGAAAAAATAGCAGGTTTTAATCTTCAGGAAGCTGACAATTTACGTGTAGCAATGGGTAAAAAAATTCCCAAGATTATGGAAGAACAGAGAATAAAGTTTACTAACGGTGCTACTGCTAAAGGATATTCTGAAATATTTTCATCTGAATTATTTGATCAGATTGCATACTTTGCTGGTTATGGTTTCAATAAAAGCCACTCAGTACCATATGCATTACTTGCATATCAAACAGCGTATTTGAAAGCAAATTATCCTGCTGAGTACATTGCAGCTTGCTTAACGGCAGTAAAGAGAGATAAAGATAGAACTGCAATTTTTTTGTCAGAAGCAAGAGATATAGGAGTGCAGGTTACAACACCAGATATAAATTTAAGCAGCGAAGACTTTACAGTTTCTGACAATAAAATTATTTTTGGTTTGTCAGCAGTAAGAAATGTTGGTGACGTTACAGCACAAAAAATAATTAATGAAAGAAATGAAAACGGTGATTTTTTATCTATAGAAGATTTTTTATCAAGAATTGATTCACGTTCATTAAATAAAAGAGGCGTAGAAGCTTTGGCTCAAGGAGGGGGTTTTGATAATTTCGGATTTACAAGAAAAGGAGTATTCGAGGCAACTGTAGATTTGATTGAGGATGCTAAAGATTTAAAAAAAGAAAAGTTAAATAACCAAGGTTCTCTTTTCTCTTTAGATGAATCTGAAACCAGTTCAACAACTATAGCTACTTCAGAATGGGAAAAGAAAGAGTTGTTAGAACGAGAAAGAGAAATGCTTGGTTTCTTTGTTAGCGAAGATCCTCTTGATGGATACGGAGAAGTTCTAAAAAGTGAATCTTCACATACAATAATTGAATTACAAAATTTAGAAGAAGAGGATGAAGAGGTAAATGTAATCATTGCAGGTTTAGTTTCAAATATTCAAAAAAGAGTATCTAGACGAGGCAATCCTTGGATTCAATTTGACCTACAAGACACAACAGGTTCAGTAGGTGTTCTACTATTTAATAAACTTGTTGATAAATATAATAATGAGATTGATGGAGAGCTTTATATAAAGGTTACCGGTACCTATGTTGGGGGTGCTGAAAACACTTTAAGAGCAAGAGATTTAGTTGTTATAGAGCCCACTAAACTTCTGACAGATTTAGACATTACTCCATTAACTATCCAGGTTAATGAGGATAATTTAACAAAAAATAATTTAATTTTATTAAAAGAGTTGTTTATGAAACATCCTGGACAATCAAATGTTGAGTTAGAAGTGATAGGCAATGACGATATAAAACTACTAGAACTGAAATCAATAAAAGTAAAAAAATCTTCAAAACTAAATAATGACATTTCAATACTGTTGTCATAGTGAGCTAAAATCAACTTATGTCATTAAACATTGAAGAGTTAAAAACAAGATATAAAGAAAGAGCTGAAGCTGTTAAAAATAGATCAATTCCACCAGTCGGAGGTGATGACAGAGCAGCATTCATTAAACAAGCTGAGCTTGATTTTCAAGATTATATGTTTATAGCTGATTGTAATTTTGAAGTTATTGACGGATATCTTGTAATGAAATATAAGCTAGACGGTTAATTTAAATTTTTTCCCATCGGAAAAATTGAAGATACAACTTCCGCACATGCAATTGCAATCTCCATATGTTCTTTTTGTGTTCCATTTGCAGACCTAAGTTCAATGTAGTGAATCCAGCTTCGTAATGTACCGTTCATATACAATCGACTTACAGTATTGCCTTCTGGTAGAACTGCACGTGCTTGCTCTTTAGCAATTCCATTTTCTATAGCCCAGTTGTAGGCTTTTTTAGAGTTTTCAATTAGATCCAATTGAATTTGAGTCCATTCGTTTTCTAGTGTTTCATTTTTTGATTCAATTGAATTTTGTCTATTTTTTGGATCCTGCAACCTAGCTTCACGTGTAACAAATTCTAAGTCTTTTACAGGATTTGCGTATCTTTGACTAAATTCTTGAAAACTAAAAGATCTATGCCTCAACATTTGTCTCGCAATATCTCTTGTAGTTTCAATTTCTAGACAAGCACTAACCATCTCAAGTGGTGACCAGTGAGAATTTTTTATTAAATAATTAATTAATTTTTCACTTGTTTCTGTATTAAGTTGATTAGAGGGGTTTGAAACTCTTGCGCAATAAGCTACAAGTTCTTGAGCGTCTTTAATGCCTTCTTTAGCAATATCTTCATTTGGTGTTGAATAACTTATTAATTTAACTTTCATTATTTTTATTATATTAAAATCTAATTATGTTTTTACTAAGATTAGTAGTCTTTTTTATCTCTTTGTTGATGCTTACAATTTTGGCGTATCCTTTGTTGCTAATTTTAGATATTTCACAAGGTGGAACTTATTTTGGACTTTGCAGCGATTTGGCTACTTGTGAAATAGGATTTTTAGAGGGACCAAGACTTTTAATTATTTTGATTATGTCATTCTTTGTTCTAGTAGTTATATTGAGGTTAATTATGAAGCTAATTAACAATATAAATAATGAATCTTCTATTCTTTAACAGCACCAAAAATAGATAACAAAACTATAGCTACACCTATCCAATTTATTAAATTTAAAACTTCACCAGCTAAAGATATTCCTATCAAAATTGCAAATATGGCTTCCAAGCTTAATATCAAAGAAGAAGTAGATGCTTTAACAAATTTTTGTCCAAATAGTTGAAGGTAGAACGCACCTACGTTCACTACTAGTCCTAAAAATATTATAGGAACAATATTTTGAACTATTGGAGTAGCTTCAATAATTGAAATGTAAGGCATGCATAAAGATGCACCAAATAATGATTGGACAAACATTAGATTAGAAATATTAAAATTATTAACTTCTTTTTCTACTAAAACAATATGTATCGCATAAGACATTGCACAAATAAATGTAAATAAATTTCCGAACATTTGATCTATGCTTGTGCTAGAAATCAAGAGTATTCCTGTAAACCCAAGAAATGAAAATACATAATTTTTTGTTTGAAGGTCAGTACGATTTATTAATTTACTCAAAAGGGGAGTTAAAACTACATAAAACCCAGTGACGACTCCAGAATTAATTGTTGATGAGGTAACCAATCCTTCAGTTTGGGTATAGTATCCAAGCCAAAGAAAGAATCCCATAACCAATCCAGGTTTAATTGAGTTTTTGTTTGGAATGCCTCCTATTATAAGAAAAAATATTGAAGCAATTAAAAATCTACAAAATACGACAAACATTGGTGACAAATCATCCAATAAATTTTTAACAACAAGAAATGTAGAACCAAATAACATTGCAGATGCAAACAAAGCCAACAGTGCTTTATTTTGAGGGTTTAATTTCATAATTGAGATTTTAAAAGAGATACAATATATAAGTGAAAATTTCTAAACAAGAAAAAGCTAATAAAATTCTTAAAATATTAGAAAATTATTATCCTAAAACTCCAGTGCCATTGAAACACAGTAGTCCTTATACTCTTTTAATTGCAGTTCTGCTTTCAGCTCAGTGTACTGATGAAAGGGTCAACAAAATAACTCCAATTTTATTTAAGAAGGCTAACACTCCAATCAAAATGGCTAAATTAAAAGTAGCTGACATTGAAAAAATAATTAGACCATGCGGGTTATCTCCTCAAAAATCTAAAGCAATATCAAAATTATCAAAAATACTTGTTTCTGATTTTAACTCTAGAGTTCCTAGAGACTTAGAAGCTTTAGAGGAATTACCCGGTGTAGGGCATAAAACCGCATCTGTATTAGTAAGTCAAGCTTATGGAACTCCTGCTTTTCCAGTCGACACTCATATTCATAGACTTGCCTGGAGATGGGGATTGTCAACAGGTAAGAATGTAAAAAAAACAGAGGAAGATCTAAAAAAATTATTTCCAATTGAGAAATGGAATAAATTACATCTTCAAATAATTTTCTATGGACGGGAGTTTTGTCCTGCAAGAGGTCACAATTTAGAAAATTGTATTATTTGTACAAAATTTAGAAGAAAAACAAACTTTAAGTAAAAAGTTAATTTTAACTATTGTTTTCACATCTGTTTAAATTGATATATGGAACTCAATATTTTAATTTCGTTTGGATTTGGTGTATTATCTTTTTTCTCGCCTTGCGTTCTTCCAATCGTCCCTGGTTTTTTTGCATCTTTTTCACTTGAAAAAAACAATAAAACCAAAAAAATATGGAGTTCACTACAGTTTGTTTTAGGTTTTTCTTTTGTGTTCATCTCATTAGGTGCACTTGCAACTTCACTTGGATCTTTTTTTACAAGAAATTCTTCAGCTTTAGGGCAAGTAAGTGGTGCAGTAATTATTTTGTTTGGATTGTTCTTGTTATTTCCAAATTTAAATACTCGTTACTTCTATGGTGAAAATATTTTTAAATTTGGAAGTATTAATAAATTTAAGTTCTTAATTATGGGTTTTGCATTTGGGTTTGGCTTTACACCATGTATTGGACCGGTGTTAGGTGCTTTACTAGCCCTATCTTCTAATGCTGAAACAATTAATATTGGTGTCACATATCTTATGTATTTTTCTTTAGGTATGGGCCTACCATTCTTAATATTTGGTTTACTGATAGATAAAATAAATTTGAACAATTCATTATTTAGAAATATTCAAAAATATTCAAGCTCTTTGTCTGGATTAATTCTTATATCTATAGGTTATTTAATCTTCTCAGACAGGATGTATATTTTAGCTTCTTTTTTTCAAGACCTTTTAGTATCTCTAAATTTGGACAGACTAAGCAATATATAGTTATGAAAAGATTCACTGTAAACAAATCTTTAGTTATTAATGGTAAAGATGCAATTAGTTTTGTTGATTCTTTAATTTCGAACTCATTAAAAGATGGAATGCCTAAATTCTCGTATTTACTTTCTCCAGATGGAAAGGTAAATTCATGGTTTATTGTTTATCAAGCAGGGTCTGAGATATTTATTTTTCAAGATAATGATAAATTAATTCAGATAAAGGAATTTCTATTAAAGTACAAGTTTCGTACAGATTGTAATTTGGATTTAATAGACGTTCAGTACTCATTTGCAATTACAACTAAAGAAAATGAATTACTAATTAATCAGATAGAAGAAAAAAATGAAATAGCAAATTTTCTTAAACTTGAAACTCAATTTGATTTACCTTCTAAAAGCATAATAGAAAAAGGATTAATGCCTAATGAAATTCTTTGGTTAGAATCTTTCGTGGATTATTTTAAAGGTTGTTTTATTGGACAGGAGCAAACGTCTAGAGTTAAATATAGAGGCAGACCGAGACGTATATTAAAAACATTACCTGACGGTTCACAAATAATTGACAAAATTACAAATGAATGAACAAAGATGTGATTTTTGTGCTCGTATTTTATTTAAAAATGTATCAGGCACATACAAATTGTGTTCAAAAAAGTGTAAAACTTATTTTAAAAATAAATCAAAAATAGAAATTATTGACAAAGCATTTCAGAACACAAATATACATGAATGGACTCAAATCAGTAATTTAATTAATTCAATCAATGGATATGATAAGTTTGAAAAAATTGCATCTATTTCAAGGTTGATATATTTTAAAAAAAAATTGACACTAAAGAACACAAAAGAACTTAATTTGAAATCTGAAGTTAAAGTGAAAAAATAGCACCTCTGTCGAACTTCTTTAATGAAATTTGAACTATCGGTCCAACTGCTAACACCATAAAAATAGTACCCAATCCGTAAGATCCACCAAGTAATACACCTACAATAAATGCTGTAAAGTCTATAGCTATTCTTGTAACTCTTATGCTAGGACCTAGCTTAGAAATTCCTACCATTATTCCATCTCGTGGACCTGGACCCAAGCCAGCCCCAACATAAACTCCTACACCCGCTGCAAAACAAACTGTTCCAAATGTTAAATAAACTATTCTCACTATCATGTCGACCGGTTCATTTAAAAAGTACATTGTAAGATCAATTACATTTCCAATGATCAATATATTTAAGATGGTTCCAATGAATGGCTTCTGTTTTAAAGGTATCCAACCGAGTAAGATTATAAAACCAGTTATAACACCTGCGAATCCAATTTTAATATTTAATAGTTTACTAAACCCATCGTGAAATACATCCCAAGAATTTAGTCCTAAATTAGCTTCTATTGTAAAAGCAAGGCCAAACCCACACATTACTAATCCAGTAATTAGTTGAGGAATTCTATAAATAATTTGTTTATTAATTTTCATTAAAAATTTTTTCTAGGAACATAATGTTTTCTGGACAAATTTCATAAATAGATTGAAATCTAAAAATTGGAATTAGTCTATTATTTACATCATTTAGGTCTGCAAAAACATTAATGATTTCGTAAATTTTACCTATTGAATCTTTTTGATTAATCCAAGAGTTAGAAGATAAACAGATATTTTTTCCTATTTCAGTTAACTGTTCATCTTCAAGCATTGCCAAGTTGTTATTAGTGTCTGCAAGCCTAATGTTCTCGATAAATGTAGCTTCTGTTGTATTTTGATTAAACGCCTGATAGAAAATAAAAATAGACATTGCAGTCATTGATGTAATCAAAACAATTTTTAGAGATTTGCTATTAGACATAGTTTGATAATAGTAATTTAAATTTTTTTATAGTACCCGGAGAGGGAGTCGAACCCTCACATCCGAAGATACTGGATTTTGAATCCAGCGCGTCTGCCAATTCCGCCATCCGGGCATATTTTGATTATATTTGATATCTAGATGAATGTAAGAAAATTATTATAAGTTTAAAATTAAACTATGAATTTATTAATAGATGGGCACAGCATTGCATTTAGGGCATTTTATGCTTTACCTGAAACACTTGTAACTTCCAAAGGTTTTCCTACAAATGTTATACACGGCTTTTTAATGATGTTGTCAAAGCTCACATCTACTTATGATTGCGAAAAGCTTATTGTTACATGGGATGTTTCAAAAAGTACTTTTAGAACTGAGATGTACAAAGAATATAAAGGTAATAGAAAATCTGCTCCTGATAATTTTAAGATTCAAATTAAAGCACTACAACAAATTCTCTCAGAATTTAATATCCCACAGATTTCTTTAGATGGTTTTGAAGCAGATGATGTTCTTGGTACTTTATCAAAACAATTTGATGAGAAAGAAGAGAAAACACTTATCGTTACGGGTGACAGAGATTCGTATCAATTAATTTCAAAAAATATAAATATACTTTATACCAAAAGAGGAATATCAAATACTGACATATATGATGAAAGATTATTTATTGAAAAATTTAAGATTAATGTTGAGCAATATATTGAATACCTTGCATTAAAAGGAGATCCTTCTGATAATATTCCTGGCTTACCTGGAGTTGGTGAAAAAACAGCAATCAATCTTTTACTTGAACACAAAAACATAAAGAATATTTATAACAATTTAGAATCTTTAACACCTAAATTACAACAAACTTTTTCAGAAAATAGTGAACTGTTAGAGTTAAGCAAAAAATTAGCGACTATTAAAAGAGACTTGAAGATTGAAATACCTAAGATAAATTTTTCAGAGACCATATTCAAAAACAATAATGTATTAGACAGTTCTGCTGATTTGATAAATGAATATGAATTGAACAGTTTTTTTAAAAATACTAAAGATAAATCATCTGTTTCTAAAAATGAGATAAATGAATTAGTAACTTATGAAAATAAAATAAAGCAAGAATCATTTGTTTTTAGTTACCAAGATAAGAATATATTTGTAAATGAAGAAGAAGTTGGGATTTTCACTTCATTAGAACAATTTAAAAATCCAATCTCACTAACTTCGCAAAAATTGTTAAATAATCTTTCAAATATTAAACAAAATTTTACGGCATTAGATTGTATGTTGTTTCTTAACGATCCAAGTACAAGACCAGATAACTTAATAAATATTATTAAAGTTGTAAATCCATCTGAATTCGTCGATAAGAAAACTACAGACGCAGAACTAGCAAACATTATTCAAAAAAATTATAAAAATTTTATTACTCAATATGAAAAAATCTCCAAAGATAAAACATTAATGAATATTTATAAATCAATTGATTTTCCAGTAATGCATGTACTTGCAAAAATGGAAAATTTAGGTGTTAATGTCTCACTTTCTAAAATGAAAAAGTTGTCAAAGCAGCTTGTTAAAGATTTATCCGATATTGAGAAAGATATCATAAAAATTTCAAAAAAAGATTTCAATATAAATTCTCCAAAACAATTGGCAGAAGTATTATACGAAGATTTGAAAATGCCTATTGTAAAAACAACACCAAAAGGCGCTCCTTCTACTGATGCATCAGTCCTTGAAGAGTTGTCAAAAAATTATGAATTACCTAAATTAATTTTAAGTTATAGAGAATTGGAAAAAATTAGATCTACATATGTAGATGGCTTGATTCCTCTTGTATCAAATGAATCTAAGATTCATACACATTACAATTTGTTTGGCACAGCAACTGGTAGATTGTCTTCTGAGCAGCCAAATTTGCAAAACATACCAAATAAATCAAAGATAGGTCAAAAAATTAGAGACTTCTTCATACCAACTGAAGGTAGTAGTTTTATCATTTCAGATTATTCTCAAATTGAACTTAGAGTTCTTGCACACTTGAGTGGTGATAAAAATATGGTTTCTATTTTGCAAAAAAGAGAGTCTGATATTCATTCAGAAACAGCCTCAAAAATATTTAATACATCACTTAGTAAAGTTGATAAAAATATGAGACGAAAAGCCAAAGAAGTAAATTTTGGTTTGATATATGGAATGGAAGCATTTGGGTTATCTAAAAGCTTAAAAATAAGTCAGAAAGAAGCCTCTGAACTTATAGAAGCATATTTTTTGCAATTTCCAAAAATTAAAGGGTTTTTAGATGACATTGTTAAAAATGCTGAAAAGAACACCTATACAGAAACTTTAAGTGGAAGAAAGCGATATGTGAGAGAATTAAGTTCTAGTAATTTTCAAGTAAAAAGTATGGGGAAAAGGATTGCTATGAACGCCCCAATTCAAGGAACCGCAGCAGATATTATGAAAATTGCCATGATAAAAGTTGATGAATATTTAAAGCAATCAGGTCACGGACAATTAATTTTACAAATTCATGATGAAATAGTTGTTCAGGTAGAAAATAGGTTTGCCGAAAGTGCAATGGATGGAATTACAAAAGAAATGGAAAACGCTTATAGCCTCAAAGTTCCTATTTTTGTTAATTCAAAAATTTCTAATTCTTTGGCAAATTTTAATAATTAGTTTGTAAATAACACAGATATGTTATTCTTATTCACGCAATACTATGATTGGAAAAAAAATTTTAAATGGTAGATAATAATCAAGGTGACACACAGCCTTCAAATGTGGTATCTCTTCCTGATGATATAAAACCTGAAGACTTTCCCGAACTACTCGAGCAAACACTAATTACTTTTAACGATGGTGACGTTATTGAAGGAACCATTGTTCGAATTGATAGAAATGAAGTTATGGTTGATGTTGGCTATAAATCTGAAGGAGTTATACCTTCAAGAGAGTTATCTGTAAGAAAAGGTGTTAATCCTAAAGAACTTGTAAATGAGGGTGATAAAATTCAAGCCCTAGTTCTTGACAAGGAAGATGATGAAGGAAGATTAATCCTTTCAGTAAAACGTGCTGTGTATGAAAAAGCATGGGGCGATATTCAAGAAATTGCAAATAACAACAAATCAATTAAAGGAACAGTTATAGAGTCTGTAAAAGGAGGCTTGATTGTAGATATTGGAGTGAGGGGATTTTTACCTGCTTCACTTATTGACGTTAGAAGAGTTAAAGAGCTGACATCTTATATTGGTGAAGAAATTGAAGCAAAAATTTTAGAATTAGATAGACAAAGAAATAACATAGTCCTATCAAGAAAAGCTCATTTAGAAGAAGAACAATCCGAAGAAAGACAAGGATTTCTTGATGACTTACAGGTTGGAGATGTAAGAGAAGGAAAAATTTCCTCTATTGTTAGTTTTGGTGCATTTGTTGATATAGGTGGAATGGATGGACTTGTTCACGTGTCAGAGCTTTCATGGAGACATGTAGAAAACCCAAATGAAATTGTAAAAGTTGGTGATAAAGCTACAGTCAAGGTTCTAGAGATTGACAATGATAAAGAGCGAATTTCACTTTCAATTAAACAAGTTAATGAAGACCCATGGTTAGATTTTGAACTTCATTATAAAGATGGAGATGTTGTAGAAGGTGAAGTTACTAAAGTAGTGCCTTTCGGTGCATTTATAACTATAGGCAAAGGAGTTGAAGGTTTAGTTCATGTGTCTGAAATTGCAGCTGAGAAAGTTGACTCTCCCGAGCTTGCACTTGCCCTTGGACAAAAAGTAAGTGTTAAAATTACCGAATTAGATGTAGAGAAAAGAAGAGTAAGTTTATCTATTAAGCAAGCAGATCCAAACTGGAAAGAAGTTGCTAGCCAAAAAGAAACTCCAAAAACTCATTCATCAGAGTCAGAAGATCCCACACCAAAAAGACAAACTGTTGATGGTGTAGATGAATCTTTGGAAAACATTCTGCAAGAACTCAAAGAGCGTGGCATAGGCAACTCGTAATTTATTATTTATAATCATCTATAGATGAAAAATAATGTCTATTTAATAACTGGCCCCATTGGTAGTGGTAAATCTTCAGCACTAGAACTAATCAGTAGCTTAGATTTATTTACAGTTGATTTAGACAAGGTTTCAAATAATATCCTTAACCAAACTGAAAGTTTTAACTTTATAAAAAATAATTTTCCTGATGCAATTGAAAATAATAAAATTTTAAAACAAGTTCTTGCAAATATAGTATTTAATGATCATGAAGAATTAAAAAAATTAGAAAATTATCTACATCCTAGAGTTTTAAATGAATTAGATAAAATAGTCAGTTCTGCATCAGGACCTATCTTTGTAGAAGTTTCAGCACCAAAAACTATACATAGCAAGTATGAGGCTTTGGTTATATTTGCCGATAAAGAAGTAAGGGTTGAGAGGCTTTTGAGTAGAGGCATGCAATTAGATGATATAAATAATCGAATTGCAACTCAGCAAGATGATGATTGGTGGTTGAGTTTAGGTAAAGTTATTTACAATAACAATTTTGAAGATTTTAAAACTGAACTTCTTGAATTTATTAAAGAAGTTACATAAGTTGTTACTTAAATAAATTGATATAATTTTTTATGAAAAAATTTGAAGTTATTTCAAACTTTTCGCCCAAAGGCGATCAACCTAACGCTATTAAACAATTATATTCTGGTGTTAGTTCTGGAGTAGATTTTCAAACTTTAAAAGGCATTACTGGATCTGGAAAATCTGCAACTATTGCATGGCTAATTGAAAAGGCTCAAAAACCTTCTTTAGTTTTAGCACCGAATAAAGCTCTTGCAGCTCAATTAGCAAATGAATTTCGTCAATTTTTTCCAAAAAATAGGGTTGAGTATTTCGTTTCTTATTATGACTACTATCAACCGGAAGCTTATGTTCCAAGAACGGATACATTTATAGAAAAAGATGCAACTATAAATGAAGAAATAGACAGGTTGAGACATTCAGCAACAAGTGCTTTACTTTTGAGGGAAGACGTTATAGTTGTATCTTCAGTGTCTTGCATTTATGGTCTCGGTTCTCCTATAGAGTATAAAAATAAACTTATACCAATTCACAAAAATAAAGAATTTAATATTGACGATTTACTTCACCAATTGATAAAACAGCAATATGTAAGAAATGATCTTGTAGTTCAAAGAGGATCATTTCGATTAAAAGGTGATACTTTAGATATTTTTCCTGTTTACGAAGAAACAATTTTTAGAATTGAATTTTTTGGCGACGAAGTTGAAGATATCTCAAGAATCGATCCAACAACAGGTGAGATTATGGAGAAATTAACTGAACTAGCAATACTTCCTGCATCTCATTATGTAATTTCCGATGAGTCTAAACAAAAGGCTTTAAATCAAATTGAGAAAGACATGTTAATCCAGATTGATAAATTTAACTCAGAAAATAAACTTCTTGAAGCTCAGAGAATTGAACAAAGGACTCGGTATGACCTTGAAATGATTAGTGAATTAGGAATGTGTTCTGGAATAGAGAATTATTCAAGGTATTTTGATGGAAGAAAACAGGGTGAAGCCCCATACACTCTGATAGATTTCTTTCCAGAAGATTTTTTAATGATAGTTGATGAAAGTCATATCGCTATACCTCAAATAAGAGGACAATATGAAGGCGATAAATCCAGAAAATCAACACTTGTTGAATACGGCTTTAGACTTCCTTCAGCCTTAGACAATAGACCTCTTAAGTTTGATGAGTGGGTCGGTAAAGTTAAAAATACAATTCTAGTTTCTGCAACTCCAGGAAAATGGGAAAAAGAGCATTCTAAAACTTTCATAGAGCAAGTAATTAGACCAACGGGTTTATTAGATCCAAAGATTGTTGTAAAACCTACTGACAATCAAATACAAGATTTATTAAATGAAATAAATAATGTCGTCAGTAATGGCAATAGAGTTCTTGTCACAACACTAACAAAAAAGATGAGTGAAGCATTAAGTGATTATTTATTAAAAGCTGGAATAAAGACGAGATATTTACATTCTGATATTGACACTTTAGAAAGAATTGAAATTTTAAGAGACTTGCGAAAAGGTGATTTCGATGTATTGGTAGGTATCAATCTCCTAAGAGAAGGTTTGGATTTACCAGAAGTACAACTTGTTGCAATCTTAGACGCTGATAAAGAAGGTTTTTTAAGATCCGAAACAAGCTTAGTGCAAACAATAGGTAGAGCAGCTAGAAATCAAGATGGTTATGTAATTATGTATGCAGACAAGGTAACTGATTCAATGACATTTGCTATAGAAGAAACAAATAGAAGAAGAATCTTACAAGAAACGCATAATAAAAAAAACAATATTACACCTACAACTATTAATAAAGAAATCACCGATATTCTAGAACTTGTTGAAAAAAATAGAACTGTAAACAAATCTAATATTGGTAAAGCAAAGCTTGATTTAACAAATGCCAGCAAAATGGATTTAATTAATTTATCAAAAAACATTGAAAATGAAATGAATGTCGCAGCTGATTTATTAGAGTTTGAATTGGCAGCTAGATTAAGGGATGAGTTAAAAGAATTAAGAAAAGAAATTAGTGAATTTGTAGAATGAAAAATCAATATTTAAAAATTAAAGGAGCAAAGGAACATAACTTAAAAAATATTTCTGTTGATATCCCAAAAAATAAAATGGTAGTTATAACTGGTTTATCAGGTTCTGGTAAGTCTTCACTAGCTTTTGACACTATTTACGCAGAAGGTCAAAGAAGATACGTCGAAAGCTTGTCGGCTTATGCAAGACAATTTTTAGGACAAATGGAAAAGCCTAATGTAGAAAGTATAGAAGGATTATCACCGGCTATAGCAATAGACCAAAAAACTTCATCAAGAAGTCCAAGATCTACTGTAGGTACGGTTACAGAGATTCATGATTATTTAAGGTTACTGTGGGCAAGAATTGGTCAAAGCTATTGTCCTAGTTGCGAGAAAAAAATTGAAAAACAATCTATTGGATTTATAGTCAATCAAATTATGAAAAACAAAGAAGGAGTAAACATTGAAGTTTTAGCTCCAATTGTAAAGTCGAGAAAAGGAGAGTTTGAAAACTTATTTAATGATTTGAAATCTCAAGGCTTTTCAAGGGTTTTTGTTGATAATGAAATTATAAAACTTGAAGATGCTTCTAAGCTTGATCGATACTATAACCATGACATCTCAGTTGTTGTAGATAGGATAAAAATTCAAAAAACTCCGGGAAGAAGATTGCCCCAGTCTATAGAAACTGCTTTGGAGCTTACAATGGGATTAGTTGATATTAAAATCGACGATAAAATTCAATCCTATAGCCAAAACTTAGGTTGTAATAATTGTGGCATTTCATATGACAATTTAGAACCAAGAGATTTTTCTTTCAATTCACCATTTGGTGCTTGTCAAACTTGCAATGGTTTAGGTATAAGCTATGAAATTGATGAGAATCTTTTGATAAAAGATTGGGATTTATCAATTGAAGAAAATGTATTCCCAGACATGTCTACTAGAAAATACTTTCGTGCACAGATTTATGGAGTTTGTGAACATTTTGGTATTCCCACCAATGTAGCTTATAAAGAATTAAGTAAATCAGAAAGAGAAATACTTCTTTATGGATCTAAAGGTGAAAGCACTGTCATAAGGTATGTTAATAGATTTGGTAATTCTAGAGTTTGGCATAAGCCATATAAAGGAATTGTAAATACATTTAAAAAAAACTACGAAGAAACTTCTTCAGATGCTGCTCGTGAATATTATAAGCAATTCATGAGAGAGTTCGAGTGTAAAAATTGCAATGGAGAAAGACTAAATGAAAGGTCAAGATTGGTCAAAGTTGGAAAAATTACTTTAGGTCAATTAAACAGCTTATCAATTCTTGACTGTCTAGAGAAAGTTTCGAAATTTAATTTGAAAGGAAACGAATTAGAAATTTCAGAACCGATATTAAGAGAAATCGAAGAAAGGCTTAAGTTTCTAATTGAAGTTGGCTTAGGGTATCTACAGTTAAGTAGAGGTGCTTCTACTTTATCTGGAGGAGAAGCTCAAAGAATTAGATTAGCAACTCAAATTGGTTCGGGCTTAACTGGTGTTCTCTATGTTCTCGATGAACCATCTATTGGATTACATCAAAATGATAATTTAAAGCTAATTGACACTTTATTAAAATTAAAAAGTTTAGGCAATACGGTACTAGTCGTTGAACATGATGAAGAGACTATGAAGAACTCTGATTATTTAATTGATATAGGTTGGGGTGCTGGAGAGCAAGGTGGGAATATTGTTGCTGAAGGAACTTGGAAAGAAGTTTCATCAAATTCTAAATCAATTACTGGGCAATATCTATCTGGAAAACAAATTGTGCCTTATCCAAAAGTAAGAAGAAAAGGAAATGGCGAAAACATAGTAATTAGAGGTGCGAAAGAAAACAATCTAAAGAATCAAACAGTTTCTTTTCCACTAGGAAAACTAATTTCAATTACAGGTGTATCTGGTAGTGGAAAGTCAACTCTTGTTACTGAAATATTATCAAAGGCAATTAAAAATGAATTTTCAAAAAATTTCATTTTACCTGGTTTACATAAGAGTGTAAGTGGAATTTCAAACATAGATAAGTTAATTGAAATTGATCAGTCACCTATTGGCAGGACTCCACGATCCAACCCTGCTACTTATTCTGGAGTGTTTGATCAAATAAGAACATTATTTTCTATGACTGAAGAATCAAAGCTTCGTGGATATAAACCAGGAAGATTCTCATTTAATGTTCCAGGTGGACGTTGTGAAGTTTGCAAAGGAGATGGAAATATAAAAGTAGAAATGTATTTCTTACCCGATATATATGTAATTTGTGAAGAGTGCAATGGAACAAGGTACAATGATGAAACTTTATCAGTAAGATGGAAAGGGTACAATATATCCGAAATTCTTAATTTAACAGTTGAGAACGCATTAAATTTATTTGAAAATCAACCTGGAATATTTCGTATTATTAAAACTCTTGACGACGTAGGTCTTTCTTATATAACTCTTGGTCAGGCTGCAACAACCCTTTCTGGAGGAGAAGCTCAAAGAGTAAAGTTGGCTAAAGAACTTAGTAAGAGATCTACTGGCAAAACTCTATATGTTCTCGACGAACCAACAACAGGACTTCATTTTGCAGATGTTCAAAAATTGTTAGAGGTGCTTCATTTATTGGTTGATAAGGGCAATACAGTTGTTGTTATAGAACATAATCTTGATGTTGTAAAAAATTCAGATTGGATAATTGATCTTGGTCCTGAAGGTGGTAACAAAGGTGGGAGAGTGGTTGCTGAAGGAACCCCTGAAAGCATTACAAAAGTGAAAGATTCATTGACAGGATTACATTTAAAAGATGTGTTAAATTGAAAAAACTCAAAAATAATGAAATTCCTGAAAAACCAGGTATTTATATTTTCAAAGATAAATACCAAGAGCCAATTTATGTTGGTAAAGCAAAGAATTTAAGAAAAAGAGTACCAACTTATTTTTCTACTAGCAGTTCATGGAAAGTAAAAAGACTTGTAAATGAAGCTGATGACATTTCTTTTGTAATCTCAAAAAATGAAGCGAATGCATTACTTGCAGAGTATTCATTTATTCAAAAATATAAACCAAAATACAATGTTCAATTTAAAGATGATAAATCTTTTCCGTATGTGACTATAACTAATGATGAGTGGCCTAGAGTAATGGTTACAAGAAACTTAAATAATAAACAGATTAATTTTGGTCCATTTCCTTTTATTGGTTCAGCAAAACGCTCTCTTGATCACTTAATTAATATTTTCCCAGTAAGAACTTGTAGTAATTCTATATTTGAAAGACATCAAAAATTGAACAAGCCTTGCTTGCTTTATGATATTGAAAAGTGTTCTGGCCCCTGTATAGAAAAAATAGACAAGACAAAATATAGCGAATATTTGGATGACATAAAAAAATTCTATCAAGGCAACTCAGAAAGTTTTATAGATGAAAAAATCTCAGAAATGAAAACCTATTCTAAGAATCTTGAATTCGAAAAAGCTCAAAAATCAAAACAACTTATACAACACTTAGAAAACGCAAGGATAACACAAACATTAATGACTGCAAAAAATAGCAACTTAGATGTTATAGGTGTAAACATAGGTCAATATGATGTTGTTCTATCTTGTCTGATAATTAGAAATGGAAGAATAGTTGGAGAAGTTAAAAATACTTTTGAGCCTTTAAACTTAGATGAAATAGATAGTTACATGCCTCAAATTATCTTAAGTTTATTTGATAAAAACACTCCTTCAAATGAAATTCTAGTTAGTCATAATATTTCTGAAATTAGTTCATTGAAAACACTTTTAGAAGATAAGTGGCAAAAAGAAATAAAAGTTAATTATCCAAAAAAAGGATGGAAAAAAGATTTACTGGATACCGCTCTTGAAGATGCACAAGAGCTTCGGAGAATTTCAGACCTTAAGAGAAGATCGGACTTAGAGTTTAGATCATTGTCGTTAGAGCAACTTAAGTCAAAGTTAAATCTAAAAGAAATACCATACAGAATCGAAGCATACGACATTTCAAATCTTGGCGATAAGTTTCGTGTTGGCTCCATGGTGGTTTTTGAAGATGGAATTTCAAAACCTTCGATGTATAGAAGATTTCATATTAAAACTTTTGAAGGTCAGGATGACTTTAGGTCTATGGAGGAAATAGTATTTAGACGAATAAAGAGATTAAAAAAAGAAAAAGAAGTTGACCAAAGTTTTAGAAGAAAACCGAACCTAATTTTGATTGACGGCGGCAAAGGACAACTTGGTAAAGCAAAGAGTGTTTTAGATCACTTTGAATTAGATATTGATGTTATAGGTCTTGCTAAAAAAGAAGAAGAAGTATTTTTACCAACTTCAAAAAAATCAGTTATTTTAAATAAAAATTCTGAAGCTCTGTTTGTATTGCAGAATATTAGAGACGAGGCACATAGATTTGCTATTACTGAAAACAAAAGATTGAGAGTTAGGGAATTAGATTTAATTGATGTATTAAGCATTAAAGGAGTTTCCCAATCTTCAATAGAAAATTTATTTAATACTCATAAAACACTGAATAAAATATCAAAACTCTCAATCAATAAACTTAGTGAAATAGTTTCAGAACAAGAAGCTGAAAAAATTTACAATTACTTTAATAATTAATTTACCAATTCGTATTCAATAAGAACTAATATATCTAATGTGGCAAACAAAAGACCTGAAGTAATTTTATTAGTAGGAATGTCTGGAGCAGGACGTTCTGCTAGTTCTAATGTATTTGAGGACATGGGTTATTATGTTATTGAAAATTTACCAGCTGATTTAGTCGAATCTGTAGTCCAATCAAATGATGTAACAGAATCTAACAAACAATTAGTCCTTACTATTGATGCTAAAGAAGCTTCTGCTCAAAAGGATCTCAGGGAAAGTCTTGATAAATTGAGTCAATCAGGTGTTTTAACAAGAATAATTTTCATTGATGCCGATAACGAAACTCTTATTGAAAGATATGAAGAAAATAGAAGGCCACATCCTATTGGTCTTGAGTCAATTTCTCAATCAGTAAAAACAGAAAGAGATCTTTTAAAGCCTATAAAAGAACTAGCAGATCAAGTACTTGACACTACCGATATGAATGTACACGAATTGAGAAAGAGGATTATTGAAGGCTTTCAAGGTGAAGCATCTAATCAAGATTTAAAAATTTCAGTTACTTCATTTGGGTTTAAAAATGGTACTCCAAGAGATGCAGATATTGTTTTTGATGTAAGATTTCTTCCAAATCCTCATTGGAGAGAAGAATTGAGAGCATCAACAGGTCAATCGCCAATGGTTAGAAACTATGTTTTATCATTTGAAGATGCTCAAATTTTTCTGGAAAAAATTAAAGATATGATTGATTTCCTTTTACCTAGATTTATATCTGAAGGGAAGTCGTATGTTGGAATTGCTATTGGTTGTACAGGTGGCAAGCACAGAAGTGTTGTCATGGCTGAAGAAGTTTATAAGTGGTTAAAAACTCGCGATAATGATTCTGTTGTTATGCATCGTGATATGAAAGAAGCCTAGTTTGCAACTTAAACTTGGAAACGTTTTAGTCAGATCTGATTTAAATGTTCCAATAAATAATAAAAAAGTTTCAGATAACTTCAGAATATTGAAAGCAGTATCTTACTTAGATGAGTTAAAAAAAATCTCTAAGAACATAATTTTTTGTTCCCACCTAGGAAGACCTAAAGGATTTGATTCTACTTTTAGTCTGGAACCAGTTGCTATTGAGTTGTCTAATATTATAAATGAAAAAGTTGAGTTTATAAATGATTGCTTACACGAAAATATCAGCGATACAATAAATAATTCAAGTGGAAAAGTTTATTTATTAGAAAATTTAAGGTTCTATTCAGGTGAAGAAGAAAATGATTTAGAATTTTCAAAAAAATTATCAAATCCTTATGATAGTTTTATATTTGATGCATTCGGATCTGCTCACAGAGAACATGCCAGCGTAGTTTCAGTTGGAAAATTTTTAGATTCATATCAAGGAAAACTTGTAAGCAAAGAAGTTTCTGAATTACAACCATTAATTGAAGGACCAGATAAACCTTTCTCAATAATACTTGGAGGTGCAAAGGTATCAGATAAACTTCAGATGATTGAAAATTTATTACCTAATGTTGATAATTTACTTTTAGGTGGAGGTATGTGTTTCACATTTTTAAAAGCATTAGGATTCAATATCGGAAAATCATTATTTGAGGAGTCATATGTTCCTATTGCTAAAAAAATATTAGATTCTACAGAAGGTTCCAAAATATTACTGCCCACTGATTTTGGTGTTACAACAGACATAAATTCCTCTGATAGATTTGAAAAGCAAATTAACGACTTTTGTGACGATGACATAGGCGTTGATATTGGAAAAGAATCAGTTGAAAGTTTTATCAAATACTTAGAAGATTCAAAAACTATTTTTTGGAATGGTCCTATGGGCGTATTTGAAAATAGCGCGTTTGCTTACGGAACAAAAGAAGTAACTTCTTTTCTTTCTCAAACAACAGCAAATACAGTTGTAGGAGGTGGTGATTCGGTTAGTGCTATAAATACTTTTTCTAAATTAGAAATGTTTAATCATATATCAACTGGGGGAGGTGCCTCTATAGAGTTTTTAGAAGGTATTGATTTGCCAGGTGTTGATAAATATAATTCACTTATAATCTAAAGCTATGAAAAAAATTGTTATTGGAAATTGGAAATTAAATTTGGATCACCTTCAAGGCATTCAATTACTTCAAAAAATTAATTATTCAATTGAAAAAGAGACTGAAGAAAAAGTCGATATTGTATTAGCACCTTCACACACATCTTTAAGATCACTTCAAACAGTTATATCTTCAGATAATTTGAAAATCAAACTTTCTTCACAAGATATATCACAATACAGTGAAGGAGCTTACACAGGTGAAGTCTCGAATTTACAACTTGAAAAATTAAATATAACTTACTCAATAATCGGCCACTCAGAGAGAAGAGAGTATTTTAATGAAAATAATGAAATCGTAAATTTAAAAATTAATCAAGCTTTAGATAAATCCATAACACCCATCGTTTGCTTTGGAGAAGATCTCGAATGTAGAAATAATGGTGAACACTTAAATTTTATCAAAACACAATTGAATGAAGGGTTTAAAGGCATTAGAAAAGATAAGGTTAGTGAAATAATTTTTGCTTATGAACCAATTTGGGCAATAGGTACAGGAAAAGTCGCAGAGTTAGAGGATATTGTAGAAGTTTTAAGCTTTGTTAAAGATGAAATAAGTTCAAAAAGTTTTTTTAAAGATACTTTTAGATTTATTTATGGGGGAAGCGTTTCTCCAGATAATGCAAAAGAAATTTTAAACCTTCCAATTGTCGACGGAGCATTGGTTGGTGGTGCTTCATTAGATGCTGATAAATTTACTAAAGTTATAAATTCAATAGACTTATGAATTTAATTTTTGTTCGTCATGGTCAAAGTCTTTGGAATTTAGAAAATAAATTTACTGGATGGGTAGATGTAGGTTTAAGCGATAGGGGAAAAAAAGAAGCTTCTTTAGCTGGTCTTAAACTTAAAGACGAAGGTTTTATACCGGATATTTGTTATACGTCTTATTTAAATAGATCTAAAGATACAGCAAACATTATTTTAGATAATCTAGAAAAAGGAAAAAATTTTAAAATTTTTAATATCTGGGAATTAAATGAACGTCATTACGGAGCTCTTCAAGGTTTAGATAAGATTGAAACTGCTAAAAAGTACGGAGAAGATCAGGTTCAACTTTGGAGAAGAAGTTTTGATGTTAAACCACCTAGTATTGATGAGTCATCAGATCATAATCCAAAAAATGATCCAATTTATAAAGATGTAGATGGTTACTTACCAGTTGGTGAATCACTAAAAGATGTGGTTCAAAGAGTGGAAGGTACTTTAAAAAATATTTTGTTAGAAACAAATGACTTTAACATTTTAGTTGTAGCACACGGAAATAGTATTCGTGCCATGATAAAAATCTTAGAAAACATTTCTGATAAAGAGATAGCTGAAGTTAATATTCCAACTGGTTTACCTCTTGCTTTTAACATAGATGGTGAAAAAATTGAAAGAATTGGCTATTTGGCAGATGAAAATGAATTAAAGAAATTAGAAAAAGAAGTAGAAATGCAGTCTAAAGTAAGTTCTGAGGAGGGTTAAAATTTACTAATGGATATTATTACTGCAGTTCTAGTAACAGTTCATATTATCATATCAATTGCACTGGTAGCTTTAGTGTTGTTGAATAGTGGTAAAGGTGGAGGTTTGTCTGATATGCTTGGTGGCACTGGATCTTCAGGTAACATTGGTCAAACTCTAGCTGAAAGAAATTTAAGTAGAATCACAGCACTTGTGGCATTGCTCTTTGCAGCTACTACTTTATCTCTTTTTTGGTTTTTAGATTGATTTAGCGCGGGTGGCGGAACTGGTAGACGCGCAGGATTAAGGATCCTGTGGGGTAAAACCCGTGGAGGTTCGAGTCCTCTTCCGCGCACAATATGAATAACGTTATTGCTATCATAAATGATCCTGATGTAACTTTAGGAACTATACCTTCCTCAGTAAAAACTCTAAATGCTTGGGAAGTTGCTTGGGAAAATTTAGATCTTACAAATACTTATATCATCTTAGGTGGACATATGGGATCTTATGATGATTCAGAACATGAGTATTTAAAGTCTGAAAAGAAATGGTTACAAAGTGCTGTTAAAAATAACACAAAAATATTAGGTATTTGTTTAGGTGCACAGTTACTTTCAGATGCTCTTGGCGGTGACGCATATCTTGCTGACAATATTGAATTTGGATTTAAAACTTTAAATTTTGAAACTGATATGGAGAAATTTAGTGAGTTTACAGATGTGAAAGTATTTACATGGCATAGGGACACTTTCTTAATTCCACCAGGTGCAAAATTAGTTGCTTATACAAATTTTCCACAAATTTATACAATAAAAAATACTGTTGCCTTTCAATTTCATCCAGAAATTAGTAAAGCTTTATTTACTAAATGGTATGAGAAGGAAGGATCAAAAGAAGAGTTAGCCAAATTCGATGTAGATTCAGAACTTAATTATCTTGATGAAAATATAGATAGTCTTTCTTTAGCTATGAATAATTTTTTAAACAAGTGGTTAGTTTCTTAAATACTCAAAATTTTATCGATATATTTATTTAAAATTTCAAATTTTTTTTCCAATACCTTTTCCTCCAATATGTAATTTTTAATTTCTGGATTAATTGGTGACATTACACACAGTTCATAAAATTTATTTATCCTATTGTATGAATCGATATTAAAATTCGGAATTTCTAAGTTTATTCCATTTTCAATTAACTTTGCTGTGGCATTAATAATTTTCTTTTCTAAACTTTCCAATTCAGATATTTCTGGTGGCAATCCAATGTCGTTATGTTCCAAGCTTTCAATTTTTGGATATTCATGTTCAAAATTAAAATTTTTTAATTTATAATTTTGCAGACATTGAGTTATAACTAATTGTTCTGCGTTATCGATGTCCTGATATTCAATAATTCTTACTTCTGAAATAATTTGATTTTCGGTGTTTAAATCAACTCCTACGGTGAATGTTTCATCATTTTTTATACAATCTGCAATTAATAGTAAATATCTTGGTTCAAATACTTTTAAAGCAGAAATTTCATTTGGGAAATAATGAATACCAGCACCAAAGTAAGGAAAATCAACTAACATTATTCTGTTAATTAGGATAACAAGGTTAAATAATATGAGAATTGAAGATGAAATAAAGTTAACTTTTGATGATGTATTAATCAGACCAAAGAGAAGCACGTTAGTATCGAGATCTGAAGTTGATCTAACAAGACCTTTTAAGTTTAAACACACCAAGAAAACATGGAGTGGTGTACCAATTTTTTCTGCAAATATGGATACAACTGGTACCTTTAATACTGCTAAAGCCTTAGAAAAGTTTGGAATAATAACCGCTATCCATAAGTTTTATAGCATTGAAGATTGGAAAAGTAATTTAGAACATTTAGATCCTAAACATTTAACTGTTACTGTTGGTACATCTGATGAAGAATTTCAAAAAGCAAAGGAAATTTTTACAATAAATGATGATATTGATTTTTTATGTCTAGACGTTGCCAATGGTTATAGAGAAGATTTTCTTCAAGCTATTTACAAATTTAGAAATGAGTTCCCTGAAAAGATAATCATAGCTGGAAATATTGCTACTAGAGAAATGACTGAAGCAATCATATTAGCTGGAGCTGACATAGTAAAAGTTGGCATTGGTCCTGGTTCCGTTTGTACTACTAGAAAAGTTGCTGGTGTTGGTTACCCTCAACTATCTGCAATTTCTGAATGCGCAGATGCAGCACATGGACTCGGTGGTCATGTAATTTCTGACGGTGGTTGTAAATTTCCTGGAGATGTTTCTAAAGCCTTTGGTGCTGGAGCTGACTTCGTGATGTTAGGAGGAATGTTTGCAGGACATGAAGAATCTGGTGGGGAGTTGGTTACTGAATCTAATGGTAAAAAATACAAAGATTTTTATGGAATGTCTTCTGAATTAGCTCAGCAAAGATACTATGGCGACGTTGCTAAGCATAGAGCTTCTGAGGGAAAAAAAGTAAGATTAGAGTATAAAGGTAACATTGAAAACACGGTTCAATCAATACTCGGTGGCATGAGGTCGGCTTGTTCTTATGTAGGTGCTAAAACTATCAAAGACTTACCAAAATGCACAACATTTATTCGTGTTACACAGACTACAAATGAAGTGTTTAGTACGTTTGAAAATTGAAAGTAGAAATATACACTAAGAATAATTGTATTTGGTGTGACAGAGCCAAACTTCTATTAGATTCAAAAGATATTGAGTTTAAAGAAATTGATCTATCAGATGATCAAAAAAGAGAAAAATTTTACAACTCTATTGGTGAAAATGTTAAAACAGTGCCACAGATTTACATTGATGATCTGAGGATAGGTGGATACCAAGATCTCGTAGCGTGGTTTAATGGCTAAACAAGATTCATCTAAAACAGTTTTTCTTGCTCTCTCGGTTAATTTTTTTATAGGCTTGATTAAATCATTTGTTGCATTCATTACGAATTCAAGTGCGATGTTTTCAGAAGCTATTCATTCATTTGTTGATTCATTTAATCAATTTTTACTTTGGTTTGGAATTAAACAATCAAAAAAAGATAACCGAAAAATTTATCCATTAGGAAGGGGGAAGGAAGAGTATTTTTGGACACTTGTTGTTGCTGTTCTTATATTTACAGTAGGTGGTCTTGTTTCTTTAGAACATGGAATTGAGGCACTTTCTCATCCTAAAAAATTAGAAAATCTAGCTATCTCTATTTCTATATTAAGTATTTCAATAATCCTAGAAACTTACGTGTTAATTAAAGCAGTTAAAAAATTAAGAGATGGAAAAAAGAATAAATCAATAATGAAGTTATTGAAAAAAAGCAATGACGGACCATTAATTGCAATTGTTGTAGAAGACTTTGCAGCAACTCTAGGTTTGATTATTGCTTTGATTGGAACTTTAATATCATACTTTACGAATAATCCAATTTATGATGCAATAAGTTCTATATTAATTGGAATTTTATTGATGGTGTCAGGTTTATTTTTAGGATATGAGATGAAACATTTGATTATCGGTGAAGCAATCAGTTCTGATCTCTACATTGAACTAAAAAGTGCTTTACAGAAAAATAAAGAAATAATTTCAGTTATGACAATTAAAACAATTTCAATTGGAGCAGAAAAATATTTATGTATTGTTGAGTTAAATTATCAAGACAGTTTAAAAGATGTTGATATTGTTAGTTTAAATAAGAAATTAGAGACTGAATTGAAATCTATTGATCAAAGACTGGAACAAATATATTTAATTCCTGCTTAAAATAAATTATGGACATAAGCAAGAATCACTTATCTGAAGAACAAATAGAAGTAACGCAATTCTGTGGTACTGAACCTCCATTTTCTGGTGAACTTCTTAATGAAAAGAGAGAAGGAATCTATTCTTGTGTTGTATGCAGTACCGTATTGTTTGATTCTGATACAAAATATGATTCTGGGTCTGGATGGCCAAGTTTTTTTAATTCTATAGAAGATAAGATTGTTAGAAAAGAAGATAGAAGTCACGGAATGGTAAGAGTAGAAATTGTTTGTGCTAAATGTGAATCTCATCTCGGTCATGTCTTTAATGATGGTCCGGCACCAACTGGTGAGAGGTATTGCGTGAACTCTTTGAGTCTTGCGTTTACTGTTAATGAATAAAATTTATGTAGATAGTGAATGCTCCATGTGTTCACAATATGGTACTTGGATTTCTTCTAAACAAAAAAATATAAAACTATCAACACAATCACAGTTATCTAATAATGAAATACAGATGGACACATTAATTTTTGAAAATGATCAAAAAAAATATTATTTCTCCGATGCTGTTATTGAATCAATTGCTTCAATTGGAGGTATGTATTCAGTCGTAAAAATACTTTATTTAGTACCAAAAAAAATTAGAAACTTTATATATACATTAATTTCTAAAAATAGACATAGATTTTTCAAAGTTGATTGATTTTATAAAAAATTTTAATTCTAAAAGTTTATTAAAAAATATTATTATATTTTCAATTTTTCGAGCAATATATGGAGCTTTTGTCTTATTGTTTGCATACAGAATAACTTTTTTTACTGATAATAATTATTTTTATGGAGGATTATTTTTTATTGTAAGTATGTATTTATCAAGAAAAATTTTTAAATATATAAAAATTAGATTTAATCTCTAAAATTTATATAACTTAGAGGTGTTTTTATATTTGATTCTTTTAAGAGTGTAATTACATTTTGAAGTTCGTCTCTTTTTTTTGATGTAACTCTAATCATTTGGTTTTGAAATGAAGTTTGTATTTTTTTATTATGATCTTTAATTAATTTTGTTATTTCTTTAGATTCCTCTTGATTTATTCCTGATTTCAAATTGAAGATAAATTTAATTTCTGATGGTGTTTTTTCTACTTTTTTGTCAGACAAAAATTTAATTGATACATTTCTTTTTGAAAATTTCTCTCTCATTACCTGTTCTGCGGCGAGAGCCCTATCTTCTGTAGTGCTATGTAAGTTAATTTGATTTTCATTTAGTGATATTGTTGTATTCGTATTTTTGAAATCGTATCTATTAACAATTTCTCTACCACTTTGGTCTATTGCATTAACAACTTCTTGCTTATCAAATTCAGAAACTATATCAAAGCTAGGCATGCTATTTAGTTTACTATTTTATTTCCTAAGAATGTGCCAAATAACAAGCCTAAGATGGCACCCAACACTGAAAATGTAATGTAAAAAGTAATCAAAATTATGTTGTTTAGTTCTATATTTACAATATCTAAAGCAAATGTTGAAAATGTAGTCAATCCACCTGTAAAACCGACAATTAATAGAAAATTTAAATTTGTATTTCTTTCATTTAATACAGCTAAAAAGAATCCTATCAAGAATGAACCTAGTATATTAACAAAAAATGTGCCTTTATAAGATTTTAAAAATTCATAATCCATTTGAGTTAATAAAAATCTTATAGTTGAACCTAATCCGCCACCTATAAAAACATAAAGGATTTTATTTAACATACTCTTGTCTTAATGATTCGTACGCAACTATGCTCACAGCATTTGCCAAATTAATGCTTCTAGATTCGCTATCCATCGGTATTTTTAAGTTTTGAAAAGATTCTATTATTTCATTTGGCAAGCCTACAGATTCAGGACCAAAAACTAAAAAATCAAAGTCATTTAACTCAACATCCCAAAATATTTTTGTTGATTTTGAGGAAAAACATCCTATATTTTTGTTCTTATTGACTTCTAAAAATTCAGACCATGAATTGTATGTATTGACTGTAGCTAGATCATGGTAATCAAGACCAGCACGTCTTATTTTGTTTTCCTGTAATGAGAATCCAAATGGTTTTATTAAATTTAGTGAAATTCCTGAGTTCGCAGAAAGTCTAATTAAAGCGCCAACATTTCCAGCTATTTCAGGCTGATATAAAACTAACTCCACTATTTAATTATATTCTTTTAAAGAACTTCCATACAGTTAAAATATTATTGTGAAACAAATATCTACATTATTCTTGCCAAATTTCAGATCGTATAAAAATGTTTTTATAGAAATCTCTAATACTTCTATATCAAGAGAAAGGTTCATTGATTTTATTAAAGTATTTGGCTTGTCTCTATTAATTTTGAACTCAATATTTTTTATTGAATTTGAAAAGTCTGGAGGGGAATGGCTTGTATCAAATTTATCGAATTCATCAAGTTCTTATCTTGTCTTATCCTGGTTTACAGTAGGAAAAACATTATTTTTCTTTTCTATGGGTTTTTCAAATTTATTAGCATGGTATTCCAATGTAGGCAGAGAAGGAAGTCAGTGGAATTATTTAGCTGATAGAATAAATAGCTTGATAGGACCTGTACTAGTTTGGCTATTAATAAGTACAGTAATTTTAAACTGGGTATCAACAGTTCCTTCTTTACCAAATTATTTAACTACAGCAGAAGATGGAATAGTGCCTACTTTTGAATTCGTCTTATGGCCTTTATGGCTAGTTTCTATTTATTTAGTATTAGTAATCTTCACACCATTGACTATTTACTTGCATAAAAAGTATCCGTATATAACTCTTTTTGGATTAGGTTTTTTAACTTTTCTAGTCGACACAATAAGTTTTCCAATCAGTTTGTCTTACCTAGAACTTTTAAATTATTTATTTTTTTGGTTAACTGTACATCAAATTGGTTACTTTTTTGCTGACGGGAAATTACAAACAATTAAAAAACAAGTTTTTCTATCAATATCAATTGGATGTTTTTCTTATCTTTTTTACAAACTTGAGGAGAACACATCTTATTTATCTATGACCAGTTATAGGTTGACTTCATTTAATAATGAAGATCCTCCAACTTTTTTATATTTAATTTGTTCAATAGGTTTGTTGTCTTTGTTTCTTTCGATAAGAAATAATATTGAGAATTTTTTAAATAAAAAATTTAGTTGGAATTTATTTTCCACTTTGCACTCAAACATATATACGGTTTATTTGTGGCATTTAATTTTATTTTATTTTTTATATTTATACGATATCAATCTCATTTATCTCCCAATATTACTGATTTTTACTTCATTTATGTTTGGTAGTTATGAAAGAAACACATTTAAACTCTCTTCAAATTTTGTAAAAAGGGTAAACCCTCTACAGCCTTGGCCAACACCTATAAAGGCTAGATTTTCTATAATTAATTTTTCACTAGCCTGGGTTTCTGCTTTCTTAATTTTACTTGGTGTAATTCATGTAACTTTAGGTGGGATTGGTCAAGATGGTTTTAACACAATAAGAGAATTTTATTTTTTGAGCAGCTCTACATTTGATGGTTTTTCGAGAATTTTAATTGGTATTTTGCTTTTAAATTTAACCGTAAGAGGGAAGAAATATACAAAAAGATTATTAACTTTTGGAATATTGCTAACTTTATTATCAATCTTTCTTAAATACACAAATTATCCAGAACTAAATTTAAATAATTATTATTTACAAATAATGACCACTTTATATTTTCTTATTGTATTGTTTGCGAAAAGTAACTTTAAAATAAAAAATAAGGTCAAATAATTGTGAATTTACCAAAAGGCGAAACAAGACAAGAGTTATTAAACAGGACTTTTCTTTATATAATTTTAATTACTTTTGCAGTTCTTATTATTATTCGTGTCAAAGCTTTGTTGTTTGATTTGTCAGTTGCAATAATACTATCTGTTTTAGCTGAACCCGCTGTGTATAGACTCTCTAAAAAAGTTAACAGGAAATTGGCAGCCTCTTTAACTGTATTAATCATATTACTTGTTTTAACTGGAGTGTTCTTGGCAATAATACCTATAATGATTGATGAGATTTATTTTTTGTCAACGCAAGTATCAACTTACTTTGCTGACTTTTTCAATTACGCTGAAGAAAATTTTGGTCTAACAATATCTAGCGCTTCAATAGATATTGAAAATCAATTCCAAGAACTTATTCAAAGCTATGGAAACACAGTTGGATCAGGAGTAGTTTTTGCTGGTCAAGCAATATTGAATACGCTATTTCATGTATTTATAATTTTTTTCTTTGCGTTTTATTTTATTAGTGAAGGTGACGGTTGGAGGATAAGGTTAAAAGAATCTTTGCCAAGCACATTTTCAAATTCAATTGACGATGTATGGAGAATTGGCGTCTCTAAAGCGGGTGGTTTTATTATAGCTAAAGTAATTCTTGGATTGTTGGCAAGTGTTTTTCTATCTGTAGCATTTTATATTATTGGTTTGCCATCACCTATTGCCTTAGGTATTTCAGCTGGAATAATATCTCAGCTTATTCCTGTTGTAGGTGCTTTCTTGGGTGGACTTGTACCATTTATTGCATCTATATCTCTAGGTGGTCAAACAATGGTTTTGACTCTTTCAATAATGTTTATTTATCAAGCTATAGAAAATTACTTATTAAGTCCTCGTATAACTAAGTCAACAATGGAAGTTCATCCTGCAGTTGCTGTATTTTCTACTTTATTTGGGGCATACACTTTTGGCGCTGTTGGTGCAGTGCTTGCTTTACCAGTCGCAGCAACGATCCAAGGTGTACTGGGAATAATAATATCTAACCGAAAAGAATCTAGTGTTTAACTTAGCCATATCTTCAATCAAAGCTTTAGAAAGCTTAATTGAAAATATTGAAAATGAAACTTTAGATCCAATTGAAAAATCTATTAAAAATGTTCGTAAAAATTTTAAAGCCGGAAATTACTTAGCTATTGCATCTTTATTTTTATTAGTAGGATTTTCTGCAATCTTAAGTCAATACTTCACAGGTCAGTATTTTCTTCAATCACTTGTGTATTTTAGTTTTGCATTTCTTTCTATCTTAATTTTTATTGTCATTGTTTGGAGGATTCTTAAATGAACGATTTTAAAAAAAACTTTGAAAACCTGAATAATGATTTAAACAATGAAAACAAAAATGTAATCTCAATATTAATTTTTGGTTTAATAATTGGAAGAATATACGAAAAATTTGTTAGATTAAAGAAAAATATTAGGAAAAAATTTTAATGAATAAAAAATTCCAAAAAATTGTAGTTATTGTTGTTGCCGTAGGAATGATTTTGACTACAGTAGCTTCATTTCTTGCTTTTTTATAAATGAATCTAGATAATAGGGTAGTTGTAGTCAAATCTGATAAAAATAAGTTTTTAGCAGTTGTTGAAAAAGGTAAAGAATTTGTAACAAATGAAGGAAAAATTCAATTTGATAACTTACAAACTTTACCTTCAAAATTAATATCCTCATCAGGATTTGAATTTAAAATATATTCTCCTACTTACAAAGAATTTGTATTACTTATGAAGCGTGGACCTCAAATAATCTATCCAAAAGATTTAGGTCAAATAATAGTAGAGGCTGATGTTAGCTCCAACAGTACTGTGTTGGAAATTGGCACAGGTTCTGGTGCTCTTACTTTGTTTTTATTTAAGATTTTAAAAGACAATGGAAATCTTTATACGCTCGATATATCAAAGCAAAATCAAAGAAGAGCGCAAAAAACAATTTCTAGATTTTTTAACCAAACAAGTTCAGAAAACGAATATAAAAGTGTAAATTATATAAATTCAGATATAGAGGATTTTAATTTTAGCAATATATCAGATCATGTTGATTCTATCATTACTGATATACCTGAACCATGGTTGTTTTTTGTGAATAATGAAGTCAATAAAAACATTAATTGGGTTTCTTATTTACCTAATTTAACCCAGGTACAAAAAATCATAAATACCCTTACCGATAATGGCTTTGAAAACTTAGAAGTTAAAGAAATTATTTTAAGAGATTGGGTAGTAGATGATAAAAAACTTAGACCATCAAATAAGATGATTTCTCACACTGGTTTTTTAGTTTCAGGTCAAAAAATAATTTTTTAGTAATTACGGCTCAATCATTATGCACTCACCAGGACATTCTTCAGCAGATTCTATAACTGCATCTTCCTGTCCTTTTGGTACATTTGCTAACCCTTCAGCTCCTCCAACATTACCATGTTCTTCAGAGAAAATTTTATCTCCTTCTTTAACATAGAAAAGTCCGTCGTCTAAACCGACAAAGACATCTGGTGCAATTTCTTCACAGAGTCCGTCTCCAGTACATAAATCTTGATCAATCCATACTTTCATAAATTTTATTTTACATTATTACCGCAATATATAAATCTATATGGCAATTTTATTTATAATTTTTTTGTACAATAAAATTATGAACTTTGAAAAACTGTTGCAGATTAATTCAAAATCTTTAATTCAAGATCCAGTTTTCCCAGATTTCATAAATAGTAAAGCTGCTGGCTTTGAAAATCTTACATCCCAAGCTACAACTATTCTTTCTTTGAAATTCAACAATGGAGTAATAATGGTAGGCGATAGAAGAGCTACTCAAGGCAACTACATTGCCGATGATAACATTGTAAAAGTGTTTGATGTAGACGAGTCGTCAATGATAGGTGTTGCTGGAACTACAGCAATTGCATTTGAGTTAATTAAAAGATTCAAAGTTGAAGTTCTACATTATGAAAAAGTAAAAAACAAAAAATTATCTTTTGAGGGTAAAGTTAGTTTTCTCTCATCTTTAATTAAAAGTAATATTAATTTAATCAATTCGGGATTAATTGCAGTCCCAATATTTGCTGGAAAAAGTTATAAGGATTTTAAAATCTCAAGTTTTGATGCACTTGGTGGTGCATATTATGAGGATAATTATTCTTCAATTGGTTCAGGTTCCAGACTGGCAAATGTTTATTTACAAGATAATTTTAAAATTTTTAATTTGAAAGATGCAGTTACTTGCGGCATTAAAGCTTTACAAATTGCAGCATCAAATGATTCTGCAACTGTAGGACCTAGTATTGAAAATAATATTTTTCCTACCATATATATTTGTACGAGTGACGAACTTGTCGAGTTATCAAATGAGAAAATAAAGAGTTATATGAAAGAATTAAAATGAATACATTTTATGTTTCACCTAATCAAGTAATTAAAGACAAGACTGAATTTGCAAAAAAAGGAATTGAGAAAGGCAGAACAACTGTTTCAGTGAAAACCACAGAAGGCTTATTGTTTGTTGCTGATAATCCTTCTAAATTACTATTTAAAACATCTGAAATATATGACAAAATAGGTTTTGCTGGTGCTGGTAAATATAGTGAATTTGAAAATCTTAGAATTTCAGGAATTCAACATGCTGATTTAAAAGGTTTTAATTTCAGTAGAAAGGATGTTTATGGATTGGATATAGCTAGCTTATACTCACAAGCACTAGTGTATATTTTTAATAATGATGTTAAACCTTACGAAGTAGAAATAATAGTTGGCGAATTTGACACAAAAGAATCAACTATATATCACGTCTCTTTTGATGGAACACTAACAGACAAGCCTCTTTTTTCAGTAATTGGTGGAAATTCAGAAATTTTAGAAGATAAATTAAGTAAGTTATATAAAAAAAAGATACCAAGAGATAATGCTATTACTTTACTAAAACAATTTATAAACGATGAAACACCTAGCAAAACCACAAATTTTGAGATTTCAATACTTGAAGATCATAGTAAGGAAAGATGCTTTAAAAGACTTTAAAGTATGAAAAATGTTTTTAAAAGATTAGTTTTATTAATCAATTTATTTAACGATAATTCGTTAACTTCAACTCAATATATAAAAGATAATATTGAGGACTATCGTAATCTTTCTGACGCTGCTTTTCGACGATCTTTTGAGCGCGATAAATCATTACTCAAAGAATTCGGTTACTCATTAAGATATTCAAACGATAAATGGGATATTGAAAAAGGGTATTATTTAGATGGAAATTTCATAATAAATAAAATTCAAAAAAAACTTGATGATGATGAATATCAAAACTTTTTCAGTACTTATTTTTATTTAAAAAATCAGCTTAAGTTTGAAAAAAACTTAACAATAAATTTAGACAAAATTGGAACAATTAATCAAGCAATCAATGAAGGCAAGAGGATTGGTTTTGATTACTTAAATAAATATAGAAAAGTAAAACCTTTGGGTTTTAGATACTCTTATAACAATTGGTATTTGGCTGCTTATGATGGAAAATCATTTAAAACTTACAAGTTAAGTAATGTTGAAAACATCAAATCAGGTAATATTCCAAATCTTTTTGAAAATGATGTTAATGAATACAATTTCTCTTGGGAGGATACTAAAAGCGAGTTCAAAGCTACATTGAAGACTAAATCTGCAATTTATAAAGCTAATAAAAACCTATTTAATCACAAAATTGTATCAGCAGATGATGATGAAATTAATATTGAGGTTGAAATAATATCAGATGATTATTTAGGCTTCTATAAGTTTCTTCTACAAGCATGTAACGATGTAAAGGTTTTAAATTTAAGTATAAATAATTTCATGGATAAGGTTTTCAATGAGTAGTAAGATCGATTTTCAAAACATACTGGATTTACTATCAATGATTAAGCAAAAAGATCAGTGGGAATTAAATGATTTAATTAAGCAATTAAATATTACTAAAAAAGACTTATTTTACCTATTAAACGTATTGTCTGAAATTCAAAGCGATTATGATCTTTTTTTTGATATCAAAGTAAATGAGGATAATCAATTAATTACATTTGAGTATTCAAGCTTTCTTGAAGATTTTCAAACAATAACTGATGCCGACTTATTTAATTTATATTTTTTATTAAAAATTGATGATTTAGTAATTGAGGATTCTTATAAAAACAACGTTTCTGATTTCATTAGCGTACTTGATGATTACATAAGCTTAGATAAGTTAACTAAGAACAATGTTCCAATAAGTGAATTGTTTTCTAATGATAATTTATTTATTGAATATTTAAAATTAGGGACCGATATATCAACCTTCTACAATATAAAACCATTAACGCTGAAATCAAATGAAGATGGAATTGTATTAGATGCATTAGATCAAGAGAGTTTAAAAGTTAAATCGTTTGTAGTAAGTCGAATAATTTCAATTAACGAAAAAGAGATAGTTGCGAATAATATTTCAAGCAATAGCTCAACAAAATTAGAATTTGAAATAAACGAAAAATATAATCGACAAAATTTTAAACAAAAATTAAATAAATCAGGCAACATATACTATTACGAGTTTTATTCATATGAAAATGCATTAAGTTTTGCGATAGAGAATATTGAAAAAATATCTTTATTGTCACCGCAAGCCTTAATCAAAGATTTAGACAAAAGAAAACAATTTATAACTACTAATATTTTCTCATGAGTTTTATAGAGCTTTCAATAATACTTTTAATATCTTTAGGAATACTTGATAAAGATAAATTAATGAAAGTTTATAAATTTCTAACTTCAAATAAACAATCAACTGAAATTATTGGTGACAAATCTATTAATGAAAAATGGGTATGGATTGAGGAAGAATAGTGAGTGAAAAAAAGTTCTTTGATCACTTTAAGGAGTTAAATTCAAGAATTTTTCTCTCATTTTTAAATTTAATATTCTTTTTTGTTTTTATATATTTCAATTATTCATCAGTATATGACATTTTGATTCAGCCTTTAATACAGGCAGGTTACTCGGAATCAGATTTGTTTGCATTTACAATATATGAGGGATTTCAAGTAAAACTAATTAATTCTTTATATGTTTCTTTAATTTCCTCTCTACCAATAAATCTCATTATTTTAGGTTATTTTTTCCAACCAGCAATAGAAAATTTATCAAGGTTAAAATTTCTAATTTTCATGATAATTTCTATAACCCTTTTTTATGTTGGTTTATTAATTGCTTATGAATTAATCCCACATGCAATAAAGTTTTTTCTTTCGTTTAATGAATCAGATTTCATACTTAGAACACAGAACTACTTTCAATTAATATTTCGAATAGCTCTTTTATTTGGAGTGACTTTTGAAATACCATTAGTTATTTATTTCTTATTAAATCGAGGAATAATTGACATAACAAAAATAAAAAAACTAAGAAAAGAAATATTTTTGGTTATTTTGATATTTTCAGCAATAATTACCCCAACTGGTGATCCGGTCAGTTTGTTTGCGTTAACAATTCCTTTATATTTATTTATTGAATTTGTTATTTTTTTGAATTTTAAATCTAAAAATAATGAAACTTGATAATTTTCAAACTGAAGCTATCAATGACATAAAGTCGAACAGTAATGTTCTAGTTGTTGCCCCCACAGGGTCAGGCAAAACGCTAATAGCTGAAAGAAGCATTGATTATTATTTAGATTTAAACAAATCTATTTTTTATACGACACCAATAAAAGCGCTTTCTAATCAGAAATATAATGATTTTAAAACAATGGGATATGATGTTGGTTTATTAACTGGAGATCGAAATATAAATCAAAATTCTCAATTAATTGTAGCTACTACTGAGATTTTAAGAAATATGATATTTGCTGACGATGAAAGGCTAAATAATGTTGGATTGATTGTTCTTGATGAGGTGCATTATTTAGCTGACAAAGAGCGAGGAACAACTTGGGAAGAAGTTCTCATTCATGCTAATAATAAAATTAAATTTTTATGCTTATCTGCAACAATTGAAAATAAGAATGAATTTTTAGAATGGATAGTTTCCATAAGAGGAACTACTTCTCTCGTCCATTCTAAAAAAAGACCTGTGCCTTTAAAAACTTCATTAATTTCTAAATCTCACATAAGTAACAATTTAATTTTTATGGATTCTGAAAAAAATGATTCAAATAAAATTTTTAAAAGTGCAAATAGAAGAAGATCTTTTATAAAACCAAAATTAAATGAAATAATTTCTTATATATCAAAGAACAATTTAGAACCATTAATAATTTTTTATTTTTCAAGAGAGAAAACTGAAAGCAATGCTAGGTCACTTACATCAAATAGCACTGTATCAAAAGAGAAAGGTTATATTAAACAAAAATTTGATGAGGTTTTTTCTGATCTATCAAACGAAGAAAAAGATTTGTTAAACCTAGATGAGCAGCTTTGGATGTGGACTAGGGGAATTGGGTATCATCACGCTGGATTGGCACCTATAGTTAAAGAGTTCATTGAATATTTGTTTATAAATAAATATATTAAATATCTTTTTGCAACAGAAACTTTAGCATTAGGCGTTAATTTGCCAGCTAAATCAATTCTTATTAATAATTTAAATAAATTTGATGGATTTAAAACTAGATTAATAAACAATTCTGAATTTCTTCAATTATCTGGAAGAGCTGGAAGGAGAGGGATTGATACTCAAGGATTTGCCTTTTTGAATTATGATAAAAATGTAAATTTTGAATGGTATAAAAATCTATTTAAATTGAAACCCAGTATTTTAAAATCTGCATTTTCTGTAAATTATTCATCAGTAATTAAATTAAACAATTTATATACCAAAGAAGAAGCATTGAGTTTGTTAAACAAAAGTTTTTATTCTTATCAAAATTTTTCAAACATTGAAAATTTAAAATCTACTTTTTTATCTAGATATAAAATTCTTGATGAATTGAATATTTTAAACTCTAGAGAAGGTTTTATCCTGTCAGAAACTTATCGTGACAGTTTACTGCCTGGTGTAATACTTTTTAAATCAGAAGAATCAAAGAGTATAGAGTTTTATATGATGTTTATTGCTACAGGAATATCAACTGAACTGAGCGATATTGGATACAACGATGAGTTTCAAAATATATATGCTAAGTATGAATCTGTCAATGAAATGATTAATAGAGTTGAAATAAAACATAATTTAAATAAATTGTTAAAAGTAAATTATTCTTTATTTTCTTTACTAATTGAATACATGAGAACAAACAATATCGAATATGTGGTTAGCAAGTTTAATATCAATATTGGTGACTTTATAAAAATTTCAAAAGAAGTTTCCGAATTATCAAAAAAGTTATTTACTCTTTACGATGATAAAGAATTTGAAAAAATACATAAAATTTTCAATAACAAGTTAGTGATGAAATCAATGATATGAAAAAGTTTATAATAATTCAAAATATGAAATCAAGAGGAAGGTCGCTAAAGAGGAATTACATTGAATCTCTCTTAAACAAACAAGGTGTTGAGTTTGAATTGTTTCAAACACATAATTTATCTGAACTAGAAAATGTTATTTCTAACTATAAAGATTCGTCTAAATATCAATACTGCACAATAGGAGGCGATGGTTCGTTAAATGCTCTTGTTAATACTTTATTTAAAAATGAAATCGCTTTACCAAGCATAAGCTGTCTACCTGCAGGTAGTGGATCTGATTTTATAAGAATATTTGGATTGCCTCAAAAATTCGAGGAAAATATTTCAAGATTAAATAATGAAAATTATTACGAAATTGATGTTGGTGTAGTTAAAAACGAAAATCAACAAAAGTATTTTTTAAATGTTTTGAATATAGGTTTTTTAGCATCGACTGTAAATCTAAGTGAAAAGTTCCCAAACTTTTTTAAACGATTTAGATATCCTTTGAGTTTTTGGTTAAAACTTTTACCTCATAAACCAACTGAAGTTATTTTGGATACAAATAGGTATAACTTTACTGAAAGAACATTTAATATTTGTATTTGTAATGGACAGTTTTTTGGTGGCGGTTGGAATATTTCACCTAAATCAAGCCTTCAAGATGGTATTTTTAATGTACAATCCTTTGCAGTAAGTAAAACAAAAGCCATGAAGATATTTTTTCTTGCTAAAAAAGGTCTGCATTTACGTGAACCAGGTGTAATTGTGAAAAAAGCATCAAATCTTAAATTAAACACTAAAGATCCTATTGAAATTGATGGTGATTTCTTCGGTTATGGTCCAGCTGAGATATTTATTAAAAATCAATCCATATTGTTTAAAATTTAGTAATATTTAAAAAGCACATAAGGAGACTGAATGGCAAAAAAAGATGCCGAAGAATTAGAAGAGCCTACGCTTGAAGATTTAGATGAAGATGAGCTTGATGATGTAGATCCTCCTGCTGAGGAAGAGGAAAAAGAAGAGATTGAAACAGAATCTCTAGAAGCAAGAGTCGAAACAGAAAAAAAGTCTGTTGAAGACACTGATGAAGCTGAAGGCTCATTTATGTCAGCTGAAGCTGCAGAGAAAAGAAATGTAAAAAAATCTGATTTAAAGCTAGATGAAATTGTCGAAGATATTAAAGAAGATGAATTTACTTGTTCTGTGTGTTTTCTAGTATTGTTAAATACTCAACTAGCAAAACCTAGGTCAAAAGTTTGCTATGACTGTGCTTAAGCACAAAGATTTTAATAAAGAATTTTTACTACATAAAAACACTGAACCTTCAACAAGATTAGTAAATAATTTTTTTGATGAGTTATCTAATATAGATGAGTCTTTAATCGAGTATTATAAAAAATTAACATTCAATGAATCAGTTTCGTTTGTTCTTGAGTGTGAAAATGAAATGATTGGTTATGCGAGGTTAGTTGAAAATCATAATTATTTTTTACTTTCTGAAATATTCATTATGGAAGATTTTCGCGAATTAGGTTTAGGATCTTTTATACTTTCTTCAATCAGAAATTATGTACAAGATCTAAAAATTCCATTGAGAACAGTAACTCTACCTAGCGATAGGCAAGCTAAAAACTTTTATGAAGCTAATGGAATAACGGCGAGAATTTTACTTATGGAAGAAAAGCGTGAAAAAAATCGCATTAGACCTTGACGGGACTATTTATTCTGGAAAAAAATTAATTTCTGGATCAAAAAAAGCTATTGACCTCTTATTGGAAAATGAATTTGAAATTTTCTTTACTACTAACAATAGCTCTCAAACTATAGATGAGATTTCAATAAAGTTAGAAGCACTCCTTGACATTAATATTAAAAAAAGAAATGTCATTACTCCATTGGTAATGTTGTCATCATATCTTTTAAGCAATAATGAAAACATATTTATTTATGGAAGTGAGAGTTTAAAAAAATATGTATTAAATTTGAACTATAATTTAACAAACTTACATGATTCAAAAAATATAGTAATTGGACGTAAAGATTTATTAGATGAAGCCTTAATTAATGAAATGATTAATAAAATTAGACAAGGTTCACTTCCCATTGCATTAAATAAAGATTTAACTTTTCCCTCTGAAGGTAAAGAGCTACCTGGTAATGGTGCTGTTGTAAAAATATTGGAAGATGAACTTGGTATCAACATTGAAAGCTTAGGTAAACCTGATGATGTATATTCAAACTATTTTTTAGAACAAAAAATTGATATTGATTATGTTATTGGAGATAGAGTAGATACTGATGTATTGTTTGGTAATAAAATAAATGCAATTTCAATTCTTGTAAAAAGTGGTATTAATAATTTTCTTCCTGAAACTTTAGCTAATAGGGTAGAGGATAATTTGTTAGAGGCGGTAACGTCTATAGTTGAACAATCTTAAAATTACATATCCAAATACAAACCCTCCTAAATGTGCTTCCCATGATATGTTTTGTGTTCCAAAAGATAAAAAGACTTGTGAGACAAACCAAAATATCATGAAATATTTAGCTTTTATAGTTGTTGGGAATAAGAAGCCTAATGGAACTAAAACAAGTAGTTTTGCGTTTGGAAATAAATAAACATACGCACCCATCAAACCAGATACAATTCCAGAAGCACCAACTATAGGTGTGATGCTGTTTAAATTTAAAATAGTGTGTGAAAATACACTAAAAAATGCTGTTGAAATTAAGAATGTAATAAACATAAATTTGCCTAATTTATCTTCTACATTGTTTCCAAATATCCAAAAACTCCAGAGGTTTCCAATTAAATGTACAAAATTTGCATGCAACAAATTACTGACTATAACACTGAAATACAAGTTCTTGTTTTGAAAAATATATTCCTTACTAACAATTTTGCAATCATTGTAATAAAACTGTAATTCAGAAAGAGGACTCATATTATTGAGTTCGCAAGGTATTGATGCATACTGATAAAAGAAGTTAAAAAGTGAGTTTATATCTTTTGGTTGTATCAAAAAATAGATTAAGACAGCTAAAACCATAAAAATCCTTGAAACTACTGGGGTATTTCTTGCAGGATTAATATCGGAAATAGGTATCATTTAATGAACATTATATAATGTATTTATGTCAAAAATAGCCGTTGTAACATCTAAAAAATATAAATCTTCAGGTACTTTTAAGAAATTTATTAGTCTTTTAGAAACTTCAAAGAAAGACTTTAAAGTTTATTTTCTAAATGAAATTGATAGCCAGAGCTATACAGATATGAAATTGAAACTAGTAGTAGGGATAGGTGGAGATGGTACCGCATTAAAGGCAATGAAGTTGGGTTGGCTAACAAATAGTGCTGTTGTTAACTTGGGTTCTGGAAGAATAGGTTATTTAGTAAACAAAATTGATCAATTAAATTTAAATGAAATTATTGAACTGAAATCATCTGAATTCAAATCTAGAAAACCAATAATTCAAAATAATGATATGAAAAATCCATCTTTCAATGAAGTAGTGATAATTAAAAATGCACCAACAAATTTATTAGATTTAGAAATATTAACTTCCAAACAAGAAGTTAAGTTAAGAGCTGATGGGATAATAATTTCAACATCAATGGGTTCTACAGCTTACAATTACTCTGCTGGGGGTCCAATAGTTCAGACTAGTAATGAAGTTGTAATCTTGACGCCAATATCTCCATTTACTAAATTTCCTAGATCTATTGTTCTAGATGGAGAAGCTAAATTGAAAGTCAAAATAAAAAAAGATCAAGATGTCTCAATACAATTTGATGGAGTTGAAAGCTTTAATGAAACTCTTAAAGAAAATGCTGAATTTAATTATGAATTGTCATCAAAAAAATTAAAACTTTTGAATGAAAAAGATGAGCCTAAGCTAACAAATTTTTTAAATCAAATATTAAGATAACTCTTCAATTTAATATTTTTCATGTTATTATTTTCACGTGACCAAATACATATTCGTCACCGGTGGTGTAGTCTCTGGTCTTGGCAAAGGGATTACTTCAGCGTCTCTTGGAAACTTACTCAAAGCTAGAAATCTTACTGTTGTAAATCAGAAATTAGATCCATATATAAATGTTGATCCTGATACGATGAATCCTTTTCAACACGGAGAGGTTTTTGTTACGGAAGATGGCGCAACAACTGATTTAGATTTAGGTCATTATGAAAGATTTACTGGTGTCAATTTAAAACGTGATGCCAATGTTACTACTGGCAGTATTTATAGAAAAGTTATTGAACGTGAAAGAAAAGGAAGTTACTTAGGGGATACAGTTCAGGTTATTCCTCATATCACTGATGAAATCAAAAGAAGAATCAAAGGCATCTCTAATGATGTAGACGTTCAAATAACTGAAATTGGTGGAACTGTTGGTGATATTGAAATCTTACCTTTTTTAGAAGCCGCACGTCAGATTCGAAAAGAATTTGGTCAAGAAAATGTTATGTTTGTTCACGTCACACTGGTTCCTTATATTGGTCCAAGTACTGAATTAAAAACTAAACCTACTCAACATTCTGTATCTATGTTAAGGAGTTATGGAATCAGTCCTGACCTAATAGTCCTAAGGACAGATAGAGATCTAGGTCAAGAAATTAAGAATAAAGTTTCATTATTTTGTGATGTTGATATATCGAATGTAATTGAAGCACCTGATTTAAGTGATATTTATGATGTTCCAATAAAAATGTTTGAAGAAGGCTTAGATGAAGCTGTCGATAAAAGGCTAAATCTTCAAACTTCACCTCCAGATTTAAGTAAATGGAAATCAATGATGGATTTAAAAAAAGATATAAAAAAGAATATTCGTATAGGAATTCTAGGTAAATATTTTGGATTACCAGATAGTTATATGTCAGTTGTAGAGGCACTAAGGCATTCATGTTTACAACAGAAATTAAGCTTAGACTTAGTTTGGCTAGATGCTGACAACTATGAGTTGGAAGAACTTAGCTCATTGAATGGAGTAATTATTCCAGGTGGGTTTGGATATAGGGGAATTGAGGGAAAAATTGAGGCTATAAAATATATACGTGAAAATAAAATTCCTTTCCTCGGCATTTGCCTAGGTTTACAGTGTGCAGTTATTGAATTTGCTAGAAATGTTTGTAATATCAAAGATGCTAATTCGTCAGAATTTTCACAGAGCTCTAAAAATTTAGTAATCGATTTATTACCTGATCAAAACCTTGAAAAAGATGATGTAGGAGCATCTATGAGGCTCGGTACTTATCCATGTAAAATACAAAGTGGTTCCGTTTCTAAATCAATTTATAAAGATGAAGTGATTTATGAAAGACATAGACATAGATATGAAGTTAATAATAAATACAGAGATCAACTTGCTGAAGGAGGTTTAGTATTTAGTGGTTTATCACCAGATAACAATTTAGTTGAAATGATAGAATTAAGAGACCATCCGTATTTTGTAGCTTCACAATTTCACCCAGAGTTTAAATCAAGACCTTGGGAGCCTGCGCCTATGTTTTATTCATTTGTGGAAGCTGCTGCTAAAGTAGAAAATTCTGAAGTACCTTTGAAAAATGAGCAAACAGTCTCAGATTGAAGAATTAGTAGATTCTTTTTTAAATTATTTATTCATACAAAAAGGATTATCTCAAAATACAATTAGCTCATACAAACATGATTTGAAGAAATTTGTAGATGCTAATAAAGCTCTTGATATTAAAGGTGCAGATTTTGATAGCTTTTTACACGATATTAATACACTAGAGTTATCACCTAAAAGCAAGCAAAGATTAATCTCTACCCTTAAACAATTCCATATTTATTTATCTCAATTATCAGTCATAGACCATGAGTTTCCCAAAGGTGTCAGAATTAAACTTGGGACTTCTTTACCTAGAGTCTTATCAACAAATGAAATTGATAGTTTTATTAACTTTTATGACCATTCAAATTTTTTAAATTCAAGAAATAAAACAATATTAGATTTCTTATATTCTGCTGGAACAAGAGTTTCTGAGTTATGTAGCGTAGAATTATCTGATATTGATTTAGATGATAATTTTGTTCAACTAAAAGGCAAAGGAAGTAAATATAGGATAGTTCCTATAGGTTCTTTATTGAGGCAAAATTTAACTGAATATTTAATTTATAGGAATAATTTAAAACCAATAAATTCGTTTCTATTTTTATCTAAATCTCATAAACAAATGGAACGCACAGCAGTGTTTAGATTAATAAAAAAAACTACAAGTAATTTAGGATTAGATTCTGATATTCATCCTCATACTTTTAGACATAGTGCAGCAACCCATATGCTGGAAGGTGGGTGCGATTTAAGAACTGTACAAGAGTTTTTAGGACATAGTTCAGTTTCTACAACACAAATATATACTAAAATTACGAAGGAGTTTTTAGAAGAAGCGTTTATTGAAAGCCATCCTAGATCATGAAAGAAATGTATTTAAAAAGCATACGAGCAATTAGATTTTTATTTTATAGACATTTAAATATAAACGAACAGTTAGAAATAGCAAATGTCCTAGAAAACGAAAATTATTTAAATTTATTTTGGAAACTTAATCAAGCTGACAGACAGCATTCTTTTGAGGTTCTTAATAGAACTAAAAAATTTTCAAATGAACAAAACCTTTTAAAATTATCTCTTTTTCATGATATTGGGAAGTTAAAATATGAATTTAGTTGGTTATTTAGAATATTTACAGAATTAAAAATATTGAAAACAAAGAAGTCGTTAGATTACATAAATCATGAAGAAATTGGGTACGAGATAATAATGAAAAAACTAAATGAACCAAAATTTACAGATTTTTACAAAGATAATCTTCTTCATCAAAAAAATGAAATCTTGGATATAACTGATTTTTAATGGAAACATCTAAGTTAATCGAAAATTTAAATTCCTTGTTAGTTAAATATTCAGACAATAAATCACAAATTGAAGAAAATTTGTATGAATTGTTTAAGACTTTTGAATTAAATAATGAAAATCAAGATTATGATTTGTTTTCTGAACTTGTCCTTTTAGCTGCCTCTTTGTATGAACTTAAAGCTAGAAATATGTTACCTCAAGATGAAGATATCGATTGGTTAGATGAAGTTGAGATAATTAAAGATAAAGATCTAGCTTTTGCTCGGTTACTTCAATTTAAGGCTTTTTCTGAAGTTGGATTATCTATTGCTAATAAAATCAAAATAAATGAATTTCGTCTTAATTCTTTTAAGTATTATCAAACAAATAAAATCTTCCCTAATGCTGATATAGAACTTAAGTTAGACTTTGAGAGGTTTAGAGATGTTTCTCAAGAAGTTTTTACAAGATATAAAACTATACAAGGGTTTAAACACATTGATAAAGATTTACCTGATTTACAAATATCTATAGATAATTTTTTAGAAATTATTAATAGAAGAATTAATGATTCATTTGAAAATATCCTTCAAGATGTGGATTCACACCAAGAAGCAATAGCTTTATTTCTGGCATTGTTAGAAACTATTAGGTGGGGTTTTGTTACAGCTTATCAAGAAGGAGAAAGTATAAAGGTGAGTAAAAATAATGAATATTAAAAAAATAATAACTGCAATTTTGTTAGTCTCTGATGGCCCGATGCATCATTCATATTTTCAAGAAACTTTTGATATTGGTCATGATGAACTGCTCAATGTATATAGCGAAATCAATAATGATTTGGAAAAATTAAATTTTGGCTTTGAAATAGTTGTAAACAAATCCAGTGCTGACTTTGTAACTGTTGAAAGTTTAAAAAATGAATTAACAAAATTTAAACCGCCATCAGTACTCAGAGGTCTTTCAACTCCATCATTAGAGACTCTTTCTATAGTTGCGTATGAACAGCCGGTTACAAAATTAAAAATAAATGAAATAAGAGGTGTTGAATCTGAGTCGTCAATAAAGACTTTAGAATCAAGGGGTTTAATAGAAAAATCAGGAATAATGGACATTCCAGGATCTCCACATTTATATGTAACAACAAATATGTTTCTAAATAAATTAGGAATCGGTTCTTTATCTGATTTGCCATTAATTGGTGATTATTTTTCTAGCACTGAAGAAGAATAAATTGAGAATAAATAAATTTGTAGCCTTACATTTTCCTACATCAAGACGTAAAGCAGACCAGTTAATTGCAGAAGGAAAGGTATTGGTAAATAACAATATTGCACAATTAGGAGTAGAAGTAAATCCTTCTGACAAAATTTATGTAGATGGCAAACTATTAAAACACAATATTATTCACGAGTATTATCTTTTTAATAAACCAAAAGGTTATATATGCTCTCATAAAAAACAAGGTGATGGAAAGACTATATTTGAGTTAGTTCAAAAAGATTATCTTAAATTTGGTGGCAGGCTTGATAAGGATTCCGAAGGGTTGATGATACTAAGTACAGATGGTGACTGGCTTAACCAAATATTTAGTCCTAAAAGCAAAATTGAAAAAAAATATATTGTAAAAATAAATAAACCATTGCAATCATTGTCAAAATTTAGAAAAAAAATAACATTTAAAGGGGAGAGGCTTAGCTTGAGTACAATATCTAGAATTAATGATTTTACATTTGAGGTCTCTTTAAATTCTGGTAAAAACCATGAAATTAGAAATATTTTTTATTCAAATGGCTTTAATGTTGTTGGGTTAAAAAGAGTATCAATTGGTAATTATCAGCTTAAGTCAATATCTAAAGGTAATTTAATTAAAATAACCATATGAAAAAGATTTTAATAACAATTGATGGTCCATCAGGTTCTGGAAAATCAACTGTAGGACGAGCACTAGCTCAAGATTTAAACATTGAATTCTTTTCTTCAGGTTCTTTATACAGAGCAATAGCTTATTATTTAAAAAATAAAGTAAGAGTAATTGATTCAATTTCACTAGACTCTTTAGATCCTTTAATTATAAAAATAAATGAACAAATTATTTATGAAGACAATCTATATTCTAAAGAGGTAAACCAAGCAAGTTCTCAAATAGCTCAACAAATTGAAATCAGAAATATAGTTTCAAATGCTTTATCAAATATTTACGAGAATTCAATAAATGGATTAGTCATAGAGGGTCGAGATATGGGCTCAGTTGTTTTTCCAAATGCAAATCTTAAGATATATTTAGATGCTAGCCAAGAAACAAGAGGGCAGAGACGACAAAAACAAACCAGTGACGAATCTTTAACAGATCTTATAAGTCGCGATGAAAGAGATAAAAATAGAGAGCATTCGCCATTAGTTATTCCAAAAGATTCTTTTGTGATTCTTAATGAAGAAATATCTATTGAACAGATTATAAGCGATATTAAAGAGAAGCTAAAGACTCAGTAGCTGTCCAGTTCCTATCATTTTTAATTCCAAAATTAGCAACAGGATTTTTTTCAGATTTATTTAAAAGTGATAAAAATTCGGATATATTTGATATATTTTTTCTAAGTTGATTTGGTAAAGGGAAGTATTCTTCTTCATCTTTAAATTCAAAATCTATTAGGTCTTTTGGATTAAGTTTTTTAATAATATCATAAACTAAATGGTCAGGCGCAGAAGCACCAGCAGTAATAGCGATATTATTAGTTAGCTCAATATTATCAATATCATCAGGACTTTCGACCCTCATTGCTTTTACATCATTATTCTCTACCATTTTTACAAGTGCGTTTGTATTACTTGAGTTTTCAGAACCTACTACTAAGACCATTTCTACATCACTTAAAACTTCTAAAACCGCTTCTTGTCTATTAGTTGTCGCATAACAAAGATCACTTTTTCTTGGAAGTTCGAGTTCTTGGTATTCATCTTTTGCAAAATTCATAATTGGTTCCCATTCTGAAATTGCTAAAGTAGTCTGCGCAAGCAAAGCGGCTTTACTATCTAAATCTAAATTTTTTAAATCATCTACATTCTCAACTAAATGCATATTATTTGGTGACACACCTAAAGCTCCTATCGCTTCATCATGTCCTTTATGTCCTACATAGATTACAGGTATGTTTCTGTCTGAAAACTTTTTAGCTTCATGATGGACTTTTGTCACTAATGGGCAGACCGAATTAATAGTTATAGAAGATTTACTTTGAAATTTTTGTTCGATTGTAGGTGCAGTGCCATGTGCAGACAGCATAACAACAGCATCCTGTGGAATTTCATCTGGGCTTTCGACAAAAACTACATTTTTATTTTGAAATTCGTTAACGATCCATTTGTTATGAACAATTTCATGGTAACAATATATAGTTTCATCATAAATTTTTAATAACCAGTGAAGTGCCTTAATAGCCATCTCTACTCCAGCACAAAACCCTCTTGGAGTTACCAAATATACTTTGTTTACCATACTTTTAGATTAGCTATATTTAGAATATGAATAAAAACAAATTGCCCGAGATTGTTTTAATCGGATTACCCAATTCTGGCAAATCCACGTTAATTAATGCTTTATGTAAAAATAAAACTTCAATAATTGGTTCCGAACCCAATACAACAAGAGACAAAGTAAGTAACAAATTAGTTTTTGAAGATGGTAGAGGAGTGTTGTTATCAGATTTACCAGGATATTTAGAGCACCCAGATGAGTGGAATCTAAATTTTCAAAAAAGAATTGAGGAACATGTACAAAATGCAGACAAAATTTTATTTGTAATAGATGTAAATTCAAAAGACTTTATAAACATTGATTACATTTACAAATTTTTAAATACTAAAAATTTCTCTAAAAAAGTAATAACAGTTTTTAACAAATCTGAAAATTTATCAAGCGAAAATTTAGATCCCTTAATGTACAAATATATATTAAATCAAGAGTTTTTTATTTCTGCGTACCATAAAAAAAACCTCGAAGGATTGAGAAGTCATATATATAAAATATCTAAAAATATTCATGATGAAGATTTAACAAAAAAAATAACAATAATTGGAAGACCTAATGCTGGTAAGTCAACATTATTTAATTCTTTGTTAAACCAAAACAGATCAGTTGTTTCAGACGTTCCAGGAACTACAAGAGATAAAATAAATGAGGTATTTAATTTTGATAAGAAAGATTATTCATTAACAGACACTGCTGGTATACCTCGAACTAAACAAAAGAATCAAATAGATAGGTATTCCTCAACTGTTGCTTTAAATGAGTTAGAAAATACAGATATTGCTTTAATAGTAGTTGACAGCACTATAGGACTAACATTTGAAGATAAAAGAATATTAAAAGCATCTATAGAAAACATAGTCACTCCTATAGTTGTTTTGAATAAATGGGATTTATTAGATACAGAAGAAAAAAATAATTTAAATTCAAGCATAAAAAGAGAATTAAAGCAGTATAGCTGGGTTAGTGTGTTGAGGCTATCAGCATTAAATAGTGCAAATATAAAACAATTATTTAAAAGTCTCAATCTTGTTGAAAATCAATTAGAAAAAAGAATTGGAACATCTGAATTAAATACATTTATTCGTTATTTGTGGTCACAAAAGCCTCCACATCCATTTAGAGGGAGAAGGGCAAAGTTAAAATACGTAACGCAATTTTCAACAAATCCTCCAGAGTTTTCATTTAATGTAAGTTCACAAATACCAAAAAATTATATCTCTTTTTTAGAATCTAATATTCGAAATGAATATGATATGGGTTCAATCTCATTTAAAATTAAGATTAATGCATAGTTTTGGGTTTAAATTTATAAGTTTTGCTGCAGGATTTTATGTAATTGTTCGAATATATCAAATAATTTTTTTACTTTAATTATGCAAGTAATTTATTAAATTTCTCAATAAAAGATTGAATATATAGAAATATTTTCTATTATTAATACATCCACATTTATGTGGATTTTTTGTATACAAAAAGGAGAAAAATTGAGTAATTTCAAAGGGTCAAAAACTTGGCGTCTTATATTACTTTTCTCAGTTTTTGCATTAGTTGTTGTTGCTTGTGGCGACACAGCAGAAGAAGAAGTAGTGGAGGAAACTCCTGAAACTACTGCTGCTCCAGCAACTACAGCTGCAGAAGCTGCTGAAGAAGCTCCATCAGGACCTGATGGTGTTTATAAGATGGCAATTTTCTCAGATCCACAA
>VMBT01000023.1_pt1 | contig 106479 bp, 118 predicted proteins | sample 4404301 | NCBI WGS metagenome assembly VMBT01 (sample SAMN12238535, study PRJNA552566) | marine metagenome | isolation source: Coastal seawater | place: USA: coastal Georgia, Sapelo Island | collected 2008-08/2009-08 | reverse complement strand
AAGCGTCGATGCTATATATAACCATTCTAAAACCTAAGGTAATGTATCGTTCTCGTCTAGGAAATGATCTTAGTGACATCACATTAAATTTTGTTTCCTCAATTGATGATGACAATGTTATCGCCCTCTATGATATTCTAGGAAGTGAAGCTCATACATTGATGCTTTACAAACAAGAAATAATTTCAAAAAATGATGCTAAAAAGATTTTGCTCTCTCTAGAGAATTTAAAAAAACAAAACTTTGATTCAAATTCTCAGGCAGAAGATATTCATGAATTAATTGAATCTCTTGTAATAAAAGATGCTGGAATGTCTAGTGGTGGAAAAATGCATACTGCACGTTCACGAAATGATCAAGTGGTATTAGATATCCGAATGAAAATTAGAGATGACATAATTGTAATTTGTAATTGTTTGATAGACACAATTGAATCATTAATCTCTGTAGCAAAAAATCACCAAAAAACAATAATGCCATTATACACACATCTTCAACAAGCCCAAGCTGGATTATTTTCTCACTATCTTATTTCACATGCCGATGCATTGACTCGTGATTTTTATAGATTATTTGATACGTTTACTCGAATTAATCAAAGTCCATTAGGCGCTGGACCAGTTGGCGGTACAAGTATTCCAATTGATAGACATCTTACTGCAAAATTACTTGGATTTGATTCAGTTATTGAAAATTCTCTAGATGCTACAAGTACTAGAGACTTTGTAGCCGAATATGTTGCCATGTTGTCAATTCTAATGACTAATATCAGCAAAATGGCTGAAGATTTTGTTTTATGGTCTACCTCAGAATTTTCATTTATAGAATTAGCAGATGAATTCACATCTCCTTCCAGTGTCATGCCTCAGAAAAAAAATCCAGATATAATGGAACTTACTCGTGGTAAAACTGCTGAAGTCATTGGAAATTTGACTGGAATACTTTCTACCATTAAAGGTCTAGCTTCAGGTTATGGACGAGATTTACAACAAATCAAATCATCAATTTGGTCAACATCAAAAATCACCATTAGTACACTGGTTATTTTCAAATCTGTTTTGCTAACGTTGAAAGTGAATGAAAAACAGATGAAAAAAACAACGGAATCAAGCAATCTTATTGCTTTAGATATTGCTGAAAGACTAGTCAAAGAAGATATTCCATTTAGAGTAACTCATAAAATTGCAGGAGCTCTGGTTCAATATGCTGCAAATTCTAAAATTCCAATTTCTAAATTATCTTCAAAAGAAATCAAACTTTCTGTAGATGGAACAAATGTTGATTCAAAACTTGTATCGGAAATTATTTCAACCTCATCAGTAAAAAGTTCACTTAAAGAGAGAACCTCTTTTGGCTCATCTGGATATGATGAACAAAAACGAATGATTTCAAATAGAATTAATATTATCAATCAGTTACGAACAAAAATTCTAGAAAGAGAAAATAAGATATCTGCGTCTCTGGAAGAATTATCGTCTGAAATAAAATTAATAATTGAAAATTAAATTTCAGCGGGTCTAGTGGGATTCGGACCCACGACAACCGGATTAAAAGTCCGGTGCGCTACCTGGCTGCGCTATAGACCCTCTATCAAAATCATTTTTGCGTATAATTTAGTCTTTTACAAAAATTACTTTCTTTCAGAAACTTTTAATCAGGCAATTTGATTCAAACAACTTGTGCCCTTGTAGTATAGCCCGGTCTAGAATTCGGCCCTGTCACGGCTGAGACGCGAGTTCAAATCCCGCCAAGGGCGCCACAAATATTTCAATCATATCAAGCGATCAATTTTCTATATGATATTTTTAAAAAGTAAAAAATTGCATAGAAGAATATTAAAATTCAGGCAATTTTAGTAAAATTTGATGTCTGAAGAACAAACAGATGCAGAAATTGAAACTAAAACCTCAGAAACTGAATCTACCGAAAATGCTTCAGAATCAGAAACTAGTACTGAAAAAGAAAACTTGGTATCTAAAAAGGCAGAAGATGCAGCAAAAGCAGCCGAAGATGCAGCAAAAGCAGCACAAGAAGCATTAGCAAAGGCTGCTGCATTGAAGGCTGAAGCAGAAGCAGCTGCTGAAGAAGAATACAAAGCAATCGCTGCTGAAGTAAAAGCACAAGCAGCAAAAGCACCAGCTTATACATTCAAAAGAGCTGGTGAGGAAATTTTTAGAAGAGAAATGGGTGAACCTGAATTTTGGTTGGACAAGAATGACCGCTTTTTGAGACCTGTATTAACATCTGAGCAACAAGAATCTCTTACTGCAAAAGCTGAAACACCAGCTGATCAAACTCCTAGATATATTCCTCAACATGTTCTTAGCCCTGAATTTGAAGGATTATCTAACTATGAAAGAGGTGTTGGTGCCTTCTTAGATGAAACAAAAACTCAATTAGAAAAATTGAAAGGTACTTCAGATTCAACTGAAAAACAAATCAAAGATGCAGAAGATAAAATAACCTATCTAGAATCTTTACATGAAAATTATTACATTGGAATGAATATTTTTAGAACCGCTAAAGGTGGAAGAGATAAAATTAAATCTTAATGGTGATTAAATGGCTAAAGTAAAATTTGATTTAATGAACACTCGTGTAACTTTCAACAATGTTCCAATTCATGTATTATCAAAGTTTTCATTCAAAGATGTTAATGCTGCTTCTGAAGAATTTAAAAAAATTGAAGGTGTTGATGAATGCATTATTATTCAAACTGCTAGTAGAGTTGAAATTTTCACAGTTAGTAATACACAAGAAATTGATTCTCCTGATGCAAGACGAGATGAAGGTAAAAGTCTCATCTTGAATAAAATTAAAGATACATGGGTCACATTGTCTGAATTGGAACAAATCGATATTGATCATTTTGATCAAACAATTGAAGTTTACAAAGGAAATGATGTCTATATGCACTTGTTAAGACTTGCGTCCGGTGTAGATTCTTTTGTAGTTGGGAAACAAGAAGTCTATGATGAGATTGTGGATGCACTTCAGCGTTCAAAAAATGCTGGAAATTCTGGAAAGATTTTAAATAAATTATTTGAAACCAGCATTAGAATTTCTGAAAAAATACGTTCTGCAACAGGTATTTCCAAGGATGTAATTTCTCTTGGTGATATTTCTGTAGATATTGTTGATGAAAAAGCTGGTATCGATGCAAAGAAGAAAATCTTGCTGTTAGGAACTGGTGTCTTGGCAGCAATGATTGGAAAAAATCTCAATAAAAAAGATATTCCATTTGATTTAGCAAGTAGAACTATAGATAGGGCTGAAGGTTTTTCTAAAGTAATTGGTGGAACTCCAGTAAACTTTGAAGATGTTTTTGCAAATTTTGATAAATATGATATAATTTTTGTTGCAACGACAGCTGACTATTTCATGATTGATCATGAACGAATTAAATTAAAAATGGAAGATAAAAAGAAAGGAACCTTGATTTTAGATATTTCTCAACCAAGAGCTGTTGCTGAAGATGTTACTTCACTTCCTGGAATCAAACTACTCTTTAGAGACCAAATTGATGAAATTTATGAAGAGAATGCAAAGGCAAGAAAAGATATTGTCCCTGCAGTTGAAAAAATCATTGAAAAAGAATTACCTGTTCTTTCATTGAGAATGGAAAAAATCGATTAGAGTCCTTGTTTTCTTAACAACATTTGCATAATAACTTCTTTAGAATATTCTATACCGTGTTCTTCTTCAGTGTGGATTCTAAATTCTTCAATGACCTGTTCAACTTCACCCTCAGATTTAAAATCACATTCAAATCCATAGTCGCTGCATTTGAACACTGTCATAAATTGCCTCATTATACTGGTTATAAAAACTCATCAAATTTTTTTATCTATGGTCTAACCATATGATTCGTATTTGATACCAAAACTTCCATCTGATTTTTTATCATGTTCAGTTACAAAGCCTTTTGGTCCCAATGAATCTAAAACACCATCTATTGTTCCTTGATATCCACAAATGTAGATAATTGTATTTTCTGGAGTGATTTTTTCTCCAACCATCTCTTCTACTGGTGAAAGCCCTGTTTTTTTATCAGGTGCAAAGAATGATTCAACTCTACCTACGTGTCCATTCCATGATCTATTGAAAAATTCTTTTGGTCTACTAATTGCGGCTCTGTATCTGAAATTCCATTTGTCTCTACCTATTTTTTCACTTTCATTTTCCATATCAGTGAATAATCTTTTGTAACTTAATTCATCAACATAACTTGCACCATGCAAGACCACAACTTCTCTTGTATCATTTGTATCGTGAAAATGTTTTGCAAAAGCAACAAATGGAGCAATTCCTGTTCCTCCTCCAACACAAATTATTCTTCTATTATCCTTCTTTCCATTTGGTAATACATCACTAATTTGTAAAGCTGTACCACTAGGATCTCCTAACCATACTGTATCACCTACACTACAGTAAAATAATTCGGTTGTTACTCTTCCAGGTAAAGGTTTTCTAACCCATCTGATTACAAATTCAAAATAATCTCTATTTTCTGCATGCGAAGCAATTGAATATGCTCTTCTTACAATTTTTTTTTCACTAGGAATTGGAACACCTATAGTGAGGAATTGACCTGTATGATATTTTGGCATTCCTGTTTCAGGTAGTAATCTGATAATTACAAGATCTTCTTTTAATAATTCTCTATAGACAACTTTAGCTTTTGTCTCAGATACCATAAAATTTTATTTCGTTACTTTGGATAAATATATTTCCTTTAATGTTAACAAATTTTTATAATTTTTTCTTGATTTTATTAAGATCTGTTATTCATTAATTAATCTCTGACATAATTTCTTGTAGAATTTTTTCATTTGCTGCAGCAATAAATGATACTCTGGTATCATAACTTAAATCTGCATCTAATGGTTCCAATTTTTCATCTAAAAGTAATCCACCTGCTTCCTTGACAATCAAATACCCTGCAGCAATATCTTGAATTCTTATCTTTTTTCTTAAATCAATATAGATATCAAGTAAACCTCTTGAAAATAATGCCATCTCTAATGCATTAGCACCAAAATGTCTGATATGATTATGATTTTCTAAAATTGGGTATAGTTTTTCCATAAGTTCCTTTGAAGCACCAGAAACATTGACACCAACAATTTTGTAAATTGGTTTCTCACAATTAACATGTATTTCTTGGCTGTTCAAAAAAGAGCCTTTATTTTTGGAGGCCCAATACATATCTCCGTTAGATAAATTTGTGATTACGCCATCAGTAATTGAACTTAGTTTGTTTTCTTTTGCAAATGCAAGAGAACTACAAAAAAATGGAACACCTCTTACAGCATTTGCAGAACCATCAATTGCATCCATGATCACATAGCCTTTTGGTTCATTAGATAATTCGATTCTTCCACACTCTTCACCCAAAATTATACATGGAAAATCAATTTCTTTTAGGAAGTCAATTACTGTTTTTTCTGCAATAATGTCTATGTTCCTTGAAATATCTCCACCTGCTCCTCTTCCAAAATCTCCACCAGCATTTTCTGTTCCTGCTAAATCTTTTACATTTTCATAAATTCGATTTGATACTTCTCGAAGAATTTCAATTATTTCCATAACAAAGAATACTTGATTCGTAATTTAAGTGAAGAAAATTTTTGTTTTGAAAGCATAAATAACAACACATTGAATTTTGGTTGTGAGTGGAAAAGACGAATCAGTTTTTAGTAAAAGTGCTTTGATGGGAACAAAGCCTGGAAAACAAATCATCAAACAGGGTTTATTCAAATCTCAGGGATTCAAATTATTTAATCACTACAAAGAGGAAGCTGAAGATGCTTTTCCAAAATTTGCTCAAAGATTTGCAAAAAATCTATTTGAACAAATCAATAATGATCAATCTCCTAATACTACACAACAGGAATTTGCAGAAGAAGTAGGTTCCACGGAAATCATTTTGAAGGCATCTGAAATTGAGCCTATAAAGTCCAAACTACAAGATTTTGATATATTACATGACAGAGTACTTAGAATTTTAAATTCTAATTTTGTAAAAATGACATTTCCTGTTTTTAATGGTCTTTTTGATGCTTCTACTGATTATTTCAAAGATGATAAAAATTCCACAATGAGAGAAGATATTGTTGATGGTCACATTATAGCAATTGATCTTAGTGAACCAATGGATAGAATTGTAGATAAAGATGAAGACTTGGAATATTTAGACGATTACAAATTAATGAATCCGTATATTTTGAAACTTGCTAGAGAAAAAATTTCAAAAGGGGGTGAAGATGTACTCAAAGAATTTGAAGAGGGTTTCAAACAAGCAAGAATTGGTCAATATCTTGATACAAAGTTAAAAGATAAACCCACAGAAATTACTGAACAAGAATTAATTGAAAGCTACAAAAAATATCGTTCGGTTATGGGAACTGCTGGTAGGAACATGGCCTTAAATCGCGCACCTTTAGCTGATATTTTTTACACCGGAATGGCAAAAGCTGCTGAATCTGTTGGATGTGGAAATGAAATTGAAGATAGTATTAGGGATAAAGCTGCAAAAATTCCTTCTTGGCCATTATTCTATTCACTAAAAATGAATGATGCAAAACTAGGATTTGAAGAAACAATGAAACATAGTGAATCTTATTTGAGTGAAGCAAGAGACGCTCTAGAAAAACTACCTGATAATTTTTCACATACAAAATTTTTAGAATTTCTATTTCTTACTGTGGAGCATTATAATCAATTTTGGTATAAGAGATTACAAGATGCAAATATCTGGTCAGATTTGAACAATAATCTTCCTAGAAAGTGATCAAATTGATGTGGTCTGAAAAATACCGACCTCAGAAAATTTCTGATATGATTGGAAACGAAGAATCTCGTTCAGAAATCATTAACTGGTTCTCAAAATGGAAAAAAGGTTCCAAACCCCTTTTGATGGTTGGCCCTCCGGGTATTGGAAAAACTACTATGGCATTTTTGGTTTCAAAACAATTTGGATATGATATGATTGGATTGAATGCTAGTGATGTGCGCAGTAAATCTCGTATCAATGAAATTCTAAATCCCGTATTGTCAAATGTGAGTGTTCTAGGAACCCCAATGATTTTTGTTGATGAAGTAGATGGAATTCATGGAAGAAGTGATTTTGGTGGTTTATCTGCCCTAGTTGATATTCTGAAAGAGCCAAGTGTTCCAATAATTCTAGCTGCCAATTATGATGATTCAGATAAAATGAAATCCCTAAAAAAAGCAGTCAAAACTATACATTTTAAAAAAATTCCTCCAAGACTGTTACGAATTTACATACAAAATATTCTGAAAAAAGAAAATTCAAAGATTAGTCCTGGTTCATTAATTAAAATTTTGGAAAAATCTAAAGGAGATATTCGTTCACTCATTAATCTTGCTCAGTCTTTCGTAACTGGATTCAATCCTCCAACAGAAATGACAACTGAAAAAATTGATGTGGAAAATGGAATTAATTCATTTTTTAAATCAAAAACCTTGGATGAAGCTAGATTGATTTTGTACTCTATGCAAATTGATCCTAGAGAAAAAATTAATGCATTTTACTCTAGTATAATCACCAGTAATTTGGATTCTCAAATTTTATCTGAAAAGTTGCAAATTATTTCTGAAGCTGATATGCTTTATGGAAAAATTATCAAAACACAAAATTGGCGTTTATTACGTTACCTTAATGACATTCTTTTGAAACTCTATCAAACTGAACTCAATATTAGATATAATCAATACAATCTATCCTGGCCAACTCTTAACAGAATAAGATGGGATGGTGCAAAAATCAAATCTTTCTCATCCTTCATGGCACAAAAATTACATTTGTCTTCAAGCTCTTTTGTTACACTGTGTATGCCTTACATGTTACAGTGTATTAAAAACAAGTCGTTAAACTTTGAATTCACAGAAATGTATGGGGAAATTGTTGAAAAGGAGATTGAAAATTTGAAATGAGTTGGATTAAAATCTCTATGAAATTTCCTGGTACTTGCATTGTATGTAATCAAAAAATTGAGATTAACGAATTTGGTTTGTGGTCCAAAGGAAATGGCGTAAAACATGAAAAATGCTCTGCAACAAATGAACTAATTTGTGGAGTTTGTGGAAAACCTGCAGGATGCACCAATTGTGAGTTTCTTGAAAGTTGTGATATTGAAAATGTGTCCCAAACATGTATTTGCAAGTCTTGTATCGAATCGAATCAGGCATTTGAAAATTTTCAACAATCTATGGGTAAAAAATTCCACTTTTTTAATTCATCTTAATATTTTTTTTAAAATTTCATAAAATTGGTAAGATCTATCTAAATTAATATATGAAATCGATATTTAGTTCTTGATGCATTCAGAAAAGATCGAAAATTTTTCAAAAAAATCACATATTTCACAACAGGGTGGTGGTGATGAACGCATCAAAGCACAACATGAAAAAGGAAAATTAACTGCTCGTGAAAGAATTTCTCTACTTTTAGATGAAGGTTCCTTTACTGAAATTGATCCCATGGTAACTCATCACTATCATGAATATGATATGCAGAAAAAGAAATTTTTCACTGATGGTGTAGTTGGCGGATATGGAACAGTTTCTGGTCGTCAAATCTTTGTCTTTGCATATGATTTTACTGTTTTAGGTGGCACTTTGAGCCAGATGGGAGCTAAAAAGATTACAAAATTAATGGATCATGCAGTTAGAACCGGTTGTCCCATTATTGGAATTATGGATTCTGGTGGTGCCCGAATTCAAGAAGGGATTATGAGTCTAGATGGATTTGCTGACATATTTTATCATAATCAACTAGCTTCTGGTGTTATTCCTCAAATTACTGCCAGCATTGGACCTTCTGCCGGAGGTTCTGTATATTCTCCTGCAATGACTGACTTTGTAGTAATGGTTGAAAAGGCAGGAACCATGTTTGTTACTGGTCCTGATGTTGTAAAGACTGTACTAGGTGAGGAAATATCATTTGAAGATCTTGGTGGTGCAATGACTCATGGTTCAAAAAGTGGTGTAGCACATTTTGTGGCTCAAAATGAATACGAATGTATGGACAATATTAAAAAATTAATTTCTTATCTTCCTCAAAATAATTCTGAAGAACCATCAAAAATAAAAAATGATGATGACCCTAACCGATTAGATAATAATTTAATTAATGTAATTCCAGAAAATCCTCTTCAACCATATGATATGAAAGAGATAATCAATTCTATTGTTGATAATCATGAATTCTTTGAAGTTCATGAATTATTTGCTCCAAATATTGTTGTAGGATATGCAAGAATGGATGGGCAAGTTGTTGGCATTGTTGCAAATAATCCAATGCATCTAGCTGGAGCATTAGATATTGATTCTTCAAACAAAGCAGCTCGCTTCATTCGATTCTGTGATGCATTTAACATCCCAATTGTCACTCTTGTTGATACTCCCGGATATATGCCAGGTTCTAATCAAGAACATAATGGAATTATTAGACATGGAAGCAAATTGCTTTACGCATATTGTGAGGCAACTGTTCCACGAATCACTCTAGTAATAGGTAAGGCTTATGGTGGAGCATACATTGCAATGGGAAGTAAAAATCTTAGAACTGATATCAATTATGCATGGCCAACTGCCAGATGTGCAGTTTTGGGTGGAGAGGCAGCTGTTAAAATTATGAATAGAAAAGAATTAGATTCATCAGATGATCCGGAGGGACTAAAGAAAAAACTAATGGCTGAGTTTACTGAAAAATTTGAGAACCCATATGTTGCAGCTTCTCATGGTACTGTTGATAATGTAATTAATCCAGCCGAAACCCGTCCAATGTTAATTAAAGCTCTTAAAATGCTTGCAAACAAAAGGGAAAAACAACTTCCTAGAAAACATGGAAACATCAATTTGTGATTAAAATGATTGAGAAAGTTCTTATTGCAAACAGAGGAGAAATTGCTTTACGTGTTATCAGGACATGTACTGCATTAGGAATTAAAACTGTAGCAGTTTATTCTGATGAAGATTACAATTCATTACATGTCAAAAAAGCAACTGAAGCATATCATATTGGTGAAGCTGCTCCTGCAAAATCATATCTAAATCAAGAAAAAATACTGGAAGTAATGTTATCCTCAGGTGCCGATGCTGTACACCCTGGATATGGTTTCTTATCTGAAAATGATGACTTTGCAAGATTATGTGAAAAAAATAAAATTAATTTCATTGGACCATCTGCAGATTCAATGAATCTATGTGGTGATAAAATGAGATGTAAGGATGCTATGCTTAAAGCTCAAGTACCTACAGTTCCTGGCAGTCCTGGTTTAGTTAAAGATGTAGAAGAAGCCTTGAAGATTGCAAACGAGATTAAGTATCCAGTACTTTTGAAATCTGTTTATGGTGGAGGTGGAAGAGGAATCCGACTTGTAACTAATGATAAAGAATTGAAGGAAGGTTTTGAAACTGTAACAAGTGAATCAATTTCAGCTGTTGGAAAGTCTGCAATTATTGTTGAAAAATTCTTAGAAAAAACCAGACATATTGAGTATCAAATGTGTAGAGATAAACATGGAAATGCTGTTCATATTTTTGAAAGAGAATGCTCAATTCAAAGAAGAAATCAAAAATTAATTGAACAGACTCCTTCTCCAGTAGTTGATCAAGAAACTCGAGATAGAGTTGGAGAATTGGTTGTAAAAGCAGCAGAGGCTGTAGATTATACCAATCTCGGAACCGCAGAATTCTTACGTTCTGATGATGGTGAGTTTTATTTCATTGAAATTAATGCTAGATTGCAAGTAGAACACCCAATTTCTGAAATGGTCTCTGGTTTAGACTTTGTAAAATTACAACTTGATATTGCTAATGGTGAAACATTACCATTCAAACAAAGTGATCTAAAAATGAATGGATATGCAATCGAATGTAGAATCAATGCTGAAGATACCTTTTTGGATTTTGCCCCATCAACTGGTCCAGTCCCTGATGTGACAATTCCTAGTGGTCCTAATGTACGATGTGATACTTATCTATATCCTGGTTGTACTGTTTCCCCATTTTATGACTCATTGATGGCAAAACTCTGTACCTGGGGGCCAACATTTGATGAATCAAGAACTAAAATGCTTACTGCTCTAAATGATTTCTATATTCAAGGTGTTGAAACTTCAATTCCATTATACAAGACCATTCTAAATTCTGAAGAATATAAAAGTGGAAATCTATCTACAGACTTTCTAAAACGATACGATATGATTGAAAAATTAACTGAAGACCTAAAAACTGAAAAAGTTGAAAAAAGCGAAGCAGCAGTAGCAGCAGCAATTATTCATTCTGAATTCTTCAAGAACCGAACTCAAACTAATGAAACATCAAATAGTAACTGGAAAAATAAATTGGACTGATAAAAATGGATTACAAGATTTCTGATATTGAGAAAAATTTTGATGGAAAAATTATCGAGAATAATGGAAATAATGATTATGTGATTAAAATTGATGACAGAGAACATCAACTAAGAATTTTAACAATGGATTCAAAAGGAATTGAATTTATTTTGGATCAAAAATATCATAAAGCAAAATATCTTTCAACTCTCACAAATGAAATGAATATGGTTATTGACAATGTTCCAATTACCTTAAACATGAATACTCATTTTGATAAAATTGTTTACAAAAATTCTGGTGGTGTTGGCTCTGGTGGAGTTCAAACAGCATTAAAGAGTCAAATTCCTGGAAAAGTAGTATCTATTGCTGTCAATGAAGGTGATTCAGTTAAGAAAGGAGATGTTGTTTGTACCTTGGAATCAATGAAAATGCAAGTTGCTGTAAAGGCACACAAAGATGGTGTTGTTAAAAATCTAAAAATCAAACCAACTGCAACTGTTGCAAAAGGCGATATAATTGCAGATTTAGAATAGAATTTTTATTTTAAGAAATTTTTTATCTCGTCATAATTTGGTTCTTTTAATGGATCTTCAGAAACCCATTTGTAACCAATCTTTCCATCTTCCATAATTACAAAAACTGAACGTTTTGCTGCATTGTAATCCTTAATGTGTAAAAGATCTTTCATTAACACATCATAATCTTTGATTGTTTTACTGGTATAGTCGCCTAATAGTGGGAAATTGAAATGATGTTTTTCTGAAAATGCTTTGTTTGCAAATGGTCCATCATTACTAATTGCTACTACATGTGCGCCCATATCTGCAATTTCTTGCCATGAATCTCTAAACACACATAATTCTGTTTCACAAACAGGAGAGCTTGCAGCAACAATGAATGTCAAAACGACTTTTTTATCTTTAAATTCATCCAATTTTCTTAGTTTAAGATCGGTATCTGGAAGTTCAAAATTTGGTGCTAGATCTCCAACATTTAATGTCATGATCGCCAATAACCGATGTCATATAAAGTACTTTAGAATTGATTTTTTCAAAAAAATGATCCGTATTGAAACATACCTTAATATACAAAAATCAGGGTGAAAAGCTAAATTGGTCGGGGAATTAGCGGGCAATTACAGTACTATAGTATTGATGTTTGCCTTTGGAATTGCGGCTATGGCGCCAGCTTTATTGATATCTCGTATGGTATCACCTCGAAAAAAAAGTAATCCTGTAAAATTTTTGCCAATGGAATGTGGTCAAGTTCCATCTGGTGAAGGAAGAACTCATTTCATGATGCAGTATTATCCATTCATTTTGATGTTTGTCGTTTTTGATGTGATGGCTATTTTCTTATATGCTTGGGGTAGCTCTTTACTAGAATTACCAAAAAGTGCAACATTACCCATGATGGGATTTTTGGCAATCATGTTTGGTGCAATGGCATTTGCTTTGTATCAATCAGGGAGGAAAAGAATTTGGTAGTTTTTTATATCAATTGTAATAACGGAGGTTGGAGATAAGATTGCTTAAGGATCTAGTAACCCCTGAAAATGCTAACGTGTTTGTTGGTAAACTGGGTGATATTTTAGAAAAAGCAATTGATAAACCACTGGGATACGCTATCAACTGGGGTAGAATTTGGTCTCTCTGGCCTGTACACATTGAAACAGCATGTTGCAGTGTTGAATTTGGTGCCGCATCAAGTCCAAGATATGATGTAGAACGATTTGGAATCATTGAAGCATTTGGTTCCTTAAGACAATGTGATCTTGTTGTCGTTCAAGGAACAATTACTAGAAAAATGGCACCAAGACTTAGATTAGTTTATGATCAAATGCCAGAACCAAAATATGTTATCGCTATGGGAGCTTGTGCAATTACTGGAGGTTTGTACTTTGATTCATACAATGTACTTCCAGGAATTGACGGAGTAATTCCTGTTGATGTCTATGTTCCAGGTTGTCCACCTAGACCAGAAACTCTCATCCAGGGATGTATTTTGTTACAAGAAAAAATCAAGAGAATGAAGGCTAGGAAGTTTGTATAATGAGTGAAGAAACAGAAAAACCAACACCAGAAACTACTGAAAAATCTGTTGCAAAACAGGAGGAAGTAATTGAATTACCTGCTTTGGAAAAAGGATTATCTGAAAAATTAACTTCAAAGTTTGGTGAGAAAACATCTATTGCATTTGTTAAAGAGAATCGAGTTAGAGTTGATGTAAAGAAAGAGGATGTTCATGATGTAGCAGAATTTATTCGCGATGAAATGAATTTTGATCATGTTGAATCTGTCACGGGCGTAGATTTTCCTGATGATAAAGAGATTGAGGTTGTTTATCATATTGGTTCATACACTGATAATTCATTGGCAAATCAGGTTTTGACTTTGGCAACAAGAGCTCCTAGAGAAGATATTCCAATTCCTGGAAAGGATGGAACTAGATTGCCAACTCTTAGAGATATTTTTTACAGTGTTGAATTTCATGAAAGAGAAGTTTTTGAAATGTTAGGTGTATATTTTGATGGTCATCCAGATAATAGAAGATTGTTACTCCCAGAAGATTGGGCAGATCTCCCACCACTAAGAAAGGACTTTGCAATAAAAGGTAGATAAAATGACTGCAGAATTACCACCCGGATTAGCATTACAGAAAGTAGATGAGAGAATAATGACTCTCAATGTTGGACCGCAACATCCCGGTTCAGGTCACATGAGAATAGTTGTTCAAATTGATGGTGATTACATTGTTGCATGTGATCCGGATCCTGGATATGTTCACAGAGGCGAAGAAAAAATGGCTGAATATAGAAATTATATCACTAACATTCCCCATCTAGAAAGACCAGTAATTCATGATTCATGTAATGTGTTGTATCCATATGTGTTAGGAGCTGAAGAAATTTTGGGAATTGAAGTTCCTGAAAGAGCAAAATATGTTAGAGTTATCGCTTCTGAATTGAATCGTTGTATTTACACTCAATATTGGTTGGCAATTTATGGAATTTTCCTTGGACACTCTACTATGTTTATGTGGCCTGCAGGTGATCGTGAATTACTAATTGATTTGATGGAAAAAATGTCTGGAGCTAGAGTAACACATGCACACTTTGTTCCTGGTGGAGTAAGAAATGACCTCCCTGCAAACTTTGAAGATGCATGCTTAAGACAAGTAAACTATTTTGAAAAACGAATCAAAGAATATGCAGCAGTTTTCTATGACAATCCAATTTTAATTTCTAGAACAAAAGATACTGGAGTTTTATCTAAACAAGATGCAATTAGACTAGGTACAACTGGTTCTGTTTTGCGTGCAAGTGGAGTTGATTATGATTTAAGAATTAAAGAACCATACGATGTATACGAAGAGCTTGATGTACATACCAATGTAATGAAAGAAGGTGATTCCTATGCAAGATCCAAAGTCCCATGGTTAGATATGATGGAAAGTTGCAACATAATTAGACAGGCTTTGCAAAAAATGCCAAAGTCTGGTTCTGTTAGAACAAAACTAAAACCTAATCCTAAAACTAAAGGTCCTGAAACTGTTTACAAGAGAGTAGAATCTGGAAGAGGTTCACTTGGATGTTACATTGTTTCAGATGGAAAAACAGAACCTTATAGAGTTAAGATGAGTGTAGGTTCATTTAGAAATCTAATTGCTTTACCATACTTACTCAAAGGTGAAAAATTAGGTAACATGCCATCAGTTTATTGGAGTTTAAATTATTGGCCAGTGGAGGCAGATAGATAGATGTCTGTTTTAGCACCAAAATTCAAACTTAGTGAATTTATTAAATCACTATTTGATAATGCGTTTTGGGCTTTACTTTTAGTTTCATTAGTGGGACTTCCCCTTATCCAAGTAGTTCTCTTCTACATTGAAATGCCTGTAATTAATGGCGAATTACTAACTCCATTTTTAGCTCTTACATGGTTAGCAGATCCTTCGAGAAGTCTGCCTATTGTCAAAGCATTCATGGCAACTGATATGTTTAGAGTAATGGTTTTTCCAGGATTCGGTTTTGCAGCATTATTGGCAGCTGGAACAATTTTTGTTGAAAGAAAAATGTTGGCCAAATTACAATTAAGAGTGGGACCATTTTACTGTGGAAAAATTGAAGGTATTCTTCAGTTGGCAGGCGATGGTCTAAAACTAATCTCAAAAGAAATCATAATTCCTGCAAAAGCTGATAAACCGATTTTCTGGGCTGCTCCAGTAATTTTTGTCGCAACTGCCGCAGCATTTGTCGCACTAATTCCAGTTGCTCCTGGTGGTTGGGTTGTAGCTGATGTAGATCTTGGTTTACTAGGTGTTTTTGCAATTATTGGATTTTTCCCAATTATTACTATCTTATCTGCTTGGTCAGCAAACAGTAAATTCCCATTCATTGGAGGAATTAGAGCTTTATTCCAAATGGTTTCATTTGAAATTCCATTGATTTTATCTCTTCTTGGAGTAGTTATTGTTACTGGAACCTTAAATCTCTCTGAAATTTCAGCTAGTCAATCATTCTTCCCATGGATAGTCTTCCTTCCAGTAGGTGCAATTGTTTTCTTCATTACAATGCTTGCTGAGCTAGAAAGAATCCCATTTGATCTTCCTGAAGCAGAAAGTGAGATTGTAGCAGGTTGGCTTACAGAATTTTCAGGAATGATGTACGGTCTTGTTCAACTAGGAACCTACTTGAAATTATATGCATTTGCCGCATTATTTGTTGTCTTGTTCTTAGGTGGTTGGAATGGTCCAATGATTGTCCCTCCATTCCCTGAAGAAATTTTAACTGAGGGAATTGTACTTGGTCCAGTAACTGCAAAGTTCCCAGGTTTGCCTTTATTTGATCAGGCAATGTTAAACGGCACACTCTGGTTTGTAATTAAGACTGTTGGAGTTATCTTCTTTATCTTACTTCCAAGAGGTGTTTTCCCAAGAATTAGAATTGATATGCTATTGAGTTTGGGTTGGACAAAATTAATTGGATTAGCTTTCGTTAACATCTTTATTGCTCTAGGTTTGCTTTACGCTGGAGTGTTAGGACCAGGAGGTTTACAATAATGGGAACTGCAACAGGAATAATTCGTGCATTAAATTCTGGTATCAAACATCTTGCTATCAAAAGATTTACTCTACGTTACCCTGAAGAAAAACTCAAGTTTGTAGGAGATGGTTATCAATTTGATCCTTCTACTGGAGTAGGTATTGCAGGATTAAAGGGAAGGCATATGCTATTCCATGATCATTGTACTGGTTGCCAGTTATGTTCTATAGCATGTGAGGGTGTTGCTGAGGCAATCGCTATGGTCAAAGTACCTGATAATCAAAAACAAAATAAAAAATCTATCATGCCACAAATTGATTATGGAAAATGTGTTTTTTGTGGATTATGTGTTGATGCATGTCCATTTTATGCATTATACATGACAAATGATTATGAACTTTCATCATTTACAAAAGAAGGATTAATCTATACTCCTGCCCAATTAGCTGTCAAACCTTACGTTTCACAAGATTCAGAAATTCAAATTACTGATAGAGGTGCAACTCATGGCTGATGCAGTTTTCTTGGCATTATCTGTAATCACAATTGGTTCTGCAATTGCTGCACTTGAACTAAGATCATTAATTTATGGTTCAATCGCATTAATGGGAACTCTGGGTGGAATTGCTGGATTCTTTTTCCTACTTGATTCTCCATTTGTTGCATTATTCCAATTGGCCGTTTATGTCGGTTCAATTGCTGTCTTGATTCTATTTACTGTCATGTTAGTAAAAAGAGAACTAATTTTCAAAAAAGTTGAAGATAGTAGAAGAAAATATGCTGGATTAGCTTTGATGCTTGTAACAATGGTTGCATTGGGTGCAGTCTTTTTAGACTCTGGAATTAAAACAATTACTACTGATGAACCAGCAGTAAATTTCAGAGACATTGGTATTGACTTTGTAACATATTACTGGCCTGCATTAATTTTGATGGCATTAATTTTAGCTGGTTCTGTTACTGGTGCATTAGTTTTAGCAAAGAGAGAGGATGTGGAGAATGACCAACGAACTAGTTGATTTCACTCTCGTATCTGTTGCCTTATTGGGCATTGGAATTTACGGTTTAGCTGTAAAACGTAATTTCATCAGAATGTTGTTTGCAGTTGAAATTATAATCAATGCTGCAAATCTTAATCTAGTTGCATTTGGAAGATTTCTGCCACATAGTGGAGGTCAAACACTTGCATTGTTCTCAATTGCAATTGCCGCAGCTGAAGTCGCTGTAGGATTATCATTAATCATTGTAGCATATCGCATGTATCAAAATGTGGATATTGCTGATTTCAGGAGTTTGAAAGGATAATGGAATATGCATTATTACAGGCTGTTTTCCTGCCATTACTATTATCACCTATTGCATACATACTAGGTAGAAAGGCTGGTCCCACACCTGCAATGTGGTTTACCTTTGCAATATTGCTCTACACTACCATTCTTGTAATTAACGCTGCATTAACTGGTACAACTGAGGAGCATTATCCATGGACTGAACAATTTGGTGAATTTGGATTCTTAATGGATGGACTTGCATCACCATTTGCAATAATTATCTATGTACTATCGACAATTCTTGCACTTTATTCAAAACCATACATGATTCACAAGTTTCATGAACAATTTGAAGAAGAGCAAAAAATCAATGCATCTAAAGGTGGACAATCATCAGTTGTTGAATCTTCATCACTTTCAAATTACGTAAATGCTAAAGCAGGACTTTACTTTGCACTCTATTTGGTTTTTGCAATGGGAATGCTTGGAACAGTTCTTTCTACAAATCTGATTGAGTTTTATATTTTCTTTGAAGTAATGCTGATTCCTGGTTTCTTTTTGGTAGCAATTTGGGGAGATGGTCCAAGAAGAAAGATTGGTTTAATGTTCCTATTTTGGACACATGCTGGTGCAGTTGTTTTACTATTAGGATTTTTGATGATTGGTCTTACCTTAGGAAGTTTTGATTTTGCTGACATAAAAGAATCTGAAATTCCTTCAGATATTGTTTTCATCTCTGCGGTTGCAATTTCTGTTGGTCTGGGAGTTAAACTAGCGGTATTTTTGTATCATGTTTGGTTACCATGGGTTCATGGTTCTGCTCCAACACCTATCAGTGCTTTGCTTTCTCCTGCCATGATTGGAATTGGAGCATATGGACTTTTCAGATTAATAGTCGAATTTTTACCTGCAACATTTTCTGATTTAGCTATTTGGTTCCATGTATGGGGTCTAGTTACAATGATTTATGGTGGAGCCATGGCTCTAATGCAAGATGATCTAAAACGATTACTGGCATACTCTAGTATCAGTCAAATGGGTTATCTTCTATTTGGAATTGGTTCTGCATCCGTTTTTGGATTAGCTGGTGCAGAAATGATGTACATTACTCACGGAATTGGTAAAGGTATTCTCTTCATGATGGCTGGTGTGATAATTGTTAAAGTTGGAACAAGAAGTATTTCCAAATTAGGTGGATTGGCAGGAAAAATGCCAATTACTGCAACATGTGCCGTTATTGGAGCTTTAACAATTATGGGCGTTCCTCCAACTAGTGGATTTATGGGCGAATGGATTCTATTTTATGGTGCTTTAGAAACTGCAATTGAAGATGGTTCTACATTAAGAGCTGTAACATTTGGCTTGGGATTAGTTGCAACTGCATTAACAATGTCCTATATGTTATGGATGCTTAAACGAGTCTTCTTTGGAAAAACTCCAGAACATTTGGAAAATGTCAAAGAAGGTAGTTGGTATATGACTGCTCCAATGATGGTACTAGCTGGATTTTCAATAGTTGTCGGAATTTATCCAGACATATTCTTGAAAACAATTCTTCCTTACATGAATGGAGTTTTAGGAGTTTAGACTATGGCTACAGAATCTGTTGGATTACCATTTGAAGCAAGTGCTCTCAGTGCATGGTTAGTTTGGATTTTACCATTTGCTGCAGCATTAATAATGCCAGGAATTGGAAAAATTTCTAAAAATATTACAGGTTATGTAGCAGTTGGTTTTGCATTAATGAGTGCATTATCTGCAGCATCTCTTCTACCAATGGCACTTGAAGCTCATGAGATTCATGATCAAGTAATGTGGATTGAAGCTATAGGTCTTAAGGGTGGTGTCTTAGCTGATCCAATTTCTGTAATCATGGCAAATGTTGTTGGTTGGATTAGTTTCTTGATTATGATTTACAGTACGGGTTACATGAAAGGTGACAAAGATATCACTAGATTCTGGTTCTGGATGATGTTCTTCATCGGTTCAATGCAAATTATAGTTTTATCTGATAACTTACTCCAAGTATTCTTTGGATGGGAAGGAGTAGGTTTAGCATCATATGCCTTAATCAGTTTCTGGTATCGTGACAAAAAGAAAGATCATGTTGGAACTGAAGGACGTACAGTTTTAGGTTTACTTGATTACTATGCTCCAACACACGCAGGAATGAAGGCATTCATCATGACCAAAGTAGGTGATGTAATGATGATTGCTGGTATGCTCTTAATTTTCCTCTTTGCAGGAACATTTGGATTTAGAGAATTAATGGGTGATACAGACTGGGCAGTAGCAATGAGTGCTCAAGGATTACTTGTTCCTGCATTTGTCTTACTTTTCGGAGGAGCAATTGGTAAATCTGCACAATTCCCATTAAATGAATGGTTACTAGAAGCAATGACTGGACCAACAGCAGTATCTGCATTAATTCACGCAGCTACGATGGTCAAGGCAGGAGTATTCCTTGTTGCAAGAATTGGACCAATTGTATTTGCATTAGGTGCTGCAGGCATTCTTGCAGATCAATTCTTTGAAATTGTTGCATGGATTGGTGCAATTACTGCACTATTACTTGCAACTCAGGGAATGGTTAATCCTGAAATTAAGAAAGTTTTGGCATACTCAACAGGTTCACAAATTGGTTATATGATGTTGGCAATGGGTGTAGCAGGATTATCTCACCAATATGTTGATGGTTATACTGCAGGATTTTTCCACTTAATCTCTCATGCAATGTTTAAAGCTTCATTATTCATGGCAGCAGGTTCGTTGCTCCATGTAGTTGGTTCTAGATTTATGACTGATATGGGTGGATTGAGAAAACAAATGAAAAAGACTTATGCATTCATGTGGGCTGCAGGTCTAGGATTAATGGGTGCGCCATTTATCACTACAGGATTTTGGAGTAAAGATGCAGTCTTTGCAGCAGTTTTTGAATCTGGAAGTGAATGGGCAATGCCTCTATATGGAATCGCAGTTTTAGCAGCAGTGATTACTGCATTTTATACCACCAGAATGATTGGAATGGTATTCTTTGGTAACAAGAGTAAACATATTGAAAAGATGGAATCTGAGGGTCATCATATTCATGAGGCATCATTATCTATGTGGGTTCCATACGGAATTCTTGCTGTATTAACAATTGGAATTGGTTTAATCGGTTTATCTACGGAAGAAGGCTTACACCACTTGTTTGAAGAATATCTCTCACATTCATTTGGAATTCATTCAGAACATGCAAAATTAGATGAATCATCCATTCTACCAGAATTCCTACAAGGTCTAAACCCTGTAGCATTGGGCTCATCTCTTATTGCATTCTCGATTGGAATTGGTCTAGGATATGTCTTTTACATTGGTAGATGGGTTGATCCTGTAAGATTTGTAAATTCAAATATTTTCTTTTACTCAATTCACAAAGTTATCTTAAACAGATGGTATCTGAACGCAATTGTCTATTGGTGTTTTGTTGTAGCACCATTATGGTTGGCAAGAGGTGTATTCAGATACTTTGAAAAGACAGCTATTGATTACGGAATGAATGATGGATTACAAAAAGCAGTTGGTTGGAGTGCTCGTGTTGTACAAGGAACTCAAACTGGTGTTTCACAATCATATCTATTTGTATTTGGAGCAGGATTACTTTTCGTAGTCTTGATATTGTTGATGTAGGTGAAAAATGAAATGTTAGAAATTACTTCCACACCACTAGTCCTAATAGCAATTCTTGGAACTGTTGGTATAATTTTACCAATAATCAGTGTTGTAAGAAAAGAGAAAGGTTCCAATTCTTTCTATGCCGTAATTGCTTTTGCAGCATTAATTGCATCTATGGCATATGTTGGTTATGAATTTCTAAATAACAATGTCGCATCGTCTGCATTATTTTCTGAAGATGTTTTGGTAAATGATGCCTTTGGAGGATTCTTTGCAATTGCAATGTTAATTGTTGCATTGTTTACGACTGTTGGTTCTTTTAATTATATGAGAAAGCAAAATTCTCCTGCAGTATACTATTCACTAATTTTACTTGCAACAATCGGAATGGTCCTAGTTGCATATTCTACTGATTTGGTAATGTTGTTTGTTGCATGGGAATTAATGAGTATTCCAACTTACATTTTAGTAGGATTCATGAAAAAGAATCCAACTTCTAATGAAGCAGCTCTCAAATATTTCCTCTTTGGAGCACTATCATCAGCAATAATCGTTTATGGAATTTCAATTTCATATGGTTTAACTGGTTCTACAAATATTGGCGAAGTAATAGAAGGATATTCGACATTAGATCCATCTCTATTACCATTAGGATTATTATCTGTGGGATTGTTTATTGCTGGATTTGGATTCAAGATGGGTTTGGTTCCATTCCATCAATGGTTACCTGATACTTATGAAGGAGCCCCATCACCAGTTACTGCATTACTAGCTGCTGCAACCAAAAAAGCAGGATTTGCAGCATCCATCAGAATAATTATTCTTGGAATGGTTGTACTTAATCTGGATTGGACACTTGCATTAGGAATTATTGCTGTAATGACTATGACTGTAGGCAATGTTGCTGCAATTATGCAAAAGAATCTTTCTAGAATGCTTGCTTATTCCAGTATTGCTCATGCTGGCTACATTCTAATTGGTTTAGCAGTAGCTCCACACAGTTCACTTGGTTTACAAGGTTCATTGTATCAAATATTCAATCATGCTGTAATGAAAGGCGCTGCTTTCATTGCAATTGCTGGAATTGTAACAACTTTAGCAGTAACTCATATTGACAAATTAGCTGGACTTGGAAGAAAAATGCCTATCACTGCATTAGGAATGATTATTTCACTATTTGCTCTTGCTGGTGTCCCTCCACTATCTGGTTTTTGGAGTAAATTGATGTTATTTGGTAGCGCTTTAGATGCAAGTTCAGCTTTGTGGTGGGCTCCATGGTTAGCAATTGCTGGAGTTCTAAACAGTGCGTTATCTTTGGCATATTATGGTTGGATTACAAGAAAAATGTACTTTGAAGGAGAAACTGAAAAACGTGTTAAAGAACCAAAATCAATTGTTGCTGTGATGATTTTCTCAATAATCTTCCTTGTAGGATTCGGTGTATATCCAGAACCATTAATTCAATTTGTTGAATTTGCAACTCCAGCATTAAGTGTTGGAACTATGCCTTAAATGAAGTAAAATTAATTAAATTATCCAAGTTGTTTTTTGCATCACTTTCATGAATTTTACGTAAACCCGCTCTTGCTTGTGCTGAAAACTCTTTCAACAAGTCTTCCATTTTATTAAAAACATCTCTTGGGTCTGCACTTTTTTTAATTAAAATATTAAACAATTTGTCTTCATTTTTCCAATCAAGTAAATCATCTCTAATCTGATATGCAATTCCAATATTTTTTCCATATTGAGTTAATGCTTCAATCTCTTCTTCACTACCATTAGCAATGATTGCTCCTGCCCTAGCAGCTACTTCAAATGCTGTTGCCGTTTTGTATTCAATTACTTTGAGATAATCATCAAATGTGATATCTTCGCTAGTTTCAAGCCTATTTTCAATCATTTCACCTTCACTCATCAGCATTGCAGTTGTAGCTAAATCCTTTGTTATTCTTGGATTATTCAATCTTGAACAAACTGATAAAATTAGACCCAGCACGAAATCCCCAGTTAGAACACTTGTGTTGTAACCATATTTGATGTGAAATGGTTCCTTTTGTCTTCTCATTGTTTCGTTATCAATTATATCATCATGTATGATGGATTCCATATGCAAAAATTCAACAGCACATGCTGCTGCTAATGCATTATCATCAATTTTTCCAACACTTTCGGCAGCTAATGAAAGTATGATGGGTCTGATTCTTTTCCCTCCCTCTAGGGAATATTTTAAAGGCTCAATAAACTCTGATTCTGAATACAGATCTAGCTCTTTTTCCAAAGCTAAATTGATCTTATCTATATATTCTGAATATTTTTCTGATAATGGATTAATCTCTAAATTCTTTCTATCCAAAATAGTCTATCCAAAATTTTTTTCCATTACTAATTAAATCTTGGCGAAAATGTAAAAAAATGTCTGCTCCAGCCGGGATTTGAACCCGGGATCACTGCCTTGAAAGGGCAGTATGCTTGACCGGACTACACCACTGGAACTTAAAGTGAATCATTTAATTTTAAATAAAATCTTTTGGAACAACAAAGATTTTTTTATTGGCAAATAAGGCTATCTTTATGGATTTAATTAAAAAAATTGATCAAATGATTGAGGAGAGAAGTCTACTAAAACACCCTTTTTATCAGACTTGGTCTGATGGAAAATTAACCAAAGAAGCCCTTGCTGGATATTCTAAAGAGTATTTTCAACTAGTGAAACAGGTTCCTACATTTATGACTCCAATTATTGAACAATCACCTGATGAATTTGTTAAAGAATTAACAGAAAATCAACAAGAGGAATCAGAACATATTCGCCCATGGATTTCTTTTGCATCTGAATTAGGAATTTCTGAGAATGAATTGATGTCATATTCAGGTCTTCCTAAAACACAACAAGCTGTTTCTGATTTGAATGAGTTAATGTCTGATTTTGAAAGTGGTTCATGTGCAATGTATGCATTTGAAAAAGAAATTCCAAAAATCAGTCAAACAAAATTAGATGGTCTTGCACAATTTTATGGAATGACTAGTGAAGAGGCAACTGAATACTTTAAACTTCATACAGAAGCTGACATTAGACATGCTGCTTCATGGAGAAAAATAATTCAAAATTCATCAGCAAATGATAAATTAATTGAAGTTGCAGACAAATCAATTTCGGCTCAAAATCTATTGTTAGATAGTTGTTTTGAAAAATACTGCTAATCTGACAACATTTTATACCTCAATTAAAGTGAAAATTCTAGGGCCCGTAACTCAGCTTGGTAGAGTAACCGGCTCATAACCGGTGAGTCAAGGGATCGAAGCCCTTCGGGCCCATATTTTTCAATTAGTTTTTAATTTAACGTCAATCAAACTCTACTGGCTGCAATGAAGAATCAGAGTTATATCTGAATAATGATTGGAAGGCATTTGTCTGAGCTGCCCTATTTGTTATCAATTTGATTTTTAACTTTCTCTAAAATTTCTTTTTCAATTAGTTTTTCATTTACCAGAATCTCAGTAATTTGAAAAATATCTAAAATAGAATGTGTCTTAATATTTAATTCCTCTAATGCTTCATTTGCACCTTCTAATCTATTTACTATAACAAATACCTCATTCACTATGATTTTGGAATCTCTTAGTGATTGTATTGCATTAATCACTGAACCACCTGTAGTTGCTACATCATCAATCATGACAACTTTCATTCCATCAAAAATTTTTCCTTCAATTGATTTTGAAGTTCCATAGTCTTTTGGCTTACTTCTAACGTAGATCAGTGGTTTGACTGTCTCCAATGAGAGAGCTGATGCTATTACTAGTCCACCAGTTGGAACAGAAACAAATGAGTCAAATTTCTCCAAACCGATATTATCAACTATCATATTTTCAAGGTATTTCACCATTTTTCTAAATTCTTGGGGAAAGCTTGCAACTAATCGTAAATCAACATAATATGGGCTCTTTTTTCCACTCGCTAACGTAAAATCTCCAAACTTTATTATTTCATTTTTGAATAAGAATATCGCAAATTCTTTTGTAAATTCCATAATCAAGTTAACTACAGTGGATTTATTTTGGTTTGTATTATGTGTTAATTATGCCTGAAATTTGGTTGAATTACGGGATCACTGATGTTGTTTTAGATATACGTGCAGAAAATTTAGAAAATAAAATTGATTCTGATTCAAAAATCCTTGATGATTCTCAAATAAATGAAAAGTTGAATTCTATAGATTTTTCAAAACCTATGGAATTAGTGGTTTTGCATAATTCAAAATCTGTTCAAAAAATTATCTCTTCGATGTTTAACCTATGTGAACAAAAATCAAAACCTATACCAAAAATCCTAACTGAGAAAAAGATACTGAATCAAGTAAAATCACAATTACCTGAAGGTAGTTCGATTAATGAATTTGATAATTCACAGTTATCAAATACAAATCTTGTTTTTCTTGGAGAATTAGAATTTGATGGACTCTTTGGATATGAGACTGTTTCAACGAGATTGATAAAAAAATTTGGCTCTGATTCAATGTTGAATGCATATGCAAAAAGAATGGGTAATCTTCCGGTACCTGGACAATATCCTGAGAGTTTTAACGAATCTAAAAAATTCTGTAATAATTTTGATATCCAAGCAATTGATATAGTTGCAAATTCAAATGGGATAATTGATTTTCAAATTGGTCATCCCACTGAGACCACATCGATGACAAAAATTCTTGAATCCTCATCAATAAAAGACATTGAATCACAAAAAACTATGATTATCAGTACTGGAAAAGATGCCAGCAATGATACATTGAATAAATCCCTATCTTCTTTATGGAATTCTTCAAATTGTATTAGAAAAGATGGTTTGGCAATCTTAGTTGCAGAGTGTAAAAGTGGATTAGGATCAAACGCAATTCAAAAATTTGTTGAAGACCGACTAACAATTGAACAATTAAAAAATCCCACACAGTATGAGGATGGAATGGAAAATCTACTATATCTATCTGAGTTACAGAAAAATTTTCAGATAGGACTTGTTTCAATTTTACCTGAATTTTATTTGAAAAAATTGAATCTTATTCCATTGCAAGGAATAAAATATTCTTTAGATTATATTTTAAAAACGCAGGGTGTGAAACAGAAAGTTTCTGTTGTTACCGATGGGGCTAGGATGTTACTACGGTAAGAAGTTTGGTAAGAAACTTGATGGTAATGGTGCACAAAGAACTGCTAATCCAATAATTCCAATATATGCTAGTTTTCTATTTCTTGATAATGGAGAAATATCGTCCAGAGGCATCGCACTAGGATTTCTAGAACTCATTACAAGAATCAGAATTGCCATCAACCAATAATTTAACAAAACCAAAATTGCCATGCTGCCATATGTTGCATATCTATGAAGTTTAACACCAAGAATTGTTCTTGCCATATGTCCACCATCTAATTGCCATGCTGGTAAAAGATTCAAGAACGTGATAAGAAAACCAATCCATCCTGCAAACATGATGGGTGTCATTATGACTTCATTTGCACCTTCTCCTTTTCCAAACATTGCTAAACTGAGTGTCATGAATAGCGGTTCACCTTGATCCCATTCAACTAATTTTGCATTTGCAAATAACTCCGATGCCAGTTCTGGTTCTATAACTGGGGCAGTATATGCACCATAAATTGAAACAATTATGGCAATAACTAATCCTGCAATTGGTCCTGCAATTGCCACATCAAATAATATTTCTCGATTAATTGTTAGACCTCTAGATTGGATGAATGCACCAAATGTTGGAATTCCAATTACTGGTAATCCTGGAATGAAGAAAGGCCATGTTGTTTTCAATTTATGTGCCTTGGCAGCTATAATATGACCAAGTTCATGCACTCCTAAAATTCCTAATAATGATAACGTGTATACTGCAGCCATTTGTAATGGCTCACCAATATTGATGATTGAGTTGGTTCCAGATGTTCTATAATATCCATCAATCATTACAAAGGATACTACTATGACAAAAAGAATTCTAGGTGTCCATGATGATGCCATCCATTTTCTCTGAGAATTTTGAGTAAATTTTTGAATAATGACGTACTTTCTATCATACCTAGATTCTAATTTGCATACATACTGTGCGCCCTCCATATTTCTTGCTAGGGTTTCAAATTTATTTTTAAATTCAATATCGTCAAATTCAAATTCTAATGCAAATTCTTTCTTTTCAAAATTTTTTACATTAAAAATGGAATTTACTTCAAAAATTATTTCTTCTTCAGAAAAATCTTTCACAAAATTTAGTATGTTTTCTCTAATAAATGGTCTTTTGGTTTAAAATTAAATACTAAATCTATTTTTAATTCAATATGCAGGTTATTCTTAGACAATTAGGAGATTGTAATCTTAGAAGAGCAGAGCCATCTGATCTGATTTCTGTCATGGAAATTAATCTAAAAACACTACCTGAACATTATTCTGATTATTTCTATGAAAGTTTGTTAGCTGAACTTCCTGAGGCCTTTATTGTAGCTGAAATTTCAGGTAAATATGTTGGTTATATTATGTGTAAAACAGAGTATGGATTTTCAAATTTTAAAAAATTGGGTTTTGTAAAAAAAGGCCATGTTGTATCTGTAGCTGTTCTTGAAGAGTTTAGAAAAAGAGGAATTGGAAAAGCATTAGTTGAGGAATCAATCAATGGAGTTAAAATAAGAAATTGTGATGAATTTTATCTTGAAGTAAGATGTAGTAATATTGAAGCTGTAAGATTATACGAAAAACTTGGTTTTGTAATTAGACAGCAACTGAATGCATACTATCGTGATGGTGAAGATGCGTATCTCATGGCTATTGAATTGAATAGTTCAAACTAATAAATAACTCAAAAAAAATTTTTGCCCATGGACAAACGTAAGGGCATGGGAATTGCTATTTTCGTTATGTGTATAGGTGGCTTTTTTCTTTATGCGTACCTACTAATGCTCTCTGAATGGAGTCCAATAGTTCTACAATTATCTGTCTTGATGATTGCTGGAGGAATTTTGGGTGTTATTGCTTGGATTGGATATGTGATGGCAACTACAAAACCTTCACCTGCATCGATTACATCTGATGAATAGTTATTTTGATATTTTAACATCTACAACTGTTTGATAGAATCTTGGACCTACAGGTCTAACAATTTTCGAATTAAGAATTTCTGATTTTACTGGAGTTACTTTAAGATAATGTTCTTCTGTCAATTTTCCAGCATCACTTTTTTTATCAGCATGAATATGTGCATAATAATGAATTATTCCTCCATCTTTTGTAGATTTTATCGCATCGTCTAAAAACTCATCAGACCTCTCTGGCAGTAACATCAATGTTCTATCTGCTAAATCAATTAATTGCTCATTAACAATTTTTGAGGAATCACCATTAATAGAAATTACATTCCCTTTCAATTTATTTAATTCAATATTTCTTTCACAAAGAGAGGATGCTGTTGGATTAATATCTAGACTATATACAGTACATTTCTTTTTTTTAGCAGCAGTAATTGAAAACATTCCTACTCCTGCAAACATATTGTTAATTATTTCTCCATCTTTGATTAAACCTGCAATTCTTTCTCTTTCTGTAGATAATCTGGGTGAAAAAAATGCATTTTCAACATCAACTAAAAACTTGCAACCAAATTCTTTGTAAGTTGTAACTGTGTTATCTTCTCCAGCTAAAATTTCCAAATTTCTTGTTCTAAAATCCCCATTCACTGGAGATGACTGATAAAAAACACTCCTTGCAATTTTTACCTCATCAAGCAATGTCTGACCAATCAATTTTTTTTTGGATATTAATGAATCAGGAATTCTTACTATGATTATATCTCCAATCTGATCAAATGCTGAAATCAATTCTTCACTTTCTTCTAATGTTAGCACTGATTCTAGTGCTTTTTTTAACATTCGTGTCAATGTTTATAGTAAAAATTTCCAGATGTTTTTTGATCTTTATCCAACCTACTTTCTAATTTGTTCACTCTTGGCCTAAGACTCTTTTCATCTCTTCTAAATGACATGTCTAATGATTTTAGGAATCTGTTCATTGCTTGAGATTTCTCTAATGGTGATGTAGCTTTCCCATGTAAACCTGATTCTCCTTCAAAAATTACCATTGTATCTGAAACTAAATCCATTAACTGTAAATCATGATCAATAATTATTGCAGATTTTCCAAATGAGCGAACAAATTTTTGCAAGAATTTTGCTACTGCTATTCTATCTTCAACATCTAAAAATGCAGATGGTTCATCTAAAGCATACACATCAACTTTTTGTAAAAGACATGAAGCAACTGCAACCTTTTGTAACTCTCCTCCAGACAAATTTTTGATGGATTTGTTGTATAATTTTTTAATTTTTAAGGGATCCAAAATTTGTTCTTCTTCCATACTGCCCTCAATGTCATTTCCATTAGCTTTGTCTAGCACAGAAATTACTTCTACATCATAATCATTTTGAAGATATTGTGGTTTGTATGCAATTTTTATTTTTTTATCTATTTCTCCAGAGTCTGGTTTTTCTACACCTGCAATCATTTTCATCATCGTAGTTTTACCAAGTGCATTTGCACCCATTATTCCTAAAACTTCACCTTTTCTGACTTGTCCTGAGTCTATTGAGACTGTAAAATTGGAAAATTTCTTTTCTAATTTTGGATATTTGATTACTTCGCTACCCTCTTGAAAGATTTCTGTTGATGATGAAGAGACATCAAATGAAAATTTCTTATCTCTAAATCTAACATTTTCAGTTGGAAGATAGCCATCAAGAAATACATTGATGCCAACTTTAGTAGATAGAATATTTGATACAATACCATATGCTGATGGTTCACCATATAGTACTTCTATGTAGTCACTTAGAAAATCAAGTAAAGTCAAATCATGTTCAACAACCATCACACTCTTTCCGATCTTTGCTAAACTTTGAATAACTCTGGCAACTCCAGTTCTTTGGAACACATCATTGTAAGACGATGGTTCATCAAAGAAATAAAATTCTGCATCTTTAGAAGCTGCTACCGCTACTGCAATTCTTTGTAATTCCCCACCGCTTAATTCATTTAAATCATGTTCAAGTGAATTTTCCAATCCCAATTCTTTAATTAATTCTCTTGAAACTCCTCTTTCATCGTATTTTTCAATTAATTCTTTTCCTGTTCCCCTAAATGCTTGTGCCACATGATGAACTTGTTGTGGTTTTATTGAAGCTCTAATTTGCTTTTGTTCAATTTTTTCAAAATGTTGTTTTAATTCTGTACCGCTATAATATTTGAAAATTTCATCCCACTCTGGTGGTTCTTCATATTTTCCTAAATTAGGTTTTAAATTTCCAGATAATATATTGACAACTGTACTTTTTCCCATTCCATTTCTTCCTAACAATCCGACGACCTCGCCCTTTTTGGGAGTAGGTAATTTGTACAGTCTAAACGAATTTGGTCCATACTGATGAATTTTATCAACTGCAATTTCACTTGCCAAATTCACAATTGTAATTGCATCAAACGGACAAACTTTAACACAAATTCCACAACCATTGCAAATATTCTCGTCAATCTGAGCTTTCTTTGTTTCCTCGTTAATTACAATACAATCTGCACCTGATTTATTGACTGGACAATATTTGATACATTCTAAACCACATTTTCTGGGTTGGCATAACTCATGGTCCAATACGGCAACTCGGTGAGTCATAGGTAATCGAATGTTTTCTTTGTTTTATACCTATTTTGAACTATGTCGTGATTGCCGTTAGGTTAATAATTGAGAATATTGGGATATTTTTTAAGCCGGCCATAGCGTTAGGGTGCGACCCAATCCCTTTCCGAACTTGGAAGTCAAACCTGACGTCGCTGTTGTGGTACTAAGATGCGAGAGCTCTTGGGAATCAACGGTGCTGGCATTTTTCAATTAATTTTTTATTAAGTAATCTATGAGTATTTTTGAAAATAAATGCAAAAATGTAGTATTTGTGGAGAAAATTGTGATAATGACATTCGTTTGTTAAATCATATGATGGAAAAACATGGTTGGAGAAATCCTAATGTCGGAACTCCTGATAGGAATAGCCGCGGTTACTAATTTTTTAATTTCTGTAAATAATCTAAAACTAGTCTAACTCCAAAACCTGTTGCACCTTTTGGATTATATGATTTCTCTTTTGTGGCGATTTGAGTCCAAGCTACTCCTGCAATATCCAAATGCAACCATGGTGTTTTTTCAACTGCATTTTTTAAGAATGCTGCCGCAGTTATGGTTCCTGCCGCCCTTCCTATCCCAACATTTTTCATATCTGCCACATCTGAATTTATCATATCCATATAGTCTTGATTTAGTGGTAACTCCCAGATTTGTTCTGATGTAGTTTTTGATGATTCAATCATTTTTTTTGTTAAATCTTCATTATTGGAAATCACTGCTGCAACATTTGTTCCCAATGCAATAATACATGCTCCAGTCAATGTTGCAAAATCAATTATTGCTTTTGGGGAATAATGTTTTTCACCATAGGCTATTGCATCAGCTAAAATTAATCTTCCTTCAGCATCCGTATTCAAAATTTCTGCAGTTTTTCCATTGTATAATTTGATTATGTCTCCCGGTCTATATGATTCTCCACCTGGCATATTTTCAACAGATGGAACTATTCCGATTACATTAATTGGTAACTTTAACTCTGAAACTGCTTTCATAATACCTAATACTGTACATCCACCACACTTGTCAAATTTCATTTCATCCATTTTATCTCCAGGTTTTAATGAAATACCTCCTGTATCGAAAGTTACTGCTTTCCCAACTAAAACAATAGGTTTGTCTTTTTTGGAACCTTTCAAATGTTCCATGATTATCAATCTTGGTTCATTTTTACTTCCTTGACCAACTGCTGTAATTCCACCAAAACCTTTCTGCTTAAGTTCACTTTTCTTGAAAATTTTACATTTCATTTTATTTTTTGAAATATTTGAAGCAAATTTTGCTAATGTTTCTGGAACACACTCATTGGGTGGTAAATTAGATATGTCTTTAGCAAAAATGACACCTTCTGAGATAATCTCTGCCTGATGAATTTTCTCAATATTTTTTTTGTTTTTTGGGGCAATAATTGTTAAATTAATCCGTGAGGTTTCTTTTTTTGATTTAAATTTGTCAAACTTGTATGATGAAATTTTTACACCTTCGACAATTTTTGAAATTGATTCATTAGGATAATTTGAAGGATGCTGAATAGAAAAATTTTCTAGTTTAAGGTCTTTTGCTTTAATAGCAATTCTTCCAGAAACCTCTCTAAAAATTTCATCTGATAAATTTTCCTTTTTTCCTATACCGGCTATTAAAATTCTCTGAATTAGACTTTTTTCTGATATGTTAACCAAAGAAATTTTTCCTAATTTCCCACCATTATCTTTAACAGCTTGACTAACAGCATTTGAAATTTCTAAATTAAATTTTTGATTTGAATTAATTTTTATTGAATTTTCCTCTAAAAAGAAACATAACATCTCTGTTTTTTTATAAGATTCTTCAATTGTAATATTCATGATAATAATTTTTCTTAATTACATATTTAGATTTCTAAGTTAATCTAAATTTTTATAATTTTACTATTTGTCAAAAGACTGGTAGATCTTACAAAAACAGCTTTCACTGTTTTACATTCTTGATTACAAAAATCATCTATTTGGAAATTCTCAGTTTGTTTTTTCCTTCTTGAAAAAATTATTTTTATTAATGGTAAAAGTCCTGCTCTTCCTCCATATGCAGTTTTTTTGTCAATCAACCAGAACATTTCCAATGCTGAATTATCTAATTTTTTTCTAATTTCTTCACCTTGTGGCGTATAATGACCTATCATCGTAAATTTTCCTCTTCCAAAATAATTTACAATTTTGGCAAATTTTATGCAAAGGTAACACTGATTATCAAAAACAACAATTGGAAAAAAATTAGTTATATCCATATTTTATGTAACTTAATTCAACCTAAATATCTTAAATTGAAAAATGTTAATTTTCTCTATGGTTTGGATAGCACTCTCTGCAATACACCGGTCTGCCTTCTTTAGGCTGAAATGGTACTTGGCATTCATTTCCACAGTCTCCACATGTTGCATCATGCATCTCTCGTGGTCTTGAACTTCTTCCACCAAATCTGCCACCGCCAAATCTTGGTCTACCAAAGCCACCGCTACCGCCAAATCTGTCTGAACGTCTAGCTGGTTTGTGGTTTGGATAGCACTCTCTGCAATACACCGGTCTGCCTTCTTTAGGCTCAAATGGTACTTGGCATTCATTTCCACAGTCTCCACATGTTGTAGTGTGCATTTCTCTATCTGTATCAAATGACATTTTGTTCTAATCTCGCTTATCTATGGTGTAATTAAACTATTGTAAATCATCAAAAACATTACTTCTGAATCCTTCATTTTTTCAGAATTTCCAAGTAGATTTTTATTAAATTTATGAGATGTTTACAAAGTGGGACTAAATTATTATCAAATTAAAAAAAACATTCTAAAATCAAGAAAATTAGTAATTCGTTCTACAAATTTAGCTGGTTCAGGACATCCAGGAGGTTCTTTCTCTATGGCAGAAATTCTTGGGTGTTTATTTTATAATCATCTTAGATATGATCCAAAAAATCCACAATGGGATGAACGTGATCGTTTAGTTTTATCAAAAGGACATGCATCACCAGGATTATTTTCAAACATGGCTGTAGCAGGTTATTTTCCAGAAACTGAATTAGATACATTGAGAAAATTTGGTAGTAAACTTCAAGGTCATCCAGATCTAAAATGCCCTGGAGTGGAATTTTGTGGTGGTTCTTTAGGTACTGGATTATCATATTCAATTGGGATTGCACTATCTGCAAAAATTGATTCAAAAAATTTTCATGTTTACACAATTATTGGGGATGGGGAATCTGATGAAGGTCAAATTTGGGAAGCTGCAATGACTGCATCAAAATACAAGGTTGATAATTTGACTGTATTTTTAGACCGAAATTTCATTCAACAAGACTCTTACACTGAAAAGATAATGCCTCTTGATAAAAAATTAGATTCTGAAAACCTTTCAGAGATGTGGAAAGATGCATCAAGATGGAAAACAGGAGATAAATGGAGATCATTTGGATGGAATGTTTTAGAAATCGATGGTCACCGAATTGAACAAATCGATGCAGCGATAAGAAAGGCAAATAATACAAAAGGAGTTCCAACCATAATTATTTCTAGAACTATCAAAGGTAAATCTGTAGAACATATGGAAGATAACCCTGCATGGCATGGAAAAGCACCTGATACTGATATTGTTCCAATTATTTTTGATGAATTAAATTCACAATTCATGATTTCTCCATCCATAATTGCAGGAGATATGTCCAATTTAGAGAATGAAATCAAGCGTTGTGTAAATGGAAGAGCTGATTACATTCATCTTGATGTTATGGATGGACAATTTGTTCCAAACAAAACTTTTGATTTCAATAAAATTAAAGAACTCCGACCATTAACAATAATTCCGTTTGATACACATCTTATGATTAATGAACCTCAAAAATATTTACAAAATTACATTGATGCCGGAAGTGACATGATTACTGTTCATGCAGAGGTTACTAACGCTTCAAGTTTTGGAGAGATTCATGATACTCTAAAACAAAATCAGATTGGCGTAGGTTTTGCTATAAATCCTGATACTGAGTTACCTGAATGGTTTATCCCATTTATTCCATCAATTGATCAATTGATTGTAATGTCTGTTGTTCCTGGAAAATCAGGTCAACAATATATTGAATCTACTCATGAAAAAATGTCCCGACTAAATGTAATTTTAGAGCAAAATAATTTTTCGGGTTACATTGAAGCTGATGGCGGTGTAAATCTTCAAAATATTGGTTCAATTTTCAATGATGGGGCTAGAGCCTTTGTTGGTGGTGGGGCAATAATTGGTCAGGATGATGTTCGTGCAGCCATTAGAGATTTTAGAAATGAAATTTTAATTTCTAGACGTGGTGCTTTACTTGATAAGGCTCATAAATTGGGTGGTCAGGATTTAGTAAAAAAATGGATTAATCTACATGTGATTGGAGAAAAACAAAAAGAAATTCAAAAAATCGCAATGGAGCGTGGATATCTTTGAATGAACCAGTATTTACTGATATGAGATCTGAATATTCTAAATCACTAATCAGAATTGGACATGAAAATCCCAATGTTGTAGTTCTGGGAGCCGATACAACTGATTCTTTAAAGACCTCTGGTTTTGGAAAAGAGTTTCCTAATAGATTCTTTAATGTTGGAATTGCTGAAGCCAATTTAGTTACAATCTCTGCAGGATTAGCTATTTCAGGAAAAATACCATTTGCAAGTACTTATGCAATTTTTCTGCCCGGTAGAGCAGTTGATCAAATTAGAAATAATATTGCATATCCATCACCCAATGGAAATAAGGGACTAAATGTAAAGTTAGTAGTTTCGCATGGTGGATTATCTGTCGGTCCTGATGGAGGTTCGCATCAACAAATTGAAGATATTGCAATAATGAGAGTAATTCCAAATTTTCATGTTTTCATTCCATCAGATACGGTTTCAGTTTCAAAATTAACTGATTTAATGGCTTCCAATTATGGTCCATATTATATGAGAATGGCTAGATCAGCTACTCCATTAGTTCACGAAACATCTCAAGAATTCAAAGAGGGACAAGGAATTACTTTACGAGATGGAAATGATTGCACCATTGTCTCTTGTGGAATAACTGTGAGGATGGCTTTAGAAGCTGCAGAACAATTACAAAATGAAGGAATCTCTTGTAGAGTAATTGATATGTTTTCTATCAAGCCTATAGATAATGAAATTCTTGAAAAAGCTGCAAGAGAAACTGGATGTATTGTGACTACTGAAGAACATAACATCATAGGTGGTTTAGGTTCAGCTGTGGCTGAATCTGTTTCGGAATCTTATGCTGTTCCAGTTAAAAGAATTGGTGCTCAAGATATGTTTGGTGAATCTGCACGCGATAATGAAATTCCTCTATTACTTGAAAAACATGGTATAACATCATTTAATATAGTAAAACAAGTTAAGGATATTCGAGGTAAAAAAATTTGAAAATTTTTCTAGATACCGCTAATTTAGAATCTATAAAAAAATTCAATGATATGGGTTTACTTGATGGAATCACAACTAATCCATCATTAATGTCAAAAGAAGGCGGTGACCCAAAATCTGCAATGAAAGAAATTACAAAAATTATCAAAGGTGATGTGAGTCTCGAAGTTGTCAGTACGGATTTTTCTGGAATGATTGAAGAAGGAAAAAGATTAAGAGAATTTGGAAGTAATGTTGTAGTTAAAGTTCCAATGACTCCTGACGGTCTTAAAGCTTGTAAATCTTTATCATCTGAAGGAATTCCTGTAAATGTCACTCTAGTATTTTCATCTAATCAAGCTCTTCTTGCAGCCAAATCGGGTGCAAAATATGTCAGTCCATTTATTGGAAGATTAGACGATATTGGACAAGACGGAATGAACCTCATTCGAGAAATTAAAGAGATTTTTTCAAATTATGATTTTGGAACTCAAATTCTAGTTGCAAGTGTTCGTCATCCAATGCATGTGGTAGATGCAGCAAAAATTGGAGCAGATGTTGTCACATTACCTCCAGGAGTTTTGGATAAAATGTTGGGTCATCCTTTAACAACAATTGGACTAGATAACTTCCTAAATGATTGGGAGAAACTAAAATCCTCAAATCCCGATTCAAAAATATAAAAATTATAAAAATGAGTTCAGGCTCTTTTAAGAACCCTTATTGGAACTTTTTCTAGAACCTGTTCCTCTACCGGTAATTCTTGTTTTTCCTTCTGTAGAAGGTCTACTTTTTGGTTCAGGAATATCTTTTAGTCTTCTAGAACCTGTTCCTCTACCAGTGTGAACCATGGTATTTCCTGCAGCTTCTTTTCTTGCTGCTTGAATCTTTCTGTATTCGTCACCAGACCATTTTGCTGGATTATCATCCACTTCCATAGTACCGGTTCCCCTACCAGTTCTAATTCTAATTTTACCCATAAACTAGGTTGTATCTTCTCATATTTATCTAAGCTGATTAATATGTGAAAAAGTTGAAAAAATTTTCAATTTGTATTTTCTAATTATTGATCCATCCGTGTCTCTTAAAATAGGCAAACATCATGATTGCAGAAATTGAGGAAGCTATAATCACAATTATGAACGTAGTAAATGGACCTAATATTGATGCTGAATTATCAATTCCTCCTGGCAGTTCAACATTCATTCCATAAAAAGTTCCAATAACTGTTGCAGGAATTGCTAGTGTAAATATGATAGTTAAAACAGCCAGCACCTTGTTGGTTTTTTCCGTACTAAGTACAAAATCTGTATCTTTGTAGATTTCCATTGTCTCTCTTGATTCCTCAAGTGTTTCAATCACTTTATCAATGTGATCAATTACATCATCAAAATATAGTGATATTTCACCATCATCTTCACTAGAAAATCTCTGAACATTTTTTGTTATTTCGGCAACAAATTTCTTTAGAGGATTTGCGATTCTTCTTAATCTATTAATCTCTCTTCTTAACAAAGCAATACTTCTGGCAACTGGTTTAGTTTCATCAAAAACTCTATCCTCAATTTCATCTAAATTGGCAATGATTTTCCTTGAAATATGTTGAAGATCATCAACTAGAACATCAATGATCTCATGAAGCAACAGTACAGATGATCTTTTTAAAATTCTATTTCGTCTTTGAATATCTGATTCTGACTTGCAGATATCAACTAAATCCACTAGTGGTTTTAGATCTCCTTGATGAACTGTTACTAGGAAATCCTTACCAACAAAAATTGATAATTGACTATTTTTTGAAATTCCAACTTTTTGTGAAAGAGGTGGAAATTGTAAAATTACAAAGAAATGATTATCATAACTATCAAGTTTAGGAAGTTCAAATTTTGTTAAACAGTCTTCAATATTCAATTCATTAAAATTGTACTTTTCTGCTAGTTTTTCTACATCACTCCTATCTGGATTTTGTAAATCTATCCAAACAAATTTTTCAGCATTAATTGTCTCAATCTTATTTTCAACAGCAATCTCGACATTTTTTCTATTTGAACGTAATCTATTTGGAATTAATGCTCTTTTCATGTCGAAATGTGGACATTTGCAACAAATTTAAAGCGATCGATAATTGAAAGATTTTTTCAAAAATTTTCTATTTGTATGGTAACAGGTACATTGCACCGTAGTAAATTATGCCTATCGATGCAGCCATGGCAATCCACCATAATCTCATATTTTCAAAAACTTGTTGGTAAGTAATAAATCTACAGTTGGAATTTTTTAATAAAAATCAAAGATTATTAGCGGAACTTTTCATTAATTTTTTGTGGCCCTCGTAGTACAGTGGTTAGTATAGAGGATTGTGGATCCTCGGACAGGAGTTCGATTCCCCTCGAGGGCCTACATTTTATTTTATTAATTTTTTTTATTAAAAAATTCCAAATTTACTGGATTCCATTTCTTCTTTTAGAGCTAGTTTGAATCTAGGCGATTTTCCTTCCAGGTTTTTTGTTAACCAAGAAATGAATTTTTTTTCCATATTTTTTCCCTTTAATTTATCAAAATCTGGACCTAGCATTTCTGCTAATTTTTGAATTAGTGTTTTATTCACACTAAGAACAAAAAAATGCCATCCGAATGCAAATTCAGAATCTGTCATAACAAAATCTTCTTCACTATGAACCATCTCTTCAAGTAAAGATAGTTGTTTTGTAAGAGCTTTGGATGTTTTATCATAATCTATAGCAGAAACATTAAGGTGTAATCTTTCTTCCATAAGAAATTAACTAGTTTATAAAATAAAAGGCTTACAGTTAATCATTTAACAATGGTTCAAAATCAATATCAAAATTCATTTTCATTAATTTAATGTATGTACTAATTGATTCCGGAATTCCTTCTCCACATGTTACACCCAATTTTTTTGCATTAATCCAAATTGTCAAAGTTTGAATAATTGTTAAAAATCTATCATTTTTTACCTCTGGCGTTCCTAAAGCCTTGGTATATCTTTCAGCAAACTCCCATGCTGTAACAAAATCCACACATTTAACTTTAAAAATTGATAATAACTGTTCCTGAATATTATTGGCCTTTTTGAAAGGTATTGTATTGATGATGTAGGGGAAATCTACTTTTTCTGGAATCGTTTCTGGAAGTGGTCCCCATATTGTAATGATCCTTGTTCCCTCCTTTAGATTGGAAAATTTCACTTTCATTTTTTTTATTACTTGTTCATCAGTAAACCAAAACAAAATCACCGTTGCATCAGAAATATCTGCATCTAAGATATCTTGATGAATAAATTCTGTAACAATATTTTCTTGAGATGCTTCTTTTTCTGCCAAATTAATTTTTTTTACGTTGTAATCTATTCCAATAGATTTTTTTACGTTGTAATCTCTTTTTGCAATTTTAACTCCTAATCCATCACCACTACCCAAATGATAAAAAATATCACTGGGTTTCAAATTAACTAAATTAAAGATTGTTCTATATGATTTTTCTGAGAGATTGGCATCCTCTCCATCTAAAATATTTCTGGGAAGTTTTTGTAAATATTCATCAATATTCAAAATATCTCAATCTTTATTCTCTAATACTTTCAAGTTTTGAAACTGCTTGCCATAATTGTGTTCTGACATAAGATGGTAAATTTGGATCTTGTGTTACGTCGTCAAGTAAACTAATTGTATTAGCTGCTCTGACAGATAAAGAATATTCTTCATCATTCAAATCATTTATCAAATCACTAATTGATTTTTTAATAGTTTTTGGAGTAGAGTTACTAGATACAATTTGATTAAGAGTATCTAGTGCTTCCTTCAATGATTCTTTATTTTGTTTTTCATCAGCCATATTAATCACTTAACTTATACAGGTATATAGTTACATCTCCACAAAAATATTTTCTGATTCAATAGAAATCTTGTATGAAGTTAAATCTCTTAATTTTACCGGAAATTTTAACATTTTTCCAGTTTTACAATCAAATTCTGCTGCATGCCAACCACATGTAATTTTACATTCATCAAGTTTACCTTCTGATAGACTTGCTCCTGAATGAGTACATGAATCATCAGTTGCAAAAAACTCTCCATCAATATTTGCAACTAGAATATCTCGACCATCAATTGTTACTTTGATCATCTTTCCAGGAGGAATTTCTGATACTTTGGCTGCTATGATCTTTCCCATGTTAATTTTTATTGTCTATTCCTTAAAATTTTAACTTATGCAAATAAGATTTGCAAAATTGTCTGACAAAGCTCGTGTCTTAGACTTTTGTAAGAATACATTTCCTTGGGGTGATTATATTGAACAAGTTTGGAATTTTTGGTATAAAGAGGGCTATTTACTAATCTTTGAAAGAATTAACCCCGTCGGATTAATTCATGCCTATTTTTACAATTCACTAGTATGGATTGAGGGAATTAGAGTTGATAAAAATTTCAGACACCAAAAAATTGCTACTCATTTAATCTCAAAGATTGAAAAAATCTCCAAACGAAATAGTGTCAAATTCTCTTACATGCTAATTGATGTTCAAAATATGCCCTCCATGAATCTAGTCAAATCACTAGGATACAAAATTAACTGTCAATGGAATTTTTATACATTAGAACCCAAACAAAATTCAAATTTTAAAATAAATTTTATTGATCACTTGAACAAATCACAATTTCCATTTTACATTGATTCATGGAGATGGTTTCCACTAACTAACAAAATCATATTAGAACTAAATAAAAAAAATCAAATTGTTGAATCTAAAATTGGAAATAATCTCTCAATTGGAATTATAACTCATTCTAAACACTTTGAAAAAACAATTCTAGTTACCATTTATGGCTCTGATAAAATTTGTACAGATAACATTTTATCTTACATTCAAAATTATGCATCTGAAAATCATATTGAACGAATACAAGTTCTCAGTCCAGAAAAATTGTTATCTGAAAAGGAACTAGATTTGAAATTAGAATTTAATCATATGAAGAAAAAATTATTCTGATTTTGTAAATTTAATAATATTTTCTAATTTACCCAATCCTTCAATTTCCATTTCTATTACATCACCATCTTTCAAGTAAACTGCATTAGGTTTGTTTAACATAACTCCTGCAGGTGTACCCGTTGATATGATGTCCCCTTTTTCTAAAGTCATAACCTTTGAAATTTTTGATATGATTTGTGGAATTTTAATAAACATGTTATCTGTGTTGGAATTTTGTCTATAATCTCCATTTACCTTTGTAGTGAGTTTAAGATTTTGTGGGTTCATAATTTCATCTTTGGTGGTAATCCATGGTCCACATGGGGCAAATGTATCAAAACCCTTACCTCTGGTGAATTGTTTATCTTTATTTTGAATATCTCTTGCTGAAACATCATTCATTATCATATATCCAAAAATTGCATCCATAGCTTCTTCTGGTTTCACATTTTTGCAATCTTTACCAATTATTAACGCCAATTCAACTTCGTAGTCTAATTGAGTAACAAAATCCGGGCATTTGATTTCACCTTTAGTGTGATTTAAAGCGGTTCTCGGTTTAATTACTAATGCTGGATCTTCAGGTGCAGTTAATCCCTGTTCTTTTGCATGATCAACATAATTGAATGCTAGACATATGATTTTGTTTGGGTTTGGAATAGGTGCAAGTAATTTGAAATTTGATAATTCCTCTTCATATGGAAGTTTTTCAATTTTATCTTTTATCTCATCATACCATCCATCAAATAGAAAATCTTTGATATTGTATGGGATTGGGACTCCAGTGAGATATGTAATCTCATCTTTTGTTGAAATCTTGTTATCTTTTACAAATCCATATGTCTCATTATTTCCTTTTATTATTCGTGCAATTTTCATAAAATATCACTTGTGTGTAAATATTGCTTGGGTTTGAGCGTCTTTTCTACAGTAACCAAATCTAACAAATTGAATCATATCTCCATCCTTTAATTCCAAATAATATGGCTCTGTATAAACGTCAATTTCTTTCAAACTGTCTTCATTAAATTCTTCATTTTCATTGAAAAGAATATCTGGAATTATCATTTTGATTTTATGTGCATTTTGTATTGGTACCCACTGAATTTTTGGAATTTCAGATTGGTCCTCATCTCCAATATATTCTGCAATAACTTCTGAATTATTTTCAATAATTGAAATATTTCCTATTCCTAATAGCCTTAATTTTGTACCAATTGGATTTTCTTTCAGATCATCGCTTGAAATGTAAAAATTTTCGTCAATTTCTATAGTTCTTTTTCCCATGTCGATTACTGGATGATTAGAAATTTCTACAGATTTTTTTGTTAGATTTTTGATTACTAATTTTTTAGGATTTGCAACCATGAATAATCGTATGCTTTCTGAATCTACAATTTTTCTATTGAAAGCTTCAAGTGAATCAAATGGTGCAAGTGTATTGGCTTTAGTTAATCCTAAAGACATAATGAATTTTCTAATAGCTTCTGGTCTGATACCTCTTCTTCTCAATGCTTCCAATGTTGGCAATCTTGGATCATCATACCATGAAACCTTACCTTCCTCAATGAGGGGTTTGATTATTCTTTTTGATATTGGCATTCCCTTAAATTCTAGTCGTGAAAAAAATCCCTGGTCGGGTTTTCTCATTTTTAATGCATCTAACAATGCATCAATTAATTCTCTTCTTAATTCAAATTCTTTTGAACGAAATGCATGTGTTACTCCATCAATACTATCTTCAATTGCAACCGCGAAATCATAACTAGGCCAAATTCTATATTTATCGCCTTGAGTGTAGTGTTTTTCTTCAATTATTCTTAGCAATACTGGATCTCGCATAACTGCATTATCATCTTCCATATTTCCTCTAAATCGTACAATAGCTTCTCCTGGTTTGAATTTCTCCCTCATTTTTTCCCAATTTTTTTGATTATCTTTGATATCTTTTTTACTACATTTACAAGCAATTCTTTCTCTTCGATTTTTACTAATGTCTTCTCTCTTACATGTACAGATGTAAGCTCTATCAGAATCAATCAATTCAATTGCTTTTTCATAAAAAATTTTCATATCGTCTGATGTACTTTTAACTTGATCAAATTTTATTCCTAACCATTCTAGGCCCACTTTTATTGCTGCATGATACTCCATTCTTTCAGCTTCCGGATTGGTATCGTCCATTCTAAGAATGAATTTACCTCCATACATCTTGGCATATTCTGAATTAATTATTGCAGCTTTTGCATGTCCAATATGTGGATAACCATTTGGTTCAGGTGGAAATCGTGTTACTACTTTTCCTTGAATGGCATTCTTTAATTCTGGAAGTCCTTCACGTTCCTCAATTTTTTCTTTGGGGATTAAAATTTCTGGAAATTCATTTTCTATCTCTTTTTTTTGTAATTCTGAATCTAATCCATTAACACTGTCCACTATTTCTGTAATTATTGGTGAAATGTCTTTAATCTGATTTCTTAACTCTGCTTTAACTCCTAAAATTTTACCTAGAATTATTTTATCCCTGGTCTGGCCTCCATGCTCATATGCATTTTGTAATGCCATTTTTCTAATTTCTTTTCTTAAATTTTCATCCATGATGACTCGTAATTATTAGACACTTCTTTTGACAACAAACTCTAGTAATGATAAGAGTTCATTTTTTGCTTTTCCAGAATATGTGAATAATGATTTTTCTGCTTTTGAGGCATATGCTAGAGCTTGTGTTCTAACCTTATCTTCAATTCCTAATTTACGTATAATATTTACAGCTTCTTCTAGTTCATTTTTAGTAATTTTTGGATTTCCAAAAGCTTTCAGTATTATTTTCCTATCCTTTCCAGTTGATTGACTAATTGCCATTAAAATTGGAAGTGATTTTTTACCTTCTCTTAAATCATTACCTACTGGTTTTTTAGTAATTTTTGGATCTCCCATAACTCCGATTAAATCATCAGTAATTTGAAATGCAATTCCCAGGTTTTTCCCAAATTCAGATAAATTCTTTACATCTTTTGCAGATTTCTTGGCAGAAATCGCACCCATTGCACATGAAACATCAAACAGAGCAGCAGTCTTTTTTCCTATCATTGTAATGTATTCTCTTTTTGTTGGGATTCTCTTTTCTTCTGCCATTTTGATGTCTAATAATTGACCTTCACAAACTTCAACACATGCTTTGGATAATCTAGAAACTAACTCAGATATTTCTTTTGGAGGTAAATTTGAATTTGAAATAATTTGAAAAGCCTTTGAAAATAATACGTCTCCAGCTAAAATTGCAATCGGCATACCAAATTTCTTGTGTACAGTTGGTACTCCATGTCTCATTTCATCATTGTCCATAATGTCATCATGTACTAAAGTAAAATTATGCACCATTTCTACTGCACTTGCAGGATACATTGCATTAGATGCATTTCCACCTAGAATCTCACAACTTTTCATCACCATAAATGGTCTGAGTCTTTTACCTCCATTTACGATTAGGTGACCTGCAGCATCATAAAGTTTCTTGGGATTGCCCTTCAATTTTGAATTAAGAAATTTATTTACTTTATTGGCATTTTTTTCCATTGTTTTAGATTGTTTCATTAACTAACCTCCATTGATTATCGGGAAGATGTTTTGAAATTGCTTCTAGAAGATTTTCTTTCATCTCATCATTAATCCAACTAAATAATGTTTTTTGATATTTTTCTAAAGTTTCTTTTTTAGATTTATCTAACAATACTAGTGCAATCAACATCCATGGACAAAAAATCTCTGGAGTATTTTTCATTTCTTCTTGTAATTTCTTTGATGAAATCCACTTTATTTCATCAATCTCACCTTCAATTTTTTTGACCTCAGTTGTATGATCAATAATGCCCATCAAAGTTCCGCAAACTTCATTTTCAGAACCGATGTCCTTGTATGACACGTGATATTCAAATTTGTTAAGATAATCTACTTTGCTTTCTATGCCAAGTTCTTCTGGCATTCTTCTTTCTGCTGATGAAACATATGTCTCTGATTCTCTTGGGTGGCTTGCAAATGTACCGTCCCAATCTCCTGGCCAAAGCATTTTTTCTTTAGCCCTTTTTGTGAGCATTAAATTTCCATCATTGTCAAAAATTAGTGCTGTAAATGCTCTGTGTAATTTTCCATTGGGAAGATGACATTTCACTTTTTCTTCTCTACCAATTGGTTTGTCATTTGAATCAACTAAAATTACAAATTCTTCAACCATTTTTTTTACCTCTAAACAACGTGCCTTGAAACTCCCTATTTTTAACCGCTTTCACAATTCTTTCTGGTTTATTCCCGTTTACAAAAAACACATTGACTCCGAAATTTGAAATTTTCTTAGCTTCTTCTACTTTTCTTGTCATACCTCCAGTCACATCCATTTTATTTTCTGAAATTTTCACTTTTTGATTGTCTATGACTTTGATTAATTTTTTTGACTTGAGATCTGAATACAATCCATCCTCATTTAATGCAAAAATACATAATCTTGGTTTCAAGATTTTTGCGAGATGTGTCATTATTTTGTCTCCTGATAAAATGTATGTTTTATTAGATCCAAACCATAATGCATCACCATAAGTAACTGGTGTTAATTCAGACTGTGCAATTTTCTTAATCTCTTTAATTTTTTTAATAATTGGTTTATTACCCATCATAAAATCCGTCGGTGGTAAACAATATGGATTCAGTTTATTAGACTGAAATGAATTTAAAATTAATTTATTCAAATCTATCATCGAGTTTTTTACAATTGAAACACCATTTGCATCATATTTTTTTTCTTTTGTGTGCATATCGTATTTTACGGACCAATAGTGTCCATAAGAGCCTCCACCATGAACAACAATAATTGGTTCAGATATTTTTCTTAAATTTTTAGATATTTTTTCAATTGTTGTTTTTCTTGGGGATAGGGGTTTTTCCTTGTTTGTGATTATTGAACCACCCAATTTAATTAATATCATAATTTTTTGCGTTATGTTTTAGTTATAAAGTGTTGAGCCCTTTAGATTCAATCTTTACTGGAAAACATTCGTAATTATTTTCTTTAAATTCTTGAATAATTTGTTTTTCATTTGCTTTATCGATTATGGAATATATGCAACCTCCTCCTCCTGCTCCGGTGATCTTTGCTCCATAAGAAATTCGATTAGCCAAATCTACGATTGATTCTAATTTTGTATTGGATACTCCAATTTTTTTTAAATAGGCGTGATTTATCTTTACAATTTTACCTAATTCTTGAATTTTATTATTTTTCAACAATTCTAGTGCATCAAAAATCAATTTCTCTTCATCAGAACATAATTTTTTAAAACTTGATTCATTCAATTTTTTAAATTTTTGAACTTTATCTACAATGATTTCAGTTGAATGCTCTATTTTTGAATTAATAATGACTAAATCAATATCTGGTACACTTTCTATTCTTTCAAATCCTGCCTTTCTATCATAAACCATTACTCCTCCATGAATGATTGCTGTGCAATCTGCTCCTGATGTATTTGCATATATTGTTCTCTCAGCATCAATTGCTAATTCTAAAATTTTTTCAATATTATTTTCATTAAATAATTTTGAAATTGAAGCTGATGCTGCAACACAACATGCTGAAGATGAACCTAGTCCTACACCAACTGGAATATCTGACTGAATTTTGATCTTTAAACCTTTATCTGAATCTTTTAAGAAAAAATTTGCAATGTGGTAAAATGGTTTTAATGGAGATTGAATTTCATCAATTTTTGTTCCTGATTTAATTTCTAATCTGCCAATATCTGATTCGATAATTACAACTTCATCGTCAATAAATTCAGTAGTAACTGTAACTCTTTTGTTAATTGTGGCTAGGATTGCTTTTACTCCGTATACTACAAAATGTTCTCCAAACAAAATCACTTTGCCTGGTGCAGAAGCTATTGATTGCAATAAGTAAATATTATTTCCGAATTATTTATTCGATTTCATCATCGCTTAGTTTTGTTTCATAATCATCAATGTCACTAGTCATTGAATCTTCTTCTTTTAGTTGTCCTCTCTCTATAAGCACTTGACGAACTAATAACCAATATACTGTTGCTAAAGCTTTTCTTCCTCTGTTATTTGCAGGAATGACAAGATCTACATTTGTTGTTAGGTTATCTGTATTTGAAATTCCGATAACAGGAATACCTGCATTAGTTGCTTCGATAATTGCTTGTTCATCAATTTGTGGATCAGAAATTAAAACAATTTTTGGTTCAATGTAATATGGTAATGATGGATTAGTTAATGTACCTGGCATAAATCTGCCTAACAGAGGTTTTGCACCTAATTCCTCACAAAACTTTTCAACAGGCGTTTCAGCATATTGTCTTCCAGAACAGACGATTAAATTTTCAGCACCTAATCTATTGATGAATTTAGCAGCTGTTTTGATACGATCTAATGTGATGTCTAGATCTAACATGTAAAGACCCTCTGGACTAGCTTTAGTGATGAATGGTTTCATAAATGTGGTCTTAACTTGTGTTCCTACTCTAATTCCTGTGGCTAGGACTTTCTTTTTAATGTCTGATGCTTCAGTTTGTTGACTCATGCCGATTTTACAACTCTGCCATACCGCATATTAAATCATGCTCTGTTAAACGTAAAAGTTCGTTTAGTTTTGCTACTCTTTCGCCTCCTACAATGCCTACTTTGAGCATTTTAGATTTGGTAGCTAATCCTATATGAGAAATTTGGGAATCTGTAGATTCACCAGATCTATGAGATGTGATTAATCTTATATGATTTTGATTAGCTAATTCTGCAAATTCTAGTGCATCAAATAAACTTCCTGCTTGGTTGACTTTTAAAATTGCAGCGTTACATGATTTTGAATTAATTGCTTTTTGAAGTATGTTCTTGTTTGTAACTGTGAGATCATCTCCTGTAATCAAAGTATTGGGAAATTTTGCTGTCAATTCAGACATGTCTTCAAAAGCTTCCTCATGGACCGCATCTTCTGCATAAATCAATTTGTATTTGTCAATTATCTCTGATGCAAAATCAATTTGTTCTTCTGATGAATTTTCAAATCCTGCTCTGTCGTAAATGTATTTTTTCTTCTCCTCATTCCATTGAGTTGATGATGCAAAGTCAACACCTAACGAAACTTCTTTACCTAATGTATAACCTAAATTTTCTATTGCTTTTGCAGACAACTCTAAAGCCTTATGATTTTCTAATTTTGGCGCCCAACCACCTTCATCTCCTCTACCATTTGTAAAATTTGGATCTTCTTTTTCCAAAACTTTTCTTAATTCTTTATGCACTGAAAGATTTGTTGCAATTGCATCTTCAATTGTTTTTGAACCATTGGCACAAATTAGAATTTCTTGGATATCTGGTGTGCCTGGTCCTGCATGTGCACCACCACCCAAAATATTGCCAAGAGGAAATGGAAACTTGAATGATTTTTCATTTGATAAAATTGAAAATAAAGGTCTACTTTCAGCTTTTGAAGCTGATTCCACTGCCGCAATGGTTACTGCAAAAGCTAATGCTCCTCCTATTCCTGAGTAGTTATTAGTTTGATCTAATTCATTTAGTGTTTTATGAATTGTTTCTAAATCTGATGATTCTAACCCAATAAATTTTGAGGAATTTTCTTTTAGTATTTTCAAACTCTCTTCTGGTTTTCCATTTTTAAAACTAACTGCTTCATATTTTCCAACACTAGCACCTGATGGAGCGCACACTCTACCAAGAAATTTTTCATCAGAAATTATGTCAACTTCAATTGTTTTACTGCCACGACTATTGTATAAGATACGTCCTTCAATAGAAGAAATTTTGGCCAAATTAGTCTAACTCAGATTGAACTTCTTGTTTTCTTCTCTGAATTGCTTCATAAAATGGAATTACTTGTTGGATTGTTTCAACAGTTGTCAATAACATTCTTCTACAACAGTATCGTTCAATTCCTACAGCATCCAGAGATTTTTCTGGATCTTCTCCTGCCTTAATTTTATTTTGATAATCGTCAAATTTGTCAGCAATCAAGTTACCGCATGTAAAACATCTTACAGGAATTAACATATGAAAAAAACTAATCAAGGATTATAAAAACCATGCAAGAAAATTTTTTTGCGGGTGTCGCCCAGCCTGGTCAAAGGCGCTAGCTTGAGGGGCTAGTCTCTTAGGAGTTCATGGGTTCAAATCCCATCACCCGCATACAAAATTACTTTAATTTTTCAATTGTCCTTAAAAGTTCAGATCTTCGTTTTTCTTCAGTAATTGACACTCTTACATCTTCAACTAAAATTCGGGCAACATCCATCTTTTTCCTAGCTTCTTTTACTACTTTATCATAAAGCGAAAATGGATAAAGATTCATGTATAACTCTTCCATAATTTCAAAAATTCTAATTGCTTCATCTACTTGTCCTACTCTAATTTTATCAAACACGGTTCTTTTCAATTCTCCAATGCAATCCATTAAACCCAAAACATATGATTCAGACATAACATTCATTTTCTTTTCAGATGGAATTGGTTTTTTTTCAATTATTGAAATAAAGCAAGATGCCTCAACAAATTCTTGTTCTGCAGTTATTAGATATCTGGAAATTTCTGGAGATAATTTAGTTCGGTATTTTTTAAGTAAATTTTCCGCATTTTTTAGAATTTTTTTTGCTTCATCATTTTTCCCACTATGAGCAAGAATGATTGCTTTACTACACAAAACTATGACTTCTCTTGAATTTTTCAGCAAAAATTCTCTTGCATCCTGAATCTTAACAAGTTTTTTAGAAATATCATTTAATGATTTTTTAACTTCATTCAACAATGTAATCGTTCAAAACTAGGATAAAGTCGTTTGCCAAAGCTCTTATTTTGGACATATTATGTTACAATTTATGGAAATATCTGTTGAACAAATGTACAATATTGAAAACAAAGGTCATGAAATGGGTTTTTTAAAAAAATTCATGATGGAAAATGCTGGTGCAGCTTCTGTTAGAAGATTGATAACAAAATTTGAAAATATTGAATCAAAAAAAATTCTGATTTTTGTTGGTATGGGTAATAATGGTGGTGATGGTTTAGTTATGGCAAGACATCTTGCAGGCTATGGCAGTGATGTAACTGTTGTATTATTGGGTGAGCCTGAAAAAATAAAAACTGAAGAAAGTACTTGGAATTGGACTCTACTTGAAAAAATGCCCTCTGTAAAATTGATATCTGGTTCTAATCCTTCATACGACTTTAATCCTGATATAATTATAGATGCAATTCTAGGAACCGGAATAAAAAATGATATTCGTGAACCTTATGCAAGTGCTATAAAATTCATTAATGAATCTGATTGTTTCAAATTTTCTGTTGATGTTCCATCTGGAATGAATCCTGACACGGGTGAAATTGCAAATAGTTGTGTAAAATCTAACATGACTGTAACTTTTCATAAGATGAAGAGAGGAATCCCTACAAGAAAAGATCTTACTGGAGAATTATTTGATGAAAAAATAGGCATTCCTCCAGAAGCGGAGATTGGAATACTTTGAAAGTTTTTCAAGTTGCAGTTGGTAACATGCAAAATTTTACCTATATTGTAGTTGATGAAGAAACATCTCAATCAATAATAATTGATCCTTCTTGGGATTTAATTGAATTAGAATTAATCATCAAAGAAAATAATCTAAAAATAAAATATATTGTAAATACTCATCATCATTTTGACCATACAATTGGAAATGAATCCATGAGTGAATCAACAAAGGCTCCTATCATACAACATGAATTATCTGATTTGAAACATGACATCTCAGTTAAAGATGGTGATTTCATTGAATTTGGTTCTTCTAAACTCAAAGTTCTTCATACTCCTGGACACTCCAAAGATAGTATTTGCCTATTGGGAGATGGAAAAATATTTTCAGGCGATACATTGTTTGTTGGAAATTGTGGAAGAATAGATTTGCCTGGAGGTGACCCAAAAGAATTATTTCACAGCCTCTTTGATGTTATCTACAAATTAGATGATGAATTAATAATGTATCCAGGACACAATTATGGTTCAACAGAAACATCTACCATCGGAAAAGAGAAACTTACCAACTTTGTAATGCAAAAAAGAACTGAAGAACAATTTCTTGAAATGATGAGATAAGATGAACAATTTTGATATCTTTGGCGATAAACAAAGAGCAAATAATTTTTTAGACTCCATTAAGAACGATAAAACTTTGTTTGCATTTGTAATGTCATATACAAAAACATGTGAAATTCCTGGGATTACTATTGCTGGACCAAATTCAGAATCAATGAAATTTACACCTCCTGCAGATGCGGAATTTCTTTACTATGGAAATTGTAAAACTATTGAACAAATACCCATGACTCCTGACGGAAAACCAACACCTGCAATAATTACCAAAACTGCCTTAGAAAGTTCTAGCATTCCTCATATGACAATAAATGCGGGAAGTAACATTACTCCAAAATTACCTTTTATTGAGTCCGGCTTACCCTCTGGTAACAACATTGAACATCAAAATGCGCTGAGCGATTCTATTGTCACTCATGCTGTTGAATATGGGAGAATTTTGGGTATGACTTTATCATCATTGACTGACTGTCTGTTGATTGGGGAGAGTATTCCTGGTGGAACTACAACTGCTCTTGCTGCATTAAGGGCTTTTGGTTATGATGCAAACGTAAGCTCATCAATGCCAAATAACCCACGAGAATTAAAAGAAAAAATTGTTGAATCTGCATTAAAAAGAATTGATTCTGAACACCCATATTCAATAATAGGGAAAGTAGGTGATCCTATGATTCCTTTTGTTGCAGGAATGCTTAGTGCAGCGTCAAGTGTTTCTAAAGTAATGTTGTGTGGAGGAACTCAAATGGCTGCAGTTCTTGCATTTGCATCAAAAATAGGATTCAATGAAGATAATACTGCAATTGGAACAACATCTTATGTAACAAATGATTCAAGTGCAAATCTACCAAAAATAATTTCTGAAATTGGAGATATTCCACTAATCTCGATTGATCTTGATTTAGAAAATTCAAAATTTGATGGTCTTAAAGCCTATTCAGAAGGATATGGTAAAGAGGGAGTGGGAGCCGGCGGTACTGCAATCGCCTCCACTGTTAAATCATCAATTAACAAAGAGAAATTTTTACAATTACTTGAAAATCAATACCAGCGATTTTTTATTTCACAGTAACTGATTTTGCAAGATTTCTAGGATAATCAGGATCTGTTTCCTTTTCAACAGCAGCATAATATGCTAATAACTGGATGGGAATTATTTCGGTAATTGGATATGATACTTCATCAGTTTTTGGAATCTGTATCCAATGATCATAGATATCACTTTGAATATCTGAAATCCCAATAATTTTTGCACCTCTAGCTTTAATTTCTCTAGCACTGGTTAGAGTATCTGTGTAAGTAGAATCACTAGGATTGATAATAATTACATAAACATTTGAATCCATTAGCGCAAGTGGACCATGTTTTAACTCTCCTCCTGGAATTCCCTCTGCATGAATGTATGTCAATTCTTTGAGTTTTAATGCCGCTTCTGAGGCTATTGGAAAATTAAGCCCTCTACCAAGCACGTAGATATCTGAAATATCTTTTAATTCTGATGCAATTTTTTGGATTTGTTTTGTATTTTCTAAAATTTCTGATATATTGTCTGAAATTTTTTTAAAATTTATTTGGTAATCAATAACCGATTTCTGTAATATTTTATTTAAAATTACTAATTGTGATGTAAAGCTTTTAGTGGCTGCAACTCCAATCTCCGGACCACAATTCATTCCCACTGAAATATCTGATTCTCTTACTAACGTAGATGTTGATAAATTAACTATTGAAAAAATTTTGCAATTTTTTTCTTTTGCAATTTTTACTGCATCTAAAACATCAGCACTTTCACCACTTTGTGAAATTGCAATCAAAATTGAATTATCGTCAATACTGTCTGGAGAAAATTGTAATTCACTAGAAATTATTGGCTCCATCTTAATTTTTCCATATTTTGAAAAGATTTGTTTAGCTATTAATGCAGAATTATAACTTGAACCACTCCCTGTAATGTAAATTGATTTATCTGTATTGAGGAATTTTGCTATTTTGGTAATTTCCTCATCAAATTTTTCACTTGATTTTAAAATTGTGGAAGGTTGTTCAAAAATTTCTTTTAATGTAAAATGTGCATAATCGCCTTTGTATGAATCAGCAAACTCTTTTGATACCTTTGTGATCTCATTCTTTATTTTTTTACCTTCAAAATCAAAAATTTCAAATTTGTTTTTTTCTAAAATAACAAATGTTCCATTTTCAAGATAAATCGCATTATCTGTAAATTCAATAAATCCTAAAACATCACTAGTCAAAAAATAGTCATTTTTTCCCAATCCCAAAATTAATGGTTCATGGAATTTTGCAGCCGCTAATTCTCCATTATCAAACATCGCAACAAATGCAAAATGTCCTTTTAATTGTGATGTAGTTCTCATCATTGATTCTTTAACATTATTTGAAATTTCATAATTTTTTTGCAATAGGTTTGCAATTACTTCACTATCCGTATCGCTGCTAAAATTGTACCCTTGCTTGATTAAATCTTCTTTTAATTCTGTAAAATTTTCAATTATTCCATTATGTACAATGGCAATTTTTTTTGAATTGCTAGGATGAGGATGGGCATTAGAATCAGTTACTTTACCGTGTGTGGCCCATCTAGTATGTCCAATCCCTATTTTTCCTGGTAGAGAATCTAATTGAACCTTGGAATTTACTTCACTTACTTTTCCAACTCCTTTTTTTAATTCAATTTTATTTTCAACTTCTGTGGCTACTCCAACACTATCATAACCTCGATATTCCATCCTTTTGAGTGCCTTAACAATAATTTGAGATGCCGTCTCATCTCCGAGATATCCTATTATTGAACACATGACTTTTTCTATTCGATAAAATCAGTTGATAAATTTATTGTTATTTTAATTAATTTTCAGTAGCCTCAGCACTTTCAGTAGCCTCAGCACTTTCAGTAACTTCTACTTTTTCTTGACTATCTTTTGATTTCTCTAACATTGCTGGAATTTTTGATTCAGGTGAAAACTTTACTAGATTTTCTTCGTCGGTTGTGACAACATATGATGGAATATTCACTCTTCTATCTCCAATCATGATATGTCCATGAATCACTGCTTGTCTTGCTTGGTATGGTGTTTTGAAATTGAATTTATTTGAAACTATTGTTTGTAATCTTCTTGAAAGTAAATCATTTGCAGTTAAGTTCAAGACATCATCTAATGTTGCATCTCCTGAAATTAACCCAATTCTATTTAGTGATTTTAGTAATATTGGTTCTTTTTCTGCTCTTACTTCTTGTCTCAATGCAAGTAGTGATCTTGCTTGATGTCTAACTCTAGACAATTCTGTATGTGCTTTCCATAATTCTCTTTTAGTTCTCAAACCAAATGTTCCGAGTGTTTTCAACTCTTCCATTTTCAAATCATAATTGAGTGGTCTCTTTGGTTTTCTCCAAACTCTACGAGGATATTTTGGATCTCCCATCTAATTCACCTATTTTTTTTCTCCTTCTGCTGGTTTAGGTGCTGCTGATGGAGCTGCTGGTGCAACTGGAGCTGCTGGACCATCTGATGATGATTTCTTTGCAGGTGCTGCCATTCCACCTTTTGCAACACCTACTGCTCCACCTTTTCTTCCTGCAACTCTTGTTCTTTGTCCTCTTACTTTTAATCCACTGAGATGACGATAACCTCTCCAACTGGCAGTAACTCTTTCACGTTCAATATCATTTCTTAATGTAAATGGAATATCTGAAGTAAGTAAATGCAAATCCTTGCCTGTTTCAAAATCTTTTCTTCTATTAATGAACCATCTTGGAATGTTGGAACCTAGAGGATCAGAAATTATTTTCTCAATTGCCTGTACATTATCGTCTGTGAGATTACCGATGTTTGAGTTAGGATTGATTTTCAAAATATCCAAAATAGATGTTGCAAAGTTAAATCCAATTCCCTTAATTTGAGTGAGACCTACTACCATCTTTCTCTCACCTGGGATATCATTTCCCAAAATTCTCACAATATGTCTATATTCTTGCGTACTCAAGTATTCAAAAATTCTTAGAAACCCCGATAAAAACCATGCTAGAGATGATTTAATGGGATTTTTTCAATTCCGAACAAAAATTCCTAGCGACTTATCTAAAGTCTTCAATACTTGTCCAATCATTACCTTCAACATTCCATTGATTACATTGGCAACATTTTTTGACGCCTGTTTTACCGTCAATTTCAATGCAAAAACAATGTTCTCCTTTACCATTGGGATCATTATGGCATAGTTTTTGCATATTTTCAAAAGATAAACACTGATTTTAAATTTTAAGCAAAATTCTAAAGTTTTAAAAATCAATATCAATTCACTTTATTCATGAGTACATCTTATGATCGGGAAAAAATCATAGATTGCATGTTTGATCCCATTACATCATCAATTCTCGCACATTTAGAAGATGGAGAAAAACAATGCTCATTTTTGGCCAACGAAACTTCCATTTCCGAAGTCGAAGTAATTGAAAGATTGTCATATCTGATTGAACATGATTTTGTCAAAAAACAAACTAATGGTGAAAAATCAATTCTATCTGCAAATGCAGAAAAACTCACAACAATTGTGGAAGATAATCAAAATTTTGATGCTGCCGTATCTGGATTAGAAAAACTCGATACTTATCTAAACTGATTTTTTTCTCTTAATTCTCAATACTGCTGCTATTACCAACAAGATCATTCCAGTGATCAAAAGATATACTGAGATAAAACTTAGAGATTTCTTGGCAGGGTCGGGCATTGGTCCAATAGCTGCAAAAATTTGAGTCTCATCATCTGAATTGCTAGAAACTATTAATTTGTAATCTCCTGAAATTTTTATTTCAAACTCCTCTTCAGTAGTCTCTTGTTGAAGGCTTTTTGAAATAATTTGATTATCTGATGGATCAACTACTTTAAAGAAAAATAATTTGTCTTCAAACTTTGGAATTTGAATTGCATAAACACCTAGTTGATATTTCTCTGCATCCAAATTACTGGTAATTATCAACTCTTTTTCAGAGTTTACTAGACCATTATCCTGAATTACATCTTCTAAAATCACATCGTTTCCCAAAACTATCAAAACCATTCCTATGATTATTAGTGAAATGGAAATCACCAAAACAATTCCTGCTTTTTCCATGTTTCTACAATTAATGTCTGGTGTTTAAATCTAATTTTTTTAGAAAGTTAGTATGGACTAAAAAAGTTAGCTTAGGTTAAATTTAAATTATCAAAATAGGATTTCCCGTGTATTGATTTTATCACGTTCAACCTCTATGTTGGTCATATTATCTCTAAGTCTCATAATGGGAGTGATTTTTCTTTCACCTAATTTTTTAGAAGCACAAACCGAGCGTAAAGTTTTCCAAACTCACTCTGGAGCAATTATTGAGACTAGTGGCCAAATTTTAGATCCAATTTATTCTGTATCTGAAGTTGAATTTGATCCTGATGAATTTCTAAGAAATTTTGAATATGGAAAAATTTCAGTAAATTCTGAAGGAAAAACAATAAGAGATTACACAATTATTGCTGAGGATAATAAAATTCAAGAAATTTCTCCTGGAATTTTTTACAATGTTTGGACTTTTAACGGCACAGTTCCGGGACCTACTATTAGAGCAACTGAAGGAGATATTGTTAGAATACAATTCATCAATAATGGTTCAAAAGAACATACGATTCATTTTCATGGTACTCATCCAGCTGGGATGGATGGAGTTTTTGAGCCTGTAGGTGGCAATGGTGGAAAATTTGTTTATGAATTTGAGGCAGGACCTGTGGGTGTTCATCCTTATCATTGTCATGTAATGCCATTAGAGGAACACATCATTCATGGACTTTATGGTGTTTTCATTGTAGATCCAAAAGAAGGTCGAGAAAAAGCTGATGAAATGGTAATGGTACTAAATGGATTTGATACTGATTTTGATACTGAAAATAATCTATATGCTGCAAACACAATTCCATTTTATTATCAACACCATCCAATTCAAATTAACACAAATGAATTAATTCGAATTTATGTTGTAAATATGGTCGAGTTTGATCCAATCAATAATTTTCATCTTCATGGAAATTTATTCAAGTATTATCCTACAGGTACTGATTTAGTTCCATCATTTTTTACCGACATGATTACTTTTTCACAAACTGAACGAGGAATAATGGAATTTGAATATGATTTTCCTGGCAAGTATCTTTTTCATGCTCATAAGGTAGAATTTTCAGAAAAAGGTTGGGTTGGCGTATTTTTGGTAAATGATAATCCTAACGGAGAAGAATAATTTTGGAAAATAACACAACATCTAGAAAAAAAATTATTCTAAGTGGATTAATCCCATTTGTATTTGTAATCTTAATGGTGTCTTTTATCTTCGGACCTGGATCTGAAATGCTTGAATTAGGAGTTCCGTTACCTGAAATTTCAATTGAAAAAGTCATCTTTATTGATTCAGAAATTCAGGCAGTTGTAAGAAATACCGGTCCTATGCCAGTTACAATTGTCATGGCTGATGTTAATGACCGAATTCAACCTGCAGCGGTGGAACCTGATGGTTATCTTCAAAGATTTGAGACAGCCACTGTCAGAATTCCTTATGAATGGAATGTCTCTGAACCATATTCAATAGGAATTACTCTTGATGATGGACTGAGATTTGAAAAAATTATTGAATCTGCAACCTATGAAATTTCATTTAATACGGATAATGCTTTGTTATTTGCCATAATTGGAATTTATGTTGGAGTGATCCCCGTTATGATTGGGCTGTTATGGTATCCATTTATTAAAAAAATTAAAAAACAAAGTTTTCATTTCTTTTTAGCATTAACTGCAGGTTTGTTACTATTTTTAGCAATTGATGCAATTGATGAAGCAATTGAGATTTCTAATGAAAATCTATCTCAAATTTTTAATGGTAATCTTTTAATTTTTACAGTAATTGCACTCTCTTTTCTTGGGTTATATTATGCTGGAGATAAACTTGCAAAAAACTCTACAAAAACCACTCTTTCTAGAAATGTTGCTGTAGCATTGATGATTTCCATTGGAATTGGATTACACAATTTTGGTGAAGGTTTGGCTATTGGGGCTTCAGTGGGTTTGGGCTCAATTGCCTTTACTTCATTTCTAATTGTTGGATTTGCATTACATAACACTACCGAAGGAATTGCAATTGCCTCGCTTATGTCCCGAGGAAAAATGATGATTGGAATGCTATTTTGTTTGGGTCTTATTGCAGGTGTTCCTGCAATTTTTGGAACTTGGATTGGAGGATTTCAATATTCTCCTTTCTCAATCATAATTTTTCTAGCAATTGGAGCAGGAGCAATTTTTCAGGTTTTGGTAGTGTTGTTAAAATGGATTTATGATGAAAACCAAAAGACACTTTCAAACGCATCAATAATTTCAGGATTCATTGTTGGAATTTTCATTATGTACATTACCAGTATTGTCATCTAGCTGGTTCAGGATGAATTGTAATTACTGCATTAGTAATTTCATTTCTAATCAATTGTTCTATTTCTGATGTCAAATCATGAACAGTTTCAATTGATAAATTCCCATCAAAAGAACAATCAATATCAATTTTTTGAATATTTTCAAAATTCAAAGAGATAATTCTCCCAATTTTTTTAATTTGATTATATTTGATTAAAATCTCATTAATTTTTTCTTCAGTTTTTTTGTTCTCAGAATTGAACTTTTTTGGAATTTCTATAAATGGTTCTAAATGAATAGTAGAGTGTTCAATTTCGGGAATCTTATCGTGAATAACTTTTTCAATTTTATCTGAAATTTCATGAGCTGTCTTTAAATCAATTTTTCTGTCTACCATTACATGTAAATTTGCAAATGTTTTGTTTTTTGTCTTATGTGTACCTATGTTGTGGACACCCTTGACACCGTCCAAGTTTTTTACAATATCTAGAATCTTTGAATCTAATGGAACATCTTTCCAGTTTGGCTCAAAATGTATTGTAATTTTAGAGTCTGAAATTTTATTTTTTATGTTATCTTCTACTTTGTTACTGATCTCATGTGCTTTATCAAAACTTGTATCTGCTCTTAATGAAATTGTTATGTCTGCAAAAATCGTATCACCTGATTTCCTCATTAAAATTGAATCAGCACTAATCACTCCATTTGTTGAATTGACAATATCTCTTACTTCATTTACAAGATTTGGTGCAATAATATCTGTAAGATCTTGTGCAGTTTTGTAAATTAATTTTATACTGAGTCCAACTAGAAGAATTCCTAAAATTAATGCTGCAATAAAGTCTCCATAATAGAATCCATATGTAACAATAATTATTCCAATAATTGCAACAAGAGTTGAACCTAAATCCAAAAACGCATGATAGAAATCAGCTTTTAAAGTAGTCCCTCCAATTTTAACAATCGATTTTCTTAAAATGATAATTCTAAAAACATCAATTCCAATTGTATATCCTCCACCAATAATTGCATACATGCCTGGAAGTATGTCTGGTGGTGGACTTTGAATTCTGTTAATTGACTCATAGATGAAAAAACAAGCAATTAGAAAGATTGCAATTCCTCCAATCAATCCTCCTAATGATTCAATTTTTCCATGACCGTAAGTGTGCTCTGCATCTGGAGGTTTTATTGCCATTCGTGCGGCAAGTAGTAAAACCATTGTGACAACACAATCTAACAATGCATGGATACTGTCTGTGATGAGTGCTAAACTATTTGATAATAATCCAAATACCATTTCTACAATAAATGCGGAAAATATGGAAATGAGAGAAATTTGTAAAACTTTACTTCTGCTGGTTAGCATAAATTCTCCTCAAATTCCATTGTTAAAAACAATCCATATTTGAAAAAAATTCAAAGGTTTTATGGCAAAATTTGGTCAAAATATGTTACTCTTGTAGCATGAAAAAGTCAATTTTTGTTTGATTTAATACATAAATACTCACACGCATGAGTTTTGTTGTACATGAATAAAATAGGATTACTAGGTTTATCTTTTCTATCTCTAATTTTACTTACAAGTTCTGTAAATACTTCAATTTTTGCAGACAATCATAATGTTCCTCCAATTGCATTGACCGTTGATGAAGAAATCATATCAAATGGACATGAAGTTGAAATTTCTGGTCAAATTAAGGACTATGACCCACAATCCATTACTGCTGGTGCAGTTACATATGTGGTAAAATCTCCCGACAATAATCTTGTGACAATTGGTCAAGTTATTCCAAATTCTGATGGTAGTTTTGATTTATCCTTTATTGCAGGTGGAAATCTTTGGAAAAAGAACGGTGATTATACTGTACAAGTAAAATATGGTGGAAATGAGTCAAATCTAATTTTAGATTATGTTGGTGGTGAAATGGTTTTATCTATAGATGATGAGGATGTAATGCCAAAACCAAAGCCACAAACTCAAACTACAACTGAACCAGAACCAGAACCAGAACCAGAACCAGAACCAGAACCAGAACCAACTGTTGTTGAGGAACCAAAATGTGGTGCTGGAACTGAATTAGTAAATGGAATTTGCCAAGTTGTACAATCAGATGAAAAAGAAACCAGAGGTGGTGGTTGTCTAATTGCAACTGCAGCATATGGAACAGAACTTGCTCCACAAGTTCAATTCTTGAGAGAAATTAGAGATAATACAGTAATGAGTACTAGTTCTGGAACTGCATTCATGACTGGCTTTAACCAATTCTATTATTCATTCTCTCCAACAATTGCTGATATGGAAAGAGAAAACCCATACTTCCAAGAAGGAGTTAGAGCTTTCATTACACCAATGATTTCCACATTATCAATAATGACTTTAGCTGAAGATGGTTCAGAATTACAAGTTCTTGGATTGGGAGTTTCAGTAATCATGTTGAATCTTGGAATGTATGTTGCAGCACCTGCTCTAATTGGATTTAGAGTACACAAACTATTGAAATCAAGAAATTAGTATTTTTTCTCTAACTTATTATACTGTAAATAATTTTAATAAATTATGCATATTGAATACGAAGAGTTTGAATCTGTAGAAGATTTCTTTATGTATTTAGCTTCAGCAGCACCTCCTATGAAGAACACAATGCCGATAAATTCATACAAAGATTTTGTCATGTCTTTTATTCCTCTTAGTCCTTCAACTGGAGAAACATATCTTATGCTGTATGCAAAGGGTTCTCTGGAACCAGGAATTTATGAATTTGATGTATTTTCAAAATCATACAAAAAAGTTGAAAGTATTGAAAGAGCTGATAAAGCATATTTCATTTCAATTACTCCCAAGAGAAATACAATTGCTGATGAAGCACTAAAAAATCTATAATTTCTTTGTTTGAATTTTAGGTGCAGTAACAGATCTACTTCTGGCATATTTGTCAATAATTTGATCTGGTGTTCTGCCATTGAACAGATCTTTGCATAAACCAGTTAGATATCTCATTATTGCCCATGTACCTGCCTTCAAAATTCCATACATGAAAACTTTCATTGGTGGTCCATAGGTTTTATTTCTTAAAATGATAGGAATGATATCATTAATCACTCTTAGATTATTTTCCCAACATTTCCAAAATAGTGTAAACTGTGCCTCGTTAAGATTTCCAAAGTGCATTGAATTTTTCTCACTAAAGTCCTGATACAATAATGGTGCAACTAATCCTCTAAAGTCCATTGCTCTAAAGTCACTCATCATATCAATTGTATATTGAATATCATCTGGGGTTTCATCTGGCCATCCAATAATGATGGTTGCTGCTGGGAACCAATGATTGTCATTAAGAATTTTTGCACCTTCTCTGACAACACTTCCCCATTCTTCTGTAGAGAATGGTCTGGTTTTGACTCCAAGATGTTTCTTAACCATATCTGGAGCAACTGTTTCAATTCCAAGATTTGTGGCAAGCCATCTGCCTGATTTATCTTGACCATTAATTCTAGAAATTTGTTCCATTAAAGTTGGATCTGCTGCAACTGCAGAAAATGTCATATGTGTTGTTCCAATAAAGTTTGCACCTAAACCTTTTAGTGATTTCCACAAATCTGTAATTGCATCTCTGTTTGGAACAAAATCTCTGTTATCACATCCATAAAGTAACATCTCATCGGAATGTAACCAAATTGAATCAAATCCATAATCTAAGTTAATTTTTGCTTCATGTTTTAATCTGTCAATTGGTAAATCTTTCTTTGATCTTTTATTTACATCACAAAAATCACATCCTCTACCACAACCTCTCATTGCCTCAATCAGTGAATTAATTGATGGTCCTTCAATAATTGGAATATTCTCAAGGTTTCTTACAAAGCAATGCATTAGTTCTGGTGCATCATTCTTTTCCAAATCTTGAAACAAATCTACTGCCAATTCATCTGCTTCACCAACAACTACTGTATCGATACCATGGATTTTCATTCTGTCTGATTTTGCTAACTCCCATGCACCATTTCCGCCAACAACAACTTTGAAATCATATTTCTTTTTTAATTGAATTATACTTGCACACATTTTTTTAAATTTCATTGCTACATAGGATAGTTTTTCAGGTGACATTGTGGTTGTAACTGGAGCCATTCCTAAAGGGTCCATTACATTTATTCCAACTACTTTGGTATCTGGACCAATTGATTTGTGTAACATATCTGGATGTCCGATAAATACGTCCTCTCTCTTGTAACCTCCTTGAATCAATGAACTTTCAATTCTTCTTAATCCAATTTGTGCTACTTTGGCTTCTCCAGTAACTGGGTCTGTTTCCACAGATGGACAGAAAACCTTGTCAAAAACCCATTCTGGTAAGACCTCATATGGTCCACAGGCAATAAACCCATAAAGAAAATTACCTCTATAATTTGTCATTAAACTTCTATCTGCAGTTAATACAACGCGTTTTCCAGACAACTAAATGAAGTCCTTAAATTATCTTATATATGATTTGCGAGTTGAGTTTGAATTAAAATCATTATTCTAGTCTAAATTTTTGTTAATTGCTCTATTTGCTATATTTGCCGCAATGCTACCTGCAGCAATTCCATTATCAATATTTACCACAGATAATCCCAAAGAGCAACTCTGAAGCATAGAAGCTAATGCAGCAATTCCTTTTTCACCATATCCGTATCCTACTGAAGTAGGAATTCCAATTATTGGAATATCTACCAATGTTGAAACCAGAGTAGCTAATGCTCCTTCCATTCCAGCTGCCACAATTATACAGTCTACATCCTCTTTGACCATGTTTTTTAAAATTGGAAATATTCGTTGAATTCCTGCAACTCCAACATCATAACTAGTAATACATTTACAATTCATTGATGTGCATACTAGTCTTGATTCTTCAGCAACTCCGATATCTGAGGTACCTGCAGTAATGATGCCAATTTTACCACCTAGTGACTTAATCGGTTTTTTGTAAAATAGAATTGTTGTGGAATTTTTCCCCAATTCCATTTTTACTCCTAATTTTTTTCCAAACAATTTGATTTTTGGGTAATCTTCCTTTTTCAATCTTGAAACAATAACTGAATTAGATTTTTCTAAACATTTTTTGATGATTTTCTTTATATCTTCGAGTTGTTTGGTCTCTGCAAAAATTATTTCCGGAATTCCTCTTCTTTTTCTTCTATTGATATCTATTTTTGCAATACCTTCAATCTCTTCAATTGAATAAAGTGACAATAGTTTCTTTGCATCTTTAACTGAAATTTTTTGATTCTTTAATGATTTTAAAATTTCTTCAACTTCCAATGAATCTGTTAGTTTTAATGAATAAAAAAAGGCTTAGATCTCAATTCCAGAGACTGCACTTTTTACACTGTCTACAGCTTTTGCGAATCCTTGTTTCTCTTCGTCATTAAGATCTAACTCTATTATCTTTTCGACTCCCTTTTTACCAATTATTGCTGGAACGCCCAATGTTACATCTGAGACTCCATATTCTCCATCAAGATAAGTTGCTACTGGAATTACTTGTTTTCTATCTCTTACCACTGATTCTAAAATGGCAGAAATTGCATTTCCTGGAGCATGAACAGTTGCTCCTTTTAATTCAATTACTTTTGCTGCAACTTGTTTTGTATTTACAACAAGCTCATCTAATTTTTCTTTTGGAAGTAATGATGTTAATGGAATTCCTGATACTGAAGAGAATCTTGGCAATGGCAACATATTTTCACCATGTTCTCCAATCACTAGAGCTCTGATTGAATCTCTAGAATGTCCAGTAGCTTCATGAATGAATTGTCTGAATCTAGATAAATCTAGCATTCCACCCATTCCAAAAACTCTACTTTTATCAAATCCAGATACTTTGTAAGTAATGTAAGCCATTGGATCTAATGGATTGGTTACTGGAATAATCATTGAATTGTCTGCATATTTTTTGATATTCTCTACTACACTCTTTACAATGGATGCATTAATTTTCAGAAGATCCATTCTGGTCATTCCTGGTTTTCTACCAGAACCTGCTACAACTACTACTGCATTTGAACCTCTCATATCTTCAAAATTATTTGAACCTTTGACTTCAACATCGATTCCTTGTTCAGATAACATGTGATTGATATCCATTGCTTCACCTTGAGGTAAACCTTCAGCAACATCTAAAAGTAAAATTTGATCATCCAATTTTTTTAATGCTGAGAAAAGTGCTGCATCTCCACCTACTTTTCCAGAACCAATTATAGTAATCATGAAAATTCTCTTAATTTTGAATAATTAAATCTAATGAAATTTTTTGCGATCAGACGAATTTATATGCATTTTAGAGATTCATATTCCATGGTTCTGGTAATAGATCCACAAATTGCAGGAATTTCTGGAGACATGCTTTTATCTTCTTTAGTTGATTTGGGTGCAAATAAAAATAAAATAATTGATGGTATAAAATCCTCTGAAAAATTTCTTCCAAATTCAAAAATCAAAAAAATTGATTTTGAAAAAATCAAAAAACATGGAATTGAAGCAACTAGATTAATTCTAGAATTGGAAGAAAATTTTTCAGATAGAAAAGGTCTAGAAATTAAAAATGCAATAAATGAATCAACTAAAAGTTTACAATTATCTGATAAAGCAAAATCCTTTGCAGAATCCTCAATTGACACATTAATTCTCTCTGAATCTAAGATTCATGGAACCACTATTGATTCAGTTCATTTTCATGAAGCAGCAAGTATTGATACCTTAATCGATATTGTCGGGGTTGCCATTGCGCTTGATGATTTACAATTATTTGATGAAAAAATCATTTGTATGCCTATTTGTATTGGTGGTGGTGAAGTCACTTTTTCACATGGAACTATGTCCAATCCTGCAAGTGCAATTCTTGAGATCTTTAAAAATTCATTTTTAAAAATTAAAGGAAGTGATGCTGATACTGAATTGACGACTCCCACTGGTGCCTGTATGCTGGTAAATCTTACTAATTCTTCAATGAATTACTATCCTGGATTAAAAATTAATTCTGTTGGATATGGTGCAGGAGAAAAAAATTTTGATAAATTTTCTAATGTTTTAAAATTAGTTAGAGGTATTTCAAATAATCTAAACTCTGACACTGTACAAATACTAGAAACTAATGTTGATGATATTTCTGGAGAGATTTTGGGAAATTTAATTGAAAAAATTATGGAGAAAGGTGCAAGAGACGTATCGATTTACCATGGAATTACAAAAAAGGGAAGACCAACAAATCTTGTTTCTGTAATCTGTGATGAACAAAATATGGATGAAATAATTGATACATTGATTCTTGAAACTGGGACATTAGGAATTCGAGTTATGCAATCAAACAGATTCATTGTTCCTAGGAGTGAACATACTATTACTTTGAATATAGATTCACAGTCATTCACAATCCGTTACAAAAAATCCTCATTTAAAGAAAAAACTGATTTCAAAATTGAGTTTGACGATCTTAAAGTAATTTCATCAAAAATTAAAAAATCCATCAAAGAGACTGAATCAATTATCCGAAGAGAAATTGAAAAGAGTGATGAATAATGTCTAGTTTGTCAGTTCTTCAAAATTGGTTTGCCGATAAAGGTAGTGTGATAATTGCTTTATCTGGTGGAGTAGATAGTGCTCTTGTAGCATATGCTGCATTCAAGCAATTAGGTTCTAATGCCATTGCCGTTACTGCTGATTACAAAACTCTATCTAAAGAAGAACTAGAAACTGCAAATAATATTTGCAAAGAAATTGGAATATCTCATTTTTTGTTAGATTACAATGAACTCGAAAATGAAGATTTTGTTAAAAATGATTCAAATCGTTGTTTTCATTGTAGGATTGAGCTGGGTGAACATTTACAAAAATTTGCTCGTGAGAATCAAGTAAAAATGATTGTTGATGGTACCAATCTTGATGATTTGGGTGACTATCGACCTGGTATTGAAGCTCTCAAACAATATGGGATTCGAAGTCCCTTGGTTGAGACCCAATTCTCAAAATCCACTGTTCGCCATGTTGCCAAAAGTGTTGGTTTGTCTGTTCATGACAGACCCTCAAATTCCTGTTTGGCTTCAAGAATTCCTTGGGGTCAGAGAGTTACAGCTGAGAAATTAATTCGAATTGAAATGGGTGAAATTTTTGTTAAACAAATAACTCAAATTAACCATGTTCGAGTTAGAGACATCGCAGGTTCTGCAAAAATTGAAGTTGAGAAAAAACATATTCCTATTTTGAATAATTTGAAAAATCAATTATCTGAGAAATTAAAATTGATTGGTTTTACATCTGTAACTATAGATGAACAAGGATACTTGCCTGGTAAAATCAATCTTATCTCATAATCTATGAATAGATAATTTTCATTTTACTTCTAACTGCTACTAGACTCAAAATTATTCCACTTGTTAGAATCACCAAAGCAATTTGTCCAAATTCTGGAATGACATATGTTCCAATTATTTGAATTTCTGAATCTCCTTTTTCAAATACAAATGATATTTTTCTTAAATCACTACTTGATTCTAATTCCTCATAGTCTACTTGTAAATTATCTATCAAAATTATGAATACTTCATCTGCTCCATTCTGTTTTTCTGCACCAACAAACTCTCTTGGCAATTCTAAAGTAATTGTTCCTGCAGTTTTGGAGTCTATTTGAATTCTTAATCCTAAAATTCCTTCATCGATTTCAATCTTTTCTAAACTTCCGCCGTTTATTGAATAAGGTATATCAAATGTGCCTTGATTTCCTGCATCTACTTCAAAAATATCTGTGACTTGACTAATTCCTTCACTCTCCAAAAAACTAAAGTTCACTTCAACTAAATTTCCTTCTCCGTATAGTGCTCTTGCTATGTATTCTCCACTATTCCTCCATAATGGTCCTTCAGCAATTATTGTGTGAGAATAACTACCATCTTGTGCTACATTGATTTGTGCAATTTCAACTAGGTTGTCTCCACGAAATACCTGTAAAGTTATTGGTGTATCTCCTATCACTGTCTGAACTTTTCCTGAAATTACAATCGTGTCTCCTTCTTGGAAAACCTCGTTATTTGTGAAAATTGTTATGAATGGTTCTTGTGAATATGCACTAGATACGGATATTGTTGATATGATAATCAATGAAAATAAAAATTTGTAATCCATAATTCAATGATGAAATATTCGTATATCTCTTTTACTATGAAATACTAACTAAAATGAAAAAATAGAAAAAAGATGTAATTTTAGTATCTTGGCATAATGCTTAGTTTTGATCTTGCAGATACTGCAATTATTGAGATAATTGCTACTGCTAAAATCATAGCTGCGATTGCACCAAACTCTGGAATTACATAGGTTCCTATAACTTCAATCTGTTCAGTTCCAGCTGGGAACATTACTTTGATTGAATTTGAATCAATTTCAACATCATCTGATTGTTCACCATCAACTAGTACCATGAATACTCCTTTGATTATGGAGTTGGATGGACTTAATGTGATAGTTCCATCATCTTGTGAGTCAATGTTGACGACAATTGAATTGTCTTTTGTATTGATTGTTGCACTTGTAACTTCACCGCCTGAAATGCTAAATGGAATACAATTGCCATCTGCATTAATTTGGTTTGTTCCACATTGAGTGTTGCTAACTTCAACTCTCTCAATTGTTTCATATGCAACTCCACCAGTTAATTCAACTTTGGCTTGAGCATTTCTGTCGTTACCATAGTTTGCTTTAATGATGTAGGTTCCATCGTATTTCCATAAACTTCCTGCTGTACTAAGTGATGTCTCAAAACTACCATCATCTGCTACTTCGAGTTGATCTATTGTAACAATAGAGTTTAGAGGACTTACAACAGTAATAGTTACTGGAAATCCAGATGCTACATTAGCGACTTGCCCATATACCATTATCATTTCATCATGACCGTATCCGGTTTTATCTGTCATTACAGATACTGGGAGGTCATGCTGCAACAATTCTGCTGCTGCTTGTTTTGCTTCATTCATTGTACATCCAACACATCCGTTTGGAAGTTCTGATTCAGCAAAAGCTGTTGATGCTGATAATGTACCGACTGCAGTCAAAAAGGCAAGTAATGCGAACGTCGTACGATTGTTCATCTTGCTGAAAAATTAATGCGGTCTCTATTTATGTATATTTAAAAATAGAAAAAAGATGTAATTTTAGTATCTTGGCATAATGCTTAGTTTTGATCTTGCAGATACTGCAATTATTGAGATAATTGCTACTGCTAAAATCATAGCTGCGATTGCACCAAACTCTGGCACTACTCTGCCGTCTTTTATTTCAACTTCGGTTGAGGCAGTATATTTAGAATCTTTGAATTGTTGGGCTGTTACAGTATAGATACCATCTTGTGACCATAATGGTCCTCCTACGGTAATGGTTGATGTAAATTCGCCATCACTCATTGGTGATACTTGGTCGATTGATACTACATTTCCATTTGGAGCATGTACTGTAATTGTTACATCCATGCTAATTCTATCTGTACTTCCATTGATTACAATTGTGTCTGATCCTTGTTCAGCTTCAGCATTGATTTGAATTCCTGCATCTCTTGTTACATTGTTGCTGACAACTGGTTTCTCGTTATCATTTGTCAAATTGGATTCTGTAACAGAAGTCTCTTCTGTCATTCCATTTGTAACCTCAACTAGTACTTTCAAACTATACAAGGAATTACCTCCTATGCTTTGCATTGCACTAATTGTATAAAATCCATCTTCAGACCATGTTGGACCTACTTTGAATTCTGTACTAAATGCTCCATCTGTTTCAGGTGAAACTTGTGCAACTGCTACTACGTTATTTCCACTTGGTGATGTTACTCTAAAGGTGATGTCCGTAATTTTTGATACGGTTTGTCCTTCGATAGTAATTGTATCTGAGCCACTGGCTGCTGTTGCAGTCATACTCATTCCTTGTGTTGTAGCAAAGGCATCTTGCTGAATTGATGTCATTGAAATTAATGACACTGCCAAAAGGGCTATTGCCATTGAAGTTCTAGAATGTTTAAAATTCATCCTAATTCTTTCCAAGTACCCTTGGTATTTATGTATATTTAAAAATAGAAAAAAGATGTAATTTTAGTATCTTGGCATAATGCTTAGTTTTGATCTTGCAGATACTGCAATTATTGAGATAATTGCTACTGCTAAAATCATAGCTGCGATTGCACCAAACTCTGGAATTACATAGGTTCCAATGATTTCGATCTCTTCTGCACCTGCTCTGAATTTGACAATAACAGTCCTGTCTGAACTGGTTGAGTTTTCTTCAAAGTCTACTTCTTCACCATCAACTAGTACAAAGAATGAATCATCTTCACCATTCATCTTTGAATCAAGTATTGAACGAGGAATTACTAGTGTGATTTGTCCATCCTCTGTGGCATCTATAGCAATGACTAGAGATTTGGCATCAATATCTGGAGTGATTCCTAATAATTTGCCACCTGTAATCTCATAACCAATTACATCATCTATTCCTTCAATGGTGACTGTTTTGTCAGTAATGGCGGATTTTATTCCTGTAGCTTCATTGCTAGGAGTTATTGAACCACCAAACTCAAAACTGGTTTCAGCAGATCTACTTTCGTTTCCATATTGGACAGTAATACTATAATTTCCAGTCTCTTTCATTAGTGACCCTCCCGCAGTGATTTGTGTAGAGTATGTTCTATCTCCATTAACGTTGACTTGAGCAATAGATACCAAGTTTCCATTTGGAGCTTTTACAATCATGCTAACTGGAGTTCCTGATAAAAGATCTCTGACTTGTCCTGAAACTACAATGATGTCTCCATCTTGGTATGATGTTTTATCTGTAGTAACAGAAATAGAGCTTACTTGACCAAAAACTGGAGTCATGCCAAAACTAGCAACTAATGCTAAAGTTAAGGCAAAAACTGCAAAGTATGCTTTCATGTATATCTCATCAAATTTTTACTATTTAGTTTTAAAGAAATTTTCATTGACCTAACAATAAAACAAAATCTGTTTTTGCCGAAATTCAGATTAGATATATATTAACCTCGACGTGAGTTTTTGACAGTTTGTGTGCATTATTTACAATTACATTTAATGTTAGATATGGGGGTTTTTAGATGGCAACGAAAAAAAATCAAGTTCTAGTACCAGATCACATCTATGTTCCAAAACATGAAATTATGACAAAAAAAGAAGCTGAAGAAGTACTAGGTAAATACAACTGTAAACCAACTGAACTTCCATTGATTTTCGTTAACGACCCTGCAATACTTGGACTTGGTGTAAAACCAGGAGATATGATAAAAATTACCAGAAAAAGTCCTACATCAGGAGAGAGTCTTTACTATAGATACGTGGTGGAAGTATAATGGCAGATCCTTCAACTAAACGCTGGCCTGTAATTCAGGATATTCTAAAACGAGAAGGTATTGCTAGAATGCACCTAAAATCATTTGATGAATTTTTAGAACGTGGACTACAAAGTATAATCAACGAAGTAGGTCAAATTGATATTGAAAATGCAGAGTATCCTTACAAAATTCAACTTGGAAAAGTAAAACTCCAACAACCAAGAATGATGGAACTAGATGGTTCAATTACTCACATAACTCCTGCAGAAGCACGATTGAGAAATGTATCTTATTCTGCTCCTGTTATGATGGAAGCTAGTGTTGTTGAAGATGGAAAAATTTTGGAATCAAGATTTGTCCATATTGGAGATATTCCAGTAATGGCAAAGTCTATGTCTTGTATCTTACACAACTTTTCCACTCAAAAATTAATTGAACATGGTGAGGATCCAAATGATCCTGGTGGATATTTTATCATTAATGGTTCAGAACGTGTAATCGTTGGATTAGAAGATCTTTCTTACAATAAAATTATTGTTGATAAAGAAAATGTAGGTGGAAATATTGTACACAAAGCAAAAGTTTATTCTTCAATTGTAGGCTATAGAGCAAAATTAGAATTAGTAATGAAAAATGATGGATTAATTGTTGCCAGAATTCCTGGTTCACCTGTTGATATTCCAGTAATCACTTTGATGAGATCTCTTGGACTAGAATCTGATAGAGAAATTGCAGCAGCAGTTTCTTTGGTAGATAACATTCAAGATGAATTGGAAGGTTCTTTTGAGAAAGCAAGTGATGTGCCAACTGCCAAAGATGCTATTGTCTATATCAGTAAAAGAATCGCACCTGGAATGCTTGAAGAATTTCAAATCAAACGTGCAGAGACACTATTGGATTGGGGTCTATTACCTCATTTAGGAAAGCATCCAGAAAATAGAAAAGAAAAGGCACAATTTTTGGGTGAAGCAACTTGTAAGTTAATTGAACTAAAATTGGGATGGATTAAACCTGACGATAAAGACCACTATGGAAATAAAGTAATCAAATTTGCCGGTCAGATGTTAGCTGATTTGTTCCGTACAGCATTTAGAAATTTGGTTCGTGATATGAAATATCAACTAGAGAGATCTGGTCAAAAACGTGGAATTAACGCAGTAGCTGCTGCAATTAGACCTGGAATAATTTCTGATAAACTCAATAATGCAATAGCAACTGGAAACTGGGGTCGTGGAAGAGTTGGAGTTACTCAACTTCTTGATAGAACAAATTATCTTTCTACAATTAGTCACTTGAGAAGAATTCAATCTCCTCTTAGTAGAACTCAACCAAACTTTGAAGCAAGAGATCTTCATGCTACTCACTTTGGAAGAATTTGTCCAAGTGAAACTCCTGAGGGTTCAAACTGTGGTTTGGTAAAAAATATTGCATTATCTGGAATTATTTCTGAGACAGTAGCTTCTGAAGAAATTGTTGAAAAATTATACGAACTAGGTACTGTTCATTTCTTTGATGCAAAAGAAGATATCAAAAAAGATGGTGCAAGAATTTTCGTTGACGGTAGATTGATTGGATTCTATTCTGATGGTGAGCAATTAGCAGAGTCACTCAGAGAATTGAGAAGAAACTCAAAAATTCATCCACATGTTGGAATATCATTTCATACCTCAGAAATTGAGGGCTCTACAAAGAGAATTTATGTAAATTGTAATGCAGGTCGTGTTCTAAGACCTTTGATAATTATCAAAGATAACAAACCACTTTTGACAAGTGATTTGCTAGATAAAATTTCCAAGAAACTCATATCTTGGAATGATCTTTTGAGAATGGGTGTTTTAGAATTAATTGATGCAAATGAAGAAGAAAATTGTTACGTTACCTTAGATGAAAAAGACACCAAGAAGAGAACTCATCTCGAAGTATTTCCTCCAGCAATCCTTGGAGCAGGTGCATCAATCATTCCATATCCTGAACACAACCAATCTCCAAGAAATACATACGAATCTGCAATGGCAAAACAGAGTCTTGGATTTTCAACACCAATGATGAACACCAGTACATATGTCAGACAACACTTTATGTTATATCCACAAGTTCCAATTGTAAACACTAAAGCAATGAAATTACTAGGTCTTGAGGATAGACCTGCAGGACAAAATTGTGTTGTAGCAGTTTTGCCATTTGACGGTTACAACATTGAAGATGCAATTGTTCTAAGTAAAGCATCTGTAGATAGAGGATTGGGAAGAACATTTTTCTTTAGAATTTATGATGCTGAAGCAAAACAATATCCTGGTGGAATGAGAGACACATTTGAAATTCCAAATGCTGAAGACAACATTCGTGGTTTCAAAGGTGAACGTGCATACAGATTATTGGAAGAAGATGGAGTTGTTGCATCTGAAGCACCAGTTAAAGGCGGTGATATTTTGATTGGAAAAACCAGTCCTCCTAGATTCATGGAAGAATATAGAGAGTTTGAATCATCTGGACCATACAGAAGAGACACTTCAATTGGTGTAAGACCATCAGAAAATGGTGTTGTTGATACTGTTGTAATGACCCAATCCAACGAAGGTGGAAAAATGTATAAAATTAGAGTTAGAGATATGAGAATTCCAGAAATTGGTGACAAGTTTGCATCAAGACATGGACAAAAAGGTGTTTTGGGAATTTTAGCAAAAGCTGAAGATTTACCTTACACTGCAAGTGGAATGTCCCCAGATGTATTGATTAACCCACATGCTTTCCCATCTAGAATGACTGTTGGAATGATGATGGAATCAATTTGTGGAAAAGCTGCTGCCCTAAGAGGTCAGAGATTTGATGGTTCAGCATTTGTTGGTGAAAAAATGGATGAAGTAAAACAAGCAATGGATGCACATGGATTCCAATATTCTGGTAAAGAAATAATGTATGATGGAAGAACTGGAAAATCATTCCCAGTTGAAGTCTTCATTGGAGTTGTTTACTATCAAAAATTACACCACATGGTTGCAGACAAGATTCATGCAAGAGCAAGAGGTCAAGTCCAAATGCTAACAAAACAACCAACTGAAGGAAGAGCAAGAGGTGGTGGTTTAAGATTTGGTGAGATGGAACGTGATTGTTTAATTGCATATGGTGCATCAATGATTCTAAAAGATAGATTGCTTGATGAATCTGACAAATCTGACATCTTTGTATGTGAGAGATGTGGTTTGGTAGCTTATCATGATGTGAAACAAAGAAAATATGTTTGCAGAGTATGTGGTGATAAAGCCAAAGTTTCCTCAGTATCTGTTGCATATGCTTTCAAATTATTATTACAAGAAATGCAAAGTCTAAATGTCGCACCTAGACTTTTGATAAAGGAGAAACTATAATGTCTGTTCAAGCAATTAAAGCAATTGATGGAATTCGTTTCTCAGTTTGGTCTCCAACTGAAATTAGAAAATATTCTGTTGCTGAAATTACTGCACCAGAAACATATGATGAAGATGGAATGCCTGTACAAGGAGGTTTAATGGATGGACGTTTGGGAACACTTGAACCAGGTCAAAAATGTCTTACATGTGGAAATACAGCTGCTAGATGTCCTGGTCATTTTGGTCATTTAGAATTAGCAGAGCCTGTTTTGCATATTGCATTTATTGATAACATTCACAAATTATTACAATCAACATGTCGTTCATGTGCAAGAATTAAAGTTCCTCAAGAGGATTTGGAAATCTTTAGAAATATTAAACAAAGACAAGCAGCATATACTGTAATCTCTCAAAAAAGAATTCCTGAACAGATTATTGAGAAAGCAAAAAAAGCAAAAGAATGTCCTCATTGCGGAAAAACACAATACGAATTAATTTTCACAAAACCAACCATCTTTGTAGAAAAAACTGAGATTGGTGAACATCGTTTATTGCCAATTACAATTAGAGAAAGATTTTCACAAATTACTGATGATGATCTTCAACTATTATCTTATGATCCAGTTACAGCTAGACCAGAGTGGTTCATTCTACAAGCATTTCCTGTACCTCCAGTTACTGTAAGACCTTCCATTATCTTAGAAACCGGAATTCGTTCTGAAGATGATTTGACACACAAAATGGTTGACATTATCAGAGTGAATCAAAGACTCAAAGAAAGTAAAGATGCAGGAACTCCTCCATTAATTGTTCAAGACTTAGTTGATTTACTTCAATATCATACAACAACATATTTTGATAATGAGGTATCTGGAATTCCTCAAGCTCATCACCGTTCTGGACGTCCACTAAAAACACTTACACAAAGACTAAAAGGTAAAGAAGGAAGATTTAGAGGTTCATTATCTGGAAAGAGAGTAGACTTTTCTAGTAGAACTGTTATTTCACCTGATCCTAACTTAGATTTGTCAGAAGTGGGAGTTCCAGAAACTGTAGCTATGAAGTTAACAATTCCTGAAATTGTTACTGAATGGAACATTGAAAGAATGAGAAAATTAATCATAAATGGTCCTGAAAAATTCCCTGGTGTCAATTACATAGTAAGACCAGATGGTGTAAAAATTAGATTAGACTTTGTAGAAGACCGTTCAACTATTGCTGAAACAATTGAGATAGGTTATCTTGTTGAAAGACATTTAGCTGATGGTGATATTGTCATGTTTAACAGACAACCATCACTTCACCAAATGTCTATTATGGCTCACTATGTTAGAGTACTTCCAGGAAAGACTTTCAGATTACATCCTTCAGTATGTCCTCCATACAACGCAGACTTTGATGGCGATGAAATGAATTTGCATGTACCACAAAGTGAAGAGGCAAGAGCAGAAGCAATTCTACTTATGAGAGTTCAAGATCAATTAATCTCTCCAAGATATGGTGGTCCTATCATTGGAGCATTAAGAGACTTTGTCACTGGTGCTTATCTTTTAACAAAAGATGGAACTACTCTTACTGTTCAAGAATTTTCTAATCTTGCAATGTTGGGTGGATATAATGGTCCATTACCAAAACCTGCAACCAAAACTAAAGATGGTGCTGCATACACTGGAAAACAATTATTTTCACTATTCCTTCCAAAAGATTTCAACTATGTCATTACATCAAAATGGTCAAAGGGAACAAAAGGTCAACAAAAAGACGTTGTTATTAAAAATGGTGAATTAATCTCTGGTGTAATTGATAAATCATCAATTGGTGCAGAGGAGCCTGAAAGTGTGTTACATAGAATTGCAAAAGATTATGGTAATGCAGTTGGAAAAAGTTTCTTGAATTCAATCTTGGTAATGGTCAAACAATTCATTACTCACTATGGATTTAGTTATGGTTATGGTGACTTGATTGTTGCTGATAAAGATAAAGAACAAATTCTAAACGATATTGGTGAGACATACTCAATTGTTGACGATTTAACTGATCAATTTGAAAAAGGTACTCTAAAACTTACAAGGGGTATGAGACCTGAAGAAGCTCTTGAAGCATACATTGTAAATGAACTAGGAAAAGCAAGAGACAAAGCTGGTTCTACTGCTAATGACTCACTTCCTGCAGATAATGCAGGAAAAATTATGGCTACAACTGGTGCTAGAGGTTCATCATTAAATGTTGGACAGATGGCTGGTGCACTTGGTCAACAATCAAGAAGAGGAAATAGATTACATGATGGTTACAATAACAGAGCATTAACTCACTATCCAGAACATGATAAAAATCCTGATGCACACGGATTTGTAAAATCCAATTACAGAGATGGATTATCTGCACTTGAATTCTTCTTCCACGCAATGGGTGGTAGAGAAGGTCTTGTTGATACTGCAGTTAGAACTCAGCAGAGTGGTTACATGCAGCGTAGATTAATCAACGCATTAGAACACATTAGATTAGAATATGATGGAACTGTGAGGGATCCACACGGTCACATTGTTCAGTTCTTGTATGGTGAAGATGGAATTGATGTCCAAAAGAGTGATCATGGTGAAGCATTTAACCCAAGTAGATTAATTGAATCCCAAACAATTGTTGATTCTGGAAAGAAAGCAACAAAAGATGAAATTGAAACTCTGGCAAAGAAGTACACAAAAACATTCAATCCTAGATTGACAAAAATGGTTTCAGAAGCTCTACTTGATTCAAACTTATCTAAAGAAGGAGTAGAAGCAGTATGCAAGAAAGGTTTACTGTTATACAACAAGGCAAAAGTTGAACCAGGACAAGCTGTAGGAATCATCACTGCTCAATCTATTGGTGAGCCAGGTACTCAAATGACCTTGAGAACATTCCACTTTGCAGGTATCAAAGAGAGAAACGTTACTTTGGGTCTTCCAAGATTAATTGAACTCGTTGATGCAAGAAAGAAACCTGTTACTCCAACAATGGATATCTATCTTGATGAAGAATCAAAGAAATCAAGAGAAAAAGCAATTGATGTTGCAAGAAATGTTTTGCAAACCAAAGTTTCAGCATTATTAGCAGATAATGAAACTGATTATTCTACACAAATCAAACTAGTAATCAGTGAAAATAGATTGAGAGAACGTGGCTGTACAATTGGTGATGTAGAGGCAGCATTGTCTTCTAATAAAAAATTCAAAATTGAAACCACTGGTGAATTACTAACTCTAAACCTTACTGAAGAATCTGATACTGCAACTGTAATTGCAATTAGAAACAAAGTTCTTAACACAACTGTAAAAGGTGTACCTGATATTGAACGTGTTACACTAGTTCAAAAAGATGATGAATGGGTGATTCAAACAACTGGTTCAAACATTGCTAAAGTTTTAGAAGTAAAAGGAATTGATAAGACAAATGTTCGAACAAACAATGTCTTTGAGATTGCAGGTACCTTAGGTATTGAAGCTGCAAGAAATGCATTGATAAATGAATTAAAAGGTACTCTAGAAGATCAAGGTCTTGAAGTTGATAATAGATACATTATGTTAGTCGCTGACTTGATGTGTTCTCGTGGTTACATGCAACAAATTGGAAGACACGGAATTGCTGGAACTAAAGATAGTGTTTTAGCAAGAGCAGCATTTGAAATTACTGTCCCAACTATTGCACACGCAGCTTTAGGTGGTGAAATAGAACAACTAAAGGGAATCACAGAAAATGTAATTGTTGGTAGTAACATTCCAATTGGAAGTGGTACTGTTGACTTGTACATGCAAGTTTCAAAGAAAAAATAAATCGTGAAAAATAATGGCTGATGAAATAAACAATTTGATGGCAAATAACAAAGGAAAAACTGTCTTACTTCGATTGAGAAATAACAAAACTATTACAGGCGTACTGGAAGATTTTGATATTCATATGAATTTGACTTTGGAAAATGCTGAAGATATTACCGATGAAAATAAAATCAAAATCGGTAAAACACTATTGCGTGGGGATAACATCTTGGCAATTTCTCTTCCTGATGAAGAGTCCTAAGTCATAAATTCAATAAATTACTACAAATCATTGTGTTAGATTTACTTTTAATATCTGCCTTACTTCCTTTTGCATTTGGTCAAGAGATTCCAATCTTTGATGAACCATATGCCCCCATATTTTTTGACAAACCTGTTTATTCTTGGACTGATAAAATTAAAATGAAAATTATTGCACCAAGTTGGAATTCAAATAAAAATCAAATAGATTCAATTGGCAATTCTGAATCCCATTCAATAAAAATTTCAAGCAGAAGTCATACTTTGGAAAATTACAAGTTTACTGAAACGGATACATCTAGTGGTGTTTTCACTGGAGAAATAATTCTAACTGGATTTTCACATGATGTTGATGGTGATGGAATCAGTGATACAAATCCATCTACACGTGGAAGTGGACCCACAGATGGATTTTTACAAACTGAAAGAGATACGAGTATTTCGGTTTCATTTGAGTTTGCTGATGGTGTGGTATTGGTTGAATCAGTCCCTATTAATTGGAACAAAGGTACAATTGAATTTTCTAAAAAAAATTTTTACTTTGATGATTTAATTGAAATAAAAATTATAGATGCTGATATGAATTTGAATCCTGAATCAATAGATAGAATATCATTTACAGTTTTTTCTGATTCTGATAATGGAGGATTACTTTTAGATGCAATTGAAACTGATGAAAATTCTGCAAGATTTTATTATTCAATTCAACTTACTGAAAATTCTTCATCAGGAAATCAATTGCATTCTCAAATTGGAGATAAAATTTATGTAAAATATGATGATTACACCCTGCCTAATCCATTTTCAATATCTGATAATATTGAAATTATAGATACTGCAATAATTGAAAATCCTACGGCACCAATTAATCGAATTTCTTCAAATCCTGTACAACTGGTAAATAATTTAGGTTCTCCACTTAAATCCATAACCTCTAATCAACAAATCCAAATTGTTGGACAAATAGAAAATAAGCAAGAGTTTAATCAAAATTTTATTTACATTTTTCAAGTAAAAAATTCCATGGATTATGTTGAATCAATTTCTTGGATTCAGGGAGAACTTTCAGGATTCCAAAAACTTGATTTATCTCAATCATGGATTCCTGAGAATCCTGGAAAGTATCAAATTGAATCTTTTGTTTGGAATTCATTTAATGATTTCTTGCCCTTATCTGATTCAAGTATAAACATAGTTTTAGTTGAATGAAATTCATTCATTATTTTTGAATGTGATTTTCAATAAACCTATAAAGCCCTCTATAGAGGATCGATTTAGATATACATGAGCAAAATACTTGAAAAAAATCTAAAAGATGCAAGAAAAGAAGGAACTCTAATCATGGGTTCTAAACAAGTATTACAATCAGTCAAAAATTCAAAACTAATTGTATTGTCTCAGTCTGTTGAAAAACAAATTTATGAAAAAATTGAAACCGATGCAAAAAACGAAAAAATCCCTCTAGTCAACTTTCAAGGAACTTCAGTCGCACTGGGAAAATTATGCGGCTTACAATTTAGAATGTCCTCTATTTCATTCAAATCCATTGATGATGCTAACATCAAATCAATCTTAAAGGATACCGAAACTGAGAATTAAAATGATTCAATTATTCATCTTAGATTTAAATGAGAGACTTTTTGACTGGAGATAAAGAATCACTATGACACAATCTATCAAACTAACAACTGATCAAATGAGAATGATGTCTTTGTTTCAAAATGTTACTGGTGCAACTGCTAGAGATTGTGTTGAAGATGAAAAACAAGATAGAGTAATTTTTGTTGTAAATACAGGTAAAATGGGATTGGCTATTGGTAAAGGTGGAATGCACATTAAATCATTACAAAATATTGTTAAACGAAATGTCGAACTTGTTGAATATGATGAGGATCCAGCAAAATTCTTGTCTGGTTTATTGAATTCAAAATTAATATCTGAAGTTAAGATTAATACTCGTGCTGATGGTACAAAACAAGCCATTGTTCTAGTTGATCCTAGAAAGAAAGGTATTGTTGTGGGTAGAGAAGGACGTAATGCTGAGAAGGCTAGAATGCTGGCAAAACGATATTTTGATATAACTAGTGTATTGATTAATAGTCCTGAAAGACAAACAATGGAGATATAGAAAATGAGAAAATCACCTTTAGGCTTATTTGCAGGTAGAGTTCTAACAACTAAAAAAAAGAGACAGAGATGGGCAATTTCTACATACAAAAGAAGAAAATTAGGAATTGACAAAAAAGCAGACCCACTAGGAGGTTCACCTCAAGCCAAAGGCATTGTTTTAGAAAAAGTTGGCGTTGCTGCAAAACAGCCAAACTCTGCAATTAGAAAATGTGTTAGAGTACAACTAATAAAAAATGGAAAAACTGTTACTGCCTTCTTGCCAAGAGACGGTGCAATGAACTTTATTGATGAACATGATGAAGTACACATTCAAGGAATGGGTGCAACACAAGGTGGTGCAATGGGTGATATTCCTGGTGTTAGATTCAAAGTTTTCAAAGTTAATGGAACTTCATTACATGAACTAGTTATTGGCAAGAAAGAAAAACCAAGGAGATAACAAAATGGCTGAAACTAAAAATTTACTATTGTTTAGAAAATGGGATTTATCTAATATTGAAATCAAAGACCCTGGATTAAAAACTGCAATTTCACTTAGAAAGCAAATTCTTCCTTACACATATGGTAGATCTGCCTTGAAGAGATTCAATAAAGCCGATGTAAACATTGTTGAAAGATTAGTAAACAAAACAATGCACTTTGGTAAAAAATATGCTAAAAACACTGGTAGAATGACTGGAAAAAAAGCCAGAGTTCTTAATCTTGTAAAAACATCATTTGATATCATGGCATTAAAAACTGGACAGAATCCTGTAGAATTGTTAGTTAGAGCAGTTGAAAATTCTGCTCCAAACGAAGATACAACTAGAATTGTTTATGGTGGTACTGTTTATCATGTTTCAGTTGATGTTGCTCCAATTAGACGAGTTGATTTAGCTTTGAAATTCATTTCAGATGCGATTAAAGAATCAACTTTTTCAAATCCAAAACCCATTGAGGAACACATGGCTGAACAAATAATGCTTGCAGCCGCAAATGACCCAAATGCTCCTTCTGTAAAGAAGAAGAATGAACTTGAAAGAATCGCACAAGCATCTAGATAAGTTTATTTTAATTTTTGATAGCCCGAGGCAGATTCGAACTGCCGTCTCCGCCTATCCACTCTATGATCCAGAGGGCAGAATCCTTGACCGCTAGACTATCGGGCTACTTTTAAAAATTGAAATTCTTTAGAATATATTCATTTGTTGAAATTATTTTTGTCTAACTTCATGAATCACTGTTGCGTAATCACAAGTGGTCTTCACTCTCATATAGGGAATTAATCTATAATGTATTGAATACAAATTTCCTTCTTTAAGTAAAATTCCTTTTTGAATTAAAGATGCTAGTCCCCTAGATGGAACATTAATCGATAAATTATTTTCTTCACATATTTTATCTCTTTTTTCTTGAAATTGTTTCAAAGTAAATGACACATCATTAATTTCTAAAATCAATGGCCACACAATTTCTGACCACACAAATCTTCTATTTTGTGTAGCTGAAGCGTATTTTCCCTTTTCACTCAACATTAATAACATATGCAAATCATGTTATAATTTATTGTCATTTAATGAAATTGAAGAATCTCTTACTCTGTTAAAAAAGAATTGGAGCATTGATCCAATTTTAGAAAATTTCATGCTTGGAAAAATTTCTGATGTTTCAGATAAACAAATCAAAATTAAAGATGTAATTTTTCACTTACCTTATCTAAATTCTGAAAAAAAATTCATTCTCTGGAAATGTTTTTGGCCTGATTGTCATAATTGTTGTGAGCGTCAAGGTCGATTACCATTAACTTCTGATGATTTAATTACAATTGGAAAAGGTCTCAAATATCAAAAAACTTCTGATTTTATTAAAAACGAAACACTTACTGTAACTTACAATGAACCAGGTCCATCTGGCCAAATGACAACCATGACTACAATAAATTTAAAACGAAAAATTGATGAAAATGAATCTGAAGATGGAACTCACATAAAATGTAGATTTTTGAATGATGAGGGAGGTTGCTCAATGCATCCGGATAGACCTGGTGTGTGCTACCTATATCCATTCTCAACATGGTTAGAAAATGAAAAAGGAAAGCCTAGAATCCATGCAACATACCAATTTACTGGTGATTGTCCTGGTTTTTATCTTTCAGACTATACTGATGAAATGAAAAAAGAGTTTCAGGAATATTCAGAAATTATTTATCAATATAATATGGCTTCAACAAGAACAAATAGAGAAGGTTTTGGTTCAGTAAATTTCTCTTAAGCTTTTGCCACTTTAAGCAAATCTGCAATTTTGATATCCATTCCAAACCTATCTTCATTCTTTTTCATGTATCTGAATATTGCAAAAAAGTCAGGAAGTGATTTGAGGAAATTGAAATCTTTTTTAATTTTAGCTCTTACAAAATTGAAAACCTTAGCATACACTTTGTAATGTTCTTCAACTGCTTTTTCATAAGCTTTGAAATCATGCATATTTTCAATGAATAATTCAACACATTGCATGGATGGGATAATTCCTTCACCAAGCAAAGCATATACAGTGCCAATTGATTCTCCTACACCTACAACTTTACCTGAGTAATATGGTTTGCATCTGTCTGGTGTTGCTAATCGGATTGGTCTACCTTTGGTTTTCACTACTTTACCTCCATGTTTTTTTAGAAATTCATCGGTAGCTTTGATATGTTGTTTATTGTAGTCACCTGCACCAATATGTGCCCATTTTTCACCTAATGGGAAATACCAAAAATATCCAGACATTCCTGGAAATGGCTCTATGTAAAAATCATCATATGGTACCTTGTCTTCATATTCAACTTTGTATTCATAAGTAGGTAAAAAGAAATCTTCTTTTAATTTTGGTAAATAGACTCTATGAAATCCTGTACAATCAACAATCATGTCATATTCTTTTTCTAGTTCTTCTAAAGAAGGTGGTTTTCCATAGATAATTTTTGAATCTTTGATAAAATCTTTGATCAATCCAATTTTATTGTAAGTACAGAGTCCATGTAATCCGATATCAAATTTTACTCCGTCATTCATCTTCACATGCATATTTTTTCCATCATGAATTAGAAAATCATTAAAATCTCTACCTGTTTTTTTACAATATTCTGATAAAATTGGTTTGATAGTTCCCCATGCACAAATAGAGTCATGTCTTTCTTGCGGATTTAATTCATAACCTACAACTTCGTGTTCAGAGTCCTTTAGTCTCGCCATGAGGTAAGAACCGGCAACACCCATTCCCATTACTGCAATTTTCAAAGCATTTTGAATTCATTTCAGTGTAATAAATAGACTATCTGGAGATAAATTTTTTAGCACTAGTTATTCAAAATACCACTAGTTAAATAATATTGGCGCCAAATGTCAATGGAAAGACAAACTGTCATCTGTTACTAACGTTTCAGATCTTAAGTTGCTGTCGTCGATTACCCTTGGTATCGACCTTAAGCAGAGATGTCGCTCTACGCCATTGAGGTTTGAGCCTTAATCTCAGGTGTCTTTTCATTTACATTAAATTTGGTATGACTCTGGAAAAAACATGGATGTTTTTGAAGCACTAAAAACTAGACGTGCAGTTAAAAAATTTGATCCTTCTCATAAAATGAGCACTGATGAAATCAAAACTTTACTAGAACACGTAATTCTTTCACCAACAAGTTACAATCAACAAAATTGGAGATTTATTTTTACTACTGAGCAGGAGATTAAAAATAAAATTTCAATTGCTGCCAAAGATCAACCTCAACCAAAAGATGGTTCTCTTGTAATTGTATTGTGTGCAGATTTAGATGCTTGGAATAAAGATCCCACTAGATATTGGATGCATCATCCACCAGAAAGACGAGAACTAGTAAAAAAATCTCTTGAAGTCAAGTACTCTAACAATCCTCAAAATATTAGAGATGAAGCAATTCGTTCTTGTAGTATTGCTGCTCAAAGTATAATGTTGGCTGCAAAACATATGAATTTAGATTCCTGTCCCATGATAGGTTTTGATTATGAAAAATTAGCAGAGATAATTAAACTCCCAGAAAATCACATCATCGCATTAATGGTAGTGATTGGAAAGCGAATCGGAGAACCAATGAGTAGAGGTGGACAACTTCCATTAGATGAAGTTGCATTTGAAAATTCATTTTGAATTAAATCTTGAGAATAAAAATATAGAAAATTAGTACATGGTACCCATTTTCTTTCTTTTTCTAACATCCTTTTCTACGGATTTATTTTTGTTTGAATAATCATAATCTGGATAAAGATTCATGAATCTTTGATCAAGTGATTCTTCAAACTCTTCGTTAATCTCATCATTATGAGACATTATTATCAAATCAACGATTCAAGAACCATGATATTAACACTCCTTTTTTGTAAAATTTTTGTTTTAATGAAATTATAAGAACATGAGATAACAACTTTATGTTTAAAATTACAAAATTTGATATGGATTTTATTTGTAAAAACTGTTCAAAATTATTTTCAAAAGAACCCAATACGGAAATCTGTAATGATTGTATGGAATTAAAACTGAGTTTGCTAAGAGAGCTCCAAATCACGGAACAAAGAATTACAAAACTTCAGGAGCATCAAGATTCTTTACCCAATTTCGATAAAAATTCAAACAATGAAACCAATAGAAGATTGACTAAAAATCTGGAACAACTAGACAAAAAAATGAATTTAATTAAAATGGAATTACAAAAACTAGATTCTAATATATAGAAAGAAATTTTATTGATAAAATTAATTTATTGTATGGAAGAAATATTTGTCTATTGTAATGTCTGTAATAAAAAAGCTAAAGCATTGATATTGACAAAACATCCTAAAGAAGAAAATTCTAGTAAAAGATATGGTATGGTTAGAATTCTTCAACATAACATTGGTTTTCGAAAAAGTTGTTCAAATACTTCTCAAATGAAAGCATTAGTGGAATCTGATACTAAAGATAAGAATGGAATATTGATTTAATTTTAAAAATTATATTTGTTGTACTCAAGACTTTTTTATGAATTGTTTTGTATGTGGTACAAAAAAAGAAGATTTTGAAGTCTGGACAAATAAAATTGTAATAGGTGCAACATATGATTCAGAATTTCAAAATAATGATATTATCAAAAAATTACCCAGTGATGGAGTTATCTGTCATAAATGCATTAAGAACATTGAAGTAATTGTAGATTTTAATAGAGAAATCAAGTCTGATTCTGATTGATTTTTACTCTATCAATATTGCAGGTTTGAATGGTCTTGCATGTTTTGATTTTCCTTTTGGATCATAAATGTCAGAATCATTCTCTGAATATACTTCGATATCTACACCGAATTCTTTTTTTCCAATATCTGAAAGTTCTGATTTCAAGAATTTTTTCTCATCAAAATTTTCAACATCTAGTTTCATCTTCTTTATTTCTTCAGACTCTGAGTGTAAATCCTTGATGGTTTTTTGAACAAAGTCTGGCATTTTTTTGGCATCAGTTGTTTTTGGATCTGCAATTAATTCTTTCATTACAACTCCCATGTTGTTTTGCCCGCTTACCATGATGCTGAGAATCTTACGATAAATCTTGGATTTTACTTCATCTGAATTTACATAGATTACAACTTTCTTTGGTGAAATCTTTGTGACCCTGATTATATTTGAAATATCCTCTATTGTGTTTTTGAGTAATTCTTCAGATTGAATGGAAGATGCATCTATCTTGTCAATAGAAAATTTTGGCCATTGTGATTTTGAAACCATTTCTGTATTTCCTAGTTTCTCCCACATTTCTTCTGCTACATGAGGTGCAAATGGAGACAACATGGCAACCCTGATTGAATTGATTTGATGTAAAATTCCTGAAATGTTTTTCCTTCCTTTTGCTCCGGCTCTTTTTGAATACCAACTCAAATCAGATTCAAATGTAAATAATATGTCATGTAATGCTTCACGTAATCTCATCTTTTCCAAAGCTTCTGTGATTTCAGCAATTTTATTCTGGGTTTTAGATAGAATCCAAACATCTTCTGCCTGCAATTGATCTATTTCTATATTTTTTAGACCAGAACATGTCTCTAACAATGATTCTAATTTGTTCTGAATTCCTGAAACTGAATCCATGTTAAAATCTGCATCTTGGAGTAACTCAGCTGATGAAATTATTGCCAATCTAATTGGATCTGCTCCATGTTCTTTGATTGCTGAGCGTAACGGAATGATATTTCCCATACTTTTAGACATTTTAGCTCCATTCATCATCACACTTCCATTAACAACAATTTCTTGTGGCCACAAATTCTTTTCAAATATTGCAACATGATTAAGAACAAAAAATGACAAGTGGTTCTGAACAAGATCACGTCCAGAATGACGTGAATCAACTGGATAAAAGTATGAAAATTCCTTTTTAATTGTGTTAATTATGTCCTCAGAAAGTTTTGATGTGTTTGCAACTTTGACAATATCTCCTTTATCTAACAAAATATAATCAAAGAACTCTCTTGAAAGATTCTCTGGACTTACTGTTCCATCATTTACGAATCGTGAAATGGTGTAATATGCCATGTAGATTACACTGTCTGATAAAGACTCTACAATCCAATCATTGTCCCAAGGTAGTTTAGTTCCTAATCCCTGTTGTCTTGCACAAGCTCGTTCATGGAGCCAATCAATTACTTCAACAAATTCAGTCTTGATATTGTTTGGTAAAATATTCATTTCATCTAAACAATTTCTTGCTAATTCTTTCCATTCTTCATCTCCATAATTCAAAAACCATTGATTGTTCAATACTTTGACAACACATTCAGCTCCACAACGACATCTAACAGGTGCATTCTCTAATACTGGGAACTTTTCTAAATGTCCATTTTCTTGCAACCAAGAACGAATCTTATCTCTTCCAAACTGTACCTTTTCCCCATTAAACTCTAAACATTTCTCGTTTAACTTACCGTCAGTAAACTCTTTGAGATATAATTCCTTAGTGGCTTCTTCTAGCTTTTCATCAGACTGGTCTGAAACTCCCATCTTTTCACAAATCTCTTTGGCTGGAATGGGTCCATAGCCTTCGGTCACAATTATTGGAATAGGTTCTAATTTTGAGGCTAATTCGTGTCCGTTTGCCTTCAAATCCATCAGTGCCTGATAGTCTTTCGGAGCGTGGGCAGGAACTGACATTACCAGTCCTGTTCCCATGCTAGGTTCTACAAATTCAGCAGGCAATACTGGAATTTCTCTTCCATCGTGATTTGTTGCCGTTTTTCCAATGATCTCTTTTCCTGGGACCTCTCCAGTAATCTCTACATTTTTCTCAAAGAAAGAAATTTTCTTTGCACACTCTTCAGATAAAATCCATTCTTGTCCGTCAACAATTGCTTTTTTGTAAATTGTATTTGGATTGACCCAGAGATTTGTTATACCGAAGATGGTTTCAGGGCGTAATGTTGTAATTGGAAATATTGAATCACCAAGCTTGAATTTAATCAAGAAATTTTTGTCATCTATCTTTGGTTCAACATCTCCCATTGTGTCGTGTTGTGATACTGGATTTTGATCAACTGGACACCAACCAACTGGATGACTACCTTGAATGATTCTGCCTCTTTCTTTTAGAGTTGTAATCTGCCATTCAATAAATTTCTGATAACCTGGAACAATTGTGGTGAATTCTCTTCTCCAATCAATGGAATAACCCATCTCTATCATTCCTGATTTAATTTCTTCATGAAAATAATCTGCAATCTTTATTGGTTCAACAAATGTCTTGATTGCATCTTCAGGAACATGGTAAATATTTCTTAAACCATCTAGTATTTCTTTTTCTCCTGCTTCAATTCTTTTTGCCATTCCAAGTACTGGAGTTCCAGTATAATGAAATCCCATTGGAAATAATACATTGTATCCTTTCATTCGATTAAATCTTGCATGAACATCAGCTAGCGTGTATGTTCTACCATGTCCAATATGTTGGGGAGAGTTTGGATATGGATAAGCTACAGTAATGAATTTTTTTGGTTTATCATTTGGATTAGTTTCAAAGTCTTTGCTTTCTTGCCATTTATTTCTCCATTTGTTTTCTATTTCTGTCCAGTTTAACGTCATTGTATCACCCAAGAATCATTAATTTTGCTTTGGCTATAGCATCGTCTTTTTTAGATGTGTCTTTTCCTCCACCTTGAGCAAATTTGGCATCGCCTCCACCTGAACCTCCTAAAATTGAGGCTATCTCCTTGGCAATTTGACCAGAATCAATACCTGATTGCTCTCCTGCATACACCAAAACACGTACTGTTGGACCTGCTTCGAAGATTCCACAAAATGCTGCAGTTGGGTCTTTAGCAACCAACTTTTTTCCAAGGTTCTGGTGAAAGAAATCATCATAATCTGGATTTGACGTAAAACATAACTTTCCTCTAGTAAAAATTCCGTCTCCCTCTACTGATTCTCCAGCTAAAATTTTATCTATCAAGATAGGAATTTTTTCTCTTGCTTTGGCTTTATTTTCTTCACGCTGTTTTTCTAGATGTTCTTTGGCAACAGCTTCTTCAGCTTTTCGTTTTAATTCTGCTTCTTGTTGTTTTTCATATTCAAATGCGGTTGGTCCTGATACAAACTCTAAACGAACCACACCATCTTGAATTCTTTTTGTCTTTGTGATTTTGATTAATTCAATATCTCCAGTCTTTTTTACATGTGTTCCCCCACATGCTTCAACGTCCATGTCTTCAATGGACACAATTCTGACAGCTTTAACTGGTACAACACCTCCCTGGTAAATTCTAAACCCATAAGTTTGTTCAGCAGTACCTCTATCATAGTAATCAATATTGACGTTAAGATTTTTCTTTACCATTTCATTTGCAGTATCTTCAATCTTTTTCACTTCATCATCAGAAAGTGATGAGTGATGTGTGATGTCCAACCTAGCATGGTCATCATCTTTGAATGCAGAATGTTGCCAAATCCATGAACCCAAGACTTTTCGAGATGATGCATTTAGAATGTGAGTACTGGTGTGATTTTTGGTAATGTTAGAGCGACGTATCTCATTGACTTTACATGAAACAATATCTCCTTCTTTTGGAACTCCTCCTTCAAGCTTGTGTACAATAATGTTCGCATGCTTGTCTACATCCAAGACATTGAAACCTCCGATGGTGCCGTGGTCAGGTTCTTGTCCTCCACCTCGTGCGTAAAATGAAGTTCTATCCAGTATTATCATATCATCAATCACTTTGAGAACTTTTGCTTCAAACTCCATAGGGTCGTCCTGATAAAATAATGGTTCAGTTTCAGGAATTCCATCTAATGGTAATTGTGCAATTACTTTTTTCTTATCGGATTGATGTAAATCAGATAATTTGCTATAAAATGATGAAGGTATCTCTTGAATTGCATTTACTTCTTTAAGATACTCTGGTGTTATTCCATCTGATTCATAAAATGTAATTAGTTCATCTACTGATGGAATTCCTTTCTCTTTGATTTTATCAGCTTTTTTCTTCATATGCACTTTGGATTCTTCATATCTTGTTGATTCTAATTTCAAAATTGATTTAACATCATCTCTTTTCTCATCAAGTTCTGGATATGTGTCCTTGAGATAATCTATATGCAAATCAATCAGTTCATCAATATCTAATTTCAAATTTAATTTTGAAACTGTAGCATTAATTCTACGTAACATCATTCTTAGATTGTATCCTCCGCCAACATTACTGGGTAACGCACCATCAGTAATTGCAAAGATTAGAGTTCTCAAATGATCTGCAATTAGATACATTCCCTCTAGTGGTGTAATCATCTTTTGGACTTGCTCATCAGAAATTCCAGCATTTTTCACTGCGAGTCTTCTGACTTGGTTAAGGTCATCGTAATGATCAATCTCTTTAGCAATCTCTGTAAAGTATTTGCGTAATACATCTGAATCAGAATCAATTCCAATTGTATCAAATAACTTTTGATTAATTGGACCAAAGCAGCAATCGTAGGCAGTAGGAGTTCCCATTGTTATCCATGCAAATCTCTCTAGTCCTGCACCCATGTCAATAACACGTTGGTCAAGAGTTGTATGCTTTCCTAACTCTCCTTGGAATTCAGTGAAGACGGCGTTTCCAAGCTCTAATCCTCGAACAAAATATTCTAATGATGGACCAAAAGAACCACCTCCTGCCCATACATCTTCAACAAATACAACTTCCTCTTTGTTAATACCGAATTGCTCTGTAAGTAATCTATAATCCAAATCTACACATTCATCTTTCCAGTATCCACCCAAATCAGGAACACTATGTTGTCCAATCATACAAAATGATGAAAAGTGTCTTCCAGTTACCCCGACATTCTCCAAATCCTTAAACCTCAAACAAGTTTGAGGAACAACTAACGGATTTGCAGGAAATTCAAAGACTACCTTAGAACCCATTACTCTTTGAAAGTCCACAATTGATGCAATTGTGAAATACAAATCATCTCGCCAACGACAAACAACAGGGTAACGACTAACTGATGAGTGGTTATTTCTTGTGAAAAACTCTTCTACCTGCTTCCATGAATTTGTGTAATCAAATCTCTTGGTTGTTGGTGGTTCTCCAATGAAAGAATAAGTGTCTAAACCGTCATCTGGACATAGGTCTCTGTCTGCATTAAGAGTCCAAAAAAATCTCCCACATTTGGCACATGATTTTCTTACAAATCCCTTTTCTTGGAATAGTTTTACGTTATAGTATTTGTCAGGATCTGCGGAAAATTCTTTTAGAATTTCTTTTTTGTCCAATGTTGATGCCTGACATTTCCCGATATTAAGAACTGTCGATTAAAATTGGATTAATTTTTCAATACTATCATGGAGGCAGCATATTTTGATGGGAAAAAGATGATTTTTGATCCTAATTATCCTGACCCTGGACCTGATGAATCATTAATTCGTGTTAGTTTAGCTGGAATATGTGGAACTGATTTAGAAATTTTAGATGGATACATGCAATATGAGGGAATTTTGGGTCATGAATTTGTTGGAGTTGTAGAAAAATCTCAAAATAAAAATCTGATTGGAAAAAGGGTTGTAGGCGAGATTAATGCTGGTTGCATGATTTGTGATAGTTGTAAAAGAGGTATGGAAAGACATTGTCCAAATCGGACAGTTTTAGGAATTCTAAAAAGAAATGGTGCATTTGCTCAGTTTCTATCTTTACCTGAAAAAAATTTACATATTATTCCAGATTCTGTTTCAGATGAACAAGCAGTATTTATTGAACCACTAGCTGCTGCATTTGAAATTAAAGAACAAATCAATTTACAATCTGATTGGAAAATTGCTGTCGTAGGTGATGGAAGACTAGCCCAATTGATTTGTCAAGTCTTAAAATTATTTTGTCATAACATTACATGTTTTGGTCATCATCAAAAAAAATTGGAGATGTTAGAATCATTTGGTATTGACACAAAAACTTCAATTGATAAATCCCATTTTCAAATTTTTGATCTTGTTGTTGAAGCCACTGGAAGTAATTCTGGTTTTTCTGATACTATGAAATTAGTTAAACCAAGAGGAACTGTAATCTTAAAATCCACAATTGCTTCTAAAGAGAATCTTGATCTTACACCCACAATAGTCAATGAAATTACTCTAGTAGGCTCTAGATGTGGTTTGTTTAAACCCGCAATTGATTCACTTGCTTCAGGAGTAATTTCAGTAAATTACATGGTTGATTCCGTTTTCCCTTTGGAGAATTTCTCTGAAGCCTTTGAACATGCTAAAAAAGCAGGAGTTTTGAAAGTTTTTCTAAAACCATAGTGTGCTTTTAAAATTTCATTTTTTGCTTGTAGAAATAATACATTAAATACACAACTCACAAATCACTATACATGTTCGGAAAAAAACCTGATTTGAAAGAAGGAGTACATGTTTTTTCAGTTAAAAAAAATGGTGAATTTAATGATTTTATTTTTGGTGTTGTCACAGGAGTTGAAGGTAAGAAAGTAGGCATTAATGGAATAATCGTAAACCCTGTTGGATTAAAAAATAAAATTTCGCAGGGAAAAACTGGAGAACGTTCTCGTGAAATTTTGATGCATCCTAATCCTGACAATGTTGTACTTGCTTTAGTCTATAGGGTCGAACATGAAAATTTTACCGGTGTTTTAGATCTTGATTCTGATAAATGCGATCTTATTCCTCCAAAAATATACACTACAATAGATGGTTGGATTAGAGAATCTCTTCCCGAATTTATTAACAATGTTTTATCTCTTCCTGATGGTTCTGAACGAGATGAAGCAAAACGTGTATTGAGAAATAGAATGGATACCCTAACTGATAAAAATCTTAAACGTACATTGTATTCTGTTTGCAGAAGTTTAAAGATACTCTTCTAGTTTCTCACAGTAGTTTTATATTATCGGGTAAAAAAGTCACGATACAATGGAATATGTTTACGCTGCTTTACTTCTACACAAGCTAGACAAGGAAGTTAACGAAGCAAATATCTCATCAGTTGTTAAAGCATCTGGTGCAGATGTAAATGAAGCTCAAGTTAAAGCACTAGTCGCAGCCTTAGCTGATGTTAATATTGATGAGGCAGTCAAAGCCGCACCTGTTGCAGTTGCAGCCGCACCCGCAGCAGCCGGAGCCGCAGCAGACGCACCAGCAGCAGAAGAAAAGAAAGAAGAACCTAAAAATGAAGAAGCAGCCATGGAAGGATTGTCTTCCTTATTTGGCTAAAACAATTTTTTATTCATTTTAATTTTATTTTTCAAATTTTAATACTATGTTGATATCTCATCAATAGATGGTAGATTTTTCATTTGAAATTGATAAATTTATCAGCGTTTTAGATTATTTGGGAACTGTTGCATTTGCGTTTACGGGTGCATCCAAAGCAATATCTCACAATGCTGATATTTTTGGAATTCTTGTTTTATCTTCTGTGGTTGGAGTTGCTGGAGGAATAATTAGAGATGTAATTTTTGGAAAATTTCCAATTGCATTTTCAGATCCAATTTACATTTGTCTCACTGTGACTGTTGGAGTTGTTTTATTTTTCTTGTATCCTAAATTAAAAAAACATGTAACTACGTGGTTAATTTTTGACGCAATTGGATTGGGTGTTTTCTCAATTATTGGAGCATCAATTGCATTTTCAATTGTAGGTTTGAATTTTTTACCAATTGTTTTTGGAGGAGTTATTACTGCAATTGGAGGGGGAATCTTACGTGATGTTTTTGTAAGAGAGATACCTATTGTATTTGTAAAAGAAGTTTATGCTGTGGCAAGTGTGGTTGGAATACTTGTTTTTTATGTCGTTTTGTCATTAGGAATGGACATTCAAATTGCATCAGTAATTGGAATTGTTATTTCTACAGGAATAAGATTACTTGCTATAAAGTATAATTGGAATTTGCCTAGAGTAAAATCTTCTTAAGCAGGAGTGTAGCCTTTTGCTTGTCCTGCAACTGATCTTGCTTGAGCATCTGCTTTCTGTAAAATTTGCTCTTTAGTTTCATCTGTCATAAATCCTGATTCAACAGATAATGAGCGTGCATATTGAGCCGCTTTGGAGAGAATTTGTGATATGTTGTCAGATGTAATGTATGCTGCCTCAATTGATAATGACACTGCTTCTTGGTGAGCCTGTGAGAATTCGTTTCTAATTTTCTCAATATCGATAATCATCTCATCTTGGGCATATTTGAGACCCTCTTCTAGAGCTGTATAGAGTGTAATTCCTGCCTCTACTGGCTTGATGTCTAATTTACCTAAAATTGATGCTAATTTTTCATTAATTGCATCTCCTTTCTTTACTGGTGTTGTATCCTTGGAAATCCAGATAGTTCCTTGATCAATTTTTGTTGGGATTCCTGCTTCTTTGAATTCTGTGAGCATTGGACCTGGGGCAATTCCTGTATTTTTTGCAGGAACTATTACATCAATACTGGCAATATCTCCACCTCTAGCAGCCATCATTACTTTATTTTTAGCTAATAGGACATTGAGCTTAAATGGTGACATGTTTGTAAATAACAACATGCATTGACCTTTCAATTCATCAGCAATTTCTTTAATTCCAGGAATTTCTAAACTCTTTAAAGAAATTTTAGCAACTTTATCTTTAATACTAAAAAATAGAACTTCATCTTTGAAAGTTTTTCTTAATGGTAAAATTTGTGATGAACGAACTTTAGACATTTGAATTAATGCAACAGTTTGATATTGTTTTGGCAATTCTTGTAATTGCTGATACATTTGACTTTTCTTTTTTGGATAGGTTGTTCTATTTTCATGCATGTTTCTTCTTAACCTCTTGAGTTTGTTTAACTGGTTTTCCCATTGTAGTTTTAATCATAATTTTTTTCATATTTTTTTCTCCGTTTGGTAATTTTTTTTCTACTGCATTGATCACTGCTAATGCATTTACTGCCAAGTCTGAATCTTCCATTGATTCGTCACCAATTTTGCATGATACTGATAGTGATGCTCTGGTTCTTACTTTGATAGAAGATCTAAATCTTGATAGAAATGATTCAATTGGTGCATTAAATGGAACTGGTGTTGGCATCTTTCCTCTAGGACCTAATAGTTGACCTAAAGTTTTACCGACTACTGGCATAACTTGTGTATCTGCCAAAAAGAAATCATATTTGTTAATGAATTTTCTTGATTCCCTTTTGTTTGTTGCAAATTTATCTAATTCTTCAGTACCTACAACTGAATCGGCTTTTGCAGCTTTGGCTTTTTGACTCATATCTCCTGTTGCCATTACACATACTGAAGCGGGAGAACTTGTTTTTGGTAGTTCAACAACTTCGTTTAATGCAAAACCTTTCTTTACATCAATATCTTTGAAATTAAGAATTAACTCTACAGATTGTTTGAATTTTTTGGGTTTTGTTGCCTCTTTGGCACCTTTTACCATAGTCGTTAATTCTGTCTCTGTAATCATTACGAAAATTTCTCTTGATTGCCTACTTAAAATCGTTTAGAGGTAGGTTACAATCTCGCTTTTTATTTTAAAAAAATTTCATTTTTTGGCATTTTTTTTTGAAAATTAGGTTGAAAAATTTCACAAAACCTACATATATTCAAACTCCGGCATTTTTTTTGATATTATTGCACAAGTTTGATGAATTAGATATGCAGTTATTGTTTGAACTAACAAAGGATGCATCAATATCTGTACCGATCTTATCAAAAAAACTAGGGATTAATGCATCAGTTCTCTACAGCAGAATAAAACGTCTCTCAAAAAAGAAATTAATAAAAAAATTCACTGTAGATATTGATCATTCATTATTAGGAATCGGTGTCAAGGCAAATGTTGGAATAAACCGTGATCCAAAGTTTAAGGATTCTATTCATAAATCCTTCATGGAAACTCCTGAGGTGGTATCTATTTCTGAAGTTACAGGAAGATTTGATATTATCATTCAAGTATATTCGAAAAATCTTGAATCTTTACATTCTGTAGTGATTGAAAAAATAGGTAAAATTGAAGGAATTCAAAATACTGAAACATTTGTTGAATTACAAAAGACCAACAAGGATCCTGTATATCTAAACAATCTTTAGAACCACAGATATTAATATTGTAAATACTCTTGATGAACTATGAGTCAAGATAATCAAATTTTCTATTGTGAATTATCCAATAAAAAAAGAAAAGATATCTATGGAATTGATACTGCACAAGAGAAATCTGAAAAATCTATCTAAATTTTTCATTCTTGAATAATAAATTCATAAGTTCGACATTTTTTTGATTATTATGGATAAAAAAGATGCTTTAGTACTAGGTGCAATTTTTAGTATTGCTGGAACTGTGATTGGATTAACTGTGATGTTGGGAAATGGAATGATTGGAAATCCTTTTGATTAGAAATTTAAAATAGATTATATTTTTCACAAATTTTACAGAAAAATCATGCGTCCAATTATTCCCTTCTCCATTGTAATTGCAATTGGTATTGTTATTGCAATTTTGGCAAATTCTGATTATGAGGAATATTCAACTGAAAGGGATCAAAGAAATTTGCGAATTTCATTAGATGATTGTGATAAATTATTCCCTGAAGGCAATGAGAGAAATAACTGTATCACAAAATCAATTGAAACCTTTGGAACTGAATATCAAAAGAATCAATGGAAATTAAATACTAAATCACCATAACAGTACAATTTAATTTGAATTTAATTAAACCAATTTATGAAAACTGAATCCGAAGTTTTAGAATTTCGAAAAGATATCGAAAATCGACTAGTTAATTCTCAATCAATGGATGCCATGAAATACTATCAGGGTGTTTTACGAGCACTTGAATGGGTTGTAACTGGTAATGATGTTTAGATACATCTTCAATTACAAATCATTATGGATATTGAAAGATTAAGAGTAAAAAATGGTAGAAGTAAAAGATGTAAAGACTGTATTATTCATAGATGTGATTTAGATAATTGTATGTGCAGCTGTCACAAGTAAAATTTATTGGAATTTAGAATCCCATTTTCCATCATTAATTTCAGCAGTAATTTCTTTGGGTGTTTTTCCTTCTACTTTAACACCTAATGCAACACATGTACCTATGATGGTCTTTGCAACTGATTTTAATGATGATGCATATGATTTCTCTAACTTTGTATTTGCTACTTTAACAATTGAATCCATAGAAATATCTCCAACCCATTCTGTACCTGATGTACCTGAACCCTTTTGAATTCCTGCCTCTTTCATAATCAATGCAGCAGCTGATGGAATGCCAATTTCTATTTCGTATTTTTTAGTATCGCTGTTTACAATTACTGTGACTGGAACTTTCATTCCTTCAAAATCTTTAGTTTTCTCATTGATGGAATTAATTACTTCCATGATGTTTACTCCTAATGGTCCTAATGCTGGTCCTAATGGTGGTCCTGCAGATGCTGCACCGCCTGTTACTAAAGATGAAACTTTTTGTTCTCCCATAATTATCGCCTAATTTTTGAAAATTTAATCCTTCCTAACCCTCTGATGATAGTTTCAAGTAGTTTGCGTCAACTGTAACTGGCAATTGATATGATGCATCGAGTAAAACTACTGTTGCTTCTTCTTTATCTGCGTCAATACGAGTAATGGTGGCCTTCATTCCTTTAAATGGTCCTCCGGTAATTTCTACGACATTATCAACTTGTAATGTCGATACAGTTGATTTCTTTACAAGGTATCCTTCAATATCTTTGAATTCTAATTCTCCTCTTACCATATCTCTTACACCTCTAAGTTTTCCTCCTCCTAAACCACTAGTGTTATCTAGCGGTCTTTGAATTGCCAAAAAAGCATCATTTGGATTAACTGCTTCAATTATTACATATCCCTTAAGATCACTTATCCAAAGTACTGATTGAACATTTAGTTGATTTGCATTTACTTTAGCTTCAAGATATCTCATTACAACTTTTTCTTGACCTCCAGTGGTCTTTACTGCGTATAAGTGTGAATCTGTAGTTTGTGACATATTACCTTCCAAAAGTTACAACCGAAAATACAAACTGAATCGTAAAACCTATGGCACCTACACCGACAATTCCTAATAGAACTAATCTCAAATGTTGTTGATACTCATCTTTGTCAGGCTTTTTTGCCATTTTGATGGTGTTTGCCATATCCTTCAAAGTTTGCTTTGGGTTCATTGGTGGAAATTAATAAGGTGTCCTTATATCTCTTATCTCATGGAGCTATTAATCGCCTACCAAGAAGATCCTGCTGGCTTTAACATGGCAAAATTTCTCTCAAAAAATATGACCAAAGATAGTGAGTTATTTAGGGGTGAGTTTTATGATCTCCTCATAATTACCACTCCTGCAATTTCTGCTGATTGGATACATGAAAAATATGATTATGATGGTTATGTCTTTTTATCTAAACATGCTGCAGAATCTGGAGTTTTAGCTCTTACATGTCATAGTACGGGTAATTTTGGTGATGCTAAATTTGGTGGAAATTCAAAACAGGTTGCAATCCCTCACCCACAATTACAGAAATTCTATTTACAGACATTAAAGAAAAATGAAAAAAATTTTACTGATTTTGAAATAACCATTGAAGCTACACATCATGGGCCAACTGCTCTAAACAAACCTACAATCTTTATTGAAATCGGTACAACTCCAAAACAATGGACTGATGAAAAACTTTGTTCAGATGTGGCCCAATTAGTTCATGAAGTAATTTCTTCTAAAATTCCAGAATATCCTGTAGCAATCTGTTTTGGAGGTAATCACTATCCTTCAAAATTTACTAAACAATTACTGGATGGAAATTTTGCTTTAGGCACTGTGATTCCAAAACATGGTCTTGATGAACTCGATGAAAAATTATTTTCTCACATCATGGAGAGAAATAAGATTGCTACAGTTGCTCTGGTGGATTGGAATGGACTGGGTTCTAATAAACAAAAAATTATGAATTTTTTAAATTCAACAAAACTTGAAGTGATTAAACTTTGAATATTGAGAATCTTGTTTACAAAAAATTACTTGAAGTCAAGGAAGGTGAAATTACCTCCTATGGAGAACTTGCAAAAGCAGTTGGATTAAAAAACGGACAACGAGTTATTGGAAAAATTATGAATAAAAATCCATATCCTGGAATTGTACCATGTCATCGCGTTGTGATGTCTGATGGTAAAGTTGGTGGCTATGCTTATGGTGTGGAAATAAAAAAATCAATGCTTGAAAATGAGGGTATTAAAATTGATGATGGAAAAATTATTGATTTAAAAAATCACTTGCATAAATTCTAATTCTTTCTTTTAGCTATTGCTTCTTCCATCAACTGTCTGAGATGAGCTTTGTTTCTAACTGTGTTTCCGCCAACTTTTTTGTATAATGACCAAAATTCAGGATTTGTGATATCTTTTCTATCCTTTGCAATCTTGAGCAATCTTCTTAGTGAGCGTACTTTGGCAACATAGATTTCTTTTTTACCAACACGTGCACCCTTTCTTCCCTGTTTCGAACCTTGTTTGATACCTCTTTTGTTTTTCTGTTCTTTTTTGGTTTGTGCTCTACCTCTGGATGTACCAGTAAATGATTTGATTTTGATGGAATTTGCTGTAATTAGACTTCTAATATTTTCTCTTGTAATTGCATCTGCTACATCAGTTAAATGATCAGCATCAAATTTAATTCTGTGAACTCCTACCCCAGTAACTCTGGAGACGAGTCTTTTTTTAGCTTTAAGATTTACTACCACTTGCACTCACTCTCGCATTAAAGATTTTGAATTTGTGTTCAACAGCTTTTGCCACAATTTCTTTTCTTTTTCTTGTTCCAACACTATGTCCAAATCGGATTCCATCTTTTTTTGGATCTAATTTCTCCAAGTCTGATAAATTGTAAACTAGATTATCTGTAAATCCTGATGGGTGCAATCCTTTTGCAATTTTTGGTCCTCCGTATCCTACTTTAACTAATCCTGGACGACCTCTACTCTTTTGTTTTCTTTGATGATTATCAATTCCTTTTGGTTTTCTCCAACCTGTTTCTAATCTAACATATCTCCAACTTTCAGGTCTTACAAATTCAGGATTATGTTCTTTGATTTCTTTCCTTTTTGCAAGCTTTTCCTTATTGATAGGCATCAAGAACTTTCTTGAATTTTGGAATAAATACGTATCTAGACTATTTTCTTTTGTACTCAGGGTAAGAGATAATAAGGAAACTTGGGGCGGATCGAAATATCTTGATTAGAATCGTTCCAAAATTGATCACATTTGGAGGACTAAAAATTGACTGAATTTGTTGGAACCTTAGCCACTGAAAAATTCAGTTCTCAAATTAAAAATTTTGGAATAAATCCATCAAAAGTTCATAGAAATCTCTCTGTTGATGATATGGTCAGTTTGGCAGTTCAGCGAAATGAAGGTGTAGTAAATTCAACAGGTTCATTATCTGTGAACACTGGAAAATACACTGGACGTTCTCCTGATGATCGTTTTATTGTATATGATGATAAAACTCATGATACAATTGATTGGGGTAAAATTAATCATCAGTTCCCCTCAGGAAAATTTGAAAAATTACTTGAAAAGATGAAAAATTTTGTAGATAATAAAGAACTTTTTGTTTTTGATGGCTTTGTAGGAGCTGATGCAGAAAACAGATTACCAATTAGAGTAATTAATGATCACGTTTGGCAAAGCATGTTTTGTAGTAATTTGTTCATTAAACCTTCTACTGAAGAATTAGAAAAACATGAACCAGAGTTTACTATACTATGTATCAACGACTTTACCGCAGTTCCAGAAATTGACGGTACACGAACAGATGTTTTCATTTTGATTGATTTGACTAGAAAAATTGTTTTAATTGGTGGAACTGAATATGCTGGAGAAATGAAAAAATCCATGTTTGGAGTTATGAATTTCTTACTTCCGGACAAAGGAATTTTTCCAATGCATTGTTCTGCAAATATTGGTGAAAAAGGTGACACTGCATTATTCTTTGGTCTATCCGGTACTGGAAAAACCACACTATCTGCAGACCCAAATAGAAAATTAATTGGTGATGATGAACATGGCTGGTCTGAAAATGGAACTTTTAATTTTGAAGGTGGTTGTTATGCAAAATGTATTAACCTAAGTCAAGAAGCAGAACCTGAAATTTGGAATGCCATTAAACCAGGTGCATTATTGGAAAATGTTGTATTACAAAATAACGTTCCAGATTATGATGATAATTCTTTAACAGAAAATACTCGCGTTGGATATCCACTTGAATTTATTCCAGGTGCTGTAATTCCAAGTGTTGGTGGAAATCCTCAAGTAATCATATTTCTAACTGCTGATGCTCTGGGTGTTTTACCACCAATTTCAAGATTGACAAAAGAAGCCGCAATGTATCACTTTATGTCTGGTTATACAAGTAAACTGGCTGGAACTGAACGAGGAATTAAAGAACCAAAATCCGTTTTCTCACAATGTTTTGGAGCACCATTCATGCCTAGACCTGCCTCTGTTTATGCAAAATTATTGGGTGAAAAAATCAACCAACATAACACTGTAGTTTATCTTATCAATACCGGATGGTCTGGTGGACCATATGGTGTAGGCAAAAGGGTTCAGATAAAATACAGTAGGGCGATGGTTACTGCTGCTTTGACTGGAGCATTGAATATAGTCAAATACAATCATAATGATTTGTTTAATTTGGATATTCCTTCAGAAGTAGATGGAGTTCCAGATGAAATTCTTGATCCTCGAAATACCTGGACTGATAAAGACTCTTATGATTTATCTGCAAAAAAACTTGCTCAAATGTTTGTAGAGAATTTCAAAAAGTTTGAAAATGTCTCTGAAGAGATTATTTCTGCAGGACCTAAACCTGTTAATAATTAATTTCGCTTTACAATTCCAACAATTCCAATTATTGAAATTCCTAATAGGATCAAAATTATTTCCCTACTAATGATATCAAACTCAGATTTTTTTTCAGAAATTCCATTTACCTTTATGACATTAAATGTGGTTGTAGAATTTTCATTAAATCTAATTTTTGATTCAATGAAATATTCTCCATTTTCCATTAAATCATAAATAATTGTTTTATCAGGTGTTGCTGTGACTGTCTCTGTTTTTCCAGAATTTTGATTAGTAATTGTCATTTTTGCAAAACTCCAATCACTTGGTTCTATTATCTCAAAAATCAATTTGTCATTTTCTTGTTTTACATCCACAGTTGATGATGTAAAGTGAATAAGAAATGGAATTGTATATTTGGATTTTTCATCATTAATTAAAATTCGTCCATCATATTCTCCAAAATTATTTTCTTCACTTGAGAAAGTTAAAACTAAATTTTCTCCATCAAGTTGACTTGAAAATTTTATAAATTTCGGTCCAATGAATTCGATATTTAGTTTTTCATAATTTTTCTTTATTGTAGTGATTTCAATTACTTTATTAATTTCTAATTTTTCATTTGAAAAATTAAGAATAAAACTCGGTGGTGTAAAAATCAAATTTGCATCAAGCGCTTTATTGACATTCAATCTTCCGGAACCCACCTCATCAACTGAAAATTCATTTCCATAGGCATCTCTTACAGGCTCAACAGAGGTAAGAATAATTGATTCAATTTGATTATTGGTTAACTCTGGATATTTTTCCTTCATTAATGCTATTGCCCCACTAACGTGAGGTGCTGCAAAACTTGTCCCACTTGTAAAGTTGTATCCTCCATTGATGTGTGTTGAATTGATGTATGCTCCTGGTGCAACAAGATTGGGTTTTATGTAAAATGGAGAAACTGGACCTCTAGAACTAAAATGTGCTAAAAAGTCTGGATTAAAAAATAAATGTAAACTTGCATCTTCATTTAATTGAGAATTTATTATCTTTAATCCATCGTCTCTATCTATTGACACAACTGGTATTCTAGGTGAATATCCCTCATCAATAAATTCATGAATTAATTCACCAAAAAACACTCCATCAATATTGTTAAACACAATTAATCCTCTTGCACCAGCATTTGCTGCATTCGTTTCTTTTGTTGAAAAATATAATAATTCTCCTTCAATGTCACTACCTCTTTCAACAATTAGTATTGAATCATTTACATCAATTTTTTCTAATTCATTTTCTTTACCATATCCTCCAAAAATTATTTTTCCTGAAATTGGTTTTTCTAATTTTTTGTTACCTGTCATGGGAATTACTGTATATTGTTCTTCACCAATTTCTAATGTTGCAACTAAACTTGATGAAAGGTCATTGTATGTTGCACCAACAGTGATTGCGCTAAAACTTTTCCCTGGACTACCAATAGATTCAGATTTGGGTCCGTCATTTCCTGCAGCAGTTACAACTATCACGCCAGAATTTATTGCATCTCTTACTGCGTTATCGATTAAGGTATTTGTTTTATTTACCCCCAAACTAATATTGATTATATCTGCATCATCTTCAACAGCTTTCTGAATAGCTTTGATGATCAAATCTGATGCAACTCCTTCTCCATCATCAGAGACCTTGTATGCCAAAATTTTTGCTTTAGGTGCAACACCTTTAACATTACCGTCAGCAGCCACTATTCCAGCAACTAGTGTTCCATGCCCATTAGTATCAACTGGAGGTTCATTGGGATTTATGAAATTATATCCCCCAATTACTTTTCCTTCTGGACCCCATCCAAACAAATCTGGATGATTAAAATCTACACCAGTATCAATTACAGCAATCTTAATGTCCTTTCCAAAAATTCCTTCAGATTGTGAAATTTCATTTCCGATAAATGGGATGCTTCTGTCTAAATATGTATGAAAATCATTTTCATTTTGAGGAATTATTAAAATCCCGATAAATAAAATCATGAATCCAACAATACCAATTGAAATTATGTTCATGGACTTCGTTAATTCATGTAAAGTATAACGATTACCTGAAAAACAATAAATTGAATCAGTTTAATGTTGATTCATGGTAAAATACAGTCTACCTGAAATACCCTATGCATATGATGCATTAGAACCACACCTTGATGCTCGAACAATGGAGATTCATCATACAAAACATCATCAGACATACACAGACAAACTAAACGCAGCTTTAGAAAACTGTCCATCTGAAATTCAAGACAAAGATATTGTTGAAATTCTTTCAAATATCAATTCTGTTCCTGAATCCCAAAGAGGAGCAATCAACTTCAATGGTGGAGGATATGACAATCATAGGTTATTTTGGAATAACATGAAACCAAACGGTGGTGGAGAACCAGGTGGATCAATTGCAGATGCAATTAATTCCTCATTTGGAAGCTTTTCTGAATTTAAAGAAAAATTTTCATCCACAACCGCTGTCATTCAAGGCAGTGGATGGGGTTGGTTAGTGTTCAATCCATCATCTGGAAAAGTTGAATACAAATCAATGCCAAATCAAACCAGTCCTAGAACTGAAGGATTAACCCCTCTACTAGGATGTGATGTTTGGGAACATGCATACTATCTAAACTACCAAAACAAAAGACCAGATTACATTGCCGCATGGTGGAATGTAGTAAACTGGGATGAGGTAGAAAATAGATTTTCAAAAGCAAAATAAAGATTATTCTTTATTTTTTATTTTCTTTTCTTCCTTACTATGAATTTATAAGCTTCAGAATGAAGGTTCTCATAAATGAGTCAGGAACAAGCTGAACAATTAATGCAACAAATGCAAATGCTAGAGACTTATTTCAGTGATCTATCTCAGAGAGAGGCAACATTTCTTAATGTCTATAGAGAAACAATAGCTGCAATTGAATCAATCCAATCAATTCAAAAAAATCCTGATGCAGAAACTCTTGTTCCAATAGGAATGGGTACATTTTTACCAACAAAAACTAGTTCAAATAAAAAAATTGTTTTGAATATTGGAGCCGGGGTAGCAATTGAAAAAGATTTTTCATCAGCAATTAATTATCTTGAAGAAAGAATAAAAGAAATTGAAATCGCATTACAAGATACATCTGCAAAAAAACAAGATGCAGCTGGTAGATTAGAACAGGGAAGATCTCAAATTAATAATATGATGCAGGAAATGCAATCCTCAATGAATTCAAATAATTCGTGAAAACATTATGTTTGATAAACTTCGTAGTGCTTTTTCAAATGCTGCAAAGAGTTTCAGTGAAAAAGAATTAAACGATAAAGATATTGAAGATATTCTTTTTGAATTAGAAATTTCTCTTTTAGAATCAGACGTTGCTACTGAAGTAATTGATTCTATCAAAGAGGACCTTAAAAAAAAATTAATTGGAACTAAAGTTGAAAAAAATGAAATTGAAAAATTTGTGAAGGATAGTTTAATCTCAAAAATCTCCTCAATGTTTGATAATGCAGGTGAGATTAATCTCATTGAAAAAATTAAAAATAAAAAAAATGATGGACAACCATTTCTAATTTTATTTGTTGGAATTAATGGAACTGGTAAAACAACATCTTTAGCAAAATTAGCATATCTTCTTCAACAGGAAAAATTCTCAATTGTAGTTGCTGCAGCAGATACTTTTCGAGCAGGAGCAATCGAACAGTTACGTGAACATACCAACAGACTGAATCTAAAACTTGTAGCACAAAATTACAATTCAGATCCTGCGGCAGTAGCTCGTGATGCTGTATTGTATGCAAAATCTCACAAAACTGATTGTGTTTTGATTGATACTGCCGGAAGAATGCAAACAAGTGAAAATCTCATGCAACAAATTGGAAAAATTACAAAAGTAGTAAATCCTGATTTCAAAATTTTTGTTGGTGATTCATTAGCAGGAAATGACACTGTTAACCAAGCAAGAGAATTTTTTGAACATGTAAAATTTGATGCATCAATTCTTACTAAGAGTGACGCAGACGCCAGGGGTGGAGCTGCTTTATCTGTAGTATCTGTAACTGAGACACCAGTAATCTATGTTGGAATAGGTCAGGAATATTCTGATCTAAAAAAATTTGATAAACGAATTTTTCTTGAAAATGTCTTTGGTTCCATCAAAGATGTTAAAATTTCTGATTTTTCGTCAACACCAGAACCAACACCAGAACCAACACCAGAACCAACACCAGAACCAACAC
>VMBT01000022.1_pt1 | contig 109797 bp, 105 predicted proteins | sample 4404301 | NCBI WGS metagenome assembly VMBT01 (sample SAMN12238535, study PRJNA552566) | marine metagenome | isolation source: Coastal seawater | place: USA: coastal Georgia, Sapelo Island | collected 2008-08/2009-08 | reverse complement strand
GGCCCCTAAGTCGTGCGGCCATGCCCAAGCAGTTTATCGAGCTGGATGGCACGAGTTCGCTGTTCCAACAGACCCTCATGCGATTGCGCGGCCTGCCTGAGCTCGGAACGATTCGGGTGCTGGGAACCCGCGATCCTCGTTTTCTGATCGCTGAACAGTTGCGTGAGCAACAACTGACAGAAGGCAGTCAGATTCTGCTCGAACCCGTCGGTCGAAATACGGCGCCCGCTGTGACCATGGCAGCACTGGCTGCTATCGCTGAAGATCAGGATGCGCAAATTCTGGTGCTGGCTGCAGATCACAAAATCACAAACCTGTCAGCTTTTGAACAAGCCGTTGCTGCTGCGATTGAGCTGGCTTCAGAGAAATACATGGTGGCGTTTGGTATAGTGCCAGGTCGACCAGAAACCGGCTACGGCTATCTCAAAAAGGGGGAGCCAGTTTCTGAAAGAGGATTCCGGGTTGAAGCATTTGTCGAAAAGCCGGATCTCGAGACTGCTTCTGCTTACGTGTCCAGCGGAGAGCATTACTGGAACAGCGGGATGTTCCTGTTTTCGGCTGCCGAATTGCTTCTGGAAATGGAAACTCATGCGCCCGATATTGTGCAGCAGTGCCGTCTTGCGTTTGAGCGGATTTCGCCTGATCTGGATTTCCTGCGAATTCCGGATGCTGAGTTTGCGGCCTGTCGTTCTGAATCCATCGATTATGCTTTGATGGAAAAGACCAGCCGGGCAGCGATGGTGCCCCTTGATGCTGGCTGGAACGATCTGGGCTCCTGGCAGTCGCTGTGGGACGTCAGTCCGAAAGATGAGGCTGGCAATGTGGTTTCGGGTCAGGTCGAGATGATCGGTACTCGACAGAGCTATGTCTATGCTGCATCGCGTACGGTCGCAGCGATCGGGCTTGAAAACGTGACCGTAGTAGAAACAGACGATGCGGTTCTGGTAGCGAGCAGCAACGAGCTGCAGCGGGTCAAGCAACTGGTTGAGGGGCTGAAGGAGCGGGCTCCGCAGCTGACTGAAACCACTTCCGTTGTCCATCGCCCCTGGGGTTGCTACCGTACTCTGGCGAGCGGGTTCGGGTTTCAGGTGAAACACATTACCGTGCTTCCGGGCGGAGCACTGTCGCTTCAGCGTCATGCGCATCGCAGTGAACACTGGACGTTCATCAAAGGTCCGGGCGAGATACACTGTGCGGGCAAAGATTTTGTACTGCATGCCAATCAGTCGACCTACATTCCCAAAGGTGCTGTTCATCGCCTGAGTAATCCCGGCTCAGAGTCTGTTGAGCTTATCGAAGTGCAGCTTGGCGATTATCTGGGTGAGGATGATATTGAGCGCTTTGATGATGTTTATGGTCGATAGGATCACCAGGACAAGGCCGCGACAGTAATTTTCAAGATCCAACCACTTCTAACCAGGGCGAAAAATTTGTTATGACCACTGTAAAGAAATGCCTGTTTCCAGCGGCTGGCTATGGCACCCGCTTTCTGCCGGCGACCAAATCTATGCCAAAGGAAATGCTGCCAATTGTCACTAAACCACTGATTCAGTACGGGGTTGAGGAGGCGATGGAAGCCGGCATTGTTGATATGGCGATCGTTACCGGTCGCGGTAAACGTGCACTGGAAGATCACTTCGATATTGCCTATGAACTGGAGGATCAGATTGCCGGCTCTGACAAGGAATCCATGCTGGAAGAAACCCGGGCAGTGATGAGGCAGTGCACGTTCTCCTACACGCGTCAGGTGGAGATGAAGGGGCTCGGACATGCAGTTTCAGTCGGTGGCAGGCTGATTGGCCGCGAGCCCTTTGCCGTCATACTCGCGGATGATTATTGTGTGACTGAGGGACCCGGAGTGCTGTCGCAGATGGTAGCGCTCTACCAGCGATTCGGCTGCAGCGTTGTTGCCATTGAGGAAGTGCCTCGGGAAGAGACCTATCGATATGGCGTGATTGCCGGAGAGGAAGAGGAGCCCGGCATTATTCGTATCAGCGACATGGTTGAGAAACCTGCGCCGGAAGATGCTCCCAGTAATCTGGCGATTATCGGTCGGTACGTGCTTACTCCGGAAATTTTTGACATCCTCGATGACACGCCGCCCGGCAAGAACGGCGAAATTCAGATTACGGATGCTCTGCTGACGCAAGCCCGCCGAGGTAACGTGATTGGCTATAAATTTCAGGGCACGCGCTTTGACTGTGGCAGCGTTGGCGGGTTTATTGACGCGACCAATTACACTTTTGCCAAAATGCACAGTGAGTAGCAGGGATGCGAGTGGCACCATGACAACAGAGATCACCTGTTTCAAAGCTTATGATATTCGAGGCCGTGTACCGGACCAGCTGAATGAAGACATCGCCTACCGGATTGGCCGGGCTTATGCTGCCTTACTCTCACCCGGACGGGTAGTCGTCGGCTTCGACATTCGCTTGACCAGTGAGGCGCTGTGCACTGCTGTCAGCCGCGGGCTGATGGAGGGTGGCGCAGATGTCCTGAACATCGGCCAATGTGGCACAGAGGAAGTTTACTTTGCTACCTCACATCTCAAGGCCGATGGTGGGATTGCCGTCACGGCCAGTCATAATCCCAAGGACTACAATGGCATGAAGCTGGTGCGGGAAAACAGCAGGCCTATCAGCGCAGACACCGGCCTGTTCGACATCAAAAAACTCGCAGAGCAAAGCCAATTCCCCGAGCCCGAAAAGACCGGGGTGCTGGAGAGGATCAATACCAAACCGGCATACATTGAGCATCTCCTGACGTATGTGGATGCCAGTCTGCTGAAGCCCCTGAAAATTGTCTGTAACGCAGGCAATGGCGGCGCCGGGCCCGCCATTGATCTTCTGGAGCCGCATCTGCCGTTTGAACTCATCAAGGTGCATCATCAGCCTGACGGGCATTTCCCGAATGGCGTGCCGAATCCGATGCTGGAGGAAAATCGCACTCCCACGGCAGCGGCTATTGCCGAACATCAGGCAGACATCGGGATCGCCTGGGATGGTGACTTTGACCGCTGTTTTTTCTTTGATGAAAATGGCCGGTTCATCGAGGGCTACTATATCGTCGGTCTGCTGGCTCAGACCTTTCTGGAGCGCGAGGCAGGTGCCAAGATTGTTCATGACCCACGCCTGACCTGGAATACTCTCGAAGTTGTGCAGAACCAGGGCGGAGAGCCGGTGTTGTGCAAGTCCGGTCATGCTTTTATCAAGGAGGTAATGCGGCGTGAGGATGCCGCCTACGGGGGTGAAATGAGTGCTCACCACTACTTCCGCGATTTCTTTTATTGCGACAGCGGCATGGTGCCCTGGCTGCTTGTCCTGGAGCGGATGTCGACTACGGGCAAACCTTTGTCCCAACTGGTTAATGAGCGCATGGCAGCTTTTCCAGCTAGTGGCGAAATCAACAGCACGGTTGAGGATGCGGAGGCGCTGCTGGAACAGATTGAAGCCCGCTATGCGTTGGGCGCTCTCGCAGTGGATCATACTGATGGATTGTCGGTCGATTTTGCCGACTGGCGTTTCAACATCCGAATGTCAAATACTGAGCCCCTGGTCAGGCTGAACGTGGAGTCGCGGGGAGACAAGGTGCTCATGCAGGCGAAAACCGATGAGCTGCTGGCTTTGATTCGTGCCTGAGTCATGAGTCAGCGCGTTCAGGCTTCTCCGCCCCGTTTGTTTGTGTACGGAACGCTGGCCCCGGGTGAAGTGAACGAGCACGTGCTTGCGCCACTGGACGGCAGCTGGGCCCCGGCACGCGTGTATGGCACGCTTCACGCTGAAGGTTGGGGGCACACTCACGGATTTCCGGCGCTGCGACTGGACCCTCAGGCACCTGCGGTGGCTGGGCAGATTTTTCACTCGGAAGATCTCGCTCGACACTGGGACAGAATTGATGAGTTTGAGGGCGAAGCCTATCGCCGAGTAGTGACTCACGCCGAGCTGATCAACGGTGGTCTCTGTGAGACCTGTGTTTATATTTTGAACGCATGAGTGGATGATAGGGTTCTGCAAACTGACCGGGGCATATCAGAAACAGCATGAAAGAAATTACTTGGGATGAATTTACACAGGTGGAGCTGCGTGTCGGCACAGTCGTCGAAGTCAGCGAGTTTCCGGAAGCCAGAAAGCCCGCCTGGAAACTGCAAATCGATTTTGGCGAGGAGATCGGCTTGCGGAAGTCCAGCGCTCAGATCACCGATCTGTATGACGCAGAGGATCTGCTTGGCAGGCAGGTGGTCGCGGTGGTCAATTTTCCCAAAAAGCAGATCGGACCGATCATGTCCGAATGTCTGGTGACAGGTTTTTATCGGGAGGATGGCGCGGTGGTGCTGATCATGCCGGAGCGGCCGGTGAAAAACGGCGCCAAGCTCGGCTGACTGGGCGGCAAGGTCACGGTCTGTGCCATGCGTCCGCCGGCGAGGGTGCCTTCTTCTGCGGTTAAGCTGTGCCCTGCCAGCGCTTGAGCTGAGCGATTAATCCCTGACTGGAGGCGTCGAGATCAGCTCTCTCTGCTTCGTCGCCAAGGGCCTGTAGCATCTCTTTGGCAAGGGTTTTGCCGAGTTCAACGCCCCACTGGTCAAACGCGTTGATGTCCCAGATGACGCTTTGCACAAAAACTTGATGCTCAAACAGAGCGAGCAGGCTTCCGAGAGCAGAAGGAGACAGCGCTTTAAGGATCAGCGTATTGCTTGGTCGGGAGCCCGGGGAACTCCGATGGGGTTCAGCAGAATTCTCCCGGCCCTCCATCAGTGCCAGACTCTGCGCCAGACAGTTTGCCAGCAGCTGCTCGTGTTGTTCTGCAGCGTCATCGGCATTGCTGTTCGCCACTGCGATAAAGTCTACCGGTATCACACAGGTGCCCTGATGCAGCAGCTGAAAGTAGGAGTGCTGACCATTGGTGCCCGGGGTACCCCAGATCACGGCGCCTGAGTTGACAGGCAAGGGTTCACCGTCCCGGGTAACCCGTTTGCCCAGACTTTCCATTGAAAGTTGCTGTAGAAAATCCGGTAACTTATCCAGCGATTGAGAGTAGGGAACGACGGCAAAACTGTCTGTGTCAAAAAAGCCTCTGTACCAGACACTGAGCAAGCCCATGACTACCGGCATGTTTTCGCTGAACTCGGCAGTGGCAAAGTGTTGATCCATGCTGTGGGCACCAGCCAGCAGCTGCCTGAATTTGTCCATTCCGATGGCCAGAGCAATTGGTAATCCGATAGCAGACCACAGCGAATAGCGCCCGCCTACCCAGTCCCACATCGGATAGATATTTTCTTCGGCGATGCCGAACGCGAGCGCGCTGTTCACATTGCTGGAAACGGCGACAAAATGACGGTTCAGACAGTCGGCCGCGCAGCCGGATTTCAGCAGCCACCGGCGGGCGTAATTTGCATTGGCCAGAGTTTCAGCGGTAGTGAAGGATTTGGACGCGACGATAAACAAGGTCGTTTCGGGATTGCTTCGCTCCAGCATCTGCTGCATGTGGATGGGATCGACGTTGGAAACGAACTGTACAGTCAAGCTCGGCAAGCATTCGCTGCGAAGTGCTTCCACGACCATGGCAGGTCCCAGATCAGAGCCTCCAATCCCGATATTGATGACAGTCTCTATTTGTCTGCCCGAGTGTCCCGTCCAGTCGCCGGTGTGAATTTTTTCAACCAGTGCTGACATTTTTCGGAGTGTTGCGCTGACTTCGCCGTTGGTCTGTTGCTCTTCCGGCAGGCGCAGTGCGACATGATGAGCCGGACGCTGTTCCGTCTTGTTGATGATTTCGCCAGCGAACATCGCCTGAATGGCCTGTTTGAGCCGTCGTTCTTCTGCGAGTTGGATCAGCAGAGTTCGTGTTTCTGCATCCAGCAAATTCTTGGAATAATCGAGCAGCAGGTCTTCCCGCGCCAGAGAAAAATTGGCATAGCGCTCCCCTTGGGCGAATAGCGCGTTCAGTGAAAAATCAGGGGCCTTGAACTCTGCGCTTTTAGCAGCCAGCGCCCGCCAGGTCGCGCTGGTGTTGAGGCTGTTCATCTGGTGTCCTTTCCTTGCAGGCACATGTCAGAGGTCAGGAGCATACCAAAATCAGAGCCTCCGGGGCCATTCAGCCTCGCCGAATCAGGGGATATTGAATCGTTGAATTGGATTATGTAAACTTCGCCTCCTTCGACCACACATCTGATTTCGCATCCGATCGTGGCTCGAATCTGTGCCGCTATAGCTCAGCCGTGGTAGAGCAGCTGACTTGTAATCAGCAGGTCCCGAGTTCGACTCTTGGTGGCGGCACCACTTTCTCCTTCTCTCTCTGCTTTCGAGGCGTTTTCCAGACCGCTCCGGGGATGGTCAACAAAACCCATCGTTCAGGGAAATCTATCGCCCCGGCTCGACATGATCAGCGTCATTCTTCCCACCTTCAACGAGACCAGCTCAGGCTATCTGGGCCCGATCATGAGTCGGCTTGCCAGACTCCCTCAGGCAGAGATCCTCGTGATTGATGGCGGGAGCACTGACGGCACTGTTGAAATTGTCGCCGGGCACGGTGTTGAAGTACTGAGTCTCCCGGGTTCTTCCCGCGCGGCCAGACTGAATTTGGGGATCGAGCAATCGCAGGGTGAGATGCTGTTACTGCATCATCCCCGTAGTGTGATCGAACCGGATGACATCGAGCTGATGCGAACGCTTTCCGGTGCAGATCAGCTGATCTGGGGGGGCTTTACTCATCAGTTCGATTTTGATCATCCATTGCTGCGCTTTACTTCCTGGTACTCCAACCATATTCGCTGTGACCGATCTGGCATTGTGTATCTTGATCACTGCGTGTTTCTGTCACGCGCTATCAAACAGTCCGGCATTAAAATCCCTGACATTGATATCTTTGAAGACACGGAACTGTCGAAATTGCTGCTCGGATTCGGCCGGCCAGTGAGACTTGCTGCCAAGGCGCGCACTTCTGCCATCAGATTCAGGCGCAATGGTATATGGAGGCAGGCAGTTCTCAATCAGCTGATGAAAATAGCGTATCACCTGCAGCTGTCGCCGGATCGGCTGAACCGCCTTTATGAGAGGGGCTTACATCTGAACAAAGAGTGAGTCATGCCGAAGCTGCGCCCTGATATTCAGGCTGAGCAGCTGCCCCCGCCGAGCACGCAGAATTTTGCGCAGTGAGGGTGGTTGAGCTTTACCGCCCGCCAGGATGCCTTCAGCGTCGTACCGAGGTTGAAGCGTGGATCATAGGGGAGCAGGGTGCAGGCCTGTACTGAGAGATGATCATCGCCCTTGTGCTTGACTACCATGCGAGAGCTGGCGCACATCATGGAGGCCGGGTCCTGGTCGAGTATGCCCCAGCAGGCGGTGGTGATCTCGGGTACGTCTGCAGACTCATCCATCTCTGGAAAGAGCACCAGCTGTTCCGCAGAGTCGGCATCCAGAGTGATCTCCTCGTCGGCAAATAGTTGTCGAAATCCGGCTCGCATGCTGGCTTCATCCTCATCCCACATGGTCCGCCCCGCGACCGCGAAGGGGATGCCGGTGCCCGACAGCCACCTGAGTGACTCGATGGCAGGTTTCCAGGAACGGGGGCCGCGCTCCAGAGCGTGAATATCCGGAGTGTAGTGATCCAGTGAAATTCGCAGAGTCAGCGCTCCGGTAAATCGCTGATGCAGGGTCTCCAGTCTGGCTTTCTCACGCAACAGGGTGTTCATGCCGTTCGTCAATACCAACACTTTGAAACCCCGGGTCAGACAGGCTTCCAGTATGGGAACCATCTCCTTATTCAGAAAGGGTTCACCCCCTGTGAAGCCGATTTCCCGGGTGCCCATTTTTTCTGATTCTATTTCGTCCAGCAGCTGGCAGACTTCCCTCAGGCTGATATAGGCCAGCCGGTCATTAGTCGGGCTGGATTCGATATAACAGTTTTCGCAGGTCAGATTGCAGAGACTGCCGGTGTTGATCCAGAGGGTCTCCAGGGCTCTCGGGTCGACAGCGGCGCGCGTGTCGCCATCGAGGGTGAAGTCCGGATCGGTAAATTTTGCCTCTGCCGCGGCAATTTCTGTGACTGGTATGTTCTGACTCATTGTCGTCGTGGCTGTTCAGTTGTCCTGAGTAAGTGGACTGCGAAGTGGAGCGGATCAGGCTACCCTATGCCAGTAGTGACCCGTTGGCAACCGCCACCGGTTTCTTGTAGTCCCTGTGCCTTTACTCTATTCTTCGACCGTTTCGGTGTGCTGTGAAGCGCCGAGCCTCCAATTCCCGTGACGCCCGAACGCCGGGCCCGATATCGTTCATGTTAGACAAACAACAAATTGAAGAGCTGGTTGCCGAGCATGGTGACCGGGTCAGTGAGGGACGTTCTATCCGGCAGTTGATTGCTGACGGCGAACTGCCCCGGCTCAAGGGCGCGACCGTGCTCGAAGGCAAGGTGTCGGACTCAGTGATCGGAGAAGATCTGGTCACCTCAGGCGGGCTCCCCCTGCGCCTGATGTTTCGTAACAACCGAATTTCAACGCATGATGTCAATCGTGGTGCCATCCCTTTCAAGGATCAGGTACTGGCGTTCAATCATGCGCATATGCTGAATCTGGTCAGGCCTATTCTGGGCAGCTCCCAATTTGAGATCCCCGGCCTGATGCCCAGCTCCACAGTGATTCCGGCGGAAAATCTGAAACTGATCATGCTTGAGAATGTGCTGCGGCTTTATAATGCGGAAAGCTCGACCTCCACCTCGCTGTATCAACATTGGCTGGCCGCCAGTAAAAAAGATCTCAAGGTGATGACTTATGCAGGCCACAGCCTGACCGTGGCTGATCTGCAGGTAAACGGCAGGCTGCCGTATTTGATGGACACACCCAGCACGAAAGACAAAGAAGACAGAACCGTTGATGTGGGGGCACTGGTCAGTAGTGGAGTTTGCACGAAGCAGGAGTATGTCCAGATCAGAAATACGTCGATGATGGCATTCGGTGTCGTGTCCGAATACCTCAGGGGTCGTAATATGGTGCTGGTGGACACCAAGACAGAGCATGGAGTCAACAGCGCCGGTCAGATCGTGGTCGCGGACGAAGTGTATACAATGGATTCATCCCGTTTCTGGCGGCTGGACGAGAACAACACGCTGATGACTCGCGACGGCAAGCCGGTATCTTTTTCCAAAGAGTTCGCTCGCGGCATGGTGACCGAAAAAAACCAGCAGTTTTCCCCCGAACAGACCCGTGCCATTGCAACGCGCTATATTCTCGGACTGCAGCATCTGCTTGGCGGTGAATTCACGCCTGACCTGCGTGAGAGGGATGAGCGGATCGTGGATTCTACCAATCTGATTCTGGACTCTTTGCTGTAACCGGCGGAGCTTACCGAGCAAAAGCCAAATGACGGAAACCGGACCCGGAGACTGCTATGTATCGCTCAATAAATTCTGTGACATTGCTGTTGGCTGTTGGGCTGCTTGTGTCTTGCTCGCCGGGTCCTTCGGTAGATGAGGCAAGATCTGTGATCGCTACGCTCGAGGATTATCAGCGCGCAGAACAGTTTCTTCCGCCAAACGCCAATCCGCTGGTGACTGGTCGCATCCTGCGTCAGTACTGGCAGGCAGGCGATCGGCTGGTCTATCGCAAATCTGTGGCGGGTGGATCAGAGATTCTGATTGCTGATTCGCTGACCGGGCGAAAAACCACGGTTTTTGATCCGATCAATCTCGCCAATGCGATTGGCGAGATCACCGGCGATACTCCGGACAGCGCCGATCTTGATCTGCGGAATCTTGAGGTCAGCGAAAACCTAGATGTCCTCAGTTTCACTTACGAAGGTGAGGACTACCGACTTGAAACAGCGGGATTTTCTCTGCAAAAGTTACAGGAAGCGCCCCCCAATGAGTTTCTGTCTCCGGACGAAAGCAAGGCGGCCTTTATCCGGGATCATAACCTGTGGCTCAGAGACACCCTGACCGATGCCGTAACCCAGCTGACGTTTGATGGCGTTGAAAACTACGGGTATGCCACTAACAATGCCGGCTGGTTGCGTGATGATGGTCCGGTGCTGCTGTGGTCACCCGACTCACAAAAAATTGCGACGTTTCGTCACGATTCGCGCAAGGTCGGAGATATGTATCTGGTGACGACCGAGGTCGGTCACTCCACACTCGATGCCTGGAAATACCCGTTGCCGGGCGACGAATCCATTTTCATGATTGAAAGGGTGGTGATTCATGTCAACGAAGAACCGCGACGAGTCACCCTGAATATGCCTCCGGATCCGCACCGCTCTTCAACGGCAGATCACGTGGCCGGGCGCGGGGGTGTCTTTCTTGACGTGGAATGGAGCGCTGACAGCGACATGCTGGCGTTTGTTTCTTCTTCCCGGGATCACAAGTCTGCCACCCTGAGACTGGCTGACCCGGACACCGGTGACGTCCGCACCGTCTATAACGAAACTGTCGCGACCTATTATGAGTCGGGGTATCGCGACCCGAACTGGCGCGTGCTGCACGACCGTGAAGAATTCATCTGGTACTCCGAGCAGGACAACTGGGCCCATCTGTATTTGCATGATCTCAATACGGGCGAGCGGAAGCGTCAGCTTACCTCAGGTAACTGGCCGGTTCTGGAGGTTCAGCAGGTGGATGAAGAATCGGGAACCCTCTATTTCACTGCAGCAGGCAGAGAGGGGGGTGATCCCTATTATCATTATCTATACAGTCTGGATCTGGCTGGCGGTGAGCCGCAGTTGCTGACACCGGAGCCTGCTCACCATCAAATCGACTGGTCAGAATCTGCTGAGTATTTCGTCGATACGTTTTCGACTCCGGCCACTCCGCCGGTTTCTGTCATTCGGGACCGGTCCGGTGCTGTGACGCTTGAATTGGAGCGGGCTGATGTCAGCGCGCTGGCAGCTACCGGTTGGCAGGCCCCGGAGTCTTTTGTCGTAAAAGCGCGGGATCAGCAAACAGACCTTCACGGACTGCTCTACCGGCCCAGTCAGTTCGACCCGGAACGCAGCTACCCGATCTTAAATTATCTGTATCCCGGGCCTCAGTCGGGCAGCGTCGGTTCCCGAGGTTTTCAGCCGGTACGCCGTGATAAGCAGGCTGTCGCCGAACTGGGCTTTATTGTGGTGGAAGTTGATGCGATGGGCACTCCCGGCCGCTCCAAATCTTTTCATGACGCCTATTATGGCAACATGGGAGACAACGGCCTGCCGGATCAGGTCAGTGCGATTCGTCAGTTGGCTGCGGACAGGCCGTGGATGGACCTTGATCGGGTCGGAATCTGGGGGCATTCAGGCGGGGGATTCGCTTCTGCCGGGGCGATTCTGCGCTATCCGGATTTTTATAAAGTCGCAGTGTCCAGCGCAGGCAATCACGACAACCGCAATTATGAGGACGACTGGGGAGAAAAATGGCAGGGGCTGCTTGAGACTTATCCGGAGCCGATGCCGGGCGGGGCTGACACACAGGCGCAGCCAGTGCTGCGCACTAACTATGACAGCCAGGCTAACCAGCTGCTCGCCGACAATCTCAAGGGCAAGCTGCTGCTGGCGCATGGCCTGCTGGACGATAACGTGCCACCGAGCAATACGCTGCTGCTGGTACAGGCTCTGATCGAGGCTGAAAAGGACTTTGACCTGCTGTTACTGCCGGAAGCCCGGCACGGCTTCGGTAACAGCCGGTACTTCATGAAAAAGCGCTGGAATTATTTTGTGGAACACCTGCAGGGAGGAGAGCCACCCCTGCAGTTCCAATTCGCAGACAATATCAATTAGGACTCACAGCGATGGCCTGACGTTCAGTAACCGCCTCGTTTCAGTGAGGGAAAAGCGCACAGAGCCACTGACCAACACGCACGGAGACAGTCCATGGGAAACATACAGCTTTTTGGCTTCGCACTGATTATGACGGCCAGTTCAGGGAGCTTGGCCGCTGAAGATTTTAAGCCCCCCCGCCTTGATTTCGGCGTGCCTGATTTGCAGGGCATCTGGAATTATCAGAACCGGACCAGTCTGGAGAGGCCGGCGATCTACGAGGGCGAGCTTGAAATCGATCAAGCCACTATGCTGGATAAGATGGTTTCAACGCCGGATTATATCGCCGCGCTCGAGGCAACCGGAGCTGAGGCGCCGGGGCCGCACAACGTCGGGGGGTATAATGGATTCTGGATTACGCCCGGCGATGCCCTTGCCTACATGAACGGCAAGTTTCGTACCTCTCTGATCGTGGAGCCGGAGGACGGCAGGATCCCGTGGCGGGAAGAAGGCGAGGCAGTGCGTCGGGCGCAGCGCTATATCCTGCCCATGGGGCGCGGAGAAAGTGATGGCCCGGAAGGCAGAACGCTGTCAGACCGCTGCCTGCTGAGCTTTTCGTCGACCGCACCGTTTATGAGCAGTCTGTACAACAACAATCTGCAAATTGTGCAGTCGCCGACGCATGTCATGCTGCTCGCTGAAATGGTGCACAGTGCGCGCATTGTGCGCATGGATCAGGGATTTCGCGATTTGCCCTATGAACAGTGGTTAGGTGATTCTGTCGGGTACTACGAAGAGGACACTCTGGTTGTTGAAACCGTGAATTTCCACCCCTGGCAAGTGGGCAAGGAGCGACTGACGTCCGCGCACATGAAGCTGACCGAGCGATTCACCCGGGTAGAGGATAACAAGCTGCACTACTCATTCACGATTGATGACCCCTCTCTGTATTCTCAGCCCTGGACCGCCGAATTCCCCATGTACAGCGGCGAGAACCTGTATGAATATGCCTGTCATGAGGGGAATTACTCGATGCGGGCTATTCTGGCGGGCGCGCGGACAATGGAAGTGAACCCCTCGGCGCCGGGTCAGTAGCCTGAGTTGCTCTGCGCTCTTTATGATTTCAGAATCCGGTCTGGCGCAGCGTATTTGAGAGCGTTGAGGCAGTTGAAGGAGTTGTGAGAGTTGAGGCGGTTGAGAGAGTTGAGAGGCCTCCGGGAACTGAAAGAGCCGAGGAAACTGTGAAAACCGACAGCAAAGCAAGCGAAGAAAACACTGCGAGAACCGAATGTCTCAACTAGAACAGGGGCTTGCTGCGTTTGCGGATTTTATGTGGGGCCCTCAGTTGGTCGTCCTGCTCGTCGGGGGCGGTCTGTATTTCACCTTTCATTCCAGATTAAGGCATTTCAGGTATCTCGGTCACAGTGTTGATCTGCTAAGAGGCAAATATCAAGCGGGCGCTTCTGCGGCAGGAGACATCAGTCATTACCGGGCTCTGGCAACGGCCCTGGCAGGGACGATCGGCGTGGGTAATATCACCGGGGTTGCCGTGGCGATTACGCTGGGTGGACCGGGCGCCGTTTTCTGGATGTGGGTGACCGCGCTGGTCGGGATTTCCACCAAGTTTTACACCGCGTCGCTGGCGATCATGTATCGAGGCACTGATGATGCAGGCAACCTGCAGGGTGGACCGATGTACGTAATTCGGGAGGGTCTCGGAAAACGCTGGATGCCGCTGGCCTATCTGTTCGCAGTAGCGGGAATGTTCGGCACACTGCCCGTTTTTCAGGTCAATCAGCTGGTGCAGATCACCCGGGATGCCCTGGCGATTCCGGCGGGTATTACTTCAGCAGAAAATCACTTCACCTTTGATCTGGCCATGGGTCTGGTGCTGTCCGTTTCGCTCTTTGCGGTTGCGGTTGGGAAAGTCAGACGGGTAGCGGCTGTCGCCGGCAGTCTCGTGCCGCTCATGGTGCTGTTTTATGCTGTGATAACCGGCTATCTGTTGCTGTCTCATCTCACAGAATTACCCGCGATGCTGGCGTTGATTGTGGTTGACGCATTTTCCGGTGAGGCTGTTTCCGGTGGCGTGCTGGGCGCTGTGATTCTGATCGGGGTGCAGCGGGGTGTCTTTTCCAATGAGGCTGGCCTTGGTACTGAATCTCTTGCGCATGGCGCAGCCAAAACCAATGAACCGACCAGAGAGGGGCTGGTGGCCATGGTGGGCCCGATCATTGATACCCTGCTCGTCTGCACCTGCACTGCTCTGGCGATTCTGGTTACCGGGGTTTGGCAGGGGGATGCTGTTGGCGTGACACTCACGGCTCAGGCTTATGATCAGGCTTTTCCCGGCGTGGGGTCCTACCTGATGTTGATCATGGTGTTTGTTCTGGGCACAACGACGGTGCTGACTTACTCCTATTACGGCAGTAAGTGCATGGCATTCATTTTTGGCACGCGTGCTGAGAAGTATTATCTGGGTATCTACATGGCGCTCATCACCGTTGGTGCGGTGGCGTCACTGGATGCGGTCATCAGTCTGTTCGATGGGGCCTACGCTACCATGGCGATTCCGACCATGCTTTCAACATTCGTGCTGGCGCCAAAAGTGAAGAGCGCCGCACAGGATTATTTTCGACGTCATGATGCTGGCGAATTTCGTCAGGGGGCCGACCACAAGCCTGAAAAAAGCGGTGTCTGAAGTCCGCTGCCGTGCCGTTCAGACGGCAATCTCATCTGGGCTGGTGATAGGGATCGCAAACGGCCTAACTGCCGGCCGTTTTGCCTGAGGACTTTGAATGGGAATCACCTGCTGATGACTCAATCAATGGATGGTCTGTTCAGGCTTGGGCAGGTCCTCAGCCGATAGAGACGTGACAGATGCTTCTTCCTGAGAGACGTAGCTGCGCGTCTCCACCGGGCTGACAAGATAGTCTCCCAGCTTGCTGAGAAAATGCTCCATGTGATCTGTCTGGTAGTGCTCCTGCAGACAGTCTGCATCCTCCCACTCCTGCATCAGGATCACCTGATTGGGGTTGGAAATTCCTTCAAAATATTCATAGCTGATACAGCCGTGCTCAAGCCGGCACAGTCGCACCATATTACGCATCAGTTTAATGGCATCTCGCCTGGAGTCGGATGCGAGATGGAAGATCGACTGGACGACAATCATTTAACATTCTCTGAAGGGTGAACGTCATTATACGCACAATTTCGGGAAATACACCCGATGCAGAGACAGCCGCGGGTAGCGGGCGATGCAGCACGAAACGGTGTTGGTTGATGCGGTTGGTTGAGCAGGCTTACCACCAGGGGTAGAAAGGCGGCATGTCGGTCGAGGCATGGTCGTCAAAATTCGCCTTTCGCTTTTCCAGAAAGGCGCTCACGCCTTCTTTGCCGCTGGTTTGGCTGGCATAAAAAATTGCCAGCGAGTCAACCTCATGGGCGCCGATCGGATGTGGCAGGGCGGCGTTGCGGTACATCATCTGCCGAGTCAAGGCCACGGCAACCTGACTGTGGCTGCTGATTCGGGCAGCCATTTCGTAGGCTTTCTCCAGCAGCGAAGCCCCGTCCAGCTGCTGGTTGGCGAAGCCCTTGCGAGTCAGTTCTTCTGCTGAAATCAGGTCACCGCTGTAAATCCACTCCAGCGCAGTTCCCATGTTGACGATGCGCGGCAGAAACCAGGATGAGCAGGCTTCTGGTGTGATGCCGATCTTATTGAAAACGAAGCCCACACGGGCTGTGTCGGCAACCAATCGAATATCCATGGCGCAGAGCATGGTGGCTCCGATACCGACCGCAGCCCCGTTCACTGCTGCGATGACCGGTTTCTTGCACTCAAAGATCGCCAGCGTGAGCTGGCCACCGGTATCTCTGACGCCCGCTTCAATTTCGGGGTCTGACAAACGCGAGCGCATGTCCTCAAGATCGGGTTTCAGCGATTCATTCAACCCAAAGACATTGCCTGTGCTGGATAAATCCATCCCGGCACAGAAAGCCTTACCCGCTCCGGTTACTACGATCGCATCGACTGCATCATCTTCGCTGGCCTGTCCGAAGGCCATAATCAGCTCCTCGGCCATGGTTACAGTGAACGCATTGAGCTGTTCCGGCCGATTCAGGGTGATGGTCAGAATTCGATCGGCAATTTCGTAGCGAATGGTTTCAAAAGGCATCATTGATCTCCGGTTGGGCGCGCAATTTATATTGCGCCGCTGGCCTGTAACTCACCGATTTCCTGGTCGGTAAAGTTCCATGCACTCAACACTTCTCGGGTATGCTCCCCGGCCATTGCTGCAGGTCCCTGGATTTCACCTTGAGTCCGGCTGAACCGCGGTGCCGGGGCAGGCTGAACAACACCTTCCAGCTCGACGAAGGTTTTTCTGTCAATATTATGTGGGTGAGTTGGCGCCTCTTTCAGGTCCAGAACGGGGGCAAAGCACACATCGGTCCCTTCCATGATGTCGCACCATTGCTGCCTGGTCCTGGTTTTGAATAGCTGGTTCAGTTTCTCGCGCTTGGCGGGCCAGGCGGCCTCATCAAGCTGCTCTTGAAATTCCGGATCAGTAATTTCTGCTTTTTCCAGAAGCAGGGCGTAGAACTGCGGCTCCAGTGAGCCGATTGAGATGTACTTACCATCGCTGCATTCGTAGCTGCCATAGTAAAAAGCGCCCCCATCCAGCCTGTTGCTGAATCGGTCAGTTGTCCACATATTCATAGCCATCAAGCCGAAGAAGGGGCTGAGCAGGCTGGCGGTGCCATCTGTCATGGCTGCATCGATGATTTGCCCCTGCCCCGACGTGGCTCGTTCCACCAGTGCGGCGAGAATGCCGGTCAACAGATACATCGCGCCGCCACCGAAGTCGCCGACGAGATTGAGCGGAGGCGCCGGCGGGCGATCCGCATAGCCCATGGCACCTAGGGCGCCCGCGATGGAGATATAATTGATGTCATGCCCTGCGGCCTGTGACAGCGGGCCCGTCTGCCCCCATCCTGTCATGCGGCCGAAGATCAGGCGCGGGTTTACCGACAGGCACTCCTCTGGTCCGAGTCCGAGTCGCTCCATTACCCCGGGGCGAAAGCCCTCCAGGACCACATCAGCCTGCTCAATAAGGCGCAATGTCGTTTCAACCCCACGGGGGTTTTTGAGATCTACGGCGATAGACTTTCTGCCCCGATTGAGCACATTAGCCCGGTGGCCGGTGCCTTTGTGGCTGAGTCGGTCTACCCGAATGACTTCGGCGCCAAGATCTGAAAGCATCATGGCGGTGAAAGGTCCGGGTCCGATTCCCGCCATCTCAACCACGCGTATACCAGTCAGTGGGCCCACGGTTTCTCCTTACGAATAGTCTTGTTTATGCCTGCGCAATAATAGGGGATAGCCCTGCCAAAATATAGCGGCCCGATGGGAAGATCAGCATCGTGAGCGCGCCGGAAAGGGCTAATCATTACCGCGTAACAGAGCCCGCTGCTTATTGTCTTTTTCCGCGGCAATCGATTATTCTGTCGTCACTTTTTACAGACAGAGAAACAGCCAAAATCATGGAATTACAGGGTAAAACTGCATTCATCACCGGTGGGGCATCGGGCCTCGGCCTGGCAACAGCGAAGAATTTCGTCAAGGCAGGCGCCAGGGTGTTTTTGTATGATCTTAACGCGGAGGCGCTGGAAGCCGCGGCGGGTGAGTTCGGAGAATCAGCTGCCTGGCATGCCGGCGATGTCGCGGATGAGGATGCGGTCAAAGCTGCCATTGCCAAGGCACAGCAGGCATTCGGTACCATCCACGTGAACGTGAATTCTGCCGGAATTGGAGGTGCTGCCCGGACCGTAGGCAAGGATGGGGCTATGCCTCTGGCGCGCTTTGAACACATCGTCCGCGTCAATCTGATCGGGACATTCAATGTGCTGCGGCTGTGTGCAGAAGTGATGCAGCTTAACGAGCCGCAGACAGAAGACAATGAGCGGGGAGTCATTATCAACGTGGCCTCCATTGCCGCTTTTGACGGCCAGACCGGACAGGCAGGCTACGCGGCGAGCAAGGGAGGTATCGTCGCCATGACCCTGCCCATCGCCCGTGATCTGGGCAAACGGGGTGTGCGTGTCATGACTGTCGCTCCGGGTGTTTTTGAAACGCCGCTGCTTGCCCGGGCGCCCGAAGAGGTGCGTGAACCACTCATCGCCATCACCCAGTTTCCGAAGCGACTCGGGAACCCCGATGAGTTCGCTGCCGAAGTCGCGCACATTGTGCAGTGCAGCTATCTGAATGGCGAAACCATCCGACTGGACGCCGGAATCAGGATGCCTGCGCTGTAGTCTTTCCTCTACAGCGCCCCACAAACCCGTTATTTGAGATCGAGGAATCATATGGCCAATGCATACATCGTCGGTGCAGTGCGCACCGCAACCGGAAGAAAAAACGGCAGGCTGAGCCGAATGCACCCTGTTGATATGGGCGCTGCCGTGGTAGATGAACTGGTGGATCGCACCGGGGTTCCGACCGACAAAGTGGATGACCTTGTTTTTGGTGTGGTCATGCAGATTGGATCTCAAGCCGGAAATCTGGGTCGTAATGTGGCGCTGAGCTCCAAGCTGGCTCTTGAGGTGCCGGGGACCACAGTGGATCGTCAGTGCGGATCTTCGCTTCAGGCCATTCAGTTCGGCGCTCAGGCGGTGATGTCCGGGACGCAGGATGTGGTGATTTGCGGTGGCGTTGAGGCGATGAGTACCGTAGAAATCGGTTCTAATGTAAGGGATGGCCTGGAGAAAGGGCGCGGTGTACCGAAAGGTGAGCGCCTCGAGCTGCAGTACCCCGGCATTCAGTTCAGCCAGTTCGACGGAGCAGAGCTGCTGGCAGAAAAATATCAGATCAGCCGGGAGGCGCTTGACGAGTTTGGCCTGCTCAGTCACCAGCGTGCGGCGGCTGCAACCCGAAGTGGTTACTTCGAGCAGGAGATTGTGCCACTCAACATTGAGCTGGAAGATGGCAGCAAAGACGTGCATACCGTGGATGAGGGAATTCGCTTTGAAGCAAACCTCGAGGGCATGCAGTCGCTGAATGCCCTGCGTGAAGGAGGAGTAATAACCGCCGGTACCGCGAGTCAGATCAGCGACGGTGCAGCCGCGATTATGGTGGCGAACGAAGAGGCCGTAAGGAAGTTCGACCTTCCGGTGCGCGCCAAGATTCATTCTCTGGCTGTTGTCGGTTCTGACCCGGTCATCATGCTTGAAGGCCCCATTCCAGCGACAGAAAAGGTGCTTGAAAAAGCGGGGCTCAGTATCGACGACATCGATTTATACGAAGTCAACGAAGCCTTCGGCTCTGTGCCGCTGGCCTGGGCAAAGGCGCTCAATGCTGACCCGGACAAACTGAATGTCAACGGTGGCGCGCAGTCTCTGGGCCACCCCCTTGGCGGCACCGGCGCCAAGTTGATGACAACCCTCGTCCATGAGCTGGAGCGGCGACAGGCGCGCTACGGTTTAGTGGCAATTTGCGAAGGTGGGGGTACCGCCAACGCCATGATTATTGAACGAATGAATCAACTGGATAGCTAGAGAAGAAGTCAGCCCTATGCTTGAGAATTATCAGTCTCCCTGGATGGATGAAGAGCTCGTCATCATGCGTGATGCGGTGAGGAAGTTCCTGGATAAAGAGTTTGTTCCGCTTGCGGAAAAGTGGGACAAGCAGGGGATTGTCGACCGGGACGCCTGGTACAAAGCCGGTGAGGCCGGCATCCTGTGTGCGTCAATCTCCGAAGAGTATGGTGGCGGTGGCGGTGATTTCCGGCACGAGATGGTACTGATCGAGGAGTTTAACAGAGCCAATATCTCAGGCTTCGGTAACGGGGTTCATTCGGGCATTGTGGCTCACTACATTGAGAAATACGGCACGCAGGAGCAAAAAGCCAAATGGCTGCCGAAAATGGTGAGCGGCGAGATCGTGTCAGCGATTGCTATGTCGGAGCCCGGAACGGGTTCAGATCTGCAGGCAGTAAAAACCTCTGCGCTGGCAGACGGGGATGATTATGTACTGAATGGACAAAAAACGTTCATCACCAATGGAATGACGGCGAATCTTATCTGCGTGGTCGCAAAAACCGACCCGGGTGAAGGGGCAAAGGGTATCTCGCTGATCATGGTCGAGACGGAAGCGGTTGAGGGTGAAGGCGGGTTTCAGCGCGGCCGGAATCTCGAAAAGCTGGGCATGAAAGCGCAGGACACCGCTGAGCTGTTTTTCGATGATGTGCGGGTGCCTAAATCGGCGCTACTGGGCACAGACGAAGGCAGAGGCTTTGTTCATCTTATGGAACAGTTGCCTCAGGAGCGGGTCATAATTGCCGCAGGTGCCTGTGCGGCGATGGAAAAAGCACTGCGCCTGACTTCAGACTATGTCAAAGAGCGCAAAGCGTTTGGTAAGCGAATTCTCGATTTTCAGAATACCCAGTTCCGGCTTGCCGAATGCCTGACTGAGGCGAGGATTGCCAGGGTGTTCGTTGATGACTGTGCGATGCGCCTTGCCGAGGGCAAACTTGATGACGCCTCGGCGTCGATGGCCAAATGGTGGACCACGCAGAAGCAATGTGAAATTGTGGACGCCTGTCTGCAGTTTTTTGGCGGATATGGCTACATGATGGAATATCCGATTGCCAAGATGTTCGCTGACAGCCGGGTACAGAAAATCTACGGCGGCAGTAATGAAATCATGAAGTTGCTGATTGCCAGAGAGATATAGGTATTCTCCGCACACAAGGGTGCAAGGATTTCGGTGATCGAGCGTTAGGGTCCGGGGGTTCAGTCCAGCCAGAGCGCGGTCAAGCGGTTTGAGCGTCTCGGGACAACGCACCGGAAACCGGTGTGGTTGGTCGCCGAATCAGGGTCGGCAGGCATCCGCGCGCTTACTCTGAAGCCCTGGCAATAGTTTTCGCTGCAGAGGAAGGACCCTCCCCGTATGCTCCGCTTGGGCAACCCCGGTTCAGCCGGGTCAAGACTTTCTTCCCTTTTTACTCCCTTCGGATTCTGACTACCAAGAAGCGTATAGGCGTTCGGGTGGTACCAGTCAGAAACCCACTCCCAGACATTGCCTGTGATGTCGTAGAGACCGTAGTCATTCGCCGGATAGCTGCCAACAGGAGCTGACTGATGATGACCATCGGTATTCTCGTTGTTGACCGGAAACTCGCCCTGCCAGTAGTTGGTGACGCGCTGGGTGTGGTGAATAGGCTGATCACCCCAACTGTAGATCTGCCCGTCCCGCCCGCCCCGGGCGGCAAATTCATACTGCGCTTCGGTGGGCAGTGTCTTGCCTTGCCAGTTGCAGTAGGCCAGTGCATCCTCATAATTGACCTGCACAACAGGATGGTCGGGCTGCGAGGGTAGTGTCTCGCCGGTGCCTTCCGGTGAACGCCAGCTGGCATTGCGTACTAACAGCCACCAGCTCATGGGTGCAACGTCTCTGAGACTTCGGCCTTGCGGGCTGTGGAACACCAGAGAATCGCCGAATTGCTCCGCGCCGGTCACATAATCGGTTGCAGCGACGAATGCTTCATACTGGGCATTGGTCACTTCATATCTGTCGATCCAGAATCCAGAGACGCTCACCGGGCGGGCCGGAGCCTCGTCTGGCAGACCGTGATCTGAACCCATGGTAAAGCGCCCGCCGTCAAGCCAGACCATATTGTCAGGGTCGCCTTTCTCCTCAACGAGGATGAAGCCATCGACAATGAACAGGGCCAGAATGAAGCCGATTCCCAGCAGATTTTGCGATTGTCTGAGCATTTGCAGCACGCTTTTTGCCTTTGGGGAATGGAGTGTAACAAGTAAAAGATGGCAAATTCCATTGATGCTGTGTGATGGTGGGCTCCATTACCGGGGCTTACCAAAAATCAGTTGGTGACTGCCGGCGGTTCTTGTCATACTTTGCAGCCATGCTTGGCGGTAAATTGAGGGAAATCAAAATGAAATACAAAGGCTGGATAACGGGACTGCTTGCCCTCTGCGCCGGTAATGGGTTGCTGGCCGCTGAATCAGGCTATCTGGCACCCAAAACGGAGCATGGGGCGCCTGATTTACAGGGCGTCTGGTCAATCGCAACTCAGACAAATCTTGAGCGGGCGGAGCGCTTTAACGGACAGTTGGTAATCTCCGAAGAAGAAGCGGTTCTGATCGAAGCCAGGGTTCAGGCGAGAAATGAGGCCAGCAATCAACCCAGTGATCCGGACCGCGAAGCACCGGACGCCGGGCGTAATGTCGGAGGTTACAACACATTCTGGATGGACCCGGGAGACCGTCTTGCAGTGGTAAGCGGTGAGATCCGAACCTCCATCCTCGTTGATCCCGCTGATGGCAGGCTACCCTATTCGGAGCAGGGCCGCGCCAATTATGATGCAGCCATGCGCCAGCGTAATTCCTATGACGGGCCAGAAGTGCGCCCTCTGGGTGAGCGCTGTGTCGTGGGGTTTGGCTCTACCGGAGGCCCGCCGAAACTGCCGGTGCTCTACAATAATCTGACCCAGATCGTGCAGACAGAAACCCATGTTCTGCTGATGGCAGAGATGAACCATGATGCTCGGATCATCAGACTGAACGCTGAGTTACCGGCGAACAGCCAGTATCCCTGGATGGGGGATTCGGTTGGCTACTACGAGGGAGACAGTCTGATTGTCGAAACCACCAATTTCCATCCGCAGCAAAGTCTGCGTTCTTCCCTGGAGCATCGGTTCTACGGATCACAGCAAATGAAAGTGACGGAGCGATTCACCCGTGTTGCCGATGACGTCATCCACTATCAGTTCACCGTGGATGATCCGGAGAACTATACGCAGACCTGGAGCGGGGAGTTGCCCATGAACCTGACGGAAGATCAGGTTTTCGAATACGCCTGTCATGAGGGTAACTATGCGCTTCCCGGTATCCTGGCCGGGGCGCGCACCGCAGATGCGGAAGGCGTTGATTACGCGCCGACAGATCCGGGACGTTGAGGCAAGAGACGAAAAAGGGAGTCGCAGACTCCCTTTTTTTGTTTACAGCTGCAGCGATGATCTCAGCGTAGATCCGGAAGCCGGTAGCCTTCTTTTTCCAGATTGGCTCTGATGGTTTTTTTCTCGATCTTGCCGGTCGGGCCAAGCGGCAGGCTTTCCACAGCAATCACCTCGTCTGGCAGCTGCCATTTGGCGAATATCTGGCTGCAGTGCTCAATGACTGCCGCCTGATCTAGGGTTTCGCCGGCAGCCATGATGACCATCGCTACGGGGCGTTCGTCCCACTTGGGATGCGGTTGGGCAACCACAGCCGCCTGAGCTATCTCGGGCATCGCAACAATGTGATTTTCCAGATCGACAGAGGAGATCCATTCTCCGCCGGATTTGATCATGTCCTTGGAGCGGTCACAGATGATGATGTATTGATCGGCATCAATTTTGGCGACATCCCCGGTGACCAGCCAGCCATTGTGAAACTTGTCGGGCTGCGGATCGTTGTAGTATTCGGATGCAATCCAGGGGCCGCGGATGCAAAGTTCGCCCACCGCATCGCCATCATGCGGCAGGGCATTCCAGTGCTCATCGAAAATTTCAATTTCCAGTCCCGGCATGGCGAGACCAGCCTTGGCAATATTCTCAAACTGCTGATCTTCGGATAATGCGATCTGGGATCGCTTTGAGACTTTCCGTGACAGTGTGCCGAGAGGGTTGGTCTCGGTCATGCCCCAGCCCTGAATCATTTCCACACCAAAGGTTTCCCAGTACCAGCGCATCATTTCGACGGGCGGGGCAGAGCCGCCACAGGTGAGGCGCTGCAGTTTCGAAAGATCGAACTTGTCCGGGTTGGCTGTCAGTGTGGCGCGTACCCCCTGCCAGATCGTAGGTACGCCCGCCGAGATCGTGACCTGTTCCTGCTGCATTAGACTGAGGAAGGAATCCGGAGTCATGAATCGATGGGGGTAGACCTGCTTGGTGCCCAGCATGGATGCGGCAAAGGGTAAGCCCCAGCCCATGGCATGAAACATCGGCACGATACCTAGCAGGGAATCGAGTGCAGACAACCCCATGGAATCCGTCAGTGATTCGGTCAGGGTGTGCAGATAGGTTGACCGGTTGGTGTACATCACGCCTTTGGGGTTACCGGTGGTACCTGAGGTGTAGCATAAACCCATTGGTGCCGTTTCCGGGATGTCAGGCCAGTCATAGGCAGCCGGATGGTCGGCGATGAAATCTTCATAATCAACCTGGTTGGTAAAGCTGCTTTCTCCGCCCTCGCCGTGGCGACAAATTACCAGCAGCTCCACACAGGGAATCTTTCCCCACAGCGGTTCCAGCAGCGGTAGCAGATCTTCATCAGCAAAAATCACGCGATCACCGGCATGATTGATGATGTATTCCAGATCAGTAGGGGACAGGCGGATATTCAGGGTGTGGAGGACGCAACCCATACTGGGCACGCCCTGATAAAGCTCCAGGTGGCGGTAGTTGTTCCACATGAAGCTGCCGATCCGGTCACCCGTTTCGATGCCGTGCGACTTCAGCGCATTGGCCACCTGCTGGGCCCGGTTCCAGGTCTGCTTCAGCGTCTGGCGATGGGTGCCGCTTGCCTGAGCCGTCACGACTTCGACTTCCGGATCAAGTTCCGCACCTCGGCCAAGGATTCGAGACATTAACAGAGGCGTGTTTTGCATGGTCATTCGGTTTTCTCCCATCCGTATTATTCTGATGCGCTACAGCGCGGACCTGCAGAATATATGAAGAGCGGTGGGGGATTCAATTCATGGGATCGGTCTTGTCCGGTATTCTTTTCTCGCCAAACGCGTTAGTTTTACTGTCTGTCAGATCATTGTTTAGCAGAGGCTACCTATGAATCAGGACCGGCAGTGGTCGAAAAAATACATTTCAGTGCATGGCAAAACCATGGCTTACGTGGAAATGGGTGAGGGTGACCCGATTGTTTTTCAGCATGGCAATCCCACTTCCTCTTACCTGTGGCGCAATGTGATGCCGCATTTGCAGGATCAGGGTCGCTGCATTGCAGTTGATCTGATTGGCATGGGTGATTCAGACAAACTGGACGCGTCCGGTCCGGATCGTTATACCTTTGAGGAGCACAGACATTATCTTGATGCTGCGCTTGAAGCATTGAGCGTCAGCCAGAATGTAACCTGGGTCATTCATGACTGGGGTTCGGCGCTCGGCTTTGACTGGTCGAATCGGCACCGCGATGCGGTTGCGGGCATTGCTTACATGGAAGGTATTGTCCGGCCGGTCACCTGGGAAGAATGGCCCGAGGCCGCGCGCGGGGTTTTTCAGGGACTCCGGTCTCCTGCCGGTGAGGAGATGATTCTGGAAAAGAACGTGTTTGTTGAAAGAGTGCTACCCGGCTCTGTTTTAAGAAGTCTGAATGATGAGGAAATGGCGGTCTATCGCCGGCCTTTCGCTGAGCGAGGCGAGGGGCGAAGGCCTACCCTCACCTGGCCCAGACAAATTCCGATTGAGGGTGAGCCAGCGGTGGTGCATTCGATTGTCAGTGATTATGCGGGCTGGCTGGTTGAGTCGCAGGTCCCCAAATTGTTCGTAAACGCTGATCCCGGGGCGATCCTGATCGGCCCGCAGCGAGAATTTTGTCGAAGCTGGCCGAATCAGGAAGAAGTCACCGTTACGGGAAATCACTTTCTGCAGGAGGATTCACCTGATGAAATCGGCAGGGCGATTGCTGACTGGCGTCGCCGTAATATCAAGTGACGGCATTGCGATTAGTGTGATTACCCCGGCTGATGAACCTAGATTCAGACAGCGTCGCACGGCTTGAAGGGAACGTCCGGCGGTTCACTGTCTTTCGCCTTTTCTATACAGCCCGTTTCTACTATCCGGTATTCACGGTGCTGTTTCTCGATTATGGCTTGACCCTGGAGCAGTTCGCGCTGCTCAATCTGGTTTGGGCGCTGAGTATCGTGGTCGCTGAAGTGCCATCAGGAGCACTGGCCGATATCATCGGTCATAAGCGACTGCTGGTATTTGCCGCACTGCTCATGGTGCTAGAGATGGCGCTGCTTGTCTTTGTGCCACTGGGTGCTTCTCCGCTGCTGTTTCTCGTGTTCTTGCTCAACAGAATCTGTTCCGGTTTGTCGGAAGCGGCTGCCAGCGGTGCTGACGAAGCGCTGGCCTACGATTCGCTCAAATCTCTGGGGCGGGAGGATGAATGGCCTAAAGTTCTGGAGCGGACGACCTGGGTTGTGTCTATCGGCTTTTTCACCACGATGATTCTGGGCGCTTTTGCCTATGATCCGTATGTCGTTAACCGCTTTCTGGCCTCGCTGAATACAGGCTGGACGCTTGAAGACTCCGTGATTGTCCGGCTGCCGGTGATGCTGACACTGGTTACTGCCGCTCTGGTGCTGTTTACAGCGCTTGGTTTTCATGACCTTGAAACGGATGAGGCGCGGGACAAGGCTTCGTCGAAGGGTTCTCTTCTGGAACCCTTCCGCCAGATTTCACGCGTAGCCCGCTGGACAGTGAATCATCGCTTCGTGCTGTTCGTCATTCTGGCGGCCCTGGCGCTGGATTCTGTGGCCCGCCAGTTTGTGGTTTTGGCCAGCGAATACTACCGGCTGATCGACATCCCCGTTTCCTGGTTTGGGTTTATCGGCGCAGGGATGTCTTTGATCGGCATCCTTAACGCGCGTATTTCACGGATTCTGGTCAGCAAGCGCTCTCCTTTTTTCAATTTCCTGTTCTTGTCTGCAGTACTCACGGCAGGGCTGATCGGCATCAGTTTTGCCGTACCGTACGTGGGTGTTTTATTCGCCATCGGGGCATTTGCCATGATGGGCATGGTGCAGTTTCAGGCCAGCTATTATCTGAACCGAGAGGCTGACTCGCAGATACGCGCGACCGTACTCAGCTTCAAGGGGTTGGCGCTGAATCTCGGTTTAGGGACGGCAAGCCTGCTCTACACCGCCCTGGTGGCAACGCTGCGGCATCGGCAGGATGCGCAAGTCGACGGGCAAGTGCTCAATGAGCAGATTTTCCTGAAAGCGCTGGTCGCTTTTCCGGTGTACTACCTGTTGCTGTTCGTGCTGGTGATTCTGGCAGCCCGGCGTCTGGTCGATGATTGCAGTATTTTCTTTGCGCTGCCTGCGAAACAGACGCATGCACGCTGAAACCCCAGACTTGAACTTTGACGTCAAAGCGGATTGAATGAAGATATCCAACCCTGTTTCGCCGCGTTGTCATGTCTATAAAATGCTCGACGAAAGTGCTGTTCGCCAGCCTGTTCATTGCCTTTTCGGCAGCCCCTGCCTCAGCGCAGGCACCGGACATACGGACAGTTCTGTCAGGCCATTGGGTAATCAACGATGAGCTGAGCGACAATACGGACGATCAGGTAGAAGAGGCAATTGAAGCAGGTGGCGGCAAGGGGAGCCGCGGGTTCTTTAATCGTCAGGAAGATTTTTACCGTGGTGGTCCGCCGGAGCATGAGCTTTATGACCGTATCTCTTATGATGATGTCCTGACAATTGAGGTGGATGAACCAGAGCTTCGCTTTACCTATGAAGGCGATTTCCAGCGGGTATTTCATTCAGACGGCCGTCGCCGTCGCGCATCGGCAACCGGTTTCTACAGTGAAGGCGGTACCGATTTCTCTTCGGGCCTGTTCGAGGGCAATTCACTGGTGGTGGAAGGGCGACCAAGAGACGGGGGATTTACCATTGAAACCTATACTCTTGAGTCCGGCGGTAATCGACTGCGCATTGAAATGACAATCCAGCCAGATTCATTTCGCGAGCCAATTGAACTGGTGAGGTACTTCGACCGGGCAGAGTAAGTCGTCTAGCGCATCTGGCTGACGATTTCCGCCTCGAGTTCAAGTAGCCGGTCTTTGCCGAAAAACATCTCATCCCCGACAAAAAAAGTCGGTGAGCCAAAGGCGCCACGCTCTACCGAGCGGCTGGTACTGTCCATGAGCTCCTGTTTGATCTCGGGGTCTTGCACCGCCGCGACAATGTCATCGGCGGGCAGGCCATGCTCGCGCAAGGCTTCGGCTATCACTTCCGGGTCCGCCATGTTTTTGCCCTGTTCCCACATACCCTGGTACATAGCCTCAATATAGTGCTTGTAGTAGTCCTGATGGCTGGCAAATACGGCGCCTCGCATCAGATGAATGGTATTGACCGGGAAGTGCGGATTGAACCGGTAGTCTGAGAATTGATGGCGCGCAATGAAGCGCTTCATTTCCAGTGCCTGATATTCTTTCTTGTTTTTGACTTCGGCGAACTGCTCCATGGGCGAGCGATTATTGGTGGCCTTGAAAATGCCGCCCAGCAGCACAGGGCAATAAGTGATTTTTGCGCCTGTGCGTTCTTCGATACCCGGAATCAGGCGGTGACAAAAATAGGTGTTCGGGCTTCCGAAATCATAATGGAATTCAATATCCAGGCTCATGATGCAGTGCTCCCTGCAGCTTCCCTGCGTGATTGTGGGTGTCGTCATTCAGCGATGTTTGCGTTCAGCCAGAAAGAGTCTGACAGGCGCTTATTAAGCATCATAACCAATTTCCGCTGGTGCTGGCGAGGTTCGCCGGAGATCAGACGCCTTGCACGGCCAAGATGACGGCAGATTGCTTGAAGCGCTCCCCTGTGGGCTGGCCACACCAAAGGGAAAAGCACGCTTCACTGTGCGGTTGTCGTTTCAGTCGGTGAGGAACTTTTGAATCAAGACGCCTGGTTGGCATTCGAACAGCTGGAATTCGAGATCAGGTCATCAGATTAGTCTGCACCGGCTTCAGTGGCGAGCCGCAGACATCCGGCGTTTCTCAGGATGCTGACAAGCTCCGTCTCACTGGCACATTCGAGCGCCATGACGGCAGCGAAGGGCTCGCCCTGAAGGTTTAGTACCGCAGCGATGGCAGGCTCCGTCTTGAGTCCCTCGGTTTTGTATGCCTTAACCCGATTGCTGAAATCGGCACTCGAGAGGGACGTCAGGCGCTGCATGACCTGATAGTGACGAAACGCCACCTGTTCGCTGATGGCGACATTTGAACCGTAAATCTCCAGTGGAAAAGCGCCCAGCGTGGCGCGCGCAATCAGAGCCTCTTTTGAGGAAGACAGGGTGAAATCTTTCAGGCCGCCGAGTGTCTCAATGAGGCGCCGCTCAAACTGGCTTCGACATTTGAAGCAGCACACCACATCGATATCGCTTTCGGGCAGGTCGAGGCCGACCCAGATTGTGCTCACTAATGTGGGTGAGTAGGGGGCGAGTGCCTCAAGAACGCGGCTCTGGGCAAGCGCCTCAGCGGCGGCTATCCGGCGGTCCAAAGCAGCGTCTTGGGTTTGGGTCAGCTTCGTGGTTTGATGAATTTCAGCGTCATGCGGTCGCTTTCCCCGATGGCGGTAAAATCAGCGCGGTTTGCCTCGCCCATTCTGTAGGTGGGCGGCAGGCTCCAGACCCCTTCGGGGTGATCCGTGTCGTCCCTGGCGTTGGCGTTTATTTCAGAAGATTCAACAAACTCGAACCCTGCTGCGGCAGCCACTTCTTTGACGTAGGCCTCAGTCACGTACCCCGTGGTTTCCATGACCTCCATGCTGGCGCCGGGTCTGGCCCGATGCTCGACAACACCTAGCGTGCCGCCGGGCTTGAGCGCAGCGAAAAAAGCCGCGAAGAATTCATGCTCCTGACCGGCCATAATCCAGTTATGGACGTTGCGGAAGGTCAGAGCCATATCGGCACTTTCCGGTGGGGCAATAATGACTTCGTGCGGCGGATTCAGTGACCTGACGGTGATGCGCCCATAGTTTTCCGGATCGCCGGAGATTTTTTCCTCGAACAGGCCTCTGATCCTGGGCATATAGTCCAGCGCGGCATTCGGAGAAAAGTGTGCCGCATAATATTTGCCCTGATCACGTACGTAGGGAGCGATAATCTCCGTGTACCATCCGGTAGAGGGCAGGATTTCGATGACGGTGGTATCCGCCTCCAGGCCAAAAAACTCGAGTGTTTCAACCGGATGGCGCCAGGTATTGCGGGCGATGTTGTCGTCGCTGCGGTGGTCGCCGGTGGCAAGACTCTGAAGTGTCATTGCCTCCGCTTCCTCATGGTGGTCAGCGTTTGCTTGAGTGCCCAAGCAAACAGCAGCGAGCGCCAAAGTGCTGAGCAGACAGCGAGTTGGATTCATGGGGTTGCCTCTTTAGCGTGACTGTTGGTGATGTCCGATTCTGCATCAATCGCGTCGGTTTATCCACCGGACTCCGGGTCCGTCGCATGCGCGGACCGGGCGCAGGCTACTGCAAGCTACTGTGCAAGCTACTGGAAGGTGGCTTTTGTCAGCATGACCTCAGGTAACCCATGGGTGATCCGCTTTGTTCGCCCTTCGGCAACTCTCACGGAGAGAGTGCTTCGTCAGCGTGATGGTCTGTGCCGCATCCTAAGCGCGGCTATCGGGGCGGACCGAAATAGGCTAGCCTAGGCGGATTCTGATCAGTGAGTCGCCACGTCGCCATGTCTTTTAGCCTGAACCTAAAAGTAAGAGATTACGAATGTGATATGCAGGGCATCGTGAACAACGCGATCTACCAGCATTATCTCGAGCACGCGCGACATGAGTATCTGTTGAGCCGGGGTTTGAGCTTCGCCGAGATGACCCGCCAGGGCGTCTTCATTGTGGTGGTGCGGGCCGAACTGGATTACCGCAAATCGCTCCAAGCCGGCGATGAATTTCAGGTCACTGTGAAGGCGGTGCGACCGACTCCGGTCCGGCTGCTGTTTGAGCAGTCGATTCTGCTTGAGCGGGATGCGCCTGCGATACTCAGAGCCAGGATCACCTGCACAGCAGTGAATGACGCAGGTCGTCCTTACTTCCCGGCGCAGTTTGTAGATCTTATCGACGGTTGAGGAACCACAGCCATGAATACGGCGGACAACACGGCGATTCTGGAAACCCGTCTGCGTGAGCTGGAAGCGCAGAGGGAGGGCGCTTATGACAAACGGACAGAGTATCTTGATGCCGAAGGCCGGGCGATATTCATCAACCGGCTGATTGAAGAAGACTCCCCCTATCTGTTGCAGCACGCGCATAATCCGGTGAACTGGTACCCGTGGGGTGATGAAGCCTTCGCTGCTGCTAAGGCAGAGGACAAGCCGATTTTTCTGTCTATCGGTTATTCAACCTGTCACTGGTGTCATGTGATGGAGGTTGAAAGCTTCGACAATGTGGAAGTTGCCAAGCTGCTCAATCAGCATTTCATCAGCATCAAGATGGATCGGGAGCAATTCCCTGATCTTGATGAAATCTACATGACTGGAGTGCAGCTGGTCTCCGGGCATGGAGGATGGCCCATGTCGAATTTTCTTCTGCCTGACGGCAGGCCATTTTACGGGGCTACCTATTTCCCAGCACCTTCCTTCATGCAGGTGCTCGGGCAGATCGGCGGTGCCTGGCACAACCAGCGGGCCGAACTGGAAAGGAATGCCCACAGTCTCTATCAGGCGATCAATAAAATCCTGTGTGAGCGCAAGCCGCTGGAGACCCTCCGGCAAGACATCGTGGACAATGCGGTAAAAGCCCTACTGCAGCGCGAGGATCGCAGTTTGGGGGGGCTGGCCGGTGCGCCGAAATTTCCACAGGAACCCATTCTGCTCTTTTTGCTGGATCAGGTCGTGCGCCGGGATGACGGCGCGGCGCTGGGCTTTGTCGAGCGGACTCTCGAGGGCATGGGTCGGGGCGGCATTTACGATCAGGTCGGCGGCGGCTTTCATCGCTACAGTGTCGACGAGGAATGGCTGATTCCCCATTTTGAAAAAATGCTCTACAACCAGGCTCAACTGGGTATGGTTTATTTGCAGGCCTATCAACTGACCGGGCAGGATTTTTTCGCGCGTGTTGCCCGGCAGACCTGCAATTACGTCTTGCGGGACATGCAGATTGAGCAGGGTGGCTATTACTCAGCCACTGATGCCGACAGTGAGGGAGAGGAAGGGATATTTTTTACCTGGAGCCAGAGCGAACTGGAAAAATGTCTGTCGCCGGCCCAGGCGGAATTGGCTAAGAGCCTGTTCGGCGTCAGTCCGGGAGGGAATTTTGAGGGCGCCAATATTCTGCATTTATCCCGCTCCTTATCGGTGTCTGCTCGAGAATACGGACCGGATTTCTATCGCGATCTGGATGCCGTACTGATGCAGCTTTACCAGGTACGTGAGCAGCGTGAGCATCCGCTGCGGGACGATAAACTGATTGTCAGCTGGTGTGCACAAATGGCCACGACTCTGGTCTGGGCGAGCCAGACTCTGCCGTTTACCGAAGCGGCCGGCTGGCTCACTTCAGCCGAGACAGCGGTACAGCGAATGTTGGACGACAATCTGCAGGCCGGCGGTGAACTGAAACGCATTTCCTTGCATGGTGTGGTGTCGATTACGGGGCAGCTCGAGGACTACAGCAATCTGATACAGGCGCTGATCTGCCTGTATGACGTTACCGACAAACCGGACTATCTCAGTAAGGCCTGTGCGTTGACGGCCCGGGTGATTGAAGAATTCTGGGATGCCAATGAGCAAAGATTCTGTCTTGCGCCTCGCGAGCAGGCGGGTCCGAAGCTGGTCAGATCGAGCAATGCCTCGGACGGCGCGACGCTGTCGCCAGTTGCGGTGATGCTTGAAAGCCTGCAGGCCATGGAATTGAGGCTGGCCCGGGTTCCGGAGCAATTCGTGGAGATGCCCGTCAGGGCGATTTTTGATAAAGCGCTGGCAAGTCTGGCAGCGGTAATCAATGAAAACCCGATCAGTCAGTGCTCTCTGATGAGAGTGATTTCAGGCAGTGTCGAGGGGGCGCGTGGATCGCTGCAATACGCCGGAGGCGGTCGAGTCAGAGTGTTCGCGCGCAAAGAAATCATAGCAAGGGCGGAATCCGGTCGGGCTCAGCAGGAGGATAATCAGGATGAGGCACAGATCGATGTGGATTTCAGTATTCTGGATCCCTGGCATCTTACTGCGCCTCTCACACAAGGTGAGCAAGCAGCCGGCGCTTTTGTACCTCTGACGGTTTCCTTGAATGAGGAATCTGACTGGGAAATCCAGTGCTTGTCCTTTCCTGAAGCCACAGACTGTGTGGCGGCGCCTTCAGGGGCCGTTGCGATTTATCGAGATTCGCTGCGCGTGAAGCTCCGGGCGCGTCGCGTTCGATGCAGCGGCGCAGCGCCGTTGCGGATCAGTCTGACTGTCGTGCTGCAGCTTTGTGATGACAGCCAGTGCCTGCTTCCGGAAACGCTGACTCTGATTGTGTGAATCACAGACTGTGAGTCTGTGCCGGTTCGAAAGAAGCTTCTGAAAAGTCAGCAGCGATGTGCTCTGTCAGCTGCTGCCGGGCCCGCTCCCGCCGAGTCGGATCCGTATTGAATACCCATTCGAAGAAACTGAGTGTGGCGATCTCCGTGATCATTTGCTGCCGACCGGGATGCGTGGCGTCTCCATAGCCGTAATCACAGATCCCGGGCAGGTCGCGTGCCGGGTCGATGCCGTCGGCGGGGCTTCCCATTGTCTCGAATGGCGCATTCGGATTCTCGCCCAGAACCGCCATCACTGCGGTGCATCCCAGGGTGTCTGGATTGTCCATAAACCGAAATGCAGGATCGGCAAGGCCGATGAAGCCAAGATGGGTGCCGCCCTCAATGGTAATGACTGAGAGGTTCCGGGCACGGGTCCCCAGATCAGCTGCGTTTCGGCTGTGTTCGATGAGCGCGTCGGATGTGCCGGCTATTGCCAGCACAGGTACGGCGGTGGTCTCAAAGAAACGTGGCGCAAAAATGGCTGACGGGCCGGCAATAGCGACCGCTGCAGCGATGCGAGAATCACGCCAGGTGGGATGATAGGTGGCAAGATAGGTGGTCAGGCCGCCGAGAGAATAACCACTCAGCCCGATGCGCGATTCGTCGATTTGGCCACTGAAGGGCTTTTGCCCGTCGCGCATTCCGAGGAGGGAATCGATGAGAAAACTGATGTCCGCGGGTTGGTTCACCACATCTGCAGCGTTCGCGCCACCGGCGGTTGAGCCGGACGTCAGGGGATAGTCTGTGGCTGCGACCAGATAGCCATGGCTGGCCAGGGATTCTGCCAGATAGGCCATCTCTGTTCTGTTCGAGACAATCCCGTGACTGTGAATGATCAGGGGCAGCGCAGCCTCGAGCTCTCTCGGAAACCACAGGGTTGTTGGCAAGGTCCGCTGTGGCTTGGCGGGGAATCCCCGATTTTCTCCGGTAGGCCGGGTGTCATCGACGAAGACCAGTTCGGCGCGGCCGACCCGGTAGGCTCCGGACTCCAGCCATGCGGCGCTGGCTGATTCAGAGTCAGGTCTCTCGGGGCCGGTGGCCACATAGACCGCGAGTCCCAGACAGACCAGGATCACCAGGCCGGCTGCAGCGGTTTTAAGTACTTTTTTAAGCATGAGTGTCCTTTCAGTAGCTTCAGTTTGCGCTCAGGAGCGGAGCAGGCTCTCGAAAAATTGCGGCACGCACTCTGTTGCCGGTCCACGAACGTGCCGGTCAAACGATGAGCCGGTCCGCTCAAGGTTCAGTTCAACGGTACTGGCTTTTCTGATTTTCGCGGTTTGATAGAACCCGGAGGCGGGATAGACGTTGCCCGAGGTGCCGATGGCAACGAACATGTCGCAGTTTTCCAATGCACTGTTTATGCGGTTCATCTGCAATGGCATTTCACCGAACCAGACCACATGCGGTCGCAGATTTCCGGCCGAGCGACAGCAGCGGCAGTGCGTGTCGTAGTCAAAGTCTTCGCTGACATCGAAGACCAGCTTGGAGTTGAGGCAACGCATTTTCAACAGCTCGCCGTGCATATGAATCAGATTCTGGCTGCCCGCGCGTTCATGCAGATTATCGACGTTTTGCGTGACCAGCAGGAATTCCCCGTCGAATTCATGCTCGAACTTTGCCAGCGCCGAATGAGCGGCATTAGGCGATATCTCAGGCGTCAGCAGCTGTCGTCTGCGCTGGTTATAGAATTCGTACACCAGCTGCGGGTTTCTCGCAAAACCTTCCGGCGTTGCGACATCGTCGACGCGATGATTGGCCCACAGGCCTTCGGCAGCCCGAAAGGTTTCTATGCCTGATTCGGCTGATATACCGGCGCCGGTGAGTACGACAATCGAACGGGGACGACTAATCATGCGGAGAATATACCATGAGCAAGGGCTGGCCCGTTATAATGCACTGAGTAAAGTCATCTGAGACTTTATCGTTTGCAAGAAGAGGTAATTCATTCATGAGCATGCCCAAGCTGGGTAATCTGGCGCCCGCATTCACACTCAAAGATCAAAACGGTGACGACATTTCCCTGAAGGACTTCCGGGGAGAAAAGCACGTTGTGCTGTATTTCTATCCCAAGGCCATGACGCCCGGCTGCACAGTTCAGGCCTGCGGGTTGCGGGATTCTCTGCAGTCGCTTGAGCAGTCTGAAGCGGTCGCGTTGGGCGTCAGCCCTGATCCGGTCGCGCGCCTGAAAAAATTTGAAGAGAAGGAGGGACTCAACTTCACCCTTTTGTCGGATGAGGATCACGCGCTCGCAGACAAATATGGCGTATGGGGCCTGAAGAAATTTATGGGCCGCGAATTTATGGGCATTATCCGAACTACCTTTATCATCGATAAGCAGGGCCGGCTTGTGCGGATCATGGATAAGGTTAAAACCAAAACCCATCATGCAGATGTGGCCAAGATTTTGGCAGAGCTACCCTAATTTGAACGCCCTTAAACTACACTACCGGCAATACTCGGACTCCGGAGCGCCGCTACTGGTGCTGCATGGTCTGTTCGGCAGTCTGTCTAATTGGAGCTGGCACTGTAAGCAGCTCGCTCAGCATTTTGCTGTCATCGGAGTGGATCTTCGTAATCATGGCAGCTCTCCCCATGCGAGCAGTTTCAACTATCCCGTAATGGCACAGGATGTGCTGCAGCTGCTTGATGATCTGAACATCGGCAGCTGTCATCTGCTGGGCCATTCCATGGGGGGCAAGGTGGCAATGGAACTGGCACTGACGGTCCCGGCCAGAGTCGAACGACTTGTGGTTGTGGATATCGCGCCGGTCTCCTATCCGAAACAGGCAGATGGACACATGCAGGTGATTGCCGGTATGAAAGCGCTGGAGCTGGATGGTCTTGACAGTCGCGCTACAGCTGAAGCGTTCCTTCGGCGCTACATTGACGACGAGCCCACTCGGAAATTCGTTCTGACGAACCTGATACGCAATCCCGGAGGCAGCTACTACTGGCGGCTGAATCTGCCAGCAATTGAGAAAGATTACGATGCGCTTCGTGAAATGCCGGAGCATATTTCAGCGTTTCAGAAGCCGACCCTGTTCGTTAAAGGCGCTGAGTCAGCGTATATTCAATCGAAACACCGGGAACGGACTTTGGCCTATTTTCCTCAGTCTGACGTAAAAATTATTATGGGCGCCGGACACTGGCTGCACGCCGACAAACCTCAGGTGTTTCAAAAAATAGCCATGGATTTCCTGAACGCTCAGGATTGCGCGGCAGACTCACCTCTGGCTGTGGAGAAAATGCAATGACGATGTTGAGTGTTAATGTGAATAAAATAGCATTGCTGCGCAATTCCCGCGGCCGAGATTTTCCCAATCTCTGTGAGTTTGTCGGCAAACTGGTCAATCTCAATGTCAAAGGTATCACCGTACATCCCCGGCCTGATGAGCGGCACGTGACCCGTCAGGATGTTCTGGATCTCACTGAATTTCTCGGACTCTATCCGGATGTTGAATTCAACATAGAAGGATATCCATCGGAACAGTTCATGGAGCTTGTGCTGGCGGTTCAACCGGCGCAGTGCACGCTGGTCCCTGACAAGCCGGGTCAGCTGACTTCTGATCACGGTTGGGATGTATCCGGAAATGAGGGTTTGTTGACCCGCAGTCTGGCTGATCTGCGCAGCGCCGGCATCAGAAGCAGCATTTTCCTGGATCCCGATCCGGAAAAGCTGGCAGCGGCAAAGCAGGTGGGTGCTGACCGGATTGAGCTCTACACTGAAGGGTTCGCACATCACTTCGGTCTTGAATCCGAGCATGGAGTTCTTGAGGCTTACCGGACAACCGCTGCCAGCGCTCAGGCGCTTGGGCTTGGTGTGAACGCTGGCCACGACCTGGATATCAGGAATCTTGGGAAATTTCTGCAGGTTCCCGGAGTCCTTGAGGTTTCGATCGGCCATGCGCTGGTGGTTGAGTCGATACAATATGGGCTGGAATCTGTGATTGAGCAGTATCTGGCTATTTGCGCCGGAGAAGAGACAGAAACTCACTATTACTGAAATTCTTGTTGAATAACGGATTCTGTTTTTCTCGGTATGGGGTCATGTTTCACCCTTAACATGCGATCGACGATCTGATCTTTTTTACTCTCGTGAGTCAATCGACTACACTTACCCGCTGTCTGCCTTCCGGCAAAACCTGAAGCTCCCTGATGTCGCGCATTTACTATGGCTACTGGATCGTTGTAGCTGGGTTTTTTACCCAGTTTGTTGCTGTTGGTATGGCTAACTATGTGGTGGGCGCCTTTCTGATCCCAATGACCGAAGAGTTTGCCTGGACCAGAGCAGAATTCACGGCCAGCCGTTCAATCGGTCAGCTGGTATTTGCCATTACCGGTTTTCTTATTGGCGCCCAGATTGATCGGTTCGGTGGTCGTCCATTCATTATTGCGGGCTCTCTGGTGCTGGCTCTGTCAATGGTCAGTCTCGGCAGTATCAGCAGTCTTGAACAGTGGCTGTTCATTAATGGCCTGCTTCTCACTACCGGGTCTGCGATGATTGGCAATCTCTCTGTGAACGTTACGCTTGGCAAATGGTTTGTCGAGAAGCGCGGTAAAGCGGTTGCGCTGGCGGGCATGGGCATCTCTTTGGCGGGAATTGTGCTGCCTCCAGTCGCGACCTTGTTGGTAGACAATTTTGGCTGGCGCCAATCGTGGCGGATGCTGGGTGCGATCTCGCTGTTGATGACCCTGCCCACTGCGTTCGCAGTTCGCCGCCGGCCTGAAGATTACGGTCAGCATCCCGATGGCCACAGCAATGAAGATGTTGCGGCCGGCAGAGGCGTTGCCGCGCGACGGGATTATGAGAATTCCATGACGCGTGCTCAAGCGATGCGAACGGTCAGCTTTTATCTTCTGGTTCTGGCATTCGGGCTGTTTCAGATTTCAATCACGGTCATGCTGACTCAAACCATTCCATTGATGACCGATGCCGGATATTCGCGACTGGTGGCTTCTTCAATGATTTCTCTGGCTTCAGTTCCTGCCTTTCTGAGCAAGCCATTCTGGGGCATCATGATCGATCGTTACGACCCCAAAAAGCTTGCAGGCCTTGGCGCCGCCATCACCGGCACGTCCATAATCTTTATTGTATGGAGCATCGGACAGCAGTTTGATGTCTGGGTGTATGCTGCTTTTTTGCTTATGGGGATCGGTTGGGGTGGCTTGTTGCCTCTGCAGGAGGTTATCTGGGCCTCGGTATTTGGCAGGCGCTATCTTGGATCGGTTCGCTCCACTGCGATGCCGTTTACCTTTGGAATGTCGGCGCTTGGTCCGATTCTGGTGGCCAGTTATTACGATTTGGCTGGCAGTTATGATCTCTCCCTGTTGGTCATTGCGGCTTGCAATCTCGCCTCTGCATTCATGCTGTATTTCCTGAAAACCCACTCTTCCCGCTGAGCCACGCAGCGTTTGCGGTGATGCTTTTTGGACAGTTCCAAAAGGTACCTGCTGCTAAAGTGTGAACTGCGTCACAAACTACTAATGCCAAACCATCTAGTGTCGATCGGTGAGCTAACAGGAAAACTCGGTCGCGCGTGATGCAGTTGATATTTGCGCATTCTTGCAATAATCGGTCTGAAACGATAACCTGCGCGGCCCTCTGAAATTTGGTTGAGTGCATGAGCAATCTGGATTGTAGGGCGCCAAACATCAAGGTAGCCAAGCCTGACGGGCTGGCGCCACGTCTCTTTTTTCAGGCATACAGCGGTGCAAATCCTGTCGCCTACGCTCAGCTCAGCGCTCGATCCGAGAAAACCCGCCAGTCAGTCCGCCGGCGATCGCGCAGCACTGGCTCAGCTGCTCCGGGCGTAAGCTACTGCTTAAAACTTATTGAGGTGTCTCAGCATTACCGCAATCAGGGCATTGGCAGTGCGCTGTTGGATGAAGTAATTAAGTTTTGCAAAGAAGAGCGGGTCAGTTCGATCTACGGTGAGGCCAAAGGAGAAATGGAATTCTTGCGCAAATGGTATCAGGGCAAAGGGTTCGACCTTGATTCTGCAGACAACATTGAGTTGCACATTAACCGCTAGTCGGAGTTCGTGCTCAGCATCGGGGCCAGCACCGGCCAGACGTTATCCAAAATCATGAATTGCGCCTCGGCTTTAGGATGGATGCCATCCTCTTGCATCAGGTCGGGTTGTTGCGGAATACCGTCAATCAGAAAAGGCACAAAAGCCAGTTCCTTCTCCTCTGCGATTTCTCCAAACAGCGCATAGAAGGGTTCGGTATAGCGTGGTCCGTAGTTGGGAGGAATCTGAATGCCTGCCAGCAGGACCTCTGCCTCTGCTTCGAGGCACATTTCAACCATTGCCGTGAGGTTGTCTTTCAGCATCCGGAGCGGAAGGCCCCGAAGCCCGTCGTTACCCCCGAGTTCGAGAATCACGATCGCTGGTTGGAACTCCGCCAGTGCGGCTGGCAACCGTGCCAGTCCTCCGGTAGAGGTTTCTCCACTCACACTGGCGTTGGCGACGGTGTAGTGCGGGTTTTCAGTCGCCAGCTTTTCAGCCAGAAGATTTACCCAGCCGTCAGTTGCCTCAATGCCATAAGCGGCGCTGAGACTGTCGCCGAAAACCAGTAGGGTGCGCTGCGGCGGGGGTTCTGCTCCGAATGCGGCGCGGGGCGAGAGGGTTGCCAGGGTTAAACTGATCAGTCCAGCGAGAAGCGCAATGCTGAAATTTTTCATGAAATTTGGGGTCTCATGGGGTACTGGGCTTTTCTGGGCTTAATGACAACTGCCTTCTTTGCATCACTCGCGCGTAGCTACCCGGACCAGAATGCTAATCTATCGTAAAGGTACTAACGTAACAAAGAGGCCAAGCAGATTTCGGCAGACCGCCGTTGTCTCGCGCCAAAGTGAATTGCCCGAATATAGCAGACTCCGGCCCTTCTCAGTAAGATACAGACACTCAGGGCGCCAGTTGGAATCGCGCCCTCTCAAAGGAGCACCCCCGAATGATTGAAACCCGCAGTCTCATTAAGAGTGTCCATACCACTGAAGGGTTGCTCACCATCCTCAAGGGCATAGACCTTCGGATCACTGAGGGCGAAGTGGTTGCAATCGTGGGTGCTTCGGGCTCCGGAAAATCGACGTTGCTCGGCCTCATGGCCGGGCTTGATGGCGCCAGCAGTGGCGATGTACTGCTTGGCGGTCAGAATTTTTCAGCAATGGATGAAGAGCAGCGAGCCATGCTGAGAGGTCAGCTGGTTGGGTTTGTGTTCCAGTCGTTTCAGTTACTTCCCAGTTTAACCGCTCTGGAAAACGTCATGCTGCCAATTGAGCTCAAAGGAGACTCACTGGCGCGCGAAAAAGCTCAGCAGCTGCTGAGCCGCGTGGGTTTGCAAGAGCGCTGCCACCATTATCCCAACCAGCTGTCCGGTGGTGAACAGCAGAGGGTTGCCATTGCTCGGGCATTCGCGACCGAGGCCAAGATTCTGTTCGCGGATGAGCCTACGGGCAATCTGGATACCGCGACGGGAGAGCGGGTCATCGAATTGTTGTTTGATCTTAACCGCGAATTTTCCACGACTCTGGTGCTGGTCACCCATGATGAGAGACTCGCCCAGCGCTGTGACCGAATCATCAAGCTGGTAGCGGGAGAGATTGCTTCGGACTCGGATTCCAGCCGGGAGGAGAAGGTCGTTGCCTGACAATCGCCCGTCTGATCCGATGCCCGCAGGCTCCCTGAATCCTAACCTGATCAAGGTTGCGCTCAGGCTGCTCTGGCGCGATTGGCAGGGTGGAGAACTGCGTCTTTTGTTCATTGCGCTGGTCATGGCAGTGACTTCCGTGACAGGTATCGCGCTATTCACCGATCGGCTTGAGCGAGCGCTGCTGCTGGAATCCGCAAACATGCTTGCAGCAGACCGGATCGTCAGTGGCCGCGGTGAACTTCCGCAGGCCATATTGGCGGAAGGGCAGTCCCGTGGCCTGCGCACCGCCCAAACTCTCTCTTTTACCTCAATGGCTTTTTCGGACTCAGCCAATCTGCTGGTCGCAGCAAAAGCGGTGACGGATTCCTACCCGCTGCGCGGAGAGGTGATTATTACCGAAGAAGCATTCACCCGCGGCCGACCCATCGTCAGCGGACCGCCACCGGGTGAAGTTTGGCTGGAAGCCCGGGCGTTACCGGCGCTTGATATTGAGGTGGGTGACTCTGTTTTCGTTGGTGAGGCAGAGCTCACTGTCAGTCAGATCATCATTACAGAGCCGGATCGTACCGGTGGCAGCATGATGGATAACGCCGGCCCTCGACTGATGCTGAATATGGCAGATGTTGCGGCGACTAATGTGGTGCAGCTGGGTAGCAGAGTGAGCTACCGATATCTGTTTGCCAGTGACGAACTGTCCGACCTGGACGAATTCGAGAGCTGGTTCCGAGCCCAGGAAGAGTGGCGCGGTCGCTATTACATACGCGACGTGCGTGACGAAAGCCAGGAAGTTGCTGACGCACTGGACCGCGCCGAGAGCTTTTTACTATTAGGTTCGCTTTTCGCTGTGGTTCTGGCAGGAGTGGCGATAGCCCTGACAGCCAAACGCTACAGCGAGCGGCACTTCGATTACGTAGCGATTTTGAAGACCCTGGGGTGCACCTCCTCCCAGATCTCCTTTATTTACCTGTTGGTACAGCTGGTACTGGCGCTGTTCGCGGTGATCGCTGGTTGGGCGCTCGGCTGGCTTGTCCATCAGGGCATATTGCAGGTTCTGGAATCTGTGATGCAGGTCGCCTTGCCCGAGCCCGGTCTTGAGCCTTATGTGATCGGCGCACTGACCGCGCTGATCTGCCTGCTGGCGTTTGCCTTACCACCATTGCTTGCTCTTAGAGAAACTCCGCCGCTCCGGGTTTTGCGCAAGGACATGAGTCAACAGAAAATCAGTGACAAATTGCCTTATGGGTTCGGTCTGCTGGGAACGGTCTTTCTTGTCTACTGGTACAGTCAGGATCTGGTGCTGACCTCGGTGCTGGTCAGCTCCGTTGCCGGGATCGCGCTGTTTCTGTCAGTGATTTCCTATGTCTTTCTGCGATCAGGTGGTTCTGCCGGCATGAAAGCAGGTAATGCGTGGAAACTGGCTATGACAGCAGCGCGCCGCCGGCGCAGTCAGAATGTACTGCAGGTTATGGTGTTTTCGATCACGATCATGTCTTTGTTGATCCTGACTTTGTTGCGTACTGATCTGATTGATGAGTGGCAGGCGCAGCTGCCCGAAGACACTCCAAATCACTTCATGATGAACATCACCCGTAATCAAATTGCAGGGATTCAGGAATTTTTTGATGGCAATGATATTCAGAGTAATGCGTTCTACCCGCTGATCAGTGCACGGGTGACGCGAATCAACGGGGATGAGCCCAATCCGGAAGGCAGTCTGGGCGATGAAGATCAGGGCAGCCTGACAGAAAGCGCCAACCTGGCGGACGTTGAACTGAGTTCCGAAGCGGGCAGTGCGCCGGGCTCGAATGCGGCGTCTGAGCCGGCTGCGGACTCAGATGAAGGGCGCAGAGTGCGAGGCCGCCTGAGTCGACGTCAAGTCACCTGGGCAGAGGACGTGCCTCCTGACAACCTGATCACAGCAGGTCAGTGGTGGGGTGACAATCCTGAACCGGGCTATGTTTCTGTCGAGCAGGATTATGCGCAGTGGCTCAATCTCAGTCTGGGTGACCGGCTTGAATTTGAAATCAATCAGCAAACGGTATTTGCTGAGGTTAGCAGTTTTCGCAGTGTGCGCTGGGACAATATGCAGCCGAATTTTTTCATTATCTTTTCGCCCGGGACCATTGATCATTTAGGTGGTACCTATCTTTCCACGGCGCTGATGCAGAATGAGCAGAAAATGCTGTTGAACGATCTGATCCGTCTCATGCCGACGATGGTTGTCATTGAGATTGACGCTCTGATCGAACAGATACAGACGATCATCGCGCAGGTCACCTCGGCCATAGAATTAATCTCGGTTCTGGTTCTGGTGTGCGGTGCGCTGGTGATGCTGGCCTGCGTCAACGCGACCCTGGATGAGCGTTTCCATGAGAATGCCATCCTCCGAACTCTGGGCGCCGGACGCAGATTGATCATGACCAGCCTGCTGATCGAATTTGCGACCATTGGGTTTCTGGCTGGCCTTATTGCCACGATCGGTGCCGAAGCCAGCCTCTTTTACCTTCAGCAAGAGGTGTTCGAGCAGGATTTTTCATTTCACTACTGGGTGTGGCCATTGGGCCCGCTCATCGGCATGGGAGTGATCGGCGTGCTCGGTTTCGTGTCCACTAAAGGTGTGGTTCAGATCAGCCCGTTGAATGTGCTCAGGCGCCTCACCTGAGGATCTAGGCAAAGCGCCGGCAGATCTCGGTAATGTCACGAAGATAGCTGCCATCAAACAAAAGCAGGTGATTTAACAGAGGGTAGAGGTTATACAGTGGCATGCGGTCCTGCCAGTCACTGGTTATCTCACTGTTGTCGTAATAGCTTTGGTAAAAAGTTGCCGGAAATCCGCCGAACAAGGCGGTCATCGCCAGATCGGCTTCAGCCCATCCCCAGTAGACTGCCGGATCGATGAGACCGGGCTGGCCATCGGCACAGCAATGCGAATTGCCTATCCACAGGTCGCCGTGAATCAGTACAGGCGTGAAGTCGGGGATCCAATTGTCCAGACGGTCTGAAATCCGTCTCAGCTGCCGAACGCTTTCTTTCGGTATCTTGCCCCGGTCAAGGCACTGCAGCGCAAGCGCCATGATGCGCTGCTCTGCAAAAAACTGATGTCCGTTACTGACAACAGCATTCGACTGGATCGTTGCTCCACAGTAGTTGTCCTGCGTAAAACCAAACGCTTCGGCAGGTTCCCGGTGCAGTGCTGCCAATCTGGCACCAAGCACGGGCCAGTAGTCTCTGCCCGGTGAAGCAGAACCCAGATCTTCCAGTATCAGATAGCGATCAGACACCTGCAGCACCGCCGGTACTCTGACGGCCTGTCGTTGACTGAGAGCTGCCAGTCCCGCCGCCTCCGCGTGGAAAAAATCAGCCGGTGCGCTGTTGTTGACTTTAAGGACGACCGACAGGCCGCTGTCGAGCTGCAGTCTCGCTGTATTGTTTATGCAGCCACCGCTCAGGGCTTCAATTCTGGTGATTTCACCGTAACCTGCATCAGACAGCCAGCTGGCATAGAGTTGTTCCATGCCTGCAGTCTACGGGTTTTCCACGTTATAATCCCGGCTCCATGAGTGTGAGTGTTCGTGATTGATGGAGAGCGATATGCAAAAGTCATCTGGTCCAGACATCCGGGTCTCTGATTTTTTGCCGGTTATTGCGGTGCCGTTGCTGCTTCTGCTCAGCGGAGGGAGTCTGTTCGGTCAATCTCTCAAGGGGGTTACTGAGGAAACCTGCCTGCGGGGTGATTGCGTAAGTGGTGAGGGGACTCTTGAGCTTACGACGGAATTTGGCAAAGGGCGCTACACAGGCGGGTTCCTTGACGGCGAGTTTGAAGGCTATGGTCGCCTAGAGATGCCGATCTCCTGGACTGAGAAAGAAGTTTACGTGGGTAATTGGGAGCGCGGTCTGCGGGCCGGGCGAGGTACGCACTGGAATGGCAAAGGCAACCTCTATGTCGGCCAGTGGCGAGACAATAAACGCAATGGGTTGGGGTCTTATTTTTTCAATTTGTCGGAATGGCGGGAAAATCAGCATTCCGAATTCTGGCTAAAAGAGAATACTGAGAACTATACCGGCGAATTTGTAAACGATCATTTTCAGGGGCAGGGCACCTATCGCTGGGCCAACGGGCACAGGTATGAAGGGGGGTTTTTTGCCGGCGACAAGCACGGCTTCGGCACTTTTTACTACGCGAAAACCGGTACAGCGCGGCAACAGCTGTGGAACTACGGGGATTTTGTCAGATGATGCGATCTCTCGCTGCCGCGCGCTACCGGTAACTGTGCAGAAATTTGCTCTGCCGGCAATGCCAGACTCGAAAACAGTGCGGGGATGCGCCCGCAGATTATTGAGGATCAGCTATGGACTTGAAAGCACTCAGGCGGGAATACCTGCGGGACGGTCTCGACAGAGCAAATCTTGCGGACGATCCCTTTGAGCAGTTTGAACGGTGGATGGCTCAATTTCTCGAGCTGGATCTCCCTGATCCCGCGGCTATGACAATCGCAACGGTTGCGCCAGACGGACAGCCAAGTCAACGGATTGTCCTGCTCAAACATTTTGATCATTCAGGATTTGTCTTTTACTCGAACTATGACAGCAGAAAGGCACAGGAACTGGTTTCAAACCCCAAGATCAGCCTGCATTTTCCGTGGCACGTGATCGAAAGGCAGGTGAAAATCTGCGGGGTGGCTGAGAAAATCTCAGTAGAGGAATCGTGGGAGTATTTCAGCAGTCGTCCCAAGGGTAGCCAGATTGCCGCAGCCGCCTCTCCGCAGAGCCGTGTGATTGATTCACGGGCGGAGTTAATGCGCGAGTATGAAAGAATCGAGCAGCAGTACCAGGACGGCAACCTGCCGCTACCTGAAAACTGGGGAGGCTATCGGGTTATGCCGGATGAGTTTGAATTCTGGCAAGGGGGAGCCCACCGACTGCATGACCGTTTCAGATACAGCCGACGGGGTGGTGGCTGGGTGGTGGACCGACTGGCGCCCTGACTCTGACTGGCTGATTCAGGCCCTTCAGTTCGCCTGCCACTTCTTCAGTTTCTTCTTCTCCAGCACCCGTTTGAGTCTGGCGTACCGGGGCAGGCCGTTCCGGTAGGGCGGATAGTCCTCGCCCGCGATCAGCGGGGCAAAATAATCCCGGGCTGCACTGGTGATATGAAACCCATCGCGACTGATGAAACTGCGGGGCATCATCTTCTCGCGGTTTGCGACATCAGAAAGCTTCGCCTCGCCAATTTCCCAGCGATATTGCTTGGTTGGCCGTCTGACGATGGTCGGCATGACGGCGTCCTTGCCTGCGAGCGCAAATTCAACGGCGGCTTGACCCACGGCGTAGGCCTGCTCCACGTCGGTAGCGGACGCGATGTGGCGGGCTGCGCGCTGCAAATAGTCAGCCACCGCCCAGTGATACTTGTAGCCCAGCGCTTCTTTAATCATGTTGGCAACGAAAGGTGCCACCCCGCCGAGCTGAACGTGACCAAACGCATCTTTGCTGCCCGCGTCGGCCAGAAACTGTCCGTTTCCGTAATTGGCGCCTTCTGAAACGACAATGGCGCAGTAGCCGAACTTCCTGACGCAGGACTGAACCTTTTTCAGAAACTTTTCTTTATTGAACGCGATTTCCGGAAACAGGATGATGTGTGGCGCGTCCCCCTGCTGCTCAGATGCCAGCCCTGCCGCCCCCGCAATCCAGCCGGCATGCCTGCCCATGACTTCCATGACGAACACTTTGGTAGAACTTTCGCACATGGAGGCGACATCCAGTCCGGCCTCGCGGACCGATACGGCAACATACTTGGCCACGGAACCGAACCCCGGGCAGGTATCCGTGATCGGCAGATCGTTGTCCACAGTTTTCGGGATTCCGATACAGCTGATAGGAAAATTCATGGCCTGGCTGAGCTGAGAGACTTTATTCGCGGTGTCCTGTGAGTCTCCACCGCCGTTATAAAGGAAGTAACGAATGTTATGGGCGCGAAACACAGCCATCAGTCGCTCATATTCCTGCTGATTTTCCTCAAAGGACTTCAACTTGTAACGGCAACTGCCGAACGCCCCCGCCGGCGTCGCCCGCAGCGCGGCAATGCTGGCCGCGCTTTCTTTGCCGGTGTCGATCAGGTTTTCATTCAGGGCACCGACAATGCCATTCAGTCCCGCATACACTTTGCCTATTTGACTTCGATGCTTGCGCGCGGTCTCGATGACCCCGCAGGCACTGGCATTAATGACAGAAGTGACACCACCGGACTGCGCATAAAACAAGTTAGGTTTGGGCATGATGACTCGCAAAGGTCTTTGGTCTGAAGAGGGGAATGGATCGCATTTCTGAGGCGAAATGCTCAGCTGGGTCAATGGTACTCGCTGAGGAACTTCCTTGCCAGCGCTTCGCTTTTGATGCAACAATCTGTCGCCTTATGCGTCCTTTCAAACAGGTCAACACCCCATGCGACTGATCATCGGGATGAGCGGTGCAAGCGGAGTAATCTACGGTATCCGATTGCTGGAGGTGCTCAGCCGGGTCGAGCAGGTGGAAACGCACCTTGTGCTTTCAGACTCAGCGAAACTGAACATTGCGATAGAAACAGATCGCAGTGCGAAAGAGGTTCAGGCTCTGGCAGATGAGGTCTACTCCAACAAGGATATTGCGGCGCGACTGGCAAGCGGCTCGTTTAAAACTGACGGTATGATCGTAGCCCCCTGTGCGGTGAAAACCTTATCCGCAATTGCAAACTCCTACGCGGATTCCCTTTTGGTCAGAGCGGCAGATGTGGTGCTCAAAGAGCGTCGTCGACTGGTGCTGGTGCCGCGCGAGACTCCGCTGCATACAGGGCACTGTGAGTTACTGTTAAAGGCCAGTCAGATGGGGGCTATTCTGGCGCCGCCCATGCCGGCGCACTACATCAATCCAATGACGGTTGATGAACTGGTCGACCACCATGTCGGTCGCATACTCGATTTATTTGACCTTGATCCCGGCCTGGTTCAGCGATGGCAGGGTCCGGTTTCAAGACAGTCTTAAAAGGATCTGTCGATCCGTTTCGGCGCAAACCTGTGCTCTGGAAGCTCGATCAGTGGGAGGTCACTATGATCAGGAAAATACTATTCGTTGGTTCGCTGCTGAGCTGTTCAGCTATGGCGCAAGTCTCTGAGCCCGACTGGCCCGCAGTCGAGGAGGAGACTCTGCGCCATTTTCGTGCGCTGCTGCAGTTCGACACCAGTGACCCACCGGGTCGCGAGCTCCCCGCTGCAGAATATCTGCGTGATGTCCTGGAGGCTGAGGGTATCGAGGTCGAGATGCTGTCAAACAGTCCAGAGCGGCCGAATGTGATCGCACGACTGAAGGGTGACAGCAGCAAAGAGCCGCTGCTGATCATGGCGCACACCGATGTCGTTAACGTTGATCCGGAAAAGTGGACCTTCCCGCCGTTCAGCGCGACCGTCGACGGAGGTTATGTTTATGGCCGGGGCGCAGTTGACGACAAGGACAACCTGGCATCAGCGCTGATGGTGATGCTGGAGCTCAAGCGGCAGAACGTGCCGCTGGCCAGAGACGTCATCTTTCTGGCGGAATCCGGGGAAGAAGGCGCTACTGAGTACGGGATTGAGTTTCTGGTTGAAGAGCATTTCGACAAAATAAACGCTGAATTCTGTCTGGCGGAGGGCGGTTCGGTTGCGCGGGTCAATCGTGAGGTTCAGTACGCAGGGGTCCAGACTGTCGAGAAGATCCCTTACCGACTTGAGCTGGTTGCGACGGGTGTGGCCGGTCACGGATCGGTGCCCCTGCAAAGCAATTCAGTGGTTCGGCTGGCGAAAGCCATTGCGGCAATTGCTGATTGGCGTTCACCCATTCGTCTGAATGAGACCACAGCTGCCTATTTTGAGCGACTGGCATCCATTTCTCCCGCCGACGCGGCGGAACGGTATCTGGCAGTCCTTGACCCGGGACGGGCCAGTGAGGCAGACGACTATTTCCTGGCTAATGAGCCGCGCCACGCCTCAATGCTGCGCTCTTCGCTCAGCCCGAACATTTTCGAGGCAGGCTACCGCATCAATGTGATCCCGTCAGAAGCGCGAGCCAGTGTCGATTTTCGCGCCTTGCCTGATGAGGATATTCCCGGTTTTCTGAATCAGGTGCGCACCCTGATTGATGATGATGTTGTCGACGTCAGTTTGGGTGAGCGCAACACGAGGCCACCGGGACAGGCAAGCCTCAGTACCGAGGCGTTCGCTGCGATCGAAGCCGGAGTCAACAAGCATTATGGTGTGATTACCCTGCCCACCATGAGTACCGGCGCCACCGATATGGCCTATTTGCGCAATCGGGGTATTCAGTGCTACGGGATTGGACCCGCGATTGATCGTGAGGATGCCGCTCTGGGTTTTGGGGCTCACAGCGATCAGGAGCGGATTCTGATTTCCGAGCTGAACCGTTTTGTGAAATTTAACTGGGACGTCGTAATCGATCTGGCCGCAAAACAATAATCGCCCGTAACCGGGACAAATGGCGGCAACAGCTCTGAGGCTGATCAAGTTTCAATTGCTGGTGCCGATGGGAAACTAGGAGCCTATTAATTCTTAACGTTGACTGGAGACAGCGCGATATTTAACAAGGAAACCCGTTTTGCAAAATACTCCAAAGGTCTGTGCTGGGTCGTCTCAGTCATCTGGCTGGCGCTGGCCGTTTTGTCATTTACAGGCGGAAACGGAGGAATAACCGGGTTTCTGTGGTTAGCCGGCGCAATTGCATTCGCCGTTTCTGCCATCAGTATTGGCAAATCCGAGGGGGCAGACGCAGCCGAAGGCGCGACCGACTAGCCACTCAGCCTGATCGCCGGCGGTCTCTCCGGCGCCGTTTCCCTAGTCAGCGAATCGACTGTTCGCCTTCCGAACAAGGCTGTCGAAATGCCCGTCGACAGCGGTATCTGCTCCGGCACCTCGGGACGCCGCGAGAGCGTCAAGATTGGTTCGCGCGGAACGTTCTCCCCTTGCAACAGGGCTCATTTTGTTGGCCGTCACGATTAGCTTTTCCAGTTCCTGTTGCTGTATCCTCTCGGCGTCCAGTTCTGCGGTCTTGATTTTTTCTCTCAGGGCGGAAATCTCGGGGCTGGAGGCGTAGGCGCTCTCGACCAGATCGCGTTTGAGGCGGGTTCGCAGGCTTCGCAGGGGCTGCACCACCGTTTCGCGCCAGCGATCAGCGGTATCAAGCGCTGTTTTCAGCAGGTCTTCGGTCAGTACGCCGTGCCGAAATCCGTACCAGAGGCAGAACAGCACCAGGTTGACATCAAACCCATGCTGATTCTGTAAGCTCAGGCACGATGCTGCGACTCCGGGCTCGGCATATAGTGTGAGAGAGAATTCCCAGAGATCGTCGTTTGCAGGGTTCATTATCACCAGTGACTGCATTTCAGAAATACCACAATGAGGTAATACTAGCGCGCTTGGACAGGTTTTACATGATCTCAACCAGCGTCCTGTTTTTTTGAATTATGCACATTCATATCCTTGGCATTTGTGGAACTTTCATGGGGTCGCTTGCGGTCATCGCCAGGCAGCTGGGGCACCGGGTAAGCGGCAGTGACCAAAATGTGTATCCTCCCATGAGCACCCAGCTTCAGGAGCTGGGCATCGAACTGAGGGAGGGATATCACCCCGAGCATCTGCAGCCGAAACCGGACCTGGTCATCATTGGCAACGCTCTGTCCCGGGGCAATCCCGCTGTTGAAGCCGTTCTGCGTGACAGACTGGTGTACACCTCAGGACCTCAGTGGCTGGCGCAGGCGGTGCTTCAGCACAAATGGGTTCTGGGGGTTGCGGGTACTCACGGGAAAACCACCACCAGTGCCATGCTGGCGTGGGTGCTCGAATACGCCGGGGCCAGGCCGGGTTACCTGATCGGAGGCGTGACCAAGAATTTTCCCCGGTCGGCCTCATTGGGTGAGTCTGATTTCTTCGTGGTGGAGGCTGATGAATACGATACGGCATTCTTTGATAAGCGATCGAAGTTCATTCACTACGCGCCGCGAACGGCGATTCTCAATAACCTTGAGTTCGATCACGCCGATATTTTTGAAAATCTGGCGGCCATCGAGCGTCAGTTCCATCATCTGGTGCGCACGGTGCCCGGAAATGGTCTGATCATTTCTCCGTATCGGGATTCTGTGCTGGAAGCTGTTCTGTCACAGGGGCTCTGGTCACCGAGGCAGCAGTTTGGTGTCAACGTGCCGGACGAAGTTTGTCGTCTGCTGGCTTCCGGGGGTGGCGCATTCTGGAATGCGAATCTGTCCGGAGACTCTGGAGAAGCCTTTGAAGTCGTCCAGTATGGTCAGGGAGCGACGGGTGAAGTGGTCAATCGCTGCGCAGTGCAATGGGCCCTGACCGGCGAGCATAACGTGAGAAACGCCCTTGCGGCGATTGCTGCCGCGCGCCATGTGGGGATTGATACAGCGACCTCCACTGCAGCCCTGCGCGAATTTGCAGGGGTCAAGCGGCGCATGGAGCATCTGGGCACGATTGGCGGTGTATCGGTCTATGATGATTTTGCCCATCACCCCACCGCAATTGACACCACGCTCAGAGGCATGGCCGCCAAAATGGCTGCCGGCGAATCGGGCGGCCGCCTGGTCGCGATCATAGAGCCACGCTCGAACACCATGAAACTTGGCATTCATCAGACCGATCTCGCTGCGGCGACCACAGCAGCTGACCTCGTGCTCTGGAAGAAACCTGAGAGCTCAGGTCTTGACTTTCACACGCTGCTTGCCCAGAGCGAGTGCCCAGCCCACGCTTTTGACTCGGTCGAAGAAATCGTCAGCTTTGTTAAAGAAGGCAGCGCTCATGGTGACCGGATTGTTATCATGAGTAATGGCGGGTTTGACAACATCCATCAGAAGCTGCTGTCGGCGCTCAGGGGCACGCCAGGCTCACTAAACTAGAGCTGCCCTGCTGGCGTAGACAAGCAGATGACCACCCCGATTCAACTCGATTCCCCTCAGGATATTCCGCTGTTTCCACTGCGAGTGGTCATGTTTCCCGGAAGTCGCCTTGATCTGCAGATTTTTGAACAGCGCTATCTGGACATGATCAGCCGATGTATGCGCGGCGGGACCGGGTTTGGCATCTGTCTGCTGCGCGAGGGAGACGAGGTCGTCAGTGAAGAGGGGCGCCAGACCATTCACCGTACCGGGACTTATTGCTCGGTGATCGACTGGGATCAGCTGGACAATGGGCTGCTCGGCATCACCGTAGAGGGGCTGGCGAAATTTCGTATTACCGACTGCTGGCAGGGAGACAGTGGTGTGCTCGAGGCAACCGTGACCTTCAGCGAGCAGGATCGCCTGGGCGAAGAGGCCATTCCGCTGGATGATGCGTATGCCGCACTGGTGGGTTTGCTTCAGAGTCTGGAGAAGCATCCGCTGGTTGAACAAAAACAGCTGACGATCGACTACGACAATCTCTGGGACCTGGGCTGGCGCCTTGGCGAGTTTATCCCGATGGCGATTGATCAGAAGCAGCAGCTGCTGGATCTGGACGACCCCTGGGAGCGGATCAGCGCGATCGAACAACTGGTGGCAGAAATGGCCGGAGAGCCCTGATACCGGTCGGCTGCACTTCGTGCCGGTTGAGTGTCAGTGTAGGTCAAGACGCAGTTTTGCCACGTAGTACTTGCCGTTGTGCCATCAGGCCTGACAGAATCTCTCCATGCTTTCCGATCTGATTGACGCATCCGGCTGGAGCCATGAGCAGTGGCTTGCGGCGAGTATTCTTGCATTCATCGCAATAACGCTGTGTGTGGTGATGGCGAGGGTGCTTAAACTGATACGGATGTCGCGCAAAACTGCCTATCGGCCAAACCTGAGACCGTTGAGGCGACGCAGATTCGAATGAGACACGTTGCTGTCATGTCCCGCTGCCTGTTCGTGCTGTCAGCGCTGTTCTTCACCGGATCCGGTCACGGCATCATTATCCGTCATGATGTCGGGCAAGCCGCTTATGAAACCCGGAGTATCGATTATCCCGCGATCTTTTATCTTGAGCGTCAGGGGGTGCGCAAAGTGTGTGTTGCCACCCTGATTGCCCGGCAGTGGGCCTTGACTGCAGCGCACTGCACCGAGGAAACGTCTCTGGGCGTCGCAACAGCCCGGGGTGGAACCTTTGCCGTAGAAGTTGCCGGCCAAGCCAGAGAGATCGATCTGGTGGTCAAGCATCCCCGCTACCAGCAGGGCGCTGTAGATGACGTGGATCTGGCTTTGATCAGATTCAAGGCCCCCCTCGCGAGTCCGCGTCCGATTCCGCTTAACACCGCAAAGGATGAACTCAGTCAGATTGTGACAATTGTCGGATGGGGGTACTTTGGCGTAGGCACCCAGGGTCGTCAGTATGATGATGGTCGGATGCGACATGCTACCAATCGAATCACTCAGTCAGGACGTTACCTGCGGACTCTGTTCGATGATCCACGGGAGCGCTTGGCGGAAAGCCTGCCAACCGAGGGGACACTGGGTCTGGGAGACAGTGGCGGGCCCGCCTTGCTGGTTACGGAATCCGGTTTAAGCCTCGCCGGGATCGCAGTGGGTCAAGTGATCGGCGCAGATTATCGGGAGGAGACGCAGGGTCGCTACGGCGCCATTGCGGTTTATGAGCGCGTGTCATCTCATCTTGCATGGATTGAGAGTATCGTGCGCCCACTCAACTAGACATAAGAGGACAACGTCTATGTTAAAGAAACTTGTCGCTAGTGTTGTGGTTTTGCTCGGCGTTGCCTTTGCCGTGGCCTGGTTTTATCTGGATCGGCTGGTTGTTGATGGTATCGAACTGGTTGGAACTGAAGTGCTTGGCACTGAAGTCGCAGTGCAGTCTGCATCGATCTCACCCCTGGCCGGAACCGGATCCATTTCAGGTTTGACAGTCGATAACCCCGAAGGTTGGAGCGCAGAAACGATTTTTGAACTCGAGCAGGTTTCAGTCAATGTCGACGTTGCCAGCCTTTTCTCCGAGGTGGTTGAAATCGACTCAATTGTGATTTCGCAGCCGCAGATTACCTATGAAACACGCCTGACCAGCGATAACGTGCGTGCACTGCTTGAAAAAATTCTCCCCCAGGATTCAGGGGGTACAGGGGCTGCCGACAGCCCGGGCAAATCACTGATCATCCGGCGATTCAGAATCGAAGATGCACTGCTGAGCGTCAATGCGGCTGCGTTCTCAGCTCCGGTTACTCTGCCTGTTATTGAACTGACCGATATAGGTACCGAGAACAGCGCTGCGACGGTTGCTCAGCTTATGGATATTGTGCTGACTGAACTCAGTCGCGCCATCGCGGGAGCGTCACTGCCCGGTCTCGATGAACTGCGGGAAAGCGTCGAGGCGCAGGTGCAGCAGCGCGTGGAAGAGATTGAGGAAACGGTAGAAGACACGGTGGAGGAAGCGGTGCAGGGCTTGGAGAATCGGCTTCGCAACATCCTGCCTTCGCCCAATTAACCCGTCGCGGCGCTGCACTGATTCTGATCGCCGGCGAGCAGGCGATCGCTGCGGCCGGTGAGCCGGTACGCCAGCAAACCCAGCCATTCGTGCAGGGCCAGTTCCAGTATTCTCAGGTTCGTGCCGAAGTCGAAGCTTAGTCTGAGCAGCCTCCCCTGTTGGGTTCGATGGTCGACAGGATAGGGGACAACTGGCCAGCCAGCCTGACAAAATGCCCCGACCGCTCTGGGCATATGAAATGCCGAAGAAACCAGAACCCAATCCTCGTTCGGTTTCGGATTGATGAGCGCTTTGCTGTTGCGAACATTTTCCTCTGTGTTCCGGGCCTGGCTTTCGTAGAGGATCGCTCGATCCCGCGGTGCCAACTGCTCGAACAGAAAGCGGACATAGTCGGCCTCTTTGTATTCAGTCTCAGATACTGAGCCGCTGCCACCGGTGAAAATCATCTGCGCGTCAGGATACAGGTTGGCCAGATAGACCATCGCTATAAGTCGTTCTGCCGCCTCGCCTGTCTCAGTTTGCCCCCAGGCCTCTGAAAGCGCCGGGTCTACCGCACCGCCCAGGACGATCACTCCTGCCGGAGAACGGGGTAAGGCAGCATTCGCTGAGAATTGTTTCTCAAGGGGTGCAAGCAGCCATTCTCCGACCGGTAAGGTGCCCACCAGAAGCAGCAACAACGCAGAGATGGACAGCAGCAGGCGCGAGAGTCGTATCCAGTTCGCCACCAGGCAAATCCATGCAGCCACTGCCAGAATGACGAAGAAATTACCCGGGGCGATGAGTGCCCAGCCGAGTTTGGAAGAGACGAAAAAAAGATTCTCCATAGACCAATAGATCGACAACAGGGCGTCGAATTTGAATCTGCAGTGCGTTATTCTCGCTTGGCATAGCGCCGCTGAAAAAAACCTGGGCGGGTTAGATACAGCGGACGAATTTGCTACTATCATGCGCATAGCCCACTCAGTTTGCAGGCTTCGGCAGCCCCCGGCCTGCACCAGTAAAATACAGGAGTAATCAATTATGTCGATTCAGGTCGGTGACAAAGTTCCAGCCACCACTTTCAAAATCATGACCGCAGAAGGGCCTCAGGATATGTCATCTGACGAGCTGTTTGCCGGCAAAAAAGTGGTTTTCTTCGCGGTGCCCGGAGCGTTTACGCCGGGTTGTTCAATGACGCATTTGCCGGGTTTTGTCGTTCAGGCGGATGCCATCAAGGCAAAGGGTGCTGACACTATCGCCTGCATGGCCGTGAATGACGCCTTCGTGATGGGCAGCTGGGGTAAAGCCCAGAACGCTGAGGAAATTGTCATGCTCGCAGACGGCAACGGGGAGTTTACCCGCGCTGTTGGTCTGGAAATGGATGGAACCGGATTTGGTATGGGTATGCGCTGCAGAAGATTCGGCATGATCGTTGAAGATGGCACTGTGACCTATCTTGGCGTGGAAGCGCCGGGCGAAATCAAGGTCAGCTCGGCAGAGGCCATGCTTGAGCAACTGTGACCTTCTGAAAGCCTGAGCTGAGTCGATTCCCAAACAGAATAAAACCAAAGGAGCGGATCTCATGATCACCCAAACGCTAGACTATTCAGACGGTGATACTGAACTGGAAGCCTACGTGGCTTTCGAAGCAGCTGACACACAAAAGCCGCTCGTGCTGATTGCTCATGACTGGACCGGGCGGCGCGAATTTGCCACTCAGGCAGCCGAGCGTATTGCCGCAATGGGCTATGTGGGTGTTGCTCTGGATATGTATGGCAAGGGGGTTTTCGGCGCCGACGGGGATACCGACGGCAATGCGGCCTTGATGAGCCCGTTCGCTGAAGATCGGGGCTTGCTGCGACGGCGAATACGGGCTGCTCTGGTAGCAGGACGCAATATCCCGCAGGTGGACCCAACCCGGGTTGCGGCTATGGGATACTGTTTTGGCGGTATGTGTGTGCTTGAACTGGCGAGATCTGGCGCTGATGTTCTCGGTGTCGTGTCCATCCACGGCATTCTCGCAGCGGGGGACAGCAAAAACGAAGACATCAAGGCGAAGGTGCTGTGTTTGCACGGCCATGATGATCCGATGGTGCCGCCAGAACAGGTCTTGGCATTTGAGACCGAAATGACTGAAGCCGGGGCGGACTGGCAGGTGCATGTCTACGGAAGCACAATGCATGCTTTCACGAATCCGGCTGCCAATAATCCTGACTTCGGGACAGTCTACAGTGCGACAGCTGAGCAGCGCAGCTATCAATCTCTGGAAAATTTTCTGGCAGAGCTATTCTGATCTCGCACCTCATTGCTCCCAGTGACGCCAGGACGACGGATGACCTCATCAGCAACTGACTCCCCCTCAAGTCAAAATACCGTACCCACACGCAGCAGAGTGGGGTTATGGCTGGGGCCTTTGGTCTTCTTTCTGATGTTGGCGTTCGTTGATCTAGATCCCGGTAATCCTCTTGTTACCCGGATGGCTGCGGTCATTCTCTGGATGGCGATCTGGTGGATGACAGAGGCGATTCCGCTCGCGGCGACCGCGCTGCTGCCTATTCCGCTGTTTCCATTTCTGGGTATCATGCGCGGCAGAGAGGTGGGTGCGGGCAGTCGGGTAGATTTCGATGCCGCGTCTATTCAGGAAGGTTTTACCGCTCGCGATTTCGACGTCATTTTTCCGAATGTCGCCAATCAGTATATGGACTGGATCATTCTGCTCTTCATGGGCGGCTTCATCATTGCCGTGGCAGTTGAAAAGTGGAATTTGCACAAACGAATCGCGCTCAATATTCTGAGGGTTGTGGGCGGACAACCCCACCGACTGGTGCTGGGGTTCATGCTCGCCACAGGCTTCCTGTCCATGTGGTTGTCGAATACAGCGACCGCTTTAATGATGATGCCGATGGGCATGTCCTTGATCCTGCTTTATGAAGAGCTTAACGCGGGACTGGTGAAGCAGGGTCAGGCGATCGACGGGCGGGCAGAGAATTTTGCTCTGACTTTACTGCTTGGTATTGCCTATTCTGCCTCAATTGGCGGATTTGCGACTCTGATCGGTACGCCTCCCAATGGCGTGTTGGTGACACAACTGCCACAGCTTTTTCCTGAAGCACCGGACCTGACGTTTTCGACGTGGATGATTTTTGCCCTGCCAATGAGTGGGGTCTACATGATTCTGGCGTGGCTTCTGTTGACCCGCCTGGTTTTTCCCCTGCCGGCCACAACCCCTTTCAGTGGTCGGGATTTCATTCAGAATGAGCTGCGTAAACTGGGCCCCATGTCAGTTGAGGAAAGGCGTGTGCTGGCGGTCTTTGTGTCTTTCGCGCTGCTGCTGATGACTCGGAAGGAACGCTTATTTGGCGCTGACGTGGATATTTTTGGCTGGAGTTATTACTTAGACAATCTGCTGCGATCGGTCGGGAGTGCACCGGTAGGCTATTTGATTGATGACGGAACCGTATCGATTGGTATGGCCCTGACTTTATTCATGATCCCGGCAGGTAACGCTATCGGTGGGAAGTTGCTCAGCTGGGACGACGCCAAGAAAATTCCCTGGGGCATACTCCTGCTGTTTGGCGGTGGACTGGCTATTGCGAAAGGGTTTACGACTTCTGGTTTATCTGACTATATCGCTTCACAGCTTCAGATTTGGCTGGGCGATGCGAGTCCGTTCGTCATTGTAGTGAGTACCGTTGGGATTATTACCGGTCTGACTGAGGTGGCGTCCAATACTGCAACGATTTCACTGTCGCTGCCTATTATGGCGAGTCTCTCTCAGGCAATCGAAGCGCACCCGTTACTGCTGCTGATTCCGACGACCGTTGCCGCCTCCTGCGCTTTCATGCTGCCAGTCTCAACGCCGCCGAATGCAATCGTCTATGGGTCTGGCCGTATTCCCATCATGAAGATGGTGGTCGCGGGGATCTGGCTCGATGTGCTGTCCGTGGTGCTGTTGACAGGCTTTGTGTATACCCTGGGACATATGACTTTCGGAGTGCTGGACGGTTTTCCGATGTGGGCAGTGCCCTAATTTCGCGGGAGGACGCGCCTGAGATGCATTCCCGGGCGTGAGAGCTATACAGCAGGGCGCTGCTTTGTGCTACTGAAGGCCAAACTCGGAACGCATCGGCCCTCAGTACCGACCGGCCTTTGCACGATGCACCGGTCCGGTGCCAAACCGTTTGCCGGGGTAGAACGGCTACAGGGCTGACTGGGTAGCATCTCACATTTCATGACTGAACAGCTGTCAACAAATCGCAGAAAATCGACTCCCTGCCCGGGAGGCGATGAGAATTGCCCGCATCTGGACGAAGTGTCCCGTCTGCGTGCAGAGGTCAAGCAACTCGCCAAGATGGTGCGCACTGATGAGCTGACAGGGCTTTTCAATTTCCGCTATTTTAATCAGGCTCTCAGTCTGGAAATGGAGCGGACCCGCAGATCCGGCCAGACAGTCTGTCTCATTATGTGCGATCTTGACCACTTCAAAGACATCAACGACGAGCACGGCCATGAAGTGGGAAATCTGGTACTGGCGCACGTCGCCGGTCTTGTCCGCAGAGCGATCCGGCGTTTGGATATCTCCTGTCGATACGGGGGCGAAGAATTTGCGCTCATTCTGCCTGATACCGGTATGCCGCAGGGGGTTGAATTCGCCAACCGCCTCAGACGCGTTATCGAATCGTCACCCGTGGCGGTCGGCGACCTCTCCTTAGGTATTGCAGCCAGCTTTGGCGTGGGTGTTTATCAGCGTGATGAAGCTCTGAGCGAAAAAGAGTTCGTTGAACGGGTAGACGGACTGCTTTACCTTGCTAAGGAGCAGGGCCGAAACAGAGTGTGTCACACGCTTGACTCAGGCGCTGAGAGCGCGGGATCAGAGCGTGGCGTGGCTTCAGCCTGAAGATGCATTCGCTCTGAGAGGCTCTGAGACTTCGGTTTCGCACTTCCTGTTGATTCACTCTCCCTCAGATCAGGCTGGCCAGGTGATAGAGAATCGCTGCCGTCGCGCCCCAGATCCGATGTTCTTCGTAGTGTAGTTCCAGTACGGTGCGCTCGACATCACGATAGGTCACCGCGGAATGGGTGTAAGCCTCCGGGTCCAGTGCCAGGCTGAGAGGTGCATGAAAAATGGCCTCGACCTCTGCGGGATTCGCCAGATAATCCAGATTATTGTCGATGATGCCCACCACGGGGGTCACCCGATAGCCGGAAGGCAGCGCAATATCACCGATGCACCCGATCACCTCGACATTGCTGGGGTGCAGACCGATCTCCTCATGGGTCTCTCTGAGCGCAGTGGCCACCGAGTCCCTGTCCTGCTTCTCCGTGGTTCCGCCCGGAAAACTGATCTGACCGGCGTGGCTCTTCAGGTTTGCTGACCGGACGGTCAATACGACCTGACTTTCTGCATTAGCGTCAGGACGCGTCACCGCAATGAGCACCGCGGCTGAACGGAAGCGACTTAACTCTGACTCGGCAATTGTGTTCACCATGCGGTCAGGATGCCTGATCGGGTCCAGCCGCTTGCCATGGTCGCAGTCAAAAAAGCTGAGTAAGTCTTGATAGCGCCGCGCTGATGGAGCAATTGTCATAAGCTGGAACTCTCTAGTGTGCTTCCAGAATAAAAATGCCGGCTGTTGCCGGCATTTTTATTCTGATCTTTCAAGCCGTTAACCGGCCTGTGTCTGATCTACAGGAAGTCCCATTCCACTGCGAAGTACGCCCGTCTCTCCTGCCCGGGAAAGTACCGATCGCCGGTGAAAGTGGTCCAGTCGGCGCGCTCGGCATAGCGCTCGTCTGTGATATTCAGCACATTCAGTGACAGCGTGGCATTGCTGAACTGAACCTGTCCACGAATGTTGAGTAGGTCATGCCCTTCGTATTCTGCCGTGTTTTCCGGATTTGTGAAGTATTCGCCCATATTGGCCCACTCCAGTTCGAGTGTGGCATTAGAGGCTGGCTGCCACACAAGCCGCAGGTTACCGAACGTGTTGGGTGAGGTGTCGATGTCGTTACCCTTGATGTCGACCCCGCCTGAGATAATTGAATTCTCGTAGGTGTGCTTGGCAAGATTCGCCACGCCACGAATGGAAAGCGTATCCGTCAGTACGCGCCCGTAGCTGACTTCTAGGCCCTGGTGCAGGGTGTCACTGCCGTTCAGATTTTCCCGTGCGCTGTTGGTTATGATGCCGTTGTTTTTATTCATGCGGTACAGGCTGACGGAGTAATCCCAGTTGCTTCCTGCTCCGTTGATCGCAATTTCATAGCTATCCAGTTCGACAGAGTCCAGATCGGCCACTGTCTGGCTGTTTTGCAGACGATAGAGTTCAGTTGCCTGAGGCGCCCGGAAGCCTTGCTGTATCCGGACCTGTAACTTGGTGGAGTCATCCAGCGAATAACTCAGCCCGAATTTCGGTGACAGGTTGGTGAAGCTGTCTTCACGGTCGCTCGGGCGATTGTAGCGGCAGCCAAACCGGCAGGGGACACCGAACTCGTCAGTGCGACCATCAATCATCTGGTTGTCGTAGGCGTAATCAACGTCTTCCAGACGCAACCCCAACGAGATTTCGAATCCGTTATCAAAAGCCTGCTCATAGTTTGCAAAGGCGGCGATCTGACGAGCGTCAACCTCGAAATCGTAATGCAGTCCCCGGGGGATAGAGTTTCTCAGGAAAAAAGATCCCTGGGTGGCGTTCGCCTGGTATTGCAGCAGATCTGCGCTGGTCGTCTCAAAGTCGAATCCAATGGCCAGTTCGGCACCATTGTCGAGGTCTGTGAATCCCGCGCTCTGGAAACCGAGTGTGGAGTGCTGGAAATCCTCGACCGGCTGTCCCGGCAAGAAGTGCTGGATGAAACGCATATTCACTTCACGCAGAAAAGGCGTAAATTTGAACGTCCAGTTGTCATTTTCGTGGGTGAGAGTGCTCCACACGCGATGATTCTTGCTGTCCCGGTAGGCTTCAGGATTCGGATTTATCACCCGTGCAGCCTCGTCCTTGTAAATGTCAGTGCCGACGATATAGCCCGCGGTCTCCTGGTTCAGATTGATTGCAGTAATTCCGCCATCGATTTCAGTACCACCGCCAGCATCGTACTTGTACAGCCAGCTGTATTTTTGCTGTTCAACCCCGGAGTCATTTTGATAGCCATTCTCATTCACTCCGTTAACCAGGAGGATTTGGCTGAAATTGTCGTGTTCGCTGCCCAGTCTGAGGTTTGTCCGGAAGGAGCCCCGGGGGCCGGCTTCCAGTCGCAACGAGGCAGCTTCGCCGGGCTCAGGCAAAACCACATTGATCAGTCCATGTACGGCGTTGGAGCCCCAGAAGGCGCTGCCCGGCCCACGGACTACTTCGATCCGCTCAGCGCTTTCGGAGTGGGTGTCGAACATTTCATTGACGTTACAGAAGCCATGCGAACGTACCGGAATGCCATTTTCGGCCACCAGAAAGGCACCACAAGCGCCAGCACCGGTAAAGACCGGCGAGCGGATTGCTGCCAGACTCTCCTGGCCATTGTTGCGATGGATGTTGACACCCGGCAAGCGATTCAGCGCCTGCTGGTAGTGCATTTGGGAAATGCGTTTGAGTTCCTCTGAGCCGATGACCGAAACGGCAGCGTTAATGTCTGCGAGCCCCTCTGAGCGGCGACTTCTTGAGGTCACCTGTATCTCTTCGATGGCGTTCGCGCCAGCGCCTGACTGGGCCCACGAAGGTGCGGCGCTCACCGCGGTGGCTAGAGTGATGCTTGCTGCCAATATCTTGCGTACCATTCTGACTTCTCTCCAATGATGCGGCTGACTTAAGCCATACTGTAAGTGGTTTTTCCGACTCGAAACTGCTTGGCTGCGTTTGCAACCCCCGCTTTGCGCGTTATTCGTCGGTGTCGCTGAATTTCGCTGACCTGCAGTGTGGCTGTCATGAACAGCGCGCTGCGGAGTCTGGCCTCTGAATGCGACAAGACAAAACATAACATGAAAAGCGAGTGAAATCAGCTAATTGACGGCTTTTGCACCCCAACAAGAGACCACGTACACTTCGAGTTCGGCAACAAACGCGGTTTGTTCTGGTTTTCGGCCAAGGATTTGTTCATCCGCCGCGTAAGAATTGCGGTCTGTGCCGCGAGTACTGTGCAAGGGGAGACAGTGATGCGCACACGAATCACGGAAATGCTCGGGATAAAGCATCCGATTGTGCAGGGTGGTATGCAGTGGGTAGGTCTGGCTGAGATGGCTTCGGCGGTGTCCAACGCCGGCGGACTGGGAATTCTCACCGGGCTCACGCAGCCTTCTCCTGAGGCCCTGCAAAAAGAAATCGATCGCTGCCGTGATATGACGGATCAGCCGTTTGCTGTGAACCTGACCATTCTGCCGACGATCAAGCCTGTGCCCTATGCAGAGTATGCGCAGGCGATTGTCGACTCAGGCATTAAGATCGTTGAAACTGCGGGTCGTAATCCAGAACCCTTTCTTCCTCTGTTCAAGTCGGCCGGAATCAAGGTTATCCATAAATGCACCTCGATCCGGCATTCATTGAAGGCAGAGCGAATTGGCTGTGATGCGGTCAGTGTGGATGGATTCGAGTGCGCAGGCCATCCCGGCGAGGATGATGTGACCAATCTCATCCTGCTGCCGCTGGCAGCGAAGCGACTGCAAATCCCTTTCATTGCTTCGGGCGGGTTTGGCGATGGCCGAGGTCTGGCCGCAGCGCTGGCTATGGGCGCCGACGGCATCAACATGGGAACACGTTTTATGGTGACCAAGGAAGCGCCGATCCATGAGGATGTGAAACACGCCATGGTGAATGCCAATGAACTCGATACGGCGCTGATCTATCGCAGTCTGAGCAATACGGCGAGAGTATTCAGGAACAGCGTTGCAGAACAGGTGCTCGACATTGAGGCGCGGCCCGGCGCGACAAAATTTGAAGACATCCAGCCGTTGGTACAGGGTACGAAAGGTAAAGAGCTTTTCGAGCAGGGTGATCTGGATCGGGGAATCTGGTCTGCGGGGATGGTGGTTGGCCTGATTGATGACATACCGAGCTGTGAAGAGCTGGTTGCGCGGATTGTCGCTGATGCGGAGGCGATAATCAGTGAACGACTCACAGCTTTGATGCAGGCCTAACAAGAACTTAAAAGAAAACAGCAAGGGAATACTTAATGGAAATCAGGGATAAGGTTGTTGTCGTGACCGGTGCCGCCAGTGGAATCGGCCGTGCTTTGTGTGAACGTTTCGCCAAAGAAGGCGCAAAGGCCGTGGTCGTTTCCGATATCGATACGGTAGGTATGGCGGAAACGCTTGCCGCTCTGGGAGATGAGACAGAGGGCATGGCCGTACCTTGTGATGTGGGCAATGAGCAGTCGGTAAACACGCTCGTTCAGGAGACGCTTAAACGGTTTGGTCAGATTGATCTATTCTGCGCAAATGCGGGGATTTTTACCGCTGGCGGAGAAGAGGTGGCCATTGAGGCCTGGCAGAAAATCTGGGAGGTTAACGTCATGTCCCACGTCTTTGCGGCCCGCGCGGTACTGCCCAGCATGTTGGAGCGAGGTGAGGGTTATCTGCTGAACACTTCCTCTGCCGCCGGATTGCTCAGCCAGGTAGGCTCCGCACCCTATTCTGTGACGAAACATGCGGCGATCGGTTTCGCGGAATGGCTTTCAATTACGTACGGCAAACGCGGCATCAAGGTCTCAGCCCTTTGTCCGCAGGCTGTCAGAACCGCAATGACCGCGGGGTCAGAAGGTGGTGGTGTTGCGGGGCTTGATGGCATGCTGGAACCTGAGCAGCTGGCGGATACTGTGGTTGAAACGCTCGCGGAAGAGCGATTTCTGGTGTTGCCTCACCCTGAGGTGCTGACCTACATGCGCCGCAAGACAGAAGACTACGATCGCTGGTTGGGCGGAATGCGGCGTCTGCATGAGCGGTTTGAAGATGCTTACAAGGCCCGCGCTGAACGCGACCTGGAAAAGTAGCGCGGTCAGCGGGGTGCAATGAAAGACATGAGACGGATACCCGACGAATTGAGAAACCTGCTTGCCTCAATCGTGGCTGTGAGTGTCATGACTCTTTGTACTCATGGTCTCGGGGCCCACGCTCAGGAGCGAATCGAGCTTGAAGATGGGAGTCAGCTCACGGCGTTCCTCGTTGAGCCTGCAGCAACGACGGACAGGCTGAGCCCTCTTGTTATTCTGATGGGCGGAGGCCCGGGGAATCTCTCTATTTCCCGGGATACCTCACAGTGGCTGGGCAGTGAGTTTGCCCGGCGAGGATGGTTAGTTGCGGTGCCGGTATCGCCGAATAATCGGGCGTTTCGCGGTTACGAAAATAATCAGAAAATTCTGATGCTGATTGATCAGCTACAGCAGCGTGTCGATGTGGCACCCGGCAAAGCGCTACTGGCCGGAATCTCTAATGGCGGCATGTCGGCACTGGAAATAGCCCGTCGCAACCCGGAGAGATTTCTCGGGGTTGCTGCCGTTCCGGCACTGTCGACCTCCGCATTCGATAACAAGCCCCTGGCGGGGTTTCCGGTCTATCTTCGTATTGGCGGTGAAGATCAGTTGGGATGGGCAGAGCGCTTCGACGAAACGGTTGCCGCTCTCGAAGAGGCAGGGGTCGATCTGGATGCAGCCATCCTGGACAGTGCGCCGCATATGTTCCGGATGAACTGGGAGTCTCTGGATGCCTGGCTGGCAAAAATCAGGGTCGAAACAGAGTAATAAAAAACTATCAAGTCGTTAATCCGGAGTAGAGAATGAAAAAACTGATTATGAGTACCTTCGCTGTCCTTTGTGCGGCCTTCAGCCTGCCGGCTACGCTGCAAGCGGGCCCACCTGCCACGATTGATCAACTGGACTGGATGACCGGTAACTGGGCGGGGCAGCTGGGCCCCAATCAGTTGGAAGAAAACTGGATTGCCACAGAAGGCGGTTCGATCGCGGCCATGGTGCGAATGACTGGAAGCGGCGCGACCAGCATGTTCGAGATGATTACGATCGAAGAAGTCGATGGCTCGCTGATGCTCAATATTCAGCAGTGGGATCCGGGTTTTAAGCCTCGCACCGAATCTCCGCAGACCATGGAGTTGGAAGAAATCACCGCCAGCAGCGTCAAATTCCGAGCTGTGACCGAAGGTGGTATGTCAACCCTGGGCTACAGTCATCCGGATGCGGAAACCTTCATCATTCATGTGGGGCGGCCGGATGGCAATGTGCTGGACATTCCTCTGAAGGCTCGCAGTATTTGGTAGAGTCCTGATATCGGGCTTTGTCGCAATAAAAAAGGGGCCTATTGCCCCTTTTTTATTGCTTGCCTGTCGGTGTCGCCGGCAAATCATCTTGCTCGGCACATTTTTGAGAGGTCAGCCCTCCGCATTATTGAGTAGCTCGACCCAATTTCCGTCCGGATCAGCAACGATCGCGATGGTGATTCCGGTCCGGATTTCTTTTGCGGGAACTACCACTTTAACGCCGGCCGCCTCGAGCGAGGCAAGCTTGTCTTCAAGATCGCTTATGTGCAGGGTCCAGTAGCGATATCCGGTTGCCCCGCGAATGCCGCCAGGAGCGGCAGTCAGATCGGGTTTTGGGTCTGTTTCGATGACTTTCACGATACTGTCGCCGGCCTTGAACCGGTGCATAACTCCGCCGCCCGGCATGTCTATTACCGATTCGACTTCGAGGCCCAGCTGCTCACCGTAGAAGGTGAGCATGGCATGGAGGTTGTTTGTGATGATGCCAAGATCAATAGCAGATTTCTGAATACTCATAGTTTGCCCAATTGTGCGAGAAGGATTTCAAGCGCTGCACTTATGCCTCTAAGCTGCGCCCATGATGGCCTTGGTTTCAAGGTATTCTTCGAATCCTTCAATACCCCATTCCCGACCATTGCCAGACTGCTTATAGCCACCGAAAGGGGCGGCAAAATCAGGGCCTGCCCCGTTAATGTGAACGTTTCCGGTGCGTAACTTAAGTGCAACCGCCTGCGCATGAGACGCTTCACCAGAGACATATCCCGACAATCCGTAATCGGTATCGTTGGCTATTCTGACCGCATCTTCTTCATCCTGGTAGGCGATGATGGACAGCACCGGTCCGAATATTTCTTCCCTTGCGATAGTCATGTCATTAGTGACATTCGCAAACACCGTTGGTTGGACATAGTAGCCTTTGTCTAATCCTTCAGGTCGGCCTGTTCCTCCGGCGATCAGGTCAGCACCTTCTTCAACGCCCTTCGCTATCAGACCCTGAATCTTGGTGTATTGCATTTCGCTGACAACCGGACCCAAGCGGGTGCTTTCATCCTGAGGGTCTCCGACAGTGGCTTTGGCTGCGGCGACTTTGGCTACTTCGATTGCCTCCGCCATTCGCGCTGCCGGTACCAGCATGCGCGTGGGTGCATTGCAGGACTGGCCGCTGTTACCAAAACAGCCGGCAACGCCGCCGGCAACCGCCTTCGCAAAGTCAGCGACGTCCTCAAGAATGATATTTGCCGATTTGCCACCAAGCTCCTGAGTGACTCGCTTGATTCCGTCGGCAGCGGCGCGAGCAACCTCGCGGCCTGCTCTGGTTGATCCGGTGAAAGACACCAAATCGATGTCCGGGTGGGCTGAGATCGCTGAACCCACAGCAGGTCCGTCGCCATTGACGAGATTGAAGACGCCTGCCGGTAAGCCCGATTCAGCGATCACCTCTGCCAGGATGTAGGCGCTGACCGGCGCGATTTCCGAAGGTTTCAGAACCATGGTGCATCCGGCGGCAATCGCAGGCGCCACTTTGCAGGCAATCTGATTCAGCGGCCAGTTCCAGGGGGTAATAAAGCCGCAGACCCCGGCAGGTTCTTTGACGATCTTGGTGCTGCCGCGCGTTTCCTCAAAGTCGAAATTTTCAAGGATTTTCAGCGCGGTCATAAAGTGCCCCATACCACTGCCGACCTGCGCGGTTTTCGACAATCCCATCGGTGCGCCCATTTCTGTGGAGATCGCGACCGCCATTTCTTCACTTCTGGCTTTCAATCCCGCAATAATGTTTCCCAGTACGGTCTTACGGGTCTCGATGCTAGAGGTTGACCAGGAAGCAAACGCGGCTTTGGCCGCTTTGGCCGCTGCGTCTACATCGTCGGCCGTGCCCATGGATATGGTGGCGAAAGGCTCTTCGGTGGCCGGATTGATCACTTCCAGTGTGGGGCGGTCAGGCTCGACCCACTCACCGTTAATGAAGAACTTGTTATAGGCCGTAGTCATGGTGCTGCTCCTGTTTCTGCCGGATTGATTGAATTACACTGCGGGCCCAGAGTATAACCAGATTCACAAAGAGCTAGAAGTAGGAGCAGGAGCAGTCTTGGGATTCAGACACGCAATCGGCAATCAGCTGGCGGCTTTTCTCAGCAAAACGCTCTCGGGCTACCGGCGGCTCGACACAGTGACTGTTGACGCCGTTGCGGAGATTTTGCGACCGGGTGATGTGGTCCTGGTTGAGGGTGGAACGCGAATCAGCGTTGCAATTAAGTATCTGACCCAATCCTCCTGGTCACACGCCTGTCTGTTTGTAGGTGAGTCCGGCTCAAGTTCCCATGAGCCCTGCCTGCTGGAGGCGGATCTGCAGGAGGGGGTCAGGTTAATTCCGCTGCAGCACTACTCGGGTTTCAATTTGCGGATATGCCGTCCGGTCAGACTTACGGATCAGGATCGCCTCAGACTGATTCGTCACGCCAGATCCCGGTTGGGTCATACCTACGATCTCAAGAATGTCTGGGATCTGGTCAGATTTCTGATTCAGAAGCCGGCGGTGCCGAACCGCTGGCGGCGCGCGATGATCGGGCTGGGCAGCGGTGAACCGACCAGAGCGATTTGCTCTACGCTGATCGCTGAATCGTTTCAGTCTATCAATTACCCGATACTGCCTGTTTTAGGGCCGGAAGTCGGTGTCGAGGGTGAGGTTCCGGTCTACTACCGGCGCCATTTCTCACACTTCACGCCAAGGGATTTTGACCTGTCTCCCTATTTTGAAGTTATCAAACCCACTTTGGAGCTCGGGTTCGATTACCAGCAAATCTCCTGGGCGGGTGAAGAGGACTCCTAGACCGGTTGTCAGATTATCCCGAGCAGCAGCGTCACAGCTGCCTCGAACTGCGGGTCATCCCTGCGGATTTCACTGAGTGGCCACTCCAGGACGCTTTCAGGCTGCAGACCGATGCCTTCAAAGTGCTGTCCATCGATTCGGGTGGAGTCCGCCGGCCTGTAGTTAAACGCGCCGGAATCACCGGCTTGCTCGTAGCTGCCAATGCGACCCGGAGTCGCGCTACCCAGGCTGACGATGCGCTCAAGTTTGCTGGTTTCATAGGCCAATATTTCCGGCCCTCCGCGAGTCCGTTCGTTGATCAGAATCGCAAGCGGTCTGCGGTAGGGGTTGCTGTCAATCGAGCTCGCAGTATTATTGATTGATGTCAGCCAGCCCGATGCATCGGTGACGTTTATGTTGGAATAATTGGTTAATAATACTTGCAGGTGCTCCGGGTCGAGAAAGCCATAGCTGTCGCGTAAATCCAGGATGATGCCATCGCATTGGGCGAGCTCCTGCATCAGCAACTGGATCAATATGAGATCATGACTGCTGCGGGACAGCCCCCAAAGATGTAGGTATCCGATAATTTTGTTACCCGCACTGAACTGCTGGAGACTGGCGCTGTTCGCGCTGCGAAAACTGTCATAGAGATTTTCGTAAACCGGCGTTACGGATACTTCAAAAAGATCAGTATTACGAAGAACGCTGAGCAAACGACTCGTCAGCTCAGGCGCAAAAGCAGCAGCCCGGTTAAAACCGGTAACCGGATCAAATGGCTGACCATCAATTGACGTGATAATGTCGCCGCGATTCAGTCCGGCCCTATGGGCTGGATAGCCTTCCAGAACGCTCGTAACCAGAAACCCCGCTTCCTGCTTTTGCCCCTGAATGCCAATGTGATTCAGGGCAAGGCGTGATCTGGCGTCTTTGCTGTTAAACGCCTGTATGAGAAAAAAATCCAGATTTTGGTCACTGATCTGCTCCGCGGATAAGTTCTGGGCGAGGCTGGCGTCAGCGACAAAAGACAGGCCCGCCGTGATTATCAAGATGCGAATAATCATGTTTCAGCCAGCGACATTCAGAGCTCTTTGCGCCGCCGGTCGTTTATAGTGCCGGTCCCGTAGCGTGACAAAGCGCGCAGGAACCTCGAATTGAAAGCGGATGGCCCAGTTGAAGGTCTGGGCAAGCAGGATATCAACCAGAGTGAAGGAGTCAGCCACTGCAAACTCTGATTCAGGCAGCATGTGATCGAGAGTGGTCACCGCTTTCTTGAATTCGAATTTTGCCGTCTCAAGCATCTGCGGTACGCGCTGCTCCGCAGGCAGGGCAAACGTATGTTTTCCCTTACTCCACAAGGGCTGTTCCAACTCAGCAAGGACAAAGGAAGTCAGTTCATCAAGCCGGGCATAAACATCCATGCTGGCGTTGGGAAGCAGACCGGATTCCGGGGCGCAGCGCGCGATATAGTGGAGGATCGCAATAGATTCAGTCAGTACCAGCCCGTCATTATGCAGAGTGGGCACCTTTCCCTGAACATTCAGCTGCAAATAGCCAGGATGCTGAGCACTTGCCGGATCCGCCGCGTCCGTTCGCAGTTTCGTGCTGATGTACTCATAGGGCAGTCCTGCTTCTTCGAGTGCCCAGAGACATCTGAAGGATCTTGACTCACCAAATCCATATAACTTGATCACGCTCATTCTCCCTGCACCGGGGTTGTCTTCAACAGGCGCAACCCCTGCTGAGGGGGTTCATATTGTTAGCGCTCTGCTCTGCCGATCGGCAGGGCTTGAGAGAGGGTACGATCAGAGGCCTGAGCGTACCCTCTACCTTCCCGGTGATCCCGATGGTCCCGGTTAACGAAGACCGAAATCGGGCTAGTCGATGGCAAAACAGTAGAAGTAGCCGTTGCCGCCTGTTCCAACCAGATCACTCTGGCTGCAACCCCTTGATCCGTGGGCGCTGTTCCACGAAGTGGGATTCTGCCCGCCGCCGGTGCGGTCAAAATGCCCGACGTGCGCGGAGCCGGAGCCGTTGCTGGTCCAGTTGCTGCAGGTATGGTTCGCACCGTCCTCGAGTTCGCGACCGTCCAGGGTTGAGCCGGTGAGAATGTCATGCTGATTCGGAGAATCGCCCCGACCGTTTACCGTCGCGCCATTTTCCGTCAGTGCGGTTTGCTTGTTGAGATTGTTGTTGACACTGTGAAGATTATTGATGCCTGAAGCGACCTGGACTCCCTCAGCATTGTACCAGGGTCCAAAGCCAATCCGGTTCCTGGCATCCACTGCCGGCGCACTGCCATCAGCGTGAGCGCTCAAATAGGCCCGCCAGGTTTTGCCGCTTGAGCCCGCAGCCTCAGCGAGCTGCTGGCAGTGGGCATCAGCGCCGGCCAGACCGCCGAGATTGGCGCCGTCACCGGAGCCAACGCTGGTAATGAAGAAACTCATTTCATTTTGTTGCGAATTCACGCTGGTGAAGCTCGCTGCTGCAGCAAGCAGTGCGGCGGAAGAAAAGATTAGGGTTCTGTTCATCGATTGAATCCTCGATTGTTGTCAGTTAGGTGTCGTTAGGGAAGCGTTAACGCGGTTAAGGTGCTGCCGGTTTGCAGAATGAGGTACTGCTTGCCGTCATGCACCCATGAGCTCATGCCGTAGCGAGAGGCTGCCGGTACCGGAACCCGGGCCAGTTCCTCGCCGGTTTGTTTGTCCAAAGCGAATAGGTGTGGTGTCCCATCACTGGTGATGTTGCTGTAGATCAGCAGTGAATCGGTCACCAGCAGCTGTCCGACTGCGCCGGATCCGGTGTTGCCGATCTCCACCCCAGCAAGCGCTGGCAGGTTTTTAATCCGGTCCGGTGTATAGCCAGCGGGTTTCCACCAGAGGTGTTCGCCGGTGTTCATGTCTATGGCTGTGATCCGGCTGTACGGAGGTTTGAATACCGGGATCCCTGCCGGATGACGTGGAGGTCGGCCGGTGCCGGAGGCGGCATAGCGGGACAGGGTAACGCCGGTGGGTGCCTCGTAATAGGTGTCAGCTTCTTCACCGGTTACCAGAAAACGGCTGCCGCAGCTGTAACGTGACATGATATACATGATGCCGCTTTTTGGATCCGCTGCGGGGGGATGCGTGATATTCACTGCGCCTGAGGGGCACATCAGCGCGGCGATTGCCCCCTCGGGATTATCCCGCTGGATCGGCGGATTGAAAACGGGACCCATGATGTAGTCGGCAACGGCAGAGAGAGCCTGCTGTTTGATTTCTGGCGTATAGTCTGCGAGTAACTCCTCGCTCGAACCCACGTATTCAAAAGGTGCAGGTTTGCTGGGAATTGGCTGCGTGGCGGCCAGCTGCTCGCCGGGTACAGGCGAGGCCGGCATCGCTACTTCGTTTATGGGCCAGATCGGCTCACCGGTTTCCCGGTTGAACACATAGGTATATCCCTGCTTCGTTGCCTGCGCCACGATGGGGGTGGGGCCCTGACTGGTTTCAATGTCCAACAGAATAGGCGCCGTCGGTGTGTCGTAGTTCCAGATATCGTGATGAACCATCTGGAAATGCCAGGCCCGCTCTCCGGTGGCGGCCTTAAGCGCAATCAGGCTGGTGCTGTACAGATTGTCACCGGGGTGGTGTCCCCCGTAATAGTCTATGGTGACGCCATTGGTCGGGATATAGACCAGGTCGAGCGCCGGATCGGCGGAAAGAGGGGCCCAGGACGAGATGTCACCGGTATATTGCCAGGCATCGTTCTCCCAGGTCTCGTGGCCGAATTCGCCGGGTTTGGGAATTACGTTGAACTTCCACTTGAAGTGGCCGGTCCTCGCGTCGTAGGCAAGAATATCGCCCGGCACATTCTCAATTCGTGACTGATGGTATCCCTGTTCGGCGGAATTGCCGACGATGATCGTGTCATTGACCACAATGGGTGGTGAGGAAGACGTGATGTAGCCGCGTTCCAGAGGAAGGCCTTCATAGGGGTCATAGGGATGTCCCAGATCCTTGAGAAGATCCACCACGCCGGTTTCCGGAAAACCCTCAATAGGTACCGGCTCGCCAAAGCCCTGCAGTGGCTGACCGGTTTCCGCATCGAGCGCAGTCAGAAAGAAGCCGGGTGAGATGGTATAGATGATGTCCTGACCGTCGATGCTCGCGTAGCCTACCCCCTTGCCGTAGTCAGCCCGCATCGAGTACTCCCAGCGCTCCGTGTCCGGCTCCCGGTAGGACCAGATTGTGGCGCCCGACTCCGGATCAATCGCGACCACATGGCGGCGGGCGCCGGCCACTGTGTAAAGTCTTCCGTTAATATAGCTGGGCGTTGAGCGTCCACTCTGCGCTTCAAAACTGGCGCCGTCCCACTCCCAGACGACTGACAGGTCTGCAAAATTCTCTGCGGTAATCTGCGCCGCTGCGGTGGAACGGGTGTGCGCATAATCACTGCCCAGGGTCATCCATTCAATGCTGTCTTGACCTGATGCCGGCAATGCAGACAGGACGCACACACTCAGGGCGATCAGGCTGCGGCTTGTGAGGGATCCTGATGTTCTCATGACATTAACCTCGGTAGGATGGTGTCTGGTTCTGCGGTGCCCGGTAGGCGGTCATCATCAGCCAGAGTTTTGTTCAGTCGCAGGTTAGCGTAGGTTCGGCCGTTTGTCATGAGACGCGCAGAGCATCCACTCGCGGGACATCTTTTACAGGCCGGATTGACAGGTGGAAAGCCCTGGCGTTGCTGTCGACTAAAAACTGCGGATTGTGATGCTGTTCAAACACAGACACAGACGGGTTTGCGCTGGCAAAAAACTGCTCCAGTGCGGTGATCAGAGTCACACGTGCGTTGCTGGCTGCTCGTTTTCTTCCTTTTGCAGGGTTAGTGTTCCCGATACAGCCGGTCAGAGGCATGTTACTGTTAATCGGCCGGCAGGCCGATTGCCTGGATCGGAAAGTTCAATCAGATTGTTTGCTTAGGAGAAACGCGACATGGTCAAACTCACCCTGACCGGTCTTATTGCCTTTGCCTGGCTGGCACAGAGCAATGCCCAGCCTGCGATTTACCAGAATCAGTCGCTACAGATTCCGCAGGCTGTTGCCCTTGGGCAGGACGGTCCTGCCTACTTCGCTGACGTCAAACTGAGTACGAATCCGGATGGCAGTCTGAGTGTGGTGGACGCTACGCTGCAGAATCTCGTGATGGTGGATTCTGTTGAGGTGCTGCTTCTGGAGTCGTTTCCTGTTCAGGTCTCAATTACGGTAGCGGGGAACAAATCTGTGCCCTGCGTCGAGTTGCAGCCCGTGGCCGTATCCCGTGAAGGTGACCTGTTCACTGTCGTGATCGCGGAAACGTCACTGGGGCCGGCGGAAACCTGCATCGCGGTACTCGATCCTTTTGAGCTCTCCGTCGCCCTGAATGTGTTCGGCCTGTCTGCAGGCACCTACCGTGTTAATGTCAACGGCACGGAAGCCCAGTTTTCGCTGGATGTCGACAACGTCGGACCCGGGTAGTGCGGCGGCCGTAGCCCGAACGCTGGGTTCGGAAGACCGGTGAGCGTGCGCATGGAAACCGGCTGGCTTGTTGCAGTGCGTGATTTTTCATCTCACCTGCGCAGTGACTTGCGGTTTCAGGCGGGCTTGACCAAAATTGAGTCTGACTGTACCGGGCAGTCGCTCTGGCCGGAGCAGCGGTGCCCTCAGCAGAGGGGCGAATTCAGGGAGATACTCATGTACCAGATACGCACTTATTTTCTGTTCCTCTTTTTGATGGTCTGGGGCGTGCCTCTCAACGCTCAGAACATGTCCGAAGCGCAAGCAGACGCTTTGTTTACTCAACTGTCGAACTGGGGGCGTTGGGGGGAGACTGATCAGAAGGGTACCGTGAACCTGATCACCCCTGAGACACGCATCAGAGCTGCCCGACTGGTGCAGTCCGGAAACTCTGTTTCAATGGCCCATGAGGTGCTCGAGGAACGTACTGCAGACAACTTCAGCCCGTATGAGCATCGTATGACCTCTATTGGCAGCAGTCCGGGTCCCTGGTCCGGAGACTTTATCGGAGTGTCCTACCATGGTTATGCGCATTCACATCTGGACGCGCTCTGTCATCGCTTCCAGTTTGGCACGATGTATAACGGCTATTCAGAAGATGAAGTGACCGAAGAAGGTTGTGCGCAGCTCTCGATTCAGGCGATGCAAGACGGCATTTTCGGGCGGGGCATTGTGATGGACTTTCCCAGGTTGCGAGGTGTTGACTGGCTGGAAAATGGCACGGCCATCACGCCAGAGTGGCTGGATGAATGGGAGTCGACGCACGGAATCACGGTCGGCTCGGGTGATATTGTGCTGATCCGAACTGGACGCTGGGCGCGCAGAGAAGCGCTTGGCCCGTGGAATCTGGCCGCTGACTCTGCAGGTTTGCATGCCAGTACCGTGGCGTGGTTCAAAGAAAGAGATGTGGCTTTGATTGGGAGTGACTCTGCCCTTGACGTGAAGCCGTCACTGGTCGAAGGCTACGATTCTCCTGTCCATGCCCTGATTTTGGTCGCGCTTGGCATGCCTATTTTCGACAATCTGGATCTGGAAGCTGTTGCGGCCGAGGCGGTGAGAGAAGGGCGGGTAGAATTTTTATTTACGACAGCACCGCTTCGGGTCAACGGCGGCACCGGTTCGCCGCTGAACCCGATAGCGACCTTTTGAAGAGCAGATCGTGAAGGCATTCGTGACCCGGTTCAGCAGGCATTCATGGCGGTCCGTTAGGTTGGCAGGGAATTGAGAGCGATGTGAGGTTTCACCGGTGTCTGCTTGTGTGATGAACAGGTTGGTTTTTCCAGGTAATGCGGTTGCTCTGAAGTTTATCGCATGGCTGATTTTTTCTGTCAGTCTGTCTGCTTCTGTCTGGGGGCAGTCCGGCGGAGCCCATGTGGGTTTCGAAGAGGATCAGGCAGCTGCCAAAGCTGCCCAGATCAGGGCAGAAAAACTGGCCCGCCAGCAGGCTGCAAAAGAAGCCCGTTTGCAGGAGCTCGCCGGGGAACTCGCCAGGCGCCAGGAAGCCATTGTTGAACTGCAGAGCCAGCAAGGAATTTATGATCAATCGCTCATTGAAGCTTACGATGACGTGGCGCGTCTCTATCTGGAACTGGAAGATTATGAGAGCGCTGCCGGGGCGCTCGGCGAAGCACTGCAGATAGTCCGGATAAATTCCGGTCTGTACAGCGAGCAGCAGTTACCCCTCATACAGGCCTTGATTGACGCCAGGTCGCGCACTCAGCAGTGGCAGGAAGTTGATGATCTTGCGCACCTAACTCATCACATCTCCCAACGGCTGTATGCTCTCAGTGACCGGCAATATCTGTCAGCCGCGCAAGATTACGGGAAGTGGAAGCTCAGGGTAATCAGGGAGAATCTGCTGCAACAAAATTCCCGGGGGCTGATGAATACCACGGAGGATCTGAGCAGTTTTTATGAGTTCGTCATATCGGGACTGGAGCGCGAAGCCGGTGCGGATGCGCGGGGAATGATGGCATTGCTTCAGGGGAAATCGCAGGCAGATATTGTGATGGCGCGCAATATTGCGAGCACTCCCTATAATTATTTTCAGGGTACTGAAAGCCAGTACATTACACAGTCCCGTTGCCAGAACCGACGCAATGCCGCGGGTCAGGTGGTCAGACAGTGCGTCAATGTTCAGGTAGAAAACCCCCGCTACCGGCAGTCGCAGCAGGAAGCCAAACGAATGGCGCTGTACCGCCATACCAGTGCGATTGATCGTTCGCTGGAGAGAATGCGTAAACTGTACAGTTCTGACAGCCGGCTCTCTGTCTCCGAGAAACAAGAATTTGATGCCGTCGTCAGGCAGCTGCAAACCGAGGCAGATGCACTGCGCCGTGTCAGACCCAGCGGGTTTCTGTTCTGATCGCTCGATGCGGTATCGTCGTACTGCCCGAAAGCCCCGGTTTTGCTGGAATTTTCCGGCTGATCAGGGTACAAAGGAGCGATCGTCGAGAGGCTCGTCGATTTTTAATAACTATGGAGTACGTTATGTCTCACCTTGCCAAGCGCTTCGCACGCGCTCTGCTGACTGCCCTGGTGGCTTCAGCGGCGCTCGGAAGCCAATTTGCGGCAGCTCTGGAAGTCGGTGACAAAGCACCGGATTTTTCACTGGCTGCTTCAGACGGCAGCACCTACAGCCTTTCCCAGTTTCTGGGTGAAAAGCCGGTGGTGATTGCCTTCTTTCCCAAAGCCTTTACCGGCGGCTGAACTATGCAATGTAAAGCGCTGCGTGACAGTGCCAGAGAAATTCAGAATTTTGACGTTGCATACTTCATGGCCAGTGTCGACACACTGGAAGACAACACTGCCTTTGCCGCAGAGCATGAGGCTAACTTTCCAATCCTCGCTGACCCCAGTAAAGAGATGGTAGATGCCTACGGCGCCCTGATGGGTGTCGGATTTGCCAATCGCTGGACCTATTATATTGGTGCAGATGGCACCGTTCTGAAGATAGACAAGGAAACCAATCCGGCTACCGCTGGCAGGGACCTTGTGCAGACTATGAACGATCTCGGCTTTCCCAAGCATTAAGAGCCAGCCAACTGAGGACCCCGGCCCGCTGCCGGGCAACCAATCCTTGAAAACCCGGTAGCAGGTCTGCTACCGGGTTTTTACATTAGGCAACCTAAAACTTTTTCGATGACTGTAAGTCTAATAAGGACTGCAAGCTGCACCGGTGCGTTGCTTGAGGCGACCCAGCCCCTGTGACAGAATTGAGCCGCACTCAGGAGTTCGGAATGAAAAAAGCGGGTTTATTTACGATTGCCGGTGTTGCGGTGGTGACGCTTCTGGGCCTTGTCTATCTGGCGTTGACCTTCGATGCGTCACAGGGTGGCACGACCACCGTGGTGATTGCGCCGCCTGTCGAGCCGGTCCAAAGCCCGAGCCCGCCTTCAAGAGCGATCACACCAGCTGATAACAGCATCTTGCCTGAAATCAGGCTTCAGCCGCAGACAGACCCGGTCGCTCCACCGGCGGCTGAGCCGATCGTTGAACCGTTGCCCACAGAGGTTGCCAGCAGCCCTGTGCAGGTTGAACCTGAGACGCCTGCCGCAGCGCCCCTGCCGAGCCTTAATGAGAGCGATACGTTTGTGTTTGAGGAGCTGCGTGAGATTTCCGGTGGTGCAGCCGTAATCGATTTTCTGGTGAGTGACCAGATTGTGCGCAAATTCGTTGCTCTGGTAGAGAACATCAGTCGCGGCGAGTATCCACAGACGGGGGTTCCCTATAAGCCGATCGGCACAGACATGCAGGTCAGAAATATCGACGCCAACCTTTTTGTCATGGATGACGCCTCTTATGACCGGTTCAATGAAGTGGTTGAGACTTTCACCGCGCTTGATACTGATGCCTCGTATGCCCTGTACCGATTCTTGTCTCCGCTGTTTCAGCAGGCGTATGCGGAGATAGGATTTCGCAATCAGAGTTTCGATGACACGCTGCGCTCTGCGATAAACGCCGTTCTCGCCGCCGAAGAAGTCGAAGGGCCCTATCAGCTGGTCAAACCGTCGGTGATGTTTCTGTATGCGGACGCGAGTATTGAAAATCTTCAGGAAGTCCACAAGCTGCTTATTCGAATGGGCCCTGAGAACGCCTCTAAAATTAAAGCCAAGCTGCGAGAATTCAGGAATCGCCTCTGAGGCGGATCGAGGTTTTGAGCAGCACATTCTGTAAGGACCCCTGTCATGACAGAATCAGCGCTGGTTGATGTTGGCTGGCTGTTCCGGCATCTGAGTGATGAAAACCTTGTGGTGCTGGACGCCTCGGTGCCGCCTGTGGTGCCGGGGTTTGTCTCTTACAACAGCGAGAACAAATTTACCGCAATCGCTGGCGCCCGCCGGTTTGATTACGACCAACAGGTATGTAAGCCCAACACTGCACTCCCTCATATGATGCCGTCTGCCGCGCTGTTTCAGGAAAAAGTGCAGGCGCTGGGTATCAACAATGAAGACACCCTGGTTGTCTATGACGATGTGGGTCTCTATGCCAGTCCGCGCGCCTGGTGGATGTTCAAAGCGATGGGGCATGACAAGGTGTTCGTGCTTGACGGGGGGCTTCCGGCCTGGCTCGCTGACGCTTATCCGGTGACCGATGCCCTCGCTGAGGCTCCCGGTCCGGGTAATTTTGAGCCTGCTGAGCAGGAAGGACTGTTCTGTGATTTTGAAATGGTGCTGGCGGCGATCGACGACCCACAGAAGCAGATCATTGACGCGCGTTCAGCTGGCAGATTCGCCGGTACGGCGCCCGAGCCAAGACCCGGCGTCAGGGGAGGGCATATGCCTTCCGCCCGCAATCTGCCTTTTCCCGACGTGCTCGAGGCCGGTCGGTTGCGCCCGCCGGAGGAGCTTCGAAAACTGTTCCTTGACCGGGCGACCCTGGAGCAACAGGTGATCACGAGCTGCGGGTCAGGGATTACTGCCTGTGTACTCACTCTGGCTGCCTGGGAGCTGGGTTATCGAAATTTGTCAGTCTATGACGGCAGCTGGGCGGAGTGGGGCGCACCGTCCCACCTGCCGGTAGTCAGCTAGTTCGTCGCAGGCTTGCTCGGTATTGTCTATGCCGAGCCTGAGCCGAGCTGATAGCCTGCCGCACTGCACCGGCTTGTGAGTCAGCGTCGATGTCGTGCCTGAACGGAGAGCGGGCAGTGCAAGTGCGCGCTGTTGGCCCTCAAACGTTTCGTACCATTCATACCCTTCGTGCCAAAGTGACCATGAGATGCGAGTCATAGTCTGCTTCCAGATAAATACTGTTGTTTCCTGCGCTGCAAGGGTCTTTGTGTTGCAGCATCCGATCAAGAGCGTATGTCTGGCGGGTTCATTCGATTTAAGGAATTAGCGGCTCGGCAAGCTGTCAGTCAGACCTGGTGGGATCATCCGAATTCCGCGTCAGTCCTGTCATCTTGGCCAAGATGTGCTGGAATTCAGCCTCACCCATATCGATGTGTTCCAGAACCCGGCCGTACAGCGTAATGGTAGGTACATTACGATCTCTGAATTCTTTCTGAGTTTGCATCAGACAATACAGCACAATGCGCTCTTTGCGGTTGAGGCCGTCTCGTGCGTCCGGCAGCAGCTCAGAGAGCTCAGAGAGTTCAGTTGGTTCAGAGAGCTCACGCATGATGGCTGAGATTCCGGTTGCGGTGCCTGATTCAGTCATCATAACAGAACGTCAGTCAGCCATGGCCGGCTCTGGCGTCGGAGATTGTCTGACAGCCCGGTTTTTTTCAGGGCGGACAGAGTGCGCCGTTGCTGACAATGAAGCCGCTCGCGCTGAGCGCGTCTACCGGGTTGCTTTGCCGGACTGTTGCGCTCTGCCTATTCTCGTGACTCTGACTTGCGGTGTACGTCGAATATGGGAAAAGAGAGGATCAGCCCAGCCAGCATGACCAGATTGGCGCCGAGGATCAGCGCCAGAGTAGCGAAGTACCAGAACGCAGGGTGATTGCCTGCGTAGGCCAGCCAGCCTGTCACCAGGCTTACAGTGCCCAGCAGGGTCACGCTTATCGTTTGCAGCCAGGAGTTCTTGGGATCGTTGATGGTTGTGGGCATGAGCCTGATGAATCCTATCGCAGCGACGATGATGCCCGCGCACAGTGACAGCAATGCTGAACAGCGCCAGTAATGATCACCTTCCGGTTGCAGCTGAAACAGCACAGTCGGTGCAATCGCAAGCAGAACCAGATGAATGCTGAAAAGAAGAATGGTCTTCAACCGCACTGCAAGCAAGTTCCTTGAGGTGCTGTCACTGATTCTGACGATGATTGTGGAAATCGTGGTGAAACCTGCCAGCGCAATGGCGATTTCCGCGAATCCGATCAGTATATTTGCCGTATCCAAGTCAGCTCCCGGGTTTGATCAAAAGCGCTTAAGCCTGCGCTCAGATTAACAGGTCTGAGGGAATTGTTGATAGACTTCTGGTCAATTGCTCCGGTTTTACGTTCCGGGCAGCAATGAGGCTACTGTATGACTGAGACAACTCCCGGCGTGGTGGTCGCTGCGCTTTATCGCTTTGCGCGATTTCCCGAATTTGAAAGCTTCCGGCAACCCTTGCTGGATTGTCTGCTCGCCGCTGAGGTGCGCGGCACACTGCTGCTTGCGACTGAAGGGATCAACGGCACGATTGCAGGTCCCCGGGCAGGTATAGACCGGGTGCTCGGCTTCCTGCGGCAAGACTCGCGTTTTGCCGGTCTTGAAGTCAAAGAGTCCTACGTGGATGAAAATCCTTTTTATCGGACCAAAGTCAAACTGAAGAAAGAAATTGTAACCATGGGGGTTGCCGGCATCGACCCGAATAAGATTGTCGGTACTTACGTGGAAGCCCGGGATTGGAACGAGTTGATTTCAGATCCTGAGGTTCTGCTGCTGGATACTCGAAACAAGTATGAAGTTGAAATTGGATCCTTTGCCGGGGCGGTCAATCCGGGTACTGATTCCTTTCGCGAATTTCCTGACTATGTCAAAAAACAGCTCGATCCCGGCAAGCACAAAAAAGTCGCAATGTTTTGCACCGGAGGCATTCGCTGTGAAAAATCCACGGCGTATCTTCGTGAGCAGGGATTTGAAGAGGTCTACCACCTTAAAGGCGGGATTCTGAAGTACCTCGAGGAGGTGCCGGAACCGGAAAGCAAATGGGAAGGCGAGTGTTTTGTGTTTGATAACCGAGTGACGGTAAATCACCAGCTGGAGCGAGGTTCCTTTGATCAGTGTCATGCCTGCCGAATGCCGATTACGGAGCAGGACAAACAAAGGGAAGAGTATCAGCCGGGCGTCAGTTGCCACCATTGCCTTGGTACACAATCGCCGGAACAGCGCCAGCGGTATGCCGAACGGGAACGGCAGATTGAACTGGCGCAGCGTCGAGGTGAGGAGCATCTTGGTCACCCTGTGCAGGCGACTATCGAGCAGCGTCGGCAGCAAAAGCTCGCCTTCAAGAAATCGCAGCGCGATTTGGAACAACACAAGGACTGATCCGGGTCCGGGACCAACTGGGAGAACAGATTGAGCGAACAAGAGGAGCCGCTGGTGATGAGTCCCTACGGCGATTTTCTGGGGATTCAGATCGGTGAATTAGCAGCCGGACGGGCAGTCTGTTCAATGACGTTGATGGACCATCATCTGAACAATGGAGGCAGAGTGCATGGCGGCGTGCTTACCTCTCTTGCGGATACTGCCGCCGGCGCAGCGGTCCGGACACTGCGTCCTGAGGGGAAAGCTTCGGCTACCACCGATCTCAATATTGCATTCATTCGCCCGCCGCTGGGTGATACGCTGGTGGCGACCGCCCAGGTGATTCACGCCGGTAAAGCACTGTTTCGAACTGAGATTGCCGTGCACAGTGATGACAAGCTGGTCGCTAAGGCCAATGCGACCTTCATGATCGTATCCCCGATGGCTGACGGCTGAGTGCCGTCGTAGTGCATCACCTGCACGCGCATCTATGGCGAAGTAAACCCAACGGCGGCTGGTGCGTAATAAAGATCAGGGGCCCGTGTTTCAGGCAGCGCGGGATTTGCCAAGGCACCAACAAACTGATCGAGAGCCACTTCATCGGAGGCGGGCGCGAAAGGAGCAATCAGACATGGTAAAACAGAACAACAGGACGGGCGGGATGCAGATGCAAAGAGCACTGATCATGCTGTTGGCCACGTTTGGCCCTTGGTATGCACTGGGGCAAGAGTTGCCAGAGCTGGCGTCTCCCTCGTCGGCATCCGGGAACCCGACCACGGCAAGATTCTTCGGAGGCGCTTCGGCAGATAATGGAGAAACCTACGGCAGCAGCTTTGATTTCAATACGCCGCTGGATATCTCGGGCTCGATTCAGGTCGAGCAAGCGCATATCAACACCGTTGGAAACCTCTACATTGTGGTCTTGCTTGGTGAGGATTATCTGTACCGCGATTCCGAGGGCAACTATCAGGCCTGGAATCTGGAGCTTTCCACCCTGCAGGCTGCGAGTCCGGATAAAACGCTGGCATCGGTTGAGCCGCTGACGATTGTTGACGATGTGCCGCTCGGGCCTGCTGGCGCTGCCGGCCTTACCCTGAGTATTTTCTTTGCCTATGACACGTCCGCTGTGCCCGGAGAACTTTTCTTCAGCGGAGCTCCTGTCACGGTGGCGATCGGCACTGAGCCCCCGGCCGAACCGGCCAGTTTGACGCTCTACAATGCGTCGATTTCTGCACCGATCGTTCAGTCCCGCTGTGTCAGCTGCCATGTCAGTGGGGGTGCTTCGGGCAATACCCGTTTGGTATTCGTCAGAAGTTCGGTAGACAACTATATGACGCTTAACTACAACGAAATGGTGGATTTCATCAGGAATGTGCCCAGCGGCGCCAGCCTGATCCTGTCCAAGCCGCAGGGCATCGGCCATGGCGGCGGGGTGCAGTTGGCCAGTGGTTCAACCGAGCTTGCCAATCTCACTGACTTTGTCGAGGCTGTACAGTCCGAGTAATCACCTAGGGTAGCCAGGTGGTAAGACGTACCTGTGGCGACCAGGCTTGTTGAACCCGCTCTGCCCGGGCGACGTGCAGCAAGCCCGAGCGGGTCGGCAAGGTAAGCTCCGACTGACCGGGTGGTGAGCCAAGCTTCCGCAAAAGAGCTCCCGCAAGCCAGCCTCTCTGCCGGTTAATCGCCCGGCTGTGGAATGGAGGTGGTGACTACGGGCCCGATACCCATAATCTGAACCGTAACTTCCTCATCCTTGGCCATGTCGTAGTGGTGTCCGCCGGGTGGCTGGTAGATAAAAGTACCCTCCGGCACTGCTGTCATGTTATCCGGGTCATAGATGTCAGCCTCCGGACCCCAAGAGGTGTACCAGGTGCCTTTGATTACCGTAATGTACCGCGCTGTGCTGTGAAAATGCGGCCGGCTCCCAGTGCCGGGTGCGAAGGTAATCCGCATGACATACATGCCGGGTTCTGAAGGGTTGCCATATATGACCACGCTTCGGGCGCCTTCAGCAGGCTCGAGAACCTCAGGGGTCCCGATGACGAAACCCAGTTCATCGGGCTCAACGTCCTGGGCGCTGCCCAGCGCCGGAACCAGACTCATCAGAATGACGGACAGCAGCCGAGACGCTGGCGGTAACCGAAATTTCCGAAGCGCCTGCTGAGTGGCGAATTGTGGACGACGCTTTAACATGATTTTCTCCCTTGATAGCCGATAGCTGGCCTGACGGCTTGTTGCTGGAGTCGCCTTGGAAAAAGACAACTTTCTATTGCTGGACAGACTAATTCACGACGTGTGAAATGCCAAGAGCCTATCAGTGGCAGTAGCGGTGTCTAACCGACTTGGTTGAGATAAGCGGTGGATGGTACTGGCCCTCCGGTGCGATTTACCCTCTCAAGGGCTGCCAATTAAGGCTATACTCTGCCCTGAGATCTTGGATTGAAAAGTTCCAGGCTTAGCAGGTCGAGTTGATGATGACGAAATTGAGCGTTTTCTGTTTGGTCGCCGGTGCCCTGATGGTGTCCTGTGCTCAGCAGCCGGTCCGGTTCCGCACCATGAGTGAATCTGAACTGCTCGCATACAATCGGGACAAACCTGTCATGGACCAGATCTACTGCGAAGAAGGCAAGGTGCGAACGGGGTCCCGGATTCGTCGTCGAGAGTGCCGAACGGTGCAGGACTGGGTGGAGCATAACTTTCGAACCCAGCAGATCATTCAGACCATGTCTGTTGGCAGGCCTTTTAACTAGTGTTTTCTGCTTGTCGACCAACAGCAACTGATGAGCTCTGGCGGGCGATGCGCGCCCCGTTGAGCCTTCTACTGACTGTGGGTGTGGTCAGCTGTACCGCACCGCAGCACAATTTCGCCTCGATGACAGAGGCCGAATTGCTGGCTTTCAACGCCGACCGCCCGGTGTTGAAACAGATTTATTGCCAGAAGATGAAGCCGACTTCTTCCCACATCCGCAGAAACGTATGCAGATCGGTTGAAGACTGGGTGCATCACAACGAACGCACGCTGCTCACAATAGGTGCGATGAATTCAGGGGACTACTCCGTGTTCGGACGCACGCGGGACTGAAGTCCTACGGCGCTGTGATCGCGGCTTTCGCAGCGGGCGCGCCGTGCCCATGATCCCTGTCAGGATTCAGGTCCTCTGCTTTTTCCGGTTGTCCTCATCGCGAAAATCTGGCGCGGCGCACCATGCCAAGCAGTGATGTCATCGCTTGTACCATCCCGCCAAGCGCAACCCAGGCCCAGAACTTTGTCCGTTGCCGGGCTGACAATGAAGCCTGGGCTTGCCATGTTCGCGATGCCTGCTGCCATCGGGGAGATTGATGCAGACGCTGCGCAAACCGGTCGGAGATTTGCGCCAAAAGCCAGGCCGCCATTGCCAGGAAAAGCACACCCGGGACGATGGGCAGGATCAGACCGGCAAGGCCGATCAGGGTCAGGATTGCGACCAGCACCAGCATGACTGCCCGGGCAAGCAGGGAGGTTTGTTTCTGTGTGGCGGACTGAATGTTCATAACGGCTCCGATAGGCGCCGGGCGCCATTGTGGCGCCCGTAAACGGTGAATTTCGTGCTCATGTGGTGTGATCAATGCAGTCATTGTGCCAATCCGTAACTCAATGAAAGATATAGAAAAACATCAGATGCTGGCTGCGAAATCGGTGGATTTCGCGATTAACTGGTGAAAATCGTCAGTGGTCTGGCTGCGTGAATGCGTAGATTTGTCGCAGCCTGTGCAGTACCTTGTTGCCTGGAAAACGCGAGACACCGGGACAAATATGCGGATACGGGATCACTTCACGCAGGCGGAACTGCGATCGCTGCTGCGGCGCAGTAACGGCCTGGGCTGGTGGGCGATCTTAGTCAACTGGGTAATGGTTTTCGGAGCGCTTGCACTGGTGGCGGTCTGGCCGACGCCTGTGTCCGTTGTGCTGGCCCTGATTGTGCTTGGTGGTCGTCAGCTCGGTTTCGGAGCGCTGATGCATGAGTGTGGGCATGGCTCGCTGTTTGCCAGCCGGGCTCTGAATCAGTGGGCAGGGAAATGGCTTTGCGCTGCGCCGGTTGCCTATCGTCTTGATGACTACATGAATCGTCATCTGGCTCATCATCAGGCGATTGGTTCAGCAGCAGACCCCGATTTGTCCCGCTACCGGAATTATCCGGTCAGCCCTGCTTCTTTCAGGAGAAAGCTGTGGCGGGACCTGTCCGGCCGCACGAGCTTGCAGTTTCTGCGGGAACTCATCAGAACCAACGGCACGGTCGCAGGCAGCCCGGGCCGGGCCGGGTTCAGCTTTCGGGCTCTTGTGACCCGACTGCATGCGCCACTCATCGTCAATATCGGACTGTTTGCACTGCTCAGCTTGGCGGGCTTCTGGTGGCTCTACTTACTGTGGATTGCCGCATTTTTCAGTACCTACATGGCGTTTTCACGCATTCGTAATCTTGCCGAGCACGCGGTGGTACCCGACCTCGAAGAGGCTGACCCTCTGAAAAACACGAGGACCACGCTCACGCGCTGGTGGGAACGTCTTACTGTTGCACCGAATAGTGTAAATTATCATCTGGAACACCACCTGCTGCCGGCGGTACCCAAGTACCGGCTGGCTGCATTCCATCAGCTTCTTCAGAAGAAAGATTTGCTGGGAGATGCCGACATCGTTGTCGGCTATGGTGCGGTGATCCGGCGCCTCACCGCGCGAACGGAGTCGTCTTAACGCGAGCCGCTGGCGCTTAACGCTTCATCCGAAATTCTGGCGCCGCTCAGTCTGGCAATGGCCGACAAGGTGATTTGAGCCGCGTTCAGGCCGAGTCGGAAATCGTCATCCGTAAAGCTCGCCCAGACATCCAGAGGGGTGTGCCAGGTCGGGTTCCAGCCTGCGCCCGTGTGGGCCCCTCTCTCATTTTCCCGCAGACTGATTGAGGGGACGTCATTCATAAAAACGCTGGAATCGGTATTGGTCATGTGCGGGCCAACAGTCGCCGGATAATCGGTCGTGAACTGATCGGCTGCAGCCTTGAACTGGAAAGCCAGCTGCATGGATTCATCTGCCAGAGCGGAGCTGGATTGGAATTCAATGTTGACGTCTGCTTCGGCACGCTGATCGCGGCTGACCGTTCCGTCGGCACCCGGTGCGCCGTGATCCCACAGCATCATGTCGTGCTGAATCATGCCGAGCCAGCGCGGTTCAGGGTATTGTCCTGAGCCGGGCGGGTTTTCAATCCCCTGAAGTGCTGCGCGCTGTTCGAAGTAGGCGCGGGCGCCGTTGAGGCCGGTTTCTTCATTGTTCCACAGGGCAAAGCGGATGCTGACGTCGGTCTCAACATCCGGTGAATTAAAGATTCGGGCCAATTCCATGACAAGTGCCGTACCTGATCCGTTGTCATTAACCGCTTCGTTGACCCCGTGCCCATCCATGTGAGCACCGAGGATGTACATCTCGTCAGGGCGCGTTGAACCGACCTTGGTGCAATAGACCTCACTCCGCATTCCGTTGACCGGCTCTTCCCGGTTAAGTTCGCGGATGCGTTCATCTGGCTGTGCCATGAGATCGCGATTAACGCCGGTCGGGCTGCGATAGCCATAAATTGAAGCGCCTCCGGGTCCGCTGCCATTGCGCCCGACCAGGCCGCCGGTCGGTGTAGAAAGGTCAGGATCTTCAGCGGAATCCGGGCGCGCGCGCCGCGGTCTGGGTTCAGGGTCAAAGAGGTAATCAAGGCGTTCCGGCGTACAGCCCATGGCCGCCAGTTGGTCAGCTATCCAGTCAACCGCCATGCTGTTGCGTGCGGTACCCTGTCGTCGGTCCCCAAATTGAGTCAGGCCTTTGATGGTAGCCTTATAAGCGTCAAGTTCCAGGCGGCCCACCAGTTCGGCAATCTCCTCATCACTAGTCTGACTGTGCAGCAAGGCAGAGGTATTCATCGCCGCGAGTAATAGGCTGATCCGGTAGCCTGATCTGATCATGGGGTACCTTTCCGGTGGGAGCTTGAAGGCTCCCGAAGCATAGGCAAGCTTGGACTTTGTGTCCAGTTCATGAATAATCCTCAGGACAGAAAGCGACACCCCCGCTTTTTTGGCGAGAGGACATTGCGATGAAAAAAACAATAAACCGACGCGCATTTCTGCGGTCAAGCTTGTCCGGCGCATTGGCGGTCTCTCTGCCCGGCCGTATCTGGGCAGCCGAGCTACCGGCCGATATCACGGCAATGACAGCACTGCAGCTATCAGCGGCGATCAAAGCCCGATCGGTCAGCTGTGAGGAAGTCATGCTCGCCTATCTGGCGCACATCAAGCGATACAATCCCGTATACAACGCCATAGTCAGCATGCCTGACGAGGACGTCTTGCTCTCTCAGGCTCAGGAGGCTGATACGGCTCTCGCTCGCGGTGAGTACCGGGGCTGGATGCATGGTATGCCGCATGCGGTTAAGGATCTGCAACCAGTTGCCGGACTGCGCTTCACCAGCGGGTCGCCGATGTTTGCGGACCGGGTGGCCGAGGAGGACAGCGCGATGGCGGCAAAATTGCGCGCAGCCGGCGCCATCTTTATCGGTAAGACCAACGTTCCGGAGTTCGGTCTGGGTTCGCAGTCCTACAATCAGGTGTTCGGACCAACCGCCAGTGCCTGGAATCCTGATTTGACTTCTGGAGGTTCCAGTGGGGGTGCTGCCAGTGGTCTCGGAACGCACATGTTGCCGGTTGCCGACGGCAGCGACATGATGGGCTCGCTGCGCAACCCGGGTGCCTTTAACAACGTGATCGGGTTCAGACCCAGCGTGAATGTGATGAGTGGTGTCGAATCTGATCCGAGGCCACTGTCTACCTCCGGACCGATGGGCAGAAACACAGCGGATACGGTTGCCCTGCTCAATACGATTGCAGCGAGCCCTTTATCCGGAGCGCTTCAGACCCTTGAGCTCGGTTCAGTCAAGCTGGCCTGGATGGGTAACCTCGATGGTTATCTGGCCATGGAAGAAGGCATCACAGATCTGTGCGAAGAGAGTCTGAAACTGCTGAGTTCTGCCGGCGCGGTGGTTGAAGCTGCCACTCCGCTGTTTACATTAAGCGATCTGTGGCTCTGCTGGACGACCCTGCGCCACGGCGGTCGCGCGAGTATGCGTCGCTACTGGGAGGATCCCGCTACCCGGGAAATGCTGAAGCCTGAACTGGCATATGAAATTGAAGATTCTTTCAGTATCACTGCAGGAGACACGGCGAATGCCAATCGCATTCGTCGCGCCTGGTATCGGGAACTGGACCGATTGTTCAAACAGTATGATTTTCTGGTCTTACCTACTGCTCAGGTTTTTCCCTACGATAAAAATCTGTCGTGGCCACGACAGATTGCTGATCGCAGGATGGACACCTACCACCGCTGGATGGAAGTGGTGATGTACGGCAGTTTAGGTGGCCTGCCTATTGTAAATGTGCCGGTGGGTTTCGATGCTCAGGGGCGACCTATGGGGATGCAGGTAATCGGTCCTTACGGTGCAGATAAAAAAGTTCTTGAATTTGCCCTCGCCTATGAAGGACTGACAGACTTCCTCGACAAACGCCCTGAACTGGTTCCCGCCGCCCAGAGGTGATTTCTCCATGCCTGTGGATCAGCGCTTGAAACGTCCGGCGTGTTACCTGCTTCTGTCTAGTCTGTTCTTCCCCTGCCTGCTTCTGGCGCAGGAATATTCAGTTCCGAAGGATGAATTTGGATACCCTGATTTTAACGGGGTCTGGAATTTCAATGATTCAACGCCTTTTGAACGGCCGCCGGGCTTTGGTGTGCGGGAGTTTCTGAATGCGGAGGAACTGGCTGCCAAGTTTGCCCGGCTGGGCGCAGGTCAACAGCGTCGGAATCGTCGTGAGGAAGCGTTATCGCAGCGGATACTGGAGGAGCCGACTGACGACACGGGTGCCTACAACAGCTTCTGGTCTTTCTACGATGAGCCATTTCCGAATCAGAGAACATCTATCATTGTGTATCCGACGGACGGGCGTCTGCCGGTTACACAAAACGGTGTGATTACCCAGCATTCGCCGCCGCCGTCTAATCCCTGCAATGACGGGTTGGTCGTGATCGCGGACCGCCCCAGCCGTATTTCCTTCGGGGCCATTTCCTGTGACCGGCCGGAAGATTTCGGGCTCGCATCGCGTTGCCTGCTGTTTCCTCAGTCTACCGGTCCGTATATCAAAGCCAATTCATACAACAATAACGTGCTGATTGTGGTGACCCGGGATCATGTGGTGCTGAACACCGAGCTGGGGAATGATCCTCGAATCGTGCCGCTGGACAACCGGCCTTTTCTGGACAAACGCATCGAAACCTGGACGGGCAGTTCCCGTGGTTTCTGGGAGGGAGACACGCTGGTGATCGAGACGCGTCACTTCAACGCGAAAATGGCCAGCGTTTTTATGCGTGCGGCTGCCTACGGCAGCGCGGAAAACATGGTGCTTACCGAGCGCTTTACCCGAGTTGGCGAACAGGCGATGGAATACGAGTTCATTCTGAACGATCCGTCGACTTTCACTGATCAGATCCGGGGGATCGTGCATTTTTCCCGACTGAATGCGCCCATCTATGAGTTTGCCTGCCATGAAGGCAACTATGCCCTGACGAATATGCTGCGGGGCAAACGTCTCGAGGAGCTCCGGGCGGAAGGGTATGCTCGCTGAAAACGGTTCAGCCTGGCATCGGGAGGTTCAGAGTTTCCTTGACCAGTTCCATGACCGCGTAGCTTGTGCTCTCTTGGACGTCCGGGAGCTGGAGCAGGGTGGTACCGAGGAAATGTCGGTAGGCGTCCATATCTGAAACGCGTGCTTTGATCAGATAATCAAAATTTCCCGAAATCAGATAGCACTCCTGCACTTCCTCGATGTCTACCGCTGCCTGTTTGAACCGCTCGAAAATGTCCTGAGACGTCCGGGTCAGCCGGATCTGTACGAAGACAATCAGTCCGGCGTTCAGGAATTTGGGATTGAGTAAAGTGGTGTAGCCCGCAATCACCCCTTCCCGTTCCATGCGTCTCACCCGTTCCAGACACGGGCTGGTGGACAGCCCAACGCGTTTTGCCAGTTCTGAAAAGGTGATACGCCCATCCTGCTGCAGTTCCCGCAAGATTCTTCTGTCGATCTTGTCGAGTGTGCTCTCATGCTTCATGGCTTCATCCGAAGAAATTTCTGTTAATTTAACTGAATTCAAGAAAATATACTGCCGAAAAGATTTTAATCAAAAAAAAAGATAAAAAATACGGGAAATAACCGTTTATGCTCGACGCCTGAATTCGCCGCAGCGGTGTGCGAGTGAGCCCATTTTTCCAGGAGAAATTTTCCGTGCTGATTGGAGTGCCAAAAGAGATTAAAAACCATGAATACCGGATCGGAATTACCCCATCCGGTGTCGCGGAGTTGGTAGCTGATGGTCATATCGTTCTGGTCGAAAAGGACGGGGGAAGTGCTGTCGGTTTCCACAACGAAGATTATCTTTCAGCCGGTGCTGAGGTGGCCGACACCGCCGCGGAGATTTTCGACCGGGCAGAGATGATCGTGAAAGTCAAAGAGCCGCAACCTCAGGAATGCAAAATATTGCGTCCGCATCAGACCCTGTTTACCTATCTGCATCTGGCGCCGGACCCGGAACAGACAAAACTGCTGATTGCATCGGGAGCCACATGCATCGCCTATGAGACAGTGACCAGCGCCGACGGTTCTCTGCCTCTTCTGACGCCCATGAGTGAAGTCGCCGGACGCATGGCCGCGCAGGAAGTTGCGCATTGCCTGGAAAAGGCACAAGGGGGCAAGGGTATTCTTCCCGGCGGCGTCCCCGGCGTTCCTGCAGCCAATATACTGGTAATTGGTGGCGGGGTTGTCGGCATCAATGCTGCGCGCATGGCGATGGGGATGGGTGCGCAGGTCACGCTTGCGGACCGGTCGGTGAAGCGCCTGCAGGAGATTGATACCTTATATGGCGACCGGCTGCAGACCGTTTATTCAAGCCGGGCCAATATCGAAAGCCTGCTGCCGCGGACCGACGCCGTAATCGGAGCAGTGCTGGTGCCGGGTGCCGCTGCGCCTAAGCTCATTACCCGGGAGATGCTGGAGCTGATGCAGCCGGGCAGTGTTCTGGTCGATGTGGCTATTGATCAGGGAGGTTGCTTTGAGACCAGTATGCCGACGACGCACCAGGACCCGACCTTTCAGATTAACGGTATTGTCCATTACTGCGTGGCCAATATGCCCGGAGCAGTCGCAAGAACGTCCACACTGGCGCTGACCAACGTGACGCAGCCGTTTATATCTGCCCTGGCTAATCAGGGTGTGCGCCAGGCGTTGATCAATGATCCTCATCTGCTGGCGGGTCTGAACGTGCACAACGGGTTGGTTACCCTTCAGCCGGTCGCCAACGCACAGGGGTATGAATATGTTGATCCGAGACAGGCGCTCGCATCGTGATCTGCAGGCGAGACGCGGCATGGGCAGCGGTAACCTCAACCGGGCGTGTCGCAAACGGCGGTCAGAAGGCCTACATCGGGCGGGCGAGAGCCGTGACACCCTGCTGAATGGTAGGGGGCAGTTGCCTGATTGCACGGTGCTGAATCGGGCCAATGAGGGTCTGTCGCCAGCTCAGTGGGCGCCGTGGTAGCATGGCTGACTTGTATGGTATGAGCTACGGCAAACGTTGCCCGGAGTGAGTTGTTTTGTCTGTTTCCCGGTCCCGAAGAAGCTTTCTCATGGATTCAGCCACGGTGGCGAAAGGATCCTTTCTGGCGCTGTCGCTGCCTGTCATCCTCAGTGCTTGCCAGCGCTCGCAGCAGGCTCTCGAGCAGGGGGCGGGCTTTCGGGTATTCGAGGCGGACGAGGCGGCTGATCTGACTGCGATTGCGGCTCGCATCATACCGACCGATGACACGCCCGGAGCCACCGAGGCTGGCGTGATTTATTTTCTCGACACTATCTTTGCCGAGGCCAGACGGGCCTCGCAGCTGGCCTTACTCAGAGAAGGGCTTGGCGCGCTGCGCGGGCAGTTAACAACTGGCGGGCGCCCTATCCACGAGCTCACCGAAGCTCAGCAGGATCAGCTTCTGCGTGACAATGAGCAGACGCCGTTTTTTGCCACCATGCGATATCTCACCATAGCCGGCACATTTTCGCTGCCACGGTATGGGGGTAACCGGGATAAAGTCGGCTACCAGCTCATAGGTTACGAGGATCGCGGGGCCTGGTCTGCGCCCTACGGATTTTATGATGCAGATTACGCAGAGCGAGGTGAATAGCTGTGGCTGAAGCCGTTTTTCCCAGTTTCCCCACCCGAGAAGAAGTGGATTTTGTGATTGTCGGTTCCGGAGCGGCGGGCGGTGTTATGGCCAAGGAGCTTTCAACTGCTGGCCACTCCGTCGTTTTGCTGGAACAGGGTCCTCACCTCAAGGCCGCGGATTTCCACCACGATGAGTGGGGATATGACCACAACCTCGAGCTGACCTGGGGGCGCAGTCAGGGTTACCCCCAGACTTTTCGAAAGTTCGAAAGCGACGTGGCCGAAGAGCGTGAAATGGTTTGTGGTTATGCGCACAATGTGGGTGGCAGCAGTATGCATTACTCCGGCAATTTCTGGCGGTTCCGACCAATTGATTTTGTCGAAGCCAGCGTGCGCGGCCCGATTGCCGGTACCAACTTCAGCGATTGGCCCATCACCTATTCGGATCTGGAGCCTTACTATACGAAAGTAGACTGGGAAGTCGGCGTGTCCGGATTGCAGGGGCCCTGGGACCCGCCTCGCACTCGCGAGTATCCCTGTCCGCCCATGCCGATCAAGGGCTCAGATGTCTTGCTCGAGCGGGCTGCGAAGGCGATGGGCCTCAACCCCTATCCGGCCCCTGTGGCGATTTTGTCTCAGCCTCATAATGGTCGGCCGGGGTGCATTCACTGTGGTTTTTGTAATGGGTATGGGTGTGAGGTCAACGCAAAATCCTCCTCGCTGGTGACTGTGATCCCTGTGGCTCTTGCTACGGGAAACTGCGAGCTACGAACCCACTGCACCGTACACCGGGTGAATACCAATGAGCAGGGGCGGGCGACTGAGGTTGTTTACTGGGATGCAGACGGGGTAGAGCAGGCTCAGCGCGCAAAAGCGGTCGTGCTCTGCGCCAACGGATCGGAAACGCCCCGGTTATTGCTGATGTCAGAATCAGCCCAGCATCCGGATGGCCTGGCCAACTCCTCGGGTATGGTGGGTAAGAACCTGATGTTTAACGGATACAGTACCGTGATGGGTCTGTTCGACGAACCGGTTAATGCTTATAAGAGCGTGCCGGCGACTCGCGTTGTCCATGATTTCTATGAGCTCGACCCGTCTCTGGGGTTTTATGGCGGCGGCGGTATCGACGGGCGACATCCTTCTCGTGGTGCTCCGATGGGCTTTGCGCTCACGGCCGCTCCTGCGTTTGGTACACCCACCTGGGGCAGTGAATTCAAGGCGGATCTTGCGTACCAGTTCTCCCATGTAGCGGCCTTCGACGGTCACACGACCTCCCTGCCACTGAGTACCAACAACATCACCCTGGACCCCACGGTTAAAGACAAATTCGGGCGTCCTGCGATTCGGACAACCTATATGGACCATCCTGACGACATTGAAACGATGCGCTGGTTCTACGAGAAGACGGTTGAAATGATGGAGGTAGCAGGCGCCAGCAACATAGTGGGTCACTACGAACGCGACGGGCAGGAAGGCAATGTGCATCTGCTTGGAACCTGCCGGATGGGCAATGATCCCGACTCGTCCGTGGTTGATGCCATGAACCGGGCGCACGACGTGCCGAATCTCTTCATGTGCGACGGCAGTTCACTGGTGACCTCAGGCCGCGGTCAACCCACCATGACCATTATGGCGCTGGCATTTCGTGCCGGTGAACTGATCAGTCAGGCCGCACGCCGCAACGAAATTTGAGCGACCGGCTGTCCCGCCTCTGGCGTTTGTTCCCGGTCAAAGCCGGAGGCTGGTGCAAGATCGAAGACGTGCCCGGTAGGGCACTTGTCAGTGTTGTTCAGCAGCGCTTTTGATACTCGCGAAAACGGAATGGCTGCCGTCTTTGTTGATAAGCAGTATGTCGTATGGCGTGAAGCGATTGCCCATTTCCATCCCCGGACCGCCGATCGGCATCCCCGGAACCGCAAGACCCATCGCGCCTTCGGGCGGAGCTGCCAGAAACTGCGCGATAAACTTCTCCGGGATGTGACCCTCGAAGATAAATCCTTCATGGGTAACCGCAGTGTGGCAGGAAGTCCATTCAGGCTTCAGGCCCAGCTCCGCTTTGACGAGGCTGATATTCCGGGGGTGGTGAACGGTGGAGGAATAGCCTCGTGCGTCCATGTGTTCAATCCAGCCGACGCAGCAGCCGCAGGTGGGCTCCTTGTAGACATTCAGGGTGATGTCTTCAATCGACTGTGCGCCCGCCTTGGCAGCAAGCAGGCAGGAGAAAGCAAACACGCCCAAGAGGCTCTTCAGCATGCCGGGCAGGCCGACCATTCTGGGGAAGACAGTTGTCATCATCGTTAGGGTTCCGGGAATCAAGGTCGACCCTATTATAGGCGATGGTTCAGATTATGAAATCCTCATGGAAGATCAAATTGCTGGGTAAAACTGCGCCCATGGCGTCCGCCGGGATTTCGCAAGCGTCACCATGGGCGGGCCGACCTCAATCTGCGAGACGGTAGGTGCCGGGCTCGGGCGGCGCATGGACCGGTGGACTGCCGAACAGCGGGCCCCGAAGGAATTCGGTACTGCTTTGCAGGCTCAGACTTTCCAGCGCGTCTACTCCGGCCGCCATGGTCTGAAAATCCGGGCCATCCCCACCGAGTGCGGCCGGATCAGATCGGACCGCCTGATAATGCGCAAGGCTCGCATAGTGTGTCAGCGTGTATACCTCGTCGTAATCCGAATGCTCTTCAGCACTGCTGTTCGGCAGGTAAAGCACCTGCCACTGTCCGACGGGTCTGACGCCGATTTTCTCAAGATAGGGATACAGCTGGTCCCGGGTGATCTGATGGTACTGCGTAAAACTGCCTTTCTGTATCTGCCTATACTCGAGTCCCAGAACCGGCTCGCCCGGCAGCGCGGCGGCCGAGCGCACCGCCCTGACGCTGTCGGCTGCCCCCGCAGAAACTGCTTCGAAGCGCTCGCCGGTGCCGGGCAGGTAAACAGGGCGGGTCTGAGCCATAAAACCCTGCAGGAACAGGCCGCCGCGTGAGCCCTGCTGAACCCCGCGGCGATTGCGCAAGGCGCTTGCGCTGGCATCGCTGAGTCCCCCGTTACCGGCCAGACGCAGGGATCCGCCGGTATCTCCAACGCTCTGACCACTCCGGGTTGCCTGCCAGTGTTCGTAGCTGGCATAGCGCGCGAAACGCAGAGCCTCATCCTGACCCGGAGTCTGGTCTTCACTCAGCGGGTAAATGATTTCGAAATCACCGAGGATGCGGGCGCCAAGCCGTTCAAACCACGGCCAGACCCCGGTGGCGCTTTGCTGATACCAGTAGTCATAGCTTCCCTCGTCGAGGTAGGCGTGCCGCATCATGATGACTTCGCGGCCGTCTGCGCGCAGCGTTTCGTTCCGAACCGGCACGTCGTTCTGCGCACAGGCAAGGTCTGCTGCCACGATCATTCCGATCCCGGCTAGCACTCGGACAATGGCTTGCATGGATTGGTTCTCCGGGTGAACAGAAGCCAAAGAGTTTGCCAATGAATGGGCTTGAGTGCAAAAGCCGGTTCAGCAAGTTGGCGTGCCGCCGAGCGCGACCAATAAGACGCCTGCAGGGCTCGCTGCAGGCATTTGTCATGCCGGATGGATTGGCGTACCATGCGCTCCGCTCGGGGCCGCTGAGTCAGGTTCGTCGGGTTCTTCTCCCTGAGGTCATGCTGCGCACTCTCCTTCGACAGCGCGATCAGGGTCGCCGGCCGATCATCTCCGGGTGTGTAATCGGCAACAGTCCAGTCCAAACCGAACTCACGCGAGGCAATTGCATCCCGTATGTTAGCGCGCCTTAATTTCAACGCAGACACACTGCGGGAGTTACTTGAGATCGCCTTGCCTATGGTGATTTCGCAGGGCGCCTTCGCGGTGATGATCTTTACCGACCGTTATTTCATGTCGCAGATCGACCCGGTGCATATGGCGGCAGCGCTCGGCGGTGGTGTGGCCTGTTTCTTTTCGTTCTGTTTCTTTTCCGGACTGTTTTCCTACGCCAACGCGCTGGCTGCGCAATACCTGGGTGCGGGCGAAAAACATAAATGCGCACGTGTTGTCACCCAGGGTTGGATCATGACGGTCGCCTGCATCCCTATTCTTGCGGCGATTACTTTTCTGGTTTCAGATATTTTCTCTGCCATGGATCACGACCCCGTGCAGGTGGAACTGGAGCGCACCTACTACCAGATTCTGATGCTGGGAATTGTCGTGACTCTGGCCAAAATCTGCCTGTCGTCCTATTTTGCGGGTATCGGAAGATCGAAAGTGGTCATGATCTGCGACGTCTGCGGTCTGGTTCTCAATGTGCCCCTTGCCTATGTCATGGTGTTCGGCCATTTCGGCTTTCCCGCCCTGGGGATTGTCGGGGCTGGCATCAGCACCATGGTTGCCACTATTTTCTCATTTCTTTTATTTCTGGGTTTTTTCCTCGAGCGGACTCATCGTAAGGAGTTTGCGGTTATCGAAGCTTTTTCGCTGGAGACAGGCATTCTCAAGCGGTTTCTGCGGCTGGGGTTTCCGTCGGGTGTTGAGTTGTTTCTCAACGTTGCTGCCTTCAATTTGTTCCTGTTGATGTTTCAGTCTTATGGCGTGGTAGAGGGTGCTTCAGCGGCGATTGTGTTCAACTGGGATCTTCTCTCCTTTGTGCCGTTGATTGGACTCAACATCGGTATGATCAGCCTGATTGGCCGATTTGTCGGTGCGCGCGATCTGCAGCGCGCTGACGAAGTCGTTACGGCGGGATTTGTCATCGGACTGACCTACTCCGCCGTGCTGGCTGGCCTTTATATTGTCTTCCGCTTTCCTCTGGTTGAAATCTTTGCGCCACCGGAAGGCGATTTTACTGAGATTCGAAATCTGGCCGGCTTTATGATGGTGGGTCTGTCGAGTTATGCGATGGCGGATGCAGTCATTCAGGTCACCGGGGGAGTTCTGCGCGGCGCCGGTGATACGCGGTGGTTAATGGTGGCCTCGGTCAGTCTCCACTGGGCTATGCTGGTAGCGCAATATTTCATTATCAGGGTATTCGAACTGGGTCCCAAAGTGGCCTGGCTGGCGTTTGTTGCGCTGATTTTTGCGATCGCGGTCGTGTTCGTCATCCGCCTGCGAGGCGAGCGGTGGCGGGATGAAGAAGCGCTGGCGCGGGTCATGGCGGAATAGCGGGTTCTGCTTGCGGCCGGCGACTCCTCTTGACTTGCAGCTAACGGGATTAGCAGTTAGCCTCGTAAGTCCTGCGTAGTAAACGCTCCATCAAGAGAGTTGCCCATGCGAATATCCCTGTCTCATCTTGTGGGACTGACCGTTATTGCCGCTACCGCCTTGAGTGCCGGGGTTGGTTTAAGTCAGTCTCAGTATCCGGCCAATCTGTTGAACCAGAAAGGCAACTTTTCCCGCGGTACGGCTGCGGCCATGGGCGAGCCCTTTGTCGGTGTCACGACTTCCGCAGGCAAGATTGGCGGACTCTTTCCCGTTCGCAGCACGGGAGTGAGCACTGAAGCAATTCTTTCTGCAGCGGAAGCTTTTTTGGCGACCCTGAATACCATCGATCTGAGTCGTACCCACTTTGCGATTGACGACCCCGAATGGCGGGACTGGTCAAATGTGGATGTGGGAATCTTTCCCCGCCGGGGCGTAAGTCTCGAAGAGATGAATCCCGAGCAGAAAGCTGCTGCCTGGAATCTGCTTGAACAATCGCTCAGTGCCAAGGGGCTTGAGCAGACGCGCGCGATCATGCGAACGGAACAAACGCTGTTCGAACTGAACGGCGAACCGATTCGGTATGGCGAGGAAAAGTACTACCTCACCATGATGGGGATTCCAACGGCTGACGGGCCTTGGGGATGGCAGTTGGACGGGCATCATCTGGTCATTAATTTTTTCGTGCTGGGTGATCAGGTGGTCATGACACCTGCCTTCTGGGGCGGCGAGCCGGTGACTGCGCAGTCCGGTAAATATGCCGGCAATACCATCATGCAGCCCGAGCAGAACCTTGGTCTGGCGCTGATGCAGTCGCTGGACAGGGACCAGCAGGGCCGAGCAACACTGAGCTCGGAGAAGACCCGCAATTATCCGATGGCGGCTGCCAATGCAGACAACAAAGTGCAGGATTATGAAGGCATTCCCGGTGCTGATCTGACGAGCTCCCAGCGCCTCGCTCTGTTAGAAGTGATTCGCGCCTACATCGGCAATCTCCGGGACCCCCATGCCGCCGTCACCATGGAGGAAATCGCGGCTCATCTGGACGATACCTTCTTTGCCTGGATCGGTGCCACCGAGGATGACGCCGTATTCTATTACCGGATTCACAGCCCTGTAATCATGATTGAGTTCGATCACCAGAATCCTGTCGGCACGCTCATGCTGAATGAGCGGGGCGTCCCCACCAGAGACCATATTCATACGGTGGTTCGAACGCCGAACGGCAACGATTACGGCAAGGATTTGCTGGCGCAGCACCTTGCCTCCCAGGCTCATTGAACAGTAAAGACGACTTTTATGATGTTAAACCACCCTATGATTAAATCGCTGGTTCTGGCTGCGGCCGGGGCTGTCATGCCAGGTGCCTTCGGCCAATCTGACAACGCGTTTGGTATTCCCTCAGAAAAAGTGCGCAACCCCGCGGCCAATATCGTGGCGGCGCCCGGTTCCCGAGGACAGGGGTGGCTTGCCCAGGGCCGCTCTGAAGTGATTGCGCGTCACGGGATTGTGGCGACCAGCGATCCACTGGCGGCACAGGCCGGTCTGGAAATTCTTCAGCAGGGAGGCAATGCGATTGATGCGGCGGTCGCCGCTGCGGCCGTGCTTGATGTGACTTCACAGAACGACACCGGGCTGGCGGGAGATCTGTTCGCGCTGGTCTGGAGTGCTGAGGATCAAAAGCTCTATGCGCTGAATTCTGCTGGATTTGCGCCAGCCGGCTGGACCCCTGAGTTTTTCAAGGAGGAGCTGGGACTGAATCAGGTTCCGGGTCGTGGCGTAAACGCAGCAACGGTTCCGGGTGCCGTCTCCGGTTATGACGCGCTGCTGGAACGGTTTGGCACAATGGGGTTTGCCGAAACCTTTGAACGGGCTGCCCGCATCGCTGAGCAGGGCTGGGGGCAATCAGAGCGCCGGCATGATGATCTGGTCAGTCAGCAAAGCAAACTGCTTCAGGATGCCGATTCCGCCGCTGTATTTCTGGATGAGGGCGAAGTGCCTGCGCTGTACAGCATCATCCGAAATCCCGGCCTGGCTGATGCCCTGCGTCTGATTCAGCGGGAAGGGCGGGAGGCGTTTTACTCTGGCGACATCGCCGACGCCCTGATTACGAAAATCCAGTCAGAGGGCGGTGTCATGACCCATGAGGATCTCGCTGCCTTTCAGTCGGAGTGGATTGAGCCTATTTCGACCAGCTATCACGGTTATGACATTTTTCAGCTGCCTCCACCCGGACAGGGTTGGGCAGCGCTGGAGATGCTGAATATCCTGGAAGTGTGCGCGCCTGTCCACAATCTGGATCTGGCAGCCCTTGGCCCTTCAAATCCCGACTACTGGCACTTCATGGTAGAGGCAAAGAAGCTGGCCTACTCCGACCTGCAGGCCTATAACGCGGATCCTCTGTTTTCTGAGGTACCACTGGATCGCCTGCTGTCAAAAGAGTATGCCCTTGGTTTGTGTGACCGGATTGACATGGACCTGGCTTCAGAACCTTCCGTCAAGGGCGGGCTCGATGGCGGTACCATTTATCTGACAACAGCGGATCGCTGGGGCAACATGGTGAGCTTCATTCACAGTATTTTTTCAGTCTACGGTAGCGGTATCACTATCCCGCCTTACGGCATGATTCTGCACAATCGCGGCGTCGCGTTCTCGGTCGATGAAGCGCATCCGAATGTCGTGGCTCCCCGCAAAAGGCCGTTCCATTCAATCATTGCCGGGATGGTGATGCAGGACGGGCAGCCGCTAATGACATTCGGCAATATGGGAGGTGCGGTGCAGCCAGAGACGCATGCTCAGCACATGGTCAACGTGATCGATCATGGCATGAACGTGCAGATGACAACTGACGCGGCTCGCTTTACGCACAGTCAGAGCAGCAATATTTTGTCGCTGGAACACGATCTCTTCAGTCTGGTGGGAAGATCGCTAGAGGCCAAAGGACACGAGGTGCGTTCCGTGAATGGCGGCCGGGTGGGCGGTTATCAGGGGATTCTTTTCACCCGTGACCCCTCGCTGCCTTTACCCGAAATGACACCGGAAAGCATCAGCGAGGACCACCCGGTCAACGGCATTTACCGGGCCGGATCGGATCACCGTAAAGATGGTCAGGCGGTTGGCTGGTAGTGTGCTTGCCAGTGGGCAGATCAGACAGGTTTATTGAGTTCGGGGACGCGGCATGGAGATGATCTCAGAGCAGTTGATTGAAGCTTCGCGGGAGTCGGTGTGGCTGGCTCTGAACGATACCGCCATCCTGCAGCAAGCCATGCCCGGCTGTGAAAGCTTTGAAGAAACAGGAGAAAATACATTTGAAGCCAGGCTGGTTACCAAAATTGGGCCGGTCAAAGCCCGGTTCAAATTTGACGTCTCACTCAGCGATCTTGACCCACCCAGGGGTTACACCATCAGCGGTGCAGGTCAGGGGGGTGCTGCAGGGTTTGCCAAGGGGGCGGCGACAGTCACTCTGTCTGAACAAGAAGGTGCAACAATGCTGGCCTATCATGTGCAGGCCAATGTGGGTGGAAAGCTGGCTCAGCTGGGGGCCCGGTTGATTGACGGGGTCGCGAAAAAAATGGCCGATGAATTTTTTGAGAATTTTAAACAACTGGTGGGCGCCGAAGCCGAACCGGCTCCGGACGCGCCAGAGTAGGTGGAGGGACAAATCATGAGTACAGTCAGCATGACAGTTAACGGGGAAGCCGTGTGCGGAGAGGTCGAAAGTCGCACGCTGCTGGTGCAATTTCTGAGAGAAAATCTCGGTCTCACTGGCACCCATGTCGGATGTGACACCAGCCAGTGCGGTGCCTGTGTGATTCACGTGAATGGCAAATCCGTCAAGTCGTGCACGATGCTGGCCATTCAGGCCGATGGTGCCGACGTCACCACGATAGAAGGGCTGGCGAATGAGGCGGGATTACATCCGATGCAGCAGGCATTCATGGACAATCATGGATTGCAGTGCGGGTTCTGCACACCGGGAATGGTGATGAGCGCACTGGATATCGTGAACCGCAATGGTCATGAGCTCGATGAATCTACCGTGCGAAAGGAATTGGAAGGCAACATCTGCCGGTGTACCGGGTATCACAACATTGTGAAAGCCGTACAGGCCGGTGCAAAAGCGATGGGAGGGTCCTGAAATGAATGAGAACGGCATTGGCGCAAGTGTGCGCCGGAAGGAGGATCAGCGTTTTCTGATCGGTAAAGGTAACTACACCGATGACATTAATGTGGCAGGTCAGACCCATGCGGTATTCGTGCGCTCGCCCCATGCGCACGCAGAGATAAAAGGAATCGACTGTAGCGGTGCGCTTGCCGCGCCCGGTGTTGTCGCAGTGCTGACCGGGGACGATCTGGCAGCTGACGGCATCGGCCCCCTGATCTGTGGTGTGACGGTGACCAGTGATGACGGAGAGCCCCATCGGGCGCCTGCTCATCCCGCGCTGGCTCAGGGCAAAGTCAATTATGTCGGGGATCATGTCGCGATCGTCATTGCTGAAACGCGCGCTCAGGCTCGTGATGCGGCTGAGTTGGTGGATGTGGATTACAACGTCCTGCCGGCCGTGATCGATACCGGTAGCGCAGCAGACTCCGGGCAACAGCAAATCCATGAGGTCGCCCCTGATAACGTCTGTTATAACTGGCCATTCGGGGATAAGGACGGGGTAGAGGCGGCATTCGCAGGTGCACACAAGGTGTCCAAGCTGGATCTGGTTAACAATCGCATGGTTACCAATCCCATGGAGCCCAGAGCGGCACTGGGCGAGTACAACCCGGGTACGGACGAGATCACCCTTCATCTGACAACTCAGAATCCGCACGTTCACCGACTGGTGCTGTCGGCGTTCAATCAACTGGCCCCTGAACACAAACTGCGTGTGGTCGGGCCGGATGTGGGCGGCGGGTTCGGCGCCAAGATCTTCGTCTATGCAGAGGAACTGGTGGTCGGCTGGGCCTGCAGGAAAATCAAGCGTCCCGTGAAGTGGAACGGCGATCGAACCGAGGCTTTTCTGGCAGACGCGCACGGTCGTGATCATGTATCGACTGCGGAAATGGCGATGGACGAAAACGGCAAATTTCTGGCGATGCGGGTGCAGACGCAGGCCAATCTGGGTGCGTATCTGTCGACTTTCAGCACCATGGTGCCCAGCTACCTGTACGCTTTCTTGCTGGCCGGGCAATACTCGACTCCTCTGATTTACTCTGAGGTCAAAGCGGTATTTACCAACACAGCACCGGTTGATGCCTGCCGCGGTGCCGGCCGACCGGAAGCCACCTATTTGGTGGAGCGTCTGGTTGATATTTGTGCGGCGGATATGGGGCTGGATCCGGCAGAAATTCGCCGGCGTAATTTCATACCCGTTGATGCGTTTCCCTATCAGACTCCGGTCGTTCAGTGCTACGACAGCGGAGACTATCCTGCGGCGCTGGACAAGGCCATGGAGCTGGCTGACTACAGCGGGTTTTCGGCACGGGCCGAAGAAGCCAAGTCGCGAGGCAAACTGCGCGGCATTGGTCTGTCTTCCTACGTCGAAGCCTGCGGTATTGCGCCCTCCGCGGCGGTGGGTCAGCTGGGTGCCGGAGTCGGTCTGTGGGAAAGTGCGCAGGTGCGCTTTAACCCGACAGGCAATGTGCAGGTTTTTACCGGTACACACTCCCATGGACAGGGTCATGAGACGACATTTGCGCAGCTGGTCTGCGATCAGCTGGGCGTGCCTATCGAGAATATCGAAGTGATCCATGGCGATACCGCGAAAACCCAGTTTGGAATGGGCACTTATGGCTCCCGTTCGCTGGCGGTAGGGGGGGTGGCAATCGCCCGGGCCTGTGACAAGCTGATTGCCAAGGGCAAAAAAATCGCCGCGCACGCCTTGGAGGCAGCCGAAGGTGATATCGAGTTTGCCGATGGAAATTTCAGCGTGGCCGGCACCGACAAGGCGATGAATATTGCGGAAGTCGCTTTCACGGCGTACGTGCCGCACTCCTACCCTGAAGGTGTAGAGCCCGGTTTCGATGAAAATGCGTTTTTTGATCCCACGAACTTCTCTTTTCCGGCAGGAACACATATCTGTGAAGTGGAAGTTGACCCTGACACCGGGGTGGTAGAAGTCGTGAAATATTCAGCCGTCGATGACTTCGGCAGATTGATCAATCCGATGATTGTCGAAGGCCAGGTTCATGGGGGCATCGCGCACGGTGTGGGGCAGGCTCTGCTGGAAGGCTGCTCATATGACAGCGAAGGTCAGTTGATCACCGCCTCTTACATGGACTATGCCATGCCGCGCGCCGACAACCTTCCCAGTTTCGATATCGACTATGCGCCGACCAATCCGCCGGACAATCCGCTGGGCGTCAAAGGCTGCGGCGAGGCCGGCGCGATCGGCGCGCCACCGGCTGTGATAAACGCGATTTCGAATGCGCTTGGTGTGAGACACATAGATATGCCGGCAACACCGGAAACCGTTTGGCGTGCGGCCCAGCAAGCGGCTGCGGTCAGTGCCTAGGAGAAGCGATCATGTACGAATTTAACTACAGGAAAGTTGACAGCGTTGCGGCAGCCGTAGAGGCGATGCAGCAGGCAGAAGACGGCAAATTTGTGGCGGGTGGTCAAACCATGTTGCCGACCATGAAGCATCGCCTGGCCAGCCCCTCTGATCTGATTGATCTGGGCGGCGTCGCAGAACTGACCGGGATCAGTGTGGAGAATGAAAATCTGATTGTCGGCGCCATGACGACCCATGCTGCGGTGGCAGCGTCGGCAGAGGTGCAGCAGGCCATTCCTGCGCTGGCCAGGCTGGCGGGCAATATTGGCGATCCGGCCGTGCGGAATCGGGGAACTCTTGGTGGCTCCATTGCCAACCATGATCCGGCTGCCGATTATCCGGCGGCTGTAATCGCTCTTGGTGCGACGGTGCAGACATCCAAACGGGCGATTCCGGCAGAGGAGTTTTTTACCGGGATGTTCGAAACCGCTCTGAAAGACGATGAAATTGTCACGTCCGTGAGTTTTCCCTTGCCCGAAGCGGCTGCCTACATGAAGTTTGAAAATCCTGCGTCCCGCTACGCCATCGTCGGTGTTTTTGTTGCAAAGACAGGCGGTGAGGTGCGCGTCGGCGTCACGGGCGCTACGGCTTGTGCCCATCGGGGGTTTCGACTTGAAGCGGCTCTGGGCGGTGAGCTTGATGCAGGCGGTATTGATGCGGTTGAGCTGCCCGTCGAGCAGATGAACAGCGATATTCATGCCAGTGCAGAGTATCGGGCACACCTGGTTAAAGTCATGACCAAGCGCGCTGTGGAGGCCTGCCAGTAAGGCTTTTTATGAGTCGTGAACCGGCCTCTATAGAGCAAACGCAGGCACTGCTTGAGCAGGCAAACTATGTCGCTGACCGGGCTTTATCCACCACGCTGTATCTCGCACTGAAGATGCAGCGGCCGCTCTTCCTTGAAGGCGAGGCCGGTGTCGGTAAAACAGAAATTGCCAAAGTGCTCTCCCAGACCCTCGATCGTCGACTGGTGCGGCTGCAGTGCTACGAAGGTCTGGACATCGGCTCTGCTGTCTACGAGTGGAATTACTCAAGACAGATGCTGGAAATCCGGCTGGCCGAAGCCGCGGGCTCCGTTGATAAAGCCGGGCTAGCCAGAGACGTCTTCTCGGAAGAGTTTCTTATCGAGCGTCCTTTGCTGCAGGCGCTTCGCTCGGATGATAGGGGAGCGCCGGTTTTGCTCATTGATGAGCTCGACCGGACAGATGAACCGTTCGAGGCTTTCCTGCTGGAGCTGCTGTCCGAAAACCAGATTTCGATTCCTGAAATCGGTACAGTGCGGGCGACGGAACCCCCGCTGGTGATTATCACCTCCAATCGCACCCGGGAAATTCACGATGCCCTCAAGCGACGATGCCTGTATCACTGGGTCGACTTCCCGGCGGCTGAGCGTGAGCTGGAAATTGTGCAGAGAAAGATGCCCGGAATCGATCAGCAACTCAGTCAGTTGCTGGTGAATTTTGTTCAACGTCTGCGCCAGGAAGATTTGTTCAAACTGCCCGGGATTGCAGAGACGCTGGACTGGGCCGATGCTCTGGTTCAGCTGGACCAGGTAGCACTGGACCCAACCACCATCGATGGCACCCTCGGAACCCTGCTGAAATATCAGGATGACATTGCCAAGATCAGAGGCAGTGAAGCTGCCCGCATTCTGGAAGAGGTGAAGCTTCATATTTCCGTGTCTCAGCCTCGCCGTGGCTGAACTGTCGGGGGCAAGTGCCGCGCCTTTGCTACAGGGAAGCCTGGCCGAAAACATCATGCTGTTTGCCAGACTGCTACGCGCCACAGGTATGCCTGTCGGTACGGGTAATGTGTTGAACGCGATTCGGGCGGTAAGCCTTGTCGGCATTGAATCACAGCAGGACTTGCACACCGTCCTGCTTTCCCAGTTCGTGACCCGTCGTGAGCAAATCCCTGTTTTTGATCAGACATTTGCCCTGTTCTGGCGTAACCCGAAACTCATGGAAAAACTGATGGGTGCCATGTTACCTACTTTGCGCTCCGACCAGAATCAGCAGCCGCTGATCCGTCGTCTCGGGGAGGCGCTCTCCAGCGGTAACACTGAGTCATCCGGCCGGGATGAGGAGCAAGTAGAGCTGCAGGCCAATCTGTCCGCTTCAGAGTCGGAAATACTGCAAAGCAGAGACTTTGAGCAGATGTCTGAGTCGGAGCTACAGGTGGCTAAAAAGATGCTTCAGAACCTCAGGTTGCCCGTGAAGCCGATCCAGGCCCGTCGTCACCGGGCTTGTGTCAGCCGTGCGCAGATCGACATGCGTCGCACCATGCAGCACCTGCTGCGCAACAGCGAGTTAATTCCACTGCAGTTCAAACGCAGGATCACCCGCCCCCCTGAAATTGTTGTGTTGTGTGATATCTCTGGCTCTATGGCCCAGTATTCGAGGATGTTCCTGCATTTCATGCACGCCATGACCAACAACGGTGATCGGGTCCGCAGCTTTGTGTTCGGGACTCGCCTGACGAATATCAGCCGGTATTTACGGAACAAGGATGTCGATTTTGCTCTCGAAGAAACCGCAAAAGCGGTGGAAGACTGGTCAGGAGGTACCCGTATCGGTTTCTGTCTTGAGCAATTCAACCGGCACTGGTCCCGTCGGGTGCTGGGTCAGGGAGCAGTGGTCATACTTCTGACTGACGGGCTTGATCGGGGGGAGGGCCCTGAGCTCGGCAAGCAGATGGAGCGACTGTCTAAATCCTGCCGTCAACTCGTTTGGCTGAATCCACTGCTTCGCTACGAGAAATTTGAACCCAGAGCCCAGGGAGTTCGCACCATGTTGCCCTATGTTGATGTTTTCCGCTCCGCGCATAACATCAATAGCCTCACTGAACTGCCTGCCCTGTTGAACCCTTCCACAGCGCAGGTCGCATGACTGCTGCCCTGTTGAATCCACAGTGCAGGATCGCAGCTATCGAGAGGAAAAGGCTAAGCCTGACGGTGATTGGTCCAGCCGACAGCAATAGGTAAAGGCAAGAAAGCAGGTGGTTCCGATCTGCAGTCTGGCGCAGAGACCGCCCTGAACCGCAAAGGAGCACAGTAATGATATACGAGGTTGAAGGCGATATTTTGCTGACACGCGCTCAGCTTGTGGTCCATAACGTGACTACCTTCGATCCCATGAATCGCGGTATTGCGCGCAAGCTCAAGGATAAATATCCCGCCATGGCCGAGGCATTTCATCTGTGGTGTGGGGAAGCCGGTGCCGAGCCCGGGGACATCTGGCGTTGGGAGGCTTCGGACCATACGCAGATGATTGCGCTCATTACTCAGGAAGGAGACGAAGACCCTACGCGAATCAGACGCCCTGATAAAATTGCGCTGCACCGCTGTCTGCGCCGCCTTGCCAAAGAAGTCACAGCGACGCGGGTGAAATCATTGGCCATGCCGAGAATTGCCTCAGGCACTTTCGGTCTGGACTGGTCTGAAGTTCATGGCATGCTCCAGTCGCAGCTCGGCGATCTGGTCATCCCGATCTTTGTCTATGTGCAGGAGCTGGAAGGGCAGGTTGCGTCCGAGCCCGGCATGTGAGGCCTCATTCACTGAGGCCGTAGACGATCAATTCATCTGTGGCGGCGATCGCGACAAGTTGCCTGCCGCTGGCATCGAGGTAGGTCATCGGGTTGGCATTCCCGCGGCGGTTCAGCTGCTGCTCCCAGAGAATTTCTCCGGTACTGGCCCGCAGTCCGCGGAAGCGATTGTCGTCGGTTGACGCGATAAATAGCAGGTCGCTGGCGGTTATCAGCGCGGCAGCGCGCCCCGGCCGGCCTGTATTCTGTTTGCCCGGCGGCAGCGAGTCGCTGACACCCAGAGGGATGCGCCAGGCGATGTCGCCGGTGGTGGTGTCGACAGCTGTCAAGTGACTCCAGGGTGGCTCCTGGCAGGGCAGCGTCTGACCCTCAATAGTGACGGCGAAAGAAGAGGGGCGCGGCAGAGAGAGCTGATACGGAAAGTCTTCTCCGGTCGCTTCCAGCCACCCCAGTGTGCCAAGGTCAGTGGCGAACACGAACGCAAGACGGCTGTTGGGATCAAACGCGACGCCGCCCCAGTTCGGGCCGCCTGCCAATCCGGGGAATAGCAAGGTGGTTGCGCCTGCCCCGTTTTCATCGCGCAACGTCCACGGCGTGTAAGAACCGGAATTGACGATTTCTCCAGACCGGCTCAGCAGATCGGTGCAGGCGGCAGCATGGTCCGCGCTGGTAGACTCGGCTCGCACCATGTCTTCAGGGCTGAAGCTGACTCTGGCCATAGGTGGTGGCTTGACCGGGATCGGCTGTGTCGGCGAGGCGGCCTCTCCGGCGATGCGACTTGCGGGAACAGCGCGCTCTTCAACACCGAATATTGCTTCGCCAGTCAGGCGATTCAGAAAAAACAAATAGCCGGACTTGGTGGTGACAGCGAGTGCGGGCAGCGTTTCGCCACCCACCCTGATGTCGAACAGTGTGGGGGGTGCGGGCGGGTCATGGTCCCATAAATCGTGATGGATCGTCTGGAAATGCCAGCGATAGTCACCCGTGTGGATATCTACCGCAACGATGGAATTGGCAAACAGATTGTCACCGGCTCTGTCTCCGCCGAATGCAAACGGCAGTGGAGAAGCCAGCGGCAGGTAGAGTAAGTCTGTGGCAGTGTCGACGGTGAAATAGAATGGCCAGGCATTGGCCCCCAAGCGATTCTCCCAGCTTCCGTCTTGCCAGCTGTCATGACCGGTTTCTCCCGGTAGCGGCACTGAATTGAATTCCCAGATTTTTCTGCCGGAAATGGCGCTGAATGCACGGGGGTTGCCGATGCCGCCGCGCGTGCCGGGCGGCGTATTGGCGCCCACAATCACGAGTTCCTGATACACGAGAGGCACGGAGATATAGGGAATTCCCATATTCACCTCCCCGTTGTCTCCGAAGCGCGTATCTTTCTCTCCGCTCTCAGCGGACAGCGCGGTTAACCGATTGCCGGCAGTGAAGATGATGCGCGCATCGAGCGTGTCATTGCCTGGCCAGTAGGCGACACCCCGGCGTGAGGGGCGGCCGGAGTCGACCGGATGCCTCCAGAGCTCCGCGCCGCTCTGCGGGTTCAGTGCGACGATGCTGTCAACTGTGGACAGGTACATCACGTTGTTTACCACAATCGGAGTGACCTGTGAGTTAGGATTTAGGTCCTCAGCCTGATCCCGGCTGCGTAGGGAGAATGACCAGGCTATCTCAAGTTCTCCGATATTTTCAGGTGAAATCACCGAGAGCTCTGAGTAACCGGTACCGCTAAAATTACCGCGGTACAGCGGCCACTGTCCGGCCTGGTCGCTTTGGGCCGCCAGTTGATGCGGAGCAATAGCGCTCAAAAGCAGCGTGCCGATTAACCTGACAAAACTGAGCTGAATGACGTGGCGGCTTGCTTTACCGCTCCGGTGCCGCTGTTGCAGAAACATATTGTCCTCACCTGTCATTGTTTCTTGTGATTATGAAGCTGGGAATGACTGATTGAAAGATCAATACGCAGGCACGTTGGCCGGACCTCCTCCTGACAGGCTGCCAGATTGGCCAGATCATCGCTAGACCTGGCGGTCAGCTTGACGCACACTCTGGTAGCGGGACAGTCGGCGCGCCGCGACAGGCGGCAGCTGACCGTTTCTGCCAACAAAAACCCAACAGAAACAAGGTTTC